>OMBG01000628.1_pt1 | contig 17973 bp, 19 predicted proteins | sample 1674251 | NCBI WGS metagenome assembly OMBG01 (sample SAMEA103958153, study PRJEB25191) | human gut metagenome | reverse complement strand
CCGTCAAAGGTTCCCCCCTCACACTCCCCCTTCCTTGCGATGTGCGGGAGTGCAGGTACAACAAAACCTATGGGCAATCACAAAAAAGAAAGACACCCATGTGGGTGTCTTTCTTTTTTGGAGACATTCCCTTCCGCCGGTCATTCCTCCACCACGGGCGGGGTGAAGCACTCGATGGCGGTGCGGAGCTTGGCGTGGCGGATGACGAAGTGGATGGCGGGGGATTTCTCCTTGGACACCATGACCCACTGCCCCTCGTGCATGGTGATCTGCAAATTCCGGAACGCGCCGCCGCTGGTCAGCTCCACGGTGCAGTGGGGATGGGACGCGGCAAATTCCTCCGTCTGGCGGAGGTGCGCCCAATACTCCTCGTAGGTGTAGGGGATGTCCCGCTCGTAAAACAGCCCGGACAGGGACAGCGCGGCGGGGTACTGGTCGAACATCTCACGGGTCAGGCGGGGCAGCTCCAAGTGCAGCTCGTTCTCCTTGAGGAGCGTCTCCACCTGCTCCCGGCGGCTGCGGGCGAAGGACAGCACACGCGCCCGCTCCTCCTGGGGCACGGCTTGCTTTTGGAGGAGGCCGTCCAGAAATTCCGGCTCTGCCGTGTACAGCGGCGGGGCGGAGAGCAGGCTGCGCCGCCGTCCGGCGGTGCGGCTGTCCGCCAGCAGGAAGGCGTTGAGACGCGCCGCCTTGTCCTCGCGGTAAATGTCCATCAGCGGACGTGCGTTTTCCAGCAGGGCGTCCGCTCGGCGGCGGTAATACGCCACCTCGGTGCGGTTGTTGGTGAGATAGTACCTGCCCTCGGCGTGGTGCCCCGCCACCGCCTCGCCGGACAGTGCTGCCGTGCCGCTGACACGGAGGAAGTGGAGGAATACGCCGCTTTGGGGCGTTTTGAAGTAGTACGGCTCGATCTGACCGGTCATGTACATGGGGATGAAGCTCTCCAGCCCCAGCATCATCTCCGGCAGGGAGCGGTCGATATTGTGGACGATTTGCAGCTTCAGCCCCTTTTTCAGCAGCATCGCCATGCCGAACATCCACTTTTTCGGAAATTCCGCGTCCTTCGCCATCTCGGTCATGGGCATATCGCTGTACATGAACACCGGCTCCATGGAGCGGGACAGCACCGCCGCCTTCATAAAGTCCAGCTCGCTGTCCATCATCTGGAGCAGTCCCGTGTACGTGCATCTGGCGGGCAGCTGGAAGGGCACCGTGGGCACCTTCAGCTCGTCGAAGTGGATGGAGCGTATGTACTCGTTCAAATCGAACTCGTCCAGCTTCGTCAGAAAGCGGGAAACGGTGTTCTCCCGCGGCGGGTGGCTGCCCAGCAGCCACTCCTGCACGCGGCGGCAGTACGCCGCCCGGTCGGTCAGCTCTCCCGCCGGACAGCCCAGCAGCTCCGCCGCCACCTGCCGCTGCTGCTCCGTGTCCATCTCCCGCGACAGGTAGGACGCCACCGCCGCGGCGAATTGCTCCGGCTCCGCCGGCTGCCGCGCACCGCTGCGGAAGCGGAAAATGGTGGACGGGTCATAATTGGTGTAGCGGCACAGCTTCGCCACGCTGACATCCATCACGTCTATGAGGGCGTTGAAGTTCTCCCGCAGCATCCGTTTGTCCGCCCCGGCGAACTCGTCGCATTGGAGGAACGCTTCCTGCACCGTGTCCTCGTCCATGTCCGCCACGCCCTTTTCCCGCGCCAGCGCGGACAGCGCGGCGCAGAGGGCGGACAGCGCGGTGCTGCCCCGGGAGGGCGTGCGCTCGCCGGTGCGGTAGCGGCTCAGCGTGGGGGCGGACAGCCCCGCATCGTCCGCCAGCTCCTTGCCCCGGCAGTCCAGCCGGGTGATATACTCGTTCAGCTGCTCGCAAAAGCGCATACGGCACCTCCCAAATTTTATATTATTATAAGTATACCCCCTCCGCCGACAAAAGGAAAGAGCGGCGTAAAAATTGCCAAAACCGGCAATGGACGCAAGCGGTAATCGCGTTTCTTTTCCCCCGCCCCCGTGCTACAATATTTTACGAGAAGTCCCGCAAAACGGAGAAACGGAGGAATACGACTATGACGCAGAAACGAACGGTACTATCAACGCTGCTGGCACTGGTCATGGTGCTGTTGCTGACGGTGCCCGCATGGGCGGGGGTCACGGAGGTGACCGGCGGCACGACCACAAACACGTACACCCACACCTACCACACGAGAGTGGATGCCACAGCCATATTTCATCTCAGGAGCGGCGGCACGTATGAGATCTCGCATGACAGCGGGTTTGTGAAAGGCGGCTTGAGCGACACCGCTGTACAGGATCAGATCAAGATTTTTAACGATAGGGTCGAGGCATACTTGGCTAAGGACGGTGCCGGTCTGAGTCAAGTCAGCTGCACGGAAAAAATGGCTTTTGATCATTTTGAGAGCAGCAATATCATCGATATGTCTTCCGGGTCTGTCAATAAAAATCTGGACGTCCACGAGTATCAGGTATACACGATCAGAGAGGAGTACGGCACTCCCACGGCGCGGCGGCACTACTCCTCGTCCAGCGGCATCTCCATCACCCCGCTGCTGACATCCCCGGACGCCCCCTCCCCCACCGATTACAGCGGCGGCATCTACGGTCTGACGTTTAAGTCCTCCGCCAGCTTCGCCAGCTTCCAAGGGGTGCAGGTGGACGGCAAGACCATCGCCCCCACCAACTATATCGCCGAGGAGGGCAGCATCGTGGTCTATCTGAAGGCGGTCTATCTGCGGACGCTGGCGGCGGGCAAGCACACCGTCACCATTCTGTCCAGCGAGGGCAACGCCACCGCCGAGTTCACCGTGGGCGGCGTGACGACCGCCCCCAAGACCTTTGACGCAGGCGTGACCGCCTACGCCGCCGCCGGGCTGCTGAGCATGGGCGGTCTGGCATTTACGGTGAGAAAGCGCAGAGCGTAACGAGCTTATTCATAAGGGGCAGCGTTTTCCACAGGGGAGCCGCTGCACATTTCAGGCTGTCGAAAAAGCCGTCGGCTTTTCTCGACAGCCTGAAATAATGCCGGTATTTTCGTGCCGCGAAGCGGCACGAAAATACTCGCTTCGCTCCACGCACGCCTTGCAGAGCAAGGCTTAGCGCGGCATTTGATCCGATTCGAGGCGGGCTTCGCCCCCTCGAGCTCCCCCTGCGAGAAAGAAAGACTGCACGCACGGCAGGGGTTTATCCTCACGCGGAAAACGCGCCGTCCGGATGGACGGCGCGTTTTTCGCGTTTTCGTTTATTCCCCGGTCTTGCCGTGGAGACGCTTCTGGAGCCAGTCCTTGCCGTCCACATAGCGGGAGACGATGAAGGACACCACATAGTCGCCGGCGGCATTGACCATGGTGGCGGGGGGATCCACCAGATTGCCGATCGCCAGCGCGATGGGGTACGCCACCGCCAGCTGGTCGGGGAAGAAGATGGTGCAGACCACCAACTCGCCCGTTCCGCCGCCGCCGGGGATACCGCTCATCGCCACAGAGGAGAACACCGCCACGATGATCGCCAGGATCGCCTTATCGGTGGAGAAATCCATGCCGAAGATGCCGAACAGGAACGCCACCTTGGTGATGGCGGACATAGAGGAGCCGTCCATGTGCATGGTGGCACCCATGGGCAGCACGATGTCGGAGACATCCTTGCTGACGCCCGTCTCCTCCGCCACCTCCATGTTGGTGGGGATGGTCGCCACGCTGGAGCAGGTGCCGAAGGACACCGCCGCAGGGCGGAACAGCTTGGAGAACATGACCCTCGCGCCGCCTCTGCCGCCGCCGAACCGGGCGTACAGGGGGAAGAAGAGAAACATATAGGCGAAGCTCATTACGTAATAAATAATGAGGGTGCGGCTGTAATCGCCGATGAGAGTGGGGCCGTATGTCGCCACAAGGCTGGCGAAGAAGCCGAAGAAGCCGATGGGCGCGTAGTAGGTGATGAGCTTCACGGTCTTCATAATGCAGTCGGTAATGTCCGAGAGCAGCTGGGCGGTCTTGGTCGCCGGGCCGCCGGACATCTGGACGCCGAAGCCGAACAGCACCGCCGCCACGATCAGAGGCAGAATGGCGCGGCGGCTCAGCAGCTCCATAAAGTCTGATTTCGTGAAGAAGTTTACGATCATGTCGCCGAAGCCCAGCGTGTCGCCGACCTCACCCTCCACCACGGTGTACTGACCGCTGACCAGGGGGAAGATGCGGCAGACAATGTACATCAGCACGCCGGCGATGGCGGCGGTGACGAGGAACGTAGCCACGGTGACGCCCATGATCTTACCGGCGCGGCGCGCACTTTTCATATTGGCGATGGCGGAGGCGATAGAGCAGAACACCATGGGCACCACCACGCAGAACATCATGTTGATGAACAGCGTGCCCAGGAACTCGATCTTGCCGCCGAAGCTCGGGGCGAACGCCCCCACGAGGCAGCCCGCCACAATGCCGGTGAGCATACACAGGATGAACCAGTAATTCTTCAGAAAATTTTTCATAGTGACCTCCTTGCACAAACAAAGCTTACGGTCACTATTATATGGGCATTTTTCGCAAAGTAAATCAGAAATCTTGCGATGTTATATGCAAATCGTGCTGCTTAGTGCGGGCGTCCGCCGAGGGACCGCAGCCAAACTGCTTTTTATAGGCGCGGGAGAAGGTGGAGTAATCCTGATACCCCGCCTGTATTGCCGCCTCCGACGGCACCTCCCCCTGCTCCAGCAGGCGGCGCGCCAGCAGCAGCCGTTTTTCCGTCAGATAGCCGTGGATGGAGTAGCCCGTCTCCTGCCGGAAGCGGCGCATCATGTGGTACTTGCTGATGTAGAACCGCGCCGCCAGCTCGTCGATGGTCAGCGACTCCGTCAGGTGGAGGTTCAGATATTGCAGCAGGGAGATCACCTTGCTGTCGCCTCCGGCGGCACCGACCCGGTGGCCGCCCCGCACCACGCGGTTCACCTCCACCAGCAGCTCCGTGAACTGCGCCTGCGCCAGCAGCGACGCGCCGTAGCCCCCCTGCCGCACCGTCTCCGCCAGCGACTGGAACAGGACGCGCACACGGCTGGTGCCCTCATCGCGGAACACATATTGAAATGTCTCCTGCGCCCGGCGGAAGCACTCCTCCGGGTCGCAGTCCCCCTGCGCCAGAGAGCGCAGGTACTCCGGGGCGATATAGAGGATCATCCGCTCGTAGTAGTCCCCCGCCTCCACAATGGGGCGGTGGATGCTGCCGCTGCCCACCAGCACGAAGTCGCCGGGCGACAGGTCGTACCGCTCGCCCTCCACGGCGTAGCCCGCCTTCCCCGCCAGCAAAATGATGATCTTGTGGAAGGTATGGTAGTGATATTCTATATATTCCCCCCGTCCGTCTGCCAAATGAAACAAACGAAACGGCTCCTTCAGATAGCCACGCTCTTCATATTGCAACGGTTCCACCGTGTCACCTCCGCATTTTTTGCAGATATTATACCACGCGCTGTGCAAATATTGCAATATTTTTCGCAATTTATAACCATTCTGAAAATTTTGTTTCCAATTTGTAATTTTTATGTAGCTTTTTTGATAGAGTTGTGTTATAGTAATGTCCGTCGGGAACCTTACCCCCGGCAAAAATCAATGCGAATGGAAGGTATTTCCCATGTTTGGACGACAAATCGCAGCACTGGGTCTCTCCGGTATGCTGCTGTTCTCCGGGGTCGTCACCGCCGCCAATGCGGAGGAGGTCACCCCTATCGACTTCGCCGGTCACAAGGCCGTGGCGGAGATCTTATCCGAAAACGGCGTAGCCTCCTGCTCCGCCACCGCGCTCCAGACCGGCGACGGTCTGCTGCTGGCGGAGGAAGCGGGACTGCTGGAGCAGGACGACACCCTGTCCCTCTCCCAGCTGGACGCCCAGGCTCTTGCGCTGGAGACTGCCGCGCTGGAAAAGCAGAACTTCCTATCGGAGTACGACGGCGTTCTGGTGGATTGCAGCACCTATATCTCCCTGCGCGCCGAGCCGGACACCGACTCCCAGCGTCTGCGGATCATCTTTGACGGCAAGGCCGCCAAGCTGCTGGATGTGGTGGACGACGAGTGGTATCAGGTCGCCTATGGCACCGACGTGGGCTACGTGCTGTCCGCTTACTGCGAGCCGGTACACTACGCGGACTACGAGGGCACCGCCGCCACCAACACGCTGCTGGAGGACATTCTGGCTGAGGCGTACTCCTATCTGGGCACCCCGTACCGGTACGGCGGCACCAGCCACAGCGGCATCGACTGCTCCGGCTTCACCATGAAGGTGTTCGGTGCCTTCGGCATCGGGATCCCCCACGGTGCCACCAGCCAGTACCGTATGTGCCGCGGCGTCACCTCCGCGGAGCGCGCTCCCGGCGATCTGGTGTTCTTCGCCACCGGCGGCAGCGGCATCGGTCATGTAGGCATTTATCTGGGCGGCGGACAGTTTATCCACGCCAGTACCTCCAGCGGCGTTATCATCAGCTCCCTGTACGAGAGCTACTACGCCCGGACGTACCTTTTCGCCGCACGGCTCTTGGAGCTTTAATTTCGCAGCTTCTTCATGGATACCCCTTTCTTTGATTCAGAAACGCCAGCCCTTCGGCTGGTGTTTCTGCGTTTGGGGCGGAATATTCGGAATAGTTGCATATTTATTCATTTATACGGCGGTGGGTACGGTAAATTATACAACACACCTTATTGTTCTCACAACTTTTCCCTGTTACACTTGTACAAATTCACTTTCCGCACGGATTTTTATGCAAAATGCTGTTGACATTTATGCAGCCGTGGTGTATAGTAGCCACTGTCAGGAGGAAGTCCTCCGAAAACAAAGTCTATATTCCGGATCCCGGTATAGAACCATAAACGATTTGAAAGGAAGTACGAACATGAAAAAGCTTACGGCAATGCTGCTGGCACTGGTGATGGCTCTGAGCCTGGTGGCCTGCGGTCAGAAGGCAGACGACAACAAGACCGACGATAACGGCGATACCAAGACCACGTTGGTGGTGGGCACTTCCGCCGACTACGCCCCCTTTGAGTTCATGTATCCCGACGAGAGCGGCGAGATGGTCTACGGCGGTATCGATGTCTCCGTGGCGCAGTACGTCGCCGACGAGATGGGGCTGACGCTGCAGGTGGAGAACATGAGCTTTGACAACCTGCTGACCTCTCTGGACAAGGGTGATTTCGACATGGTGCTTGCCGCCATGGAGGCGACTCCCGACCGTCTGGAAAACGCTGATTTCTCCGATCCCTACTACACCGACGTGCCCCCCGCCCTTCTGGTGAAGGCTGCCAACGCCGACCAGTACAAGACTCTGGCGGATCTGAACGGTAAGTCCGTGGGCGCACAGACCGCCACCACCAAGCTGGATGTCGTCAACGGCATCGAGGGTGCCACCCCTGTGCCTCTCGCCTCCGTGCTTGATCTGGTGAACGAGCTGGTGTATGATAAGGTGGACGCCATTCTGGTGGACGGCGGCGTGGCCGCTGAGTATGCCGCCGCCAACCCTGAGCTGGTCATCGCCGATGCCTCCTCCGAGCTGGGCGCAGCCGCTCCCTACTGCATCGCCGTTGCCAAGGGCGACCCCAAGGGTCTGCTGCCCGACATCAACGCCGCTATCGCGAAGCTGACTGCCGAGAACAAGATCGAAACCTTCATCGCCGATGCTGACAAGCTGTCTGGCGTGGCTGTGGCAGTTACCGCCGACTGATTTACCCCCTCAACACATAAGCGCGAGTGCAAAGCCGTCTGCGACTTTGCACTTTCGCGCACTCATTCACAGAAAGGACTGATCTCGTATGTGGTGGAGCAGCCTGTTCACCGATATGCGCCCCTCCGACTTCTTTAATTTCTCCTTCCTGCCCAAGTATGGTCTTGCCTTCGTCCGCGGCATTGAGTACACGCTGCTGCTGGCGGTGGTTTCCGTGCTGCTGGCGGTGATCCCCGCCCTGCTGCTGGCCATGATGCGGCTGAGTAAGGTCAAGCCCGTGCGCTGGTTCGCCGGCGCGTATATCGCCGTGTTCCGCTCCACCCCCATGCTGGTGCAGCTGTCCATCATCTATTTCGGGCTGTTTTACGCCATCCCCCTGCCCCGCGTCTCCCTGTTCGGCTTCGTGGACATCAGCCGGTTCATCCCCGGCGTGGTGGCACTGGCGTTGAACAGCTCGGCATACGTGGCGGAGATCTTCCGCGCCGGTATTCTGGCGGTGGACAAGGGACAGACGGAGGCCGCCCGGTCACTGGGCCTGTCCGGCTGGCAGTCCATGCGTCTGGTGGTGCTGCCCCAAGCCATCAAGAACGTCCTACCCGCGCTGGCAAACGAGGTGGTCACCATGGTGAAGGAGTCCTCCATCTGCTCCACGCTGGGCATGGCGGAGATCATGTTCGCCGCCAAGACCATCGCCGGCTCCACCGGTATCTCGCTGGCACCCTATACCCTGGCTGCGCTGGTCTATTTCTGCATCAACTATCCCGCCTCCAAGGGCATCGAGGCCATAGAAAGGAGAATGCGCCGTGGCGACAAGCAGTAACGTCCTCATCTCCGTGGAGCATCTGGTCAAGGAGTACAACCACGGTGCTGTCCACGCTCTGAATGACTGCAACCTCCGCATCCATCGCGGCGAGGTGGTGGCGATCATCGGACCCTCCGGCTCCGGCAAGTCCACCCTGCTCCGCAGTCTGAATCTGCTGGAGGAGCCCACCTCCGGTGCCATCTTCTTCGACGGTGTGGATCTGGCGGACAAGTCGGTGAACATCGACAAGCACCGGCAGAAGATGGGCATGGTGTTCCAGCATTTCAACCTGTTCCCCCATAAAACGGTGCTGCAAAACATCACGCTGGCACCGGTGACGCTGAAGAAAAAATCCTCCGCCGAGGCGGAGGCGCAGGCGCGGGTGCTGCTGGAGCGTATCGGTCTGGCGGACAAGGCGGACGAGTTCCCCAATATGCTCTCCGGCGGACAGAAGCAGCGTATCGCCATCGTCCGCGCGCTGGCGATGGACCCGGAGGTAATGCTCTTTGACGAGCCCACCTCCGCCCTCGACCCGGAAATGGTGGGCGAGGTACTGGATCTCATGCGGGATCTGGCGAAGGACGGCATGACCATGGCGGTCGTCACCCATGAGATGGGCTTCGCCCGTGAGGTGGCCGACCGGGTGGTGTTCATGGCGGACGGCAGGATCCTGGAGGAAGGCACCCCCTCCGACCTGTTCGACCACCCCAAGGATCCCCGGCTACAGGACTTTCTCAGCAAGGTGCTGTGAGAATATGAAAAGAACCCTCCGGCACAGCCGGAGGGTTCTTTTTTAGCTTTTTCCGTGTATCTCGCCGCCGCAGCGGGGACAGGTGATAACGATGCGCCCCTTCCCCCGCGGTACGCGGCACACCGCGCCGCACCGGTGGCAGGTGAAGTACCTGTGCTCCTTGTCCATGCGCTGCTGCCGTGCGCCCGCCATACGGCGGCTGACCGGCCACCAGACCTTCTCCATGAACCGGGTGTTCTCCGCCCTGCGCTTTTCCAGATTGCGGGAGAACATCCGGAACAGTGCCGTGAAGAGGAGCACGCCGGAGACAAGACCGGTGATGCCGCTCACCACCGGCTTTTCCCGCAGGAGCATATTGATAATATCCAGCAGCAGAGCCGCCCAGATCATGGTTAGCCCCAGCCGGTCTACACCGTTGCGTCCGTACATAAAGCGCGACAGCGCGTTTCCGATGCGTTGGAAGAAGTTCATACGACCGTCCCTTTGCCTCCTGCTGTCAAATCACAAGGTTACTGACAAGATATTGTACAGGAAAAGTCAGCAAAGGTAAACCCCCTTTATCCAAAGTTCACAGATTATACAAATTTACCTTGTGCCCTCCCCGCCTTGCAATCCGCCCCCCGTGTATGCTATAATAGCCGCAGAGCGGCTATTATACGGCGTCGCCGTTTTTCTCGCCCGGTGAAGCCGATCAGACGGAAAAGCGGCGAATTATACCGCAGCGCAGCGCGTCACGGCATCACCGCACCGTATATTGTGAATATACCGCATACCGTAAATATTATCCGCCGCCCGTGGTCAGGCGCGGCACGAAAGGAAGTCTCCCCATGATCAAGATCGCCCCCTCCATCCTGTCCGCCGATTTCGCCTATCTGGCGCGGGACATCGAGAAGATCGCCACCGCCGATTACGTCCACGTGGACGTGATGGACGGTCTGTTCGTACCCAATATTTCCATCGGCATCCCCGTGGTGAAGTCCATCCGTCCCACCACCTCCCTGCCTCTGGACGTACATCTGATGATCGACCGTCCCGTCCGCTATGTGGAGCAGTTCTGCGACGCGGGCGCGGACATCGTCACCTGCCATGTGGAGGCGGACACGGAGGAGAACCTCCACGAAGCCCTCCGGCGGATCCACGCCAAGGGCAAGAAGGCGGGCGTGGTGGTGAAGCCCAAGACCCCTGCCGCCAGTGTGCTGCCCTTTATCAACGAGGTGGAGCTGATCCTGGTCATGACCGTGGAGCCGGGCTTCGGCGGTCAGAAATTCATGGCGGACATGATGCCCAAGGTGCAGACCATCCGGGGCTATATCGACGCCATGAACCCCGCCTGCGAGCTGGAGGTGGACGGCGGCGTGGACAGCGGCACCTGCAAGCTGTGCATCGCCTCCGGCGCCAACGTGCTGGTGGCCGGCAGTGCCGTGTACAAGAGCGCGGACATTCCCGCCAAGATCAAAGAGCTGAGAGGATAAGGGGCTATGGAGTATTTTCCCGCACCGCTGGAAAAATTAGTGGAGCAATTCGCCCGTCTGCCGGGCGTGGGCTATAAGTCCGCCCAGCGTCTGGCGTTCCATGTGCTGAGTCTCCCCGCCGAGGAGGCGCAGGCGTTCGCCGACGCCATCACCGACGCCAAGCGCAGTGTGACGCTGTGCCCGGTGTGCCAGAACCTCACCGCCGGGGGGCTGTGCCCCATCTGCGCCGACCAGAAGCGGGACGAGAGCACCATCTGCGTGGTGGCCGACCCCCGCGACGTGATCGCCATTGAGCGCAGCCGGGAGTACCGGGGGCACTACCACGTGCTCCACGGCGTGCTCTCCCCCATGAACCACGTGGGGCCCGACGACCTGCACATCAAGTCCCTGCTGGATCGGGTGGCGCAGGGCGGCATCACCGAGGTCATCATGGCGACCAACCCCGACACCGAGGGCGAGGCCACCGCGCTGTATATCGCCCGGCTGCTGAAGCCCTTCGGCGTGAAGGTCACGCGGCTCGCCTACGGTATCCCCGTGGGCGGGCATCTGGAATTCGCCGACGACGCCACGCTCATGCGGGCACTGGAAGGGCGGCGGGAGCTGTGAAAAAGCGCATGGTATCCCTGCTGCTGAGTGCGCTGCTGTGCGCGTCGCTGACCGGCTGCTCAAACGCCAAGCCGGAGGAGGTGTCCCTGTTCGCCATGGACACCTATATGACCATCACCGCCATCGGCGACGGTGCCGCCGACGTGCTGACCCGCATCTCCCAGACCGTCAACGCGCTGGAGGCAAGCCTCTCCCGCACGGTGGCGGCCAGCGAGGTCTCTCAGCTGAACCGGGACGGCTGCGCCGTCTGGGACGACGACGGTGCCCAGCTGCTGTCGTGGGCACTGCGCCACAGCGAGGAGACAGGCGGTGCCTTCGACGTGACCATCGCCCCGCTGGTGGAGCTGTGGGGCATCACGTCCGACAGTCCCCGCGTCCCCGCACAGGCGGAGATCGACGCACTGCTGCCGCTGGTGGGCTATGAGCACGTCCACCAATCGGATTTCTACAATATCTCGCTGGACGAGGGCTGCGCCATCGACTTGGGCGGCGTCGCCAAGGGCTACGCCGCCGACTGCGCCGCCGTCCTGTTCCACCGCAGTGATCTCACCGGCGGCTGCGCCAATCTGGGGGGCAACGTGTATGTCTACGGCACCAACGCCGGCGGCAAGCCGTGGTCAGTCGCCATTCAGGATCCCCGGAGCAGCGGCGACTACGCCTGCGTCCTCGACCTGTCGGACGCCTTTGTGGTCACATCCGGCGGCTATCAGCGGAACTTCACCGCACCGGACGGCACCGTGTACCAGCATATCATCGACCCCAAGACCGGCCGCCCCGCTGACAGTGATCTGACCAGCGTATCCATCATCACCCACGGGGCCATGGGCGGGCAGGGCACCTGTGCCGACGCCTACTCCACCGCCCTGTACGTTATGGGTGAAGCGGGTGCCGTGGATTTCTGGCGTTCCCATAGCACGGTCTTTGACATGGTGCTTATCACCGAGGACGGGCGCGTGCTGTACACCCCCGGTCTTGCGGACTGTTTTAACGAGAGAGAGGGCAGCGGCTATGTCTACCAACCCCTCGCAGCATGAGCTGAAATTCAACCGCTTTGACGCGCTGGTGGCACTGATCATCGCACTGCTGGCGGTGGCCGCCGCGCTGTGGTTCTATCTGCCCCGCTCCCAGAGCGGACAGCTGACCGTGGTGATCTCCGTGGCAGGTGAGGAGACGCGCCGCGTCCCCCTGTCCGACTTCACGGAGACCACCGTCACCGGCGGCGGCTATACCCTCCGCGTCAGCACCAGGGACGGCGGCGTGGCGGTGATGGACAGCGACTGCCCCACCCAGGACTGCGTCCACACCGGCGTTATCACCCGCGCAGGGCAATCCATCGTATGCCTTCCCGCGCAGGTGGTGGTGCACCTGGAGGGCACCGCCCCGGACGCGCCGGACGTGATCGTGGGGTGACGGCTATGCGTTGGACAACGAAAAATATCGCCCTGTGCGCCGTGCTGGCAGCACTGGCACTGGGCTTGAGCACGCTGGAGGGGCTGTTCCCCGTGTCGCTGCTGATTCCGCTCCCCGGCGTGAAGCTGGGGCTTGCCAACATCGTCACCGTCTTTGCCCTGTACCGTCTGGGCGCAGGGGCAGCACTGGCGATCCTTGTGACGCGCTGCCTGCTGGGTGGGCTGTTCGCCGGAAACCTGTCCGCCATGCTGTTCTCCGTGCTGGGCGGCGTCACCGCCATGCTGGTGATGATCCTGCTCCAGCGGCTGCCCCGCCTCAGCGTGTACGGCGTGTCCCTCGGCGGCGCGGCCGCCCACAACGTAGGGCAGATGGCGGCAGCGGTCATTACGCTGGGCAGCACCATGGTGCTGGGCTATCTCCCCTTCCTGCTGGCGGTGTCCCTTGTCACCGGCACGCTGACCGGCTTCGTCACCGCCCTTTTACTGCGCGCAGCGCAGCACATTCGATTTCGCTGAGAGGTGGAACTATGGATAAGAAAGACCAGATCATTTTGCAGCAGCTGGACGTGATCCGCTCCATGACAGAGAACAACATCAAGCGCATGGGCAGCGACTTCTGGGGCACGCCCTTTGAGGGCGTGGGCAAGGTTCCCGCACCTGCCGCGCCCGCACCGGAAAAAAACGCGCCCCCCACCGCCGACTCCAAGCGCGGCGACGCCGTCCCGGAAAAGACCGAGGAACTGCCGCCGCCGGAGAAGATCGAGGATCTTCTATCGGAGCTGGACAGCTACATCGGCTTGCAGGTGGTGAAGGACGAGGTGCACGACCTCATCAACATGGTGCAGGTCTACAAACTGCGGGAGCAGCACGATCTGCCCACCACCGATATGTCCCTCCACATGGTCTTTACCGGCAACCCCGGCACCGGCAAGACCATGATGGCGCGGATGATGGCGCGGATCTACCGCAGCCTCGGCATCCTCAGCAAAGGGCAGCTGGTGGAGGTGGATCGCAGCGGACTGGTGGCGGGCTACGTGGGGCAGACCGCCCTCAAGACCCAGAAGGTCATCGAAAAGGCGATGGGCGGCGTGCTGTTCATCGACGAGGCGTATGCCCTCAACGGACGCAGCGAGAACGACTTCGGGCAAGAGGCCATCGACACCATCCTCAAGGCGATGGAGGATCACCGGGACGATCTGGTGGTCATTGTGGCGGGCTACACCGAGCTGATGGACAAATTTATCCACTCCAACCCCGGTCTGGAAAGCCGCTTCAACCGCTTTCTGCTCTTCGAGGACTACACTGCGGAGGAGATGTTCGACATCTTCAAAATGCGCTGCGGCAAGGGCTACGTCCTCGCGCCGGAGGCGGAGCCGCTGGTGCGGGACTACATCGCCGAGGAGAGCGCGGACAGCAGCTTCGGCAACGCCCGCGGCGTCCGGAACCTCTTTGAGCACATCCTCGTGGCGCAGAACAACCGGCTGGCAAAGCTGGAGACGGTCACCCGGGACGACTTGATGACCATTACCCCCGACGACGTGCTTCGGGCGCGGGGCAAGCTGGACGAATGAAAAAAGAGCCGCCGTACGGCGGTTCTTTTTTCACTCCATCTCCGGTACCTCCACCGGCGTATATTTCCCGGTCAGCGCGGGGAACCACTCCCCCACCCCCTCCGGTGCGGCGATAAGCGACAGCTTTTCCCCGTGGGTCAGCGTCGCCTTGATGGCGTACTCCAGCCTCGCCGCCTCCGCCTTGCCGCCGCAACGCCACACCGCAGCCACCGCCTCCGGCGGGTGGGCGCGGGTATATTTCGCCCCCCTGCCGCTCCGGTGCAGGCGCAGCCGATGCGCCACGTCGTTGGTAATGCCCGTATACAGGCTGCCGTCCCGGCAGCGGAGGATATAGACGTAATACGGCTCCATAGGCGGCTCCCTTCCACGTTTTTCCCCTATCATACCCGATATTTCTTGCATTGACAAGCCGTCTATGGTACAATGTCGAGTCGGAAAGCGAGGGAGCCGTATGACCCTTTTCGATTACTATTTGCAATATATGACGGAGCTGCTGGAGGGCAAACGCCCCGCCCCGGAGGGCATCACTCTGCCGGAGGGCGGCGAGGCGCAGCGCGTGCAGTCTCTGGGACAGCAGCTGCAAGCCATGGGCATGGCGTCCTTCGTCCGCGTCTGTGCCGCCCAGGACGGCACGGAGCTGCCCCCCTCCCTCTTTGACGACGACGGTGTGGCGGATTTCGGCGCATTTCTACAAAACGCCGGGCAGACAGTCCCCGACCCAACGCCTCCGGAGCCGACGCAGGAGGACGCCGCCGGCGACCCCGATGCGGACAAGCACGCCTTCGAGGTGTTTCTGGACTGCATCACCATGGACGACGGACTGGTGCAGTACCTCATCGACGTCCTCAAGCGCATGGATCGCAAGGAATTCTTCAAGCTGAGCCAGATCACCACCAAGCTGGATCTGGACCCGGAGGAGTTCCTCTACTGGCTCGCCCACCGGCAGGACTACGCCGGCGAGGAGGAGCAAGGCTGTGCCGCCGTCATGGACGGTGCGCTGCTGCGTCTGGCGGAGGAGGGGCGGCTGGATGTGGTCGCCGCGCTGCTCAGCGGCGACCAAAGAACCTTTGAGACATTCCGCTGCGAGGCTCCCGAGCTGGTACATCTGCCTGCCGCCACCTTTGCGTGGTACGAAAAAAACTATCTGGATCGGGACTACCCCATCCGGCTCATCATGCGCCTGAACGGCGTGCAATTTCCCGACTGAGGTGAATTATGAAGGAACAGTATAAGGCTCTGGGCGTCAGCGACAAGGTGCTGTCGTTCAGCGAGGATATTTTGACCGCCCTCCGCCCGCGCTTTGACGCCATCGACGCCATCGCCGAGGCGAACCAGCTGAAGGTCATCGGTGCCATGCAGAAGAACAGCGTGGCGGCACGGCATTTCAATCTCTCCACCGGCTACGGCTACGACGACGACGGGCGCGACACGCTGGAGCGCGTCTATGCCGACTGCTTCGGCGCGGAGGCCGCTCTGGTGCGTCCCCAGATCACCTGCGGCACACACGCGCTGTCTCTGGCTCTGGGTGCGAACCTCCTGCCGGGGGACGAGCTTCTCAGCCCCGTGGGGGCTCCCTACGACACGCTGGAGGAGGTCATCGGTATCCGCCCCTCCATCGGCTCCCTCCGGGAGTACGGCGTCGCCTACCGGCAGGCGGATCTGCTGCCGGACGGCACCTTTGACTACAACGCCATCCGCAGTGCCATCAACGAAAAAACAAAGCTCATCACCATCCAACGCTCCAAGGGCTATGCCACCCGCCCCAGCTTCTCCGTCGCCCAGATCGGCGAGCTGATCGCCTTCTGCAAGACGTGCAAGCCGGACGTGATCTGCATGGTGGACAACTGCTACGGCGAGTTCACCGAGCTTTCCGAGCCGGTGAACGTGGGCGCGGACATGATGGTGGGCAGCCTCATCAAGAACCCCGGCGGCGGCCTCGCCCCCACCGGCGGCTACGTCTGCGGCCGCGCCGATCTCATCGAGCGGTGTGCGCGGCGGCTCACCGCCCCCGGTCTGGGCGCGGAGGTGGGCGCGAACCTCGGTCTGCTGACCCAGTTCTATCAGGGCTTCTTCCTCGCCCCCACCGTCACCGCCTCCGCCGTAAAGGGCGCGGTCTTTGCCGCCGCCTGCTACGAAAAGCTGGGCTTCCGCGTGGTGCCCCCTGCCAACGAGACGCGCCACGACATCATCCAAGCGGTGGAGCTGGGCAGCCGGGAGGGCATGATCGCCTTCTGCAAGGGCATCCAGGGTGCCGCCCCGGTGGACAGCTTTGCCGCCCCGGAGCCATCTCCCATGCCCGGCTACGACAGCGACGTCATCATGGCGGCAGGTGCCTTCGTGCAGGGCAGCTCCATCGAGCTTTCCGCCGACGGCCCCATCCGTCCCCCCTACGCCGTGTATTTTCAGGGCGGCTTGACGTGGTACCACGCCAAGCTGGGCATCCTGAAAAGCCTTCAGGAAATGCTGGAGGCAGGCTTGATCGAACTCTAAATTATGTAAACTACGGAGGAAACCTATGTTTCTCCCCAACCATCCATTTCGCCGCCGTCCGCCACCTGCGATATTCTCCCGAATATAAATTTTATGTAACCTCAAAAGGAGAATATTATGTGGTTTTGGTTTTCTTTGATCGCTCTGGTCTGCTGGAGCGGCAGCGACCTGTTCAGCAAAATCGGCTGCCAGGACGCGGACGATAAATACAGCCATCTGAAGATGGTCATTGCGGTGGGCGTTGTGATGGGTCTCCACGCCGCCTATGAAATTTTCATCAACGGCACGGAGATCAACGGCAGCATCATCCTCACCTACCTGCCGGTGTCTCTGCTGTACATCAGCTCCATGACCATCGGCTATGTCGGTCTGCGGTACATTGAGCTGTCCATCTCCTCCCCCATCTGCAATTCCTCCGGCGCGCTGGTGGCGGTTCTGGCTCTGGCGACCGGCGGTCTGGGGCAGCTTGTCCCCGCCCAGCTGGCTGCCACCGCGCTGGTGTGCGTGGGCGTGATCGGTCTGGGCATCGTGGAGGCGCGGGAGGACGACGACCTCCGCGCCGCACGGCAGCAGGCCAGCAACCACCGCTACGCCAAGTCCGCGCTGGCACTGATCCTGCCCATCATCTACTGCCTGCTGGACGCGCTGGGCACCTTCGCCGACAGCCGCGTGCTGGAGACGCTGAACGAGGACAGTGCCAACTGCGCCTATGAGCTGACGTTCCTGCTGGCTGCCATCGTGTGCTTTGTGTACGTGGTGCTCATCAAAAAGAGCCGCCTCGTTCCCAAGCGGGAAGGCCCCAAGTACGCGGGCGCGCTGTGCGAGACGGCGGGTCAGTTCGCCTACATCTACGCGCTGGCGGACACGGAGCACGTAGCACTTGCCGCGCCCATTATCTCCGCCTACTGCGTGGCGTCCGTCCTGTGGAGCCGCCTGTTCCTGAAAGAAAAGCTCAGCTGGAAGCACTACGCCATGATCGCACTGGTGGTGGCGGGCATCGTCATCCTCGGCATCTACGACGAGTAAACACCGTGACCCCCATCCTTCGGATGGGGGTCTTTCAATATAGAAAAAGAGCCGCCCTCAGGCGGCTCTTTTTATTTGCTTGTAAGGTGTTCGGCTTAGAAGCAGCCCTGCTCCATCATAGCCTCGGCGACCTTCTTGA
>OMBG01000608.1_pt1 | contig 18390 bp, 15 predicted proteins | sample 1674251 | NCBI WGS metagenome assembly OMBG01 (sample SAMEA103958153, study PRJEB25191) | human gut metagenome | reverse complement strand
GGGAGTGGGAATGAAAGTTAAGAACAAGCCTTGACACAGTTTAAATTACACCCCCCATATTCCCTACATTGGGAAAACAACATGAGACCTTTTGTTAGTATGATGGTTTTTATCCTTCAATTACCCCCTTCCACAATCCGTGGAGATTGCAGTATTCTCGAGCCGTAACATCCTTGGCTTCTGCATTTGTCATGAAGATAGCCTCTGGCTTTTCGCCCGGTTTTAACTCATGGCGGAGCACATCGGTAGGGGTGAGCAGCTCAATCCACTGGATGTAATGCTCTGGAAGCATCGGATGCTCCACACTTCCTACTGTTACGCGATAGCCGCCCTCAATAGGTTCTATCACAGGCACGTGCTTCTCTTTGGCGCCATCGCTGGTGTTTTCCTTCATCAGCTTCATCGGCTCGCCACAGCAACTGAGCACGGCTCCTGGGTTTACAACTTCTACTACATTGCCACAAATCTGGCAGCGGTAGATTTCTCTAACTTTTGTCATAATGGTTCCTCCTATTATTTTATGAATGTGTTGCCTGAATATCAGGCATTTCATTCAGATGATTCCTTTGTGAGGATTTCCTTCGGGGCATTCCCCAGAAGAGCCTTACCCCTCTACAGGGCTGAAATCTTCCTTGCCTACTCCGCAAAGAGGGCAAACCCAATCATCTGGGATGTCTTCGAATGCTGTACCTGGAGCGATGCCGCCCTCTGGATCACCTACTTCTGGATCATAAATCCAACCACACACGTCGCAAACATATTTCTTCATAATGTTCCTTTCTTTCTTAATTTGATTGATTACTGTTATCTATTCACTTTTAATCAGACAGGTGCGTTTGCATATCTTTCTGATTTACAATGCAAATATACACTTTATTTCTGTAAGAACCAAATAAATTTGAAAATATTATAATTTTATTATCCTTTTTAATCTAAATAAACAAAGATTTCTAGATGTACTTGTGAATAAAGGAGTTATTTGTCTTTTTAGTGGTGTTTTGATAGAAGATTTGATTGTTTCATGTGAAACATCTCGAAAAAGAAAAGCTCGCAAGATAAACGTTTGGTATCTTGCGAGCTTCTTTGTATTTAAGTTGCCTTGTGGTTTCTGCGGCCGCTTTCTGGTTTTTCTAATGTGCTTCTAGCCAGTTGTTTCCCCATCCGGCATCAGCAACCAGAGGCACACTGAGCTGGTAGGCGTTCTGCATCTCTTCTACCACAATCTTCTCTACCTTTTCCTTCTCTTCCGGATATACGGAGAAATTGAGTTCGTCATGCACCTGGATAATCATCTTGCTCTTGATGCCTTCTGCTCTGAATCGGTTGAAGATGCGGATCATAGCCACTTTGATGATGTCTGCCTCAGAGCCCTGGATAGGGGCATTGATGGCATTGCGCTCGGCAAATCCTCTTACAGTACCATTCTTGCTGTTGATGTCTGGCAGGTAGCGACGGCGGTGGAAGAGGGTTTCGGCATAGCCTTTCTCTCTTGCCATTTCCTTTGCCTTCTCCATGTAAGCCTGAACACCAGGGAAGGTGCGGAAGTAGTCTTCTATGATCTGCTTTGCCTCTCGGTTTTCGATGTTCATGCGTTGGGCAAGACCGAAGGTCGTGATGCCGTAGATGATGCCGAAGTTGGCAGTTTTTGCCTTCTTGCGCTGTGCATCTGTTACTTCTTTGATGTCTTCGTGCCAAATCTTGGCAGCTGTAGCTGCATGAATATCAGAGCCTTCACGGAATGCTTCTACCATGTTTGGATCCTGGCTCAGGTGTGCCATGATGCGAAGTTCTATCTGTGAATAGTCGGCAGAGAAGAACAGGCAGCCTGGTTCTGGGATGAAGCATCTGCGTATCTCCTTGCCATCGTCATCGCGTACAGGAATATTCTGCAGGTTTGGATCACTTGAAGAAAGACGTCCTGTGGCTGTGATGGCTTGGTTGAAAGAGGCATGAATGTGACCGGTGCGAGAGTTGATAAGCTTTGGAAGGGCATCTATATAGGTTCCCAAAAGTTTCTTTAAACCTCTGTAGTTCAGTATCTCATCGATGATTGGACTCTTGCTGCGCAGCTGCTGAAGAACTTCTTCGCTTGTTACGTACTGGCCCGTCTTCGTCTTCTTAGGCTTCTCCACAATCTTCATCTTTCCGAAGAGTATTTCTCCAACCTGGCGTGGGGAAGCGATATTGAACGATTCGCCTGCCAACTCATAGATATGATGTTCTATCTCATTGAGGCGGTTGGTGAGTTTCTCGGATGTTTCCTTCAGGGTATCGGTGTCGATGCATACTCCCGTCATCTCCATGTGGGCTAAAACAGGTACAAGCGGCATTTCTACATTCCAGAACAGATCTTCACAATCTATCTCTTTGAGTTTTGGTTCGAGCACATTTTTCAATCTCAAGGTGATGTCGGCATCTTCGGCAGCATATTCGTAAATGTCTGATGGGGCGAGATCGCGCATCGACTTCTGGTTCTTTCCCTTCGGACCAATCAGTTCTTCGATGTGGATGGTCTGATAGTTGAGGAATACTTCTGCCAAGTAATCCATGTTGTGGTAAAGTTCTGGCTGGATGAGATAGTGGGCGAGCATCGTATCGAACATCTTGCCCTGAATCTCTATGCCGTAGTTCATCAACACCTCGTAATCGTATTTGATGTTCTGCCCCACTTTCAAGATTTCCGGGTTCTCGTAGAGAGGTTTGAAGATGTTTACGATTTTTAAGGCTTCTTCACGATTTGCCGGAATTGCTACGTAGAAAGCCTCTTTTTCCTTTACGGCAAAGCTCAAACCCACCAATTCTGCATCAATAGCAGCGGTAGATGTGGTCTCTGTGTCTAGACTGAGAATATTGAATGTCAATAAATAGTCATAAAGTTTCCTTGCATCTACTTCTGTATCAATGAGTTTGTATGAATGAGAGGTCGTTTTAAGGGTCTCAAAACTCGCGTTTTTTGACTCTTCCTGCCCGTCGGCTTGCTGTGCGCCAAATAAATCGAGCTCTCCTGTAGGCTTTGTTTGCACCTTTTTAGGTTTGTTAAGAACTCGGTTGGCAAACGACTTAAACTCCAACTCGGTGAAGATTTCATCCAATTTTGTATTGTCTGGCTCTACCCGTTTCAAATCTTCCATCTTGATCTCTACCGGAACATCAGTTCGTATGGTTGCCAGGAACTTTGACATCCTGATATCTTCTACAGCACCCTCCACTTTTTCGCGGAGCTTGCCTTTCACTTGAGAAGAGTTCTCGATAAGACCTTCTACACTACCGAACTCGTTGATAAGTTTGATGGCTGTCTTTTCTCCCACGCCCGGACAGCCTGGGAAGTTATCAGCTGAGTCGCCCATCAGAGCAAGGAGGTCGATAACCTGGAGTGGGGAAGTGATGCTGTATTTCTCTTCAATTTCCTGTACGCCCAACTTTTCGTATCCACCGCCATGACGAGGACGGAACATGAAAACATTGTTACGAACCAGTTGTGCGTAATCCTTATCGGGTGTGAGCATGTAGGTTTCCATCCCCTTTTCACCTGCCTTCAAGGCAACTGTTCCAATGATATCATCCGCCTCGAAACCATCTACCTGAAGGATAGGGATATGATATGCCTCCAGGATATTTTTGATGATAGGCACAGAGAGTTTGATGTCTTCCGGTGTCTCTTCTCGTTGAGCTTTATATGCAGGGAAAGCCTCATGACGGAAGGTCTTGCCATGGTCGAAAGCCACCGCAATATGGGTAGGTTTCTCCTTGGTAAGTATCTCGTTGAGGGTATTGCAGAAACCCATTACACACGAAGTATTGAGTCCCTTCGAATTGATTCGAGGGGCTTTCATAAAGGCGTAATACGACCTATAAATGAGCGCATACGCGTCTAAAAGGAACAATTTATCCATAATATTCATTTTTGTGGTGTAAAATTACTAAAAAAATGCGATATTTCAAGAAGAATTGATTAATTTTGTAACAAATTTCAGAAATTAAGTAGATTTACTCACATATAATGGACTATTTATCACTTATCAAGCTGCCTATAGAGGCAGAATTAGCAGATTTTATAGATTTGTTCAACAAGTCTCTTATGCATAGCGATGGCCTCCTTTCCCAGGTGCTCGACCACATCCGTCAGCGCGCTGGAAAACGTATGCGCCCTATACTCATCTTGTTGATGGCACGTAATTTTGGAAAGGTTTCCAGTGTTACCCAGCATTCTGCTGTGGGTCTGGAGCTTCTTCATACCGCTTCGCTGGTACATGATGATGTGGTTGATGAGAGTGGGGAGCGCCGCGGACAGGCTAGCGTGAATGCTACTTATAATAATAAGGTGGCTGTGCTTGTGGGCGATTTCATTCTTTCCACCGCCTTGCTTCATGTATCTTATTCGCATTCAGAGGAAATCGTGCGTTATCTTGCTGAGTTGGGACGTATCCTGTCTAATGGTGAGATTCTTCAGCTCAACAGTATCAGTAATGAAGAGATATCGGAAGATATTTATTATCAGGTGATTAAGCAGAAAACGGCTGCTCTCTTTGAGGCTTGCGCCGGTATCGGAGCGATCTCTGCCAATGCTTCAGAACTGCAGATTGAAGAGGCTAAGCGTTTCGGACAGAACTTGGGCATCATCTTCCAGATCCGTGATGATATCTTTGATTATTATGATTCCAAGGAGATAGGTAAACCTACTGGTAATGATATGGTTGAAGGAAAACTGACTTTGCCTGTAATATATGCTTTGAAGTCTACCGGTGATGAGGAGATGATGAAGCTTGCCAGAAAGGTAAAGGCTCATACTGTGACGGCTGATGAAATAGCTCAGTTAGTGGCATTTACAAAGGAAAACGGAGGTATTGAATATGCGGATAAGCGCATGTGGGATTTCCATGCCGAAGCCATGAATTTCCTCGATACTTATGTGGAGGATAAGGATATTTACAATGCCTTGAAGGCTTACTTGGATTTTGTGATTGAAAGAAAAGCTTAATATAAAAAGGGTTGGTTCTCAGAGAGAATCAACCCTTTTGTTTTTTTGTATTCTATTGATAATCAGTTGCTTTTCTTTAAATTTTTCTTTTAAACAATACTCTAGAATTCTCTTTAGAAGTATCTTAAATGGTACTTTAAAACTATCTTTCTAAGTATGTTTAATGTTAGTTTGAAATTATCTTTAGAAGTACTTGATTTCCTTGCCCAGAATTTCGCTCAAGAGGAGGTTAGTCAGGCGTGATGTGCCGAGACGCAACCACTGGTTGGTCAGCCATTTCTCGCCCAAAACTTCCTTCACGATGGTGTAGTAAACTACGGCATCATGAACGGTATTGATACCACCTGCAGGCTTGAAACCAATCTGAATACCGGTCTTTTCGTAATATGCCTTGATAGCCTGGCACATAACGTATGCTGCCTCAGGGGTAGCTGAGACCTTCTCCTTGCCTGTTGAGGTTTTGATATAGTCAGAACCTGAGTACATTGCGAGGATAGAAGCCTTCATGATGTTGCTGCAATTCTTCAGATCGCCTGTCTCCAGAATGCACTTCATCTTATGCTCTCCGCATGTCTCCTTGAGTTCCTGAATATCATCGCAGAGCCCCTCGTAATCTTCGCTGAAGAACTTGCCAACAGGCATTACGATATCCACCTCTGTAGCACCATCCTTGATAGCCATAGCGGTTTCTGCAATCTTTACCTCGATAAAGGTCTGAGAGGATGGGAAATTGCCACTTACTACAGCGATTTCTACGCCGTCAACCTCCAGACTCTGGCTGATAAGACCGGCAAAGTTAGGGTAGGTACATACGGTTGCTACGTGAGGAAGCTGAGGATAATCCTTGGCAAACTGGTTCACCTTTTCAATCATCTTCAGGATGCTTTCTTCTGTATCTTCTGTATGGAGAGAAGTCAACTCGATGCTACCGAAGAGGAACTTCTTGACCTCCATGGTCTCATTCTCTGCTACCTTTTCATCGAGAATCTTCTTTACTGCAGCAGCTACTTCCTCATCGTTGAGGTTGCAGTTGTACTGCTTCAAAACTGATAAATACTTGTCGTCTGACTCTTTATACTGTCCCTGCTGTGCAAGAACCTGTTCTTTAATACTGCTCATACTTAATGTTATTTATATAATTATTAAAGTTAAGTTTTTATATGAATAGCAATTTTAATTCTTGTTATCTTGTTCTTTATCTTCCTGATGCTCAGATAGTTTTGGGTTGTTTTTATGCCTTTCTGAATCCCTTTTGGTCTTCTTGTCAAAACTCTTCTGGAGTTCTTCTGTCAAGTTAACCCCTGTCTGATTTGCCAGGCAGATAAGCACCCAAAGAACATCGGCCATTTCTTCGCCTAAGTTAGGTTTCTCGCCTTTCTTAAAACTCTGGTCGCCGTATGTTCGGGCAATGACGCGTGCCAGTTCGCCCACTTCTTCTGTGAGGCAAGCCATATTGGTAAGTTCGCTGAAATAGCGTACGCCATATTCTTTAATCCACTGATCTACAGCTTCTTGTGCTTCTTTTATTGTCATCTTCCTAATTCTTTTATGGGGAAAGATGCCTTTCTTTCAGGGTAGGGCATTATTCCTTGTTGTGAGTATCCATCATGATGGTTACCGGTCCATCGTTCAGTAAATCTACCTTCATATCGGCACCAAATTCGCCTGTTCCTACTGGCTTTCCGAGTGCATCGGATAGCTTTTTGCAGAACTCCTCATAGAGTGGAACGCTGATTTCGTGCTTGGCTGCTCTGAGCCAGCTTGGGCGGTTTCCTTTCTTGTAGCTGGCGAATAGGGTGAACTGGCTGATGACCAGAATCTCACCATTTATATCCATGATAGAGCGGTTCATAACATGGTTTTCGTCGTCGAAAACACGGAGTCCGATTACCTTTCTGACCAGCCAGTCTACATCTTCTGAAGTGTCGCTTTCCTCTATTCCCAGAAGGATCAGGTAGCCTTGCCTGATGGCAGATTTAACCTCTCCTTCGATGGTAACTGAGGCGTGAGAGACACGCTGTATTACGATTCTCATATTACTACTTTGAACTTTGAATGTTGAACATTGAACTTTATGATTAGCATTTGTGGAATGCTTGCTTCGGTTCTGTTCTTCTTCTTATTATTAATATATATAGTATAGTTTGAACTGCAAATATACAACTTTTATTTCATATTCTCGCCTTTTTCTTCGAAATATTTTGCAAGAATTTCTGCCTTATGAGGGCCTAATACTTCTGAAAGTTGTTCCAAGGATGCTTCTTTCATCTTTTTCACGCTCTTAAACTTGCTCAGAAGGGCTTCTTTAGCCTTCGGACCGATGCCTTTGATATCGTCTAATTCTGAGTGAAGAGCATGCTTGCTGCGCTTGTCGCGATGGAAGGTGATAGCGTATCTGTGCACCTCATCCTGTATCTGCGTCAGAACCTTGAACAGCTCACTCTCGGGTGGTAGGGCGATGGTTTGAGGAGGGAATCCGAAGAGAAGTTCGTTGGTGCGGTGACGGTCGTCTTTGGCCAGTCCTGCGATAGGAATATCCAGGTGTAATTCGTCAACAATAACCTCTCTTACTACGTCCATCTGACCCTTTCCGCCATCGGTAATAATGAGGTCTGGAAGTGCAGTTTCTTCCTCTATCATGCGACTGTACCGGCGTCTTACCACCTCTTGCATGGATGCGTAATCATCAGGTCCTTCCACCGTTTTGATGTTGTATTTACGGTAGTCTTTTCTGGATGGTTTCATACCTTTATATACGATGCAACCTGCCACGGCATCAGTACCGGATATGTTGGAATTATCGAAACATTCTATCTGATAAGGCAGCTTTGGAAGCTTCAGTTTTGCCTGTAATTCCTTCATCAATCGGGTCTGTTTCTGCTCCGGATTGAGTTTTTCTGCCTGCTTCAGACGGTCGAATCTATACTGCTTGCAGTTCATTTCCGACAGCTCCAGAAGGTGCTTTTTGTCTCCTCTCTGGGGTACGAAGAAGGTTGCATCTTTCAGCTTCCATTCCATTTCGAAGGGTACGATTATCTCCTTCGATGTGGAGTGGAAACGCTCTCTGATTTCTGGAATGGCAGTAATCAGAAGTTCCTCATCGCTCTCCTCCAGCTTACGTTTATATTCGTAGGTGAAGCTCTGGTTGATGGTTCCGTTTTTTACGTGAATATAGTTGATGAAGGCGTTTTTGTTGGCATCATCATTTACGATGGTGAAGACATCTACATCTGTAATTGTATGGCTTACCACCTCGCTTTTTGCCTCAAATTCATCCAGTAATTGGTACTTTTTCTTATATTCTTCGGCTATTTCAAAACGTAGAAGTTCTGCATTTTTCATCATCAAATCGTAGAGATATTTGCTTACTTCCCGCGTGTTTCCCTTCAGAATTTCACGTGCCTGGCGCATGTTTTCCTGATATTCCTCATAGCTCTGCTTGTTGATGCAGGGTGCTCCGCAGTTGTGAATATGATACTCCAGGCACGGCTTGTATCTGCCTTCAGCAACGCCTTCTCTGGTGATAGGCATTCTGCAGGTGCGGGGCTTATAAAGCTTCTTGATGACCTCTAAAACGGCATACATGCTGCCGATATGAGGGTAAGGACCGAAGAAGGTTCCCACTTTTTTATTGATATGACGAGTCTTGAAAATGCGTGGAAAATACTCGTTTGTTACGCATATAGAGGGGTATGTCTTGCCGTCTTTCAGCAGGACATTGTATCTTGGATTATACTTTTTGATCAGGCTGTTTTCGAGCAAAAGTGCGTCTTCTTCTGTGTTTACGACCGTATAAGATATGTCGTGAATCTTAGAAACAAGCACCTTTGTCTTGTATCTGTCTACCTCTTTATGGAAGTAGGAAGATACTCTTCTCTTCAGATTTTTCGCCTTTCCCACATATATAATCGTATGATTTTCGTCGTAATATTGGTAGCTTCCTGGTTTCTCCGGCATACTTAAAACGATGTTTTTAAGCCTAGCCAAACGCTCCTCATTCTCTTGTTTCGTCATATTTTTACTTGTTTTTAAAGGGAAAACGAGCGTTACTGTTTCACGTGAAACAGCAACGCTCTAGTGTTTTTTTACTGCTTCCTTGCTGCTTTCTTGCTGCATTCTCGCAGTATTTCTTGCAGTATTTTTGCAGCTTATAACTGTAATAAAGTAGTTACTTCTACGTCTGGATCAAAGGAATTTCTGCCTTCGAAATTCTCGTTTACGAGTTCAATGATGAAGTTGGCATATACCTTTTTCGGATGGAATTTCTTTACCAGGTCGCATGCTGCTTTCATGGTTCCACCGGTGGCAAGGAGGTCGTCGTGGAGGAGTACGATATCGTTCTCATTGATGGCATCTTCGTGGATTTCGATAGTATCCATGCCATATTCCTTAGCATAACTTTCCTGTACGGTTTTGCATGGAAGTTTGCCCGGTTTGCGGCATAAAACTACGCCGGCTCCGAGACGAATAGCAAGGGCAGAAGACATTACGAAACCGCGTGATTCGATGCCTACAATCTTGGTGATTCCTTTGTCTTTGTAGAGTTCATACATCTCATCGCTGATCTCTTTTAAAGATGCAGGATTCTTGAAAAGGGTTGAAACGTCGCGGAAGTTTACACCCTTGATTGGCCAATCTGGAATGCAACGCAGATTGTCTAATAATAGCTGATTGTTCATTACTTTTTATGCTTTAAATTGATACTTATTTTGTTCTTTTTTCTTGTACCTTTTTTATGGGCTTTTTGCCCGTTTGTTTTTGCCTTTTACTCGATTTTATCCGCTTTTGTTTCACGAATTGCTGAAGTTTTACTTTAACCGCAAAACACTTGATGCAACCTTTCTTAAGCGGTTGAGCATCAAATGTTTTGTTGATAGTCTGTTTCACGTGAAACATTGGGAATTCCCTTGTTTTTCGCTGTGAAACGGCTTATCTTCCGAGTAATACAAGCATCACGTTGATATCGCTTGGTGATACGCCCGGAATTCGGCTTGCCTGTGCCAAAGTTTCCGGGTCGATTCGCTCGAGTTTCTGGCGTCCTTCTGTGGAGATTTCGTGGAGCTCGGAATAGTTGAAGCGGCCCTTGATTTTGATGTCCTCCAATCGGTGCATCTTATCGGCAATGAGACGCTCTCGTTCGATGTAACCTTTGTACTTCATCTTGATTTCTGCAGCTTCCGTTATCTCTTCCTTTCGGTTGGCTGGTGTTTCCAGTGCAGCCTTCAGGTCCGGAATAATCTCCGAAAGATTCGTGAGGTTTAGATGCGGACGAGCGATGAGGTCGATGAGCTTGCAGCCGGCGCGAAGTGGAGTAGTACCGAGCGCCTCCAGTTTTGGATTTATCTCATCCTTCTTGATAGGATAGTTGGCGCAAAATTCGATGATTCTTCCGATGGCTTCTTTTTTCTCTATCCACCAGTCGTAACGGTCGCGCTTGGCAATTCCGAGTTCGTATGCTTTTTCGGTGAGTCGGGCATCGGCATCGTCCTGACGGAGCAGAATGCGGTATTCGGCTCTGGAGGTAAACATGCGGTATGGTTCGTCAACTCCCTTTGTGGTGAGATCATCGATGAGTACCCCGATATAACTCTCATCGCGGTTCATCTCGAATGTTTTGTCGCCAACACAATGCAAGGCTGCGTTGATTCCGGCTACGGTTCCCTGTCCTCCTGCTTCCTCATAACCGGTGGTTCCGTTCACCTGTCCGGCAAAGAAGAGGCCTTTGATGATTTTCGACTCCAGTGAATGTTTGAGCTGGGTAGGGTCGAAGTAATCGTATTCGATGGCGTATCCCGGTCTGTAAATCTTGGCATCTCTCAAAGCAGGAATCTCGTGAAGTGCATTCAGCTGGATATCCATCGGCATGCTCGAAGAAAAACCATTCAGATACATCTCGTTCGTATCTTCGCCTTCCGGTTCCAGGAAGAGCGGATGCTGATCCTTGTCGGGGAAGGTGACGAGCTTCGTTTCTATACTCGGACAGTAACGTGGACCGGTACTCTGAATCTGACCATTATATAAAGGTGAATCAGCGAGACCGCTTTTTAAAGTTTCGTGTACCTTCTTGTTGGTGTAGCAAGTCCAGCAAGGCAATTGTTTCAGAACCCGATGTTCTCCCATGTAAGAGAACTGGTGGAAATCGCTGTCGCCCGGCTGTTCTTCCATATCTTCGAAATGAACACTTCTCTTGTCAATTCTGACCGGAGTACCGGTTTTCATTCTGGCTGTAGTGATACCCCATCGGGTGATGCTCTCCGTAAAGTTGTGTACGGCAGGTTCGGCGCATCTTCCGCCTTCTACCATCTTTCTTCCTACATGCATCAGTCCGTTGAGGAATGTTCCAGCGGTGATGATGATGCTCTTGGCATAGAACTCGGCTCCCCAGATGGTTCTTACACCGATGGCTTCTCCGTTAGCTACGAGCAGTTCGTCAGCCTGGTCTTGCCAGATGTCGAGGTTGTCGGTATGGTCGAGGATGGTTCTCCATTCCCAGATAAACTTTCCTCTGTCGCATTGGGCACGGGGGCTCCATACGGCAGGACCCTTGCCGATGTTGAGCATTCGGAACTGGATGGCGGTTTTATCCGTTACGATACCCATCTGTCCGCCCAATGCATCGATTTCGCGTACAATCTGTCCCTTGGCAATACCTCCGATGGCGGGGTTACAACTCATCTGACCAATCTTGTTCATATCCATCGTTATCAAACAGGTTTTGGCACCCATGTTTGCAGAGGCTGCAGCAGCCTCGCATCCGGCATGTCCTCCACCGATAACGAGCACGTCATAATTGAATTTCATACTTCGTTTAATCTATATTTTTTCTAATTTTCGGCAAAAGTAAGAAATAAAATCGAAATTTTAGCAAAAATACTTTGATAAATCATTAAAATATAGTAATTTTGCAGCAGACTTGCGAAAATATACCTAGAAATGAGGATTGCAGAATGCCAAAAAATAGGTATTGCAGGGACGAAAAGTGTGGAATATAAATTAGTTTCAAACAGTTAAATAATTAAATTTCAATCATTTATGTGGTTAATCAATTCATCTATTGGTAGAAAGGTAGTGATGTCAGTAACTGGTATCGCTCTTATTCTATTCTTGACATTCCACGGTTGCATGAATGTTGTTGCGCTTTTCTCTGGAGAAGCTTACAACACAATCTGCGAGTTGTTGGGTGCTAACTGGTACGCCGTAGTTGCAACTTTGGGTTTGGCAGCTTTGGCAGTTTGTCACATCGTTTACGCTTTCATCCTGACAGCACAGAACCGTCGTGCTCGCGGTAACCAGCGTTACGAGGTAACAGCAAAGCCAGAAAAAGTAGAGTGGGCTAGCCAGAACATGTTGGTGCTCGGTATCATCATCGTTCTCGGTTTGTTGCTTCACCTCTTCAATTTCTGGTACAACATGATGTTTGCAGAGCTTTTGGGTACAAGCTTCGGCCACAGCCCAGCAGACGGCTTCGCATTCATTCAGGACACCTTCGCTAACCCAGTGTTCGTAGTTCTCTACATCATCTGGTTGGTAGCTCTTTGGTTCCACCTCACTCACGGTTTCTGGAGTGCTATTCAGACTCTCGGTTGGAGCGGTAAGACTTGGTTCTGCCGTTGGAAGATGATTGGTATGATTTACTCTACCATCCTGCTTCTCCTCTTCATCGTAGTTGTATTGGCATTCGCTTTCGGTTGCGCTCCATCTTTGTGCTGCGCATAATTCGTGTAATCATTTAAGTATTAAAAAAGATTATGGCAAAAACATTAAATTCTAGAATACCTGAAGGACCAGTTGCTGAGAAGTGGACCAACTATAAGGCTCACCAGCGTTTGGTTAACCCAAAGAATAAGTTAAAGCTCGACGTTATCGTTGTAGGTACAGGTTTGGCAGGTGCTTCTGCTGCTGCATCTCTCGGCGAGATGGGCTTCAATATCTTGAACTTCTGCATCCAGGACTCTCCACGTCGTGCTCACTCTATCGCAGCACAGGGTGGTATCAATGCAGCTAAGAATTATCAGAATGATGGTGACTCTGTTTACCGTCTGTTCTACGATACTGTAAAGGGTGGTGACTACCGTGCTCGTGAGGCTAACGTTTACCGTTTGGCTGAGGTGAGCAACGACATCATCGACCAGTGCGTAGCTCAGGGCGTTCCTTTCGCTCGTGAGTACGGTGGTATGCTGGCTAATCGTTCTTTCGGTGGTGCTCAGGTATCTCGTACATTCTATGCTAAGGGTCAGACAGGTCAGCAGCTCCTCCTCGGTGCTTACTCTTCTTTGAGCCGCATGGTTGAGGCTGGTAAGGTTAAGCTCTTCACCCGTTACGAGATGGAGGATCTTGTTATCGTTGACGGTCACGCTCGTGGTATCATCGCCAAGAATTTGATTACAGGTAAGTTGGAGCGTTTCTCTGCCAACGCCGTAGTTATCGCTACCGGTGGTTATGGTAACGCTTACTTCCTTTCTACAAACGCTATGGGTTGTAACTGTACAGCAGCTATCCAGTGCTACCGCAAGGGTGCTGACTTCGCTAACCCATCTTACGTTCAGATTCACCCTACATGTATCCCTGTTCACGGTACAAACCAGAGTAAGTTGACTTTGATGTCAGAGTCACTCCGTAACGATGGTCGTATCTGGGTTCCTAAGAAGATTGAGGATGCTAAGGCTTTGCAGGCAGGTACAAAGAAGGGTTCTGATATTCCTGAGGAAGACCGCGACTACTACTTGGAGCGCCGTTACCCAGCATTCGGTAACCTGGTTCCTCGTGACGTGGCTTCTCGTGCAGCTAAGGAGCGTTGCGACAAGGGCTTCGGTGTCAACAACACAGGTCTTGCCGTATTCCTCGACTTCTCTGAGTCTATCAACCGTCTCGGTATCGACGTTATCCTGCAGCGTTATGGCAACCTCTTCGATATGTATGAGGAGATTACTGACGTTAACCCAGGTGAGTTGGCTAACGAGATTAACGGCGTGAAGTACTACAACCCAATGATGATCTTCCCTGCTATCCACTATACAATGGGTGGTATCTGGGTTGACTACGAGTTGATGACCACTATCCCAGGTCTCTTCGCTATTGGTGAGTGTAACTTCTCTGACCACGGTGCTAACCGTCTTGGTGCATCTGCTTTGATGCAGGGTTTGGCTGACGGTTACTTCGTATTGCCATACACTATCCAGAACTACTTGGCCGACCAGGCATTGTGGCCAAAGCTCTCTACCGATCTCCCAGAGTTCGCAGAGGCAGAGGCAGGTGTTAAGAAGGAAATCGACCGCCTGATGGGTATCCAGGGCAAGCGCTCTGTAGATTCTATCCACAAGGAGTTGGGTCACATCCTTTGGGAGCACGTAGGTATGGGTCGTACCAAGGAAGGTCTTGAGGAAGGCTTGAAGAAGATGAAGGCTCTGCGCGAGGAATTCAACAAGAACCTCTTCATCCCTGGCAAGAAGGAAGGCTTGAACGTAGAGTTGGATAAGGCTATCCACTTGCGTGACTTCATCTTGATGGGCGAGTTGATCGCTTACGATGCATTGCACCGCAACGAGAGCTGTGGTGGTCACTTCCGTGAGGAGTACCAGACAGAGGAAGGCGAGGCTAAGCGTGATGATGAGCACTTCTTCTACGTAGGTTGCTGGGAGTATCAGGGCAATGATACAACTGCTCCAGTGCTCAACAAGGAACCTCTCGAGTATGAGGCAATTAAGGTACAGACAAGAAATTACAAGAATTAAAAAGCGAACAAGACAATGGCAAGAAATATAAGTTTCACAGTTAAGTATTGGAAGCAGGACGGTCCTACAGCACAGGGTCACTTCGATACACATGAGATGAAGAACATCCCAGATGATACTTCATTCCTCGAGATGCTCGACATCTTGAACGAGGAGCTCATCGAGTCAGGTCAGGAGCCTTTCGTCTTCGACCACGACTGCCGCGAGGGTATCTGCGGTATGTGCTCTCTCTATATTAATGGTACACCTCACGGTAAGACTGAGCGTGGTGCTACAACATGTCAGCTCTACATGCGTCGTTTCAACGATGGCGATGTTATCACCGTTGAGCCTTGGCGTTCTGCTGGTTTCCCTATCATCAAGGACTGTATGGTAGACCGTTCAGCATTCGACAAGATCATCCAGGCAGGTGGTTACACCAGCATTCGTACAGGTCAGGCTCAGGATGCCAACGCTATCCTGATTCCTAAGGAGAATGCAGACGAGGCAATGGATTGCGCTACATGTATCGGTTGCGGTGCTTGTGTTGCTGCATGTAAGAATGGTTCTGCTATGCTCTTCGTCAGCTCAAAGGTTAGCCAGCTGGCACTTCTCCCACAGGGTCGTGTAGAGGCTGCTGCCCGTGCTAAGAAGATGATTGCACGCATGGATGAGCTCGGATTCGGTAACTGTACAAACACTCGTGCTTGCGAGGCTGTTTGTCCTAAGAACGAGTCTATCGCTAACATCGCCCGCTTGAACCGTGAGTTCTTGAAGGCTAAGTTGGCTGACTAATCCATCGTTTCTTTTGAGACACCGGAATTTTCTCTCTGCATCTTTACGGATGCGAGAGAATTTTCCCAACAACTCTTCACTCTTCACCTTTTGGGTGTAAGTAGTTGAAGGATAGGAAGTTGGGCGGGTGAAGAGTGCTTTTTTACTCTTCACCCGCCCTTCACCTTTTTAGGCTGTTGGCAGCTAAGCGGCTCTGCGTTTATACCTTTCCCAAAATCGTAAAAGGTGAAGAGTGGTGAAGAGTGGTGAAGAGTGGGTGAAGAGTGCCGAAAATCTCTTCACCTATGTAATGTATTGTGTTTCAGTTCTTTATGCTGAAAAGGTGAAGAGTGAAGAGCTGATTGCGATATTCCTGCCAACCGTGCTTCTCTTGAAATAAGAGAAAGGATGTTTGGCAAACTGTTATACAGGAACAGCCGACTAGCCTCTGTTGCGCTAGTCGGCTGTTTGCCTTTTGCCAGTATGCTGTTTTTCTTCTGCCAGCCTTCTGTTTTTCCTAGTCAGTTGTTCTATCTCCGATAGTTATGTACTGAGCTTTCGCAAGTTTTGCCCCATACGCCCTGTAAGGGCAGAAGCTCCTAGCCCAGGGCATCGCCCTGGGTATAATGGCAATCAGCAAGGCGCCCTGTAAGGGCAAAAGCTTTGTATATTGCCCGGTATTTTAAAGCTTTTGCCCTTTACCTTTCCGCTACGCACCGGTGACCGTTGGTTCAGGGCGTGGGAGTTTACATGCGAAATTTGAGTAAATTATCAGATATTCTGAGAAATATTTTGTAATCTCATCAGAATATCGTAAATTTGCGGTTATTAAGAATAAGTAATGTAATGACGAATCACTCAACAGAAATAATGAACCAAGCAACGCTCGATTTTATCCGCCAGCATCAGGACGATGATGTTCGCCAGTTGGCTTTCCTCGGCAGCAAGTATCCCGAGGTAGATATGCCTTTCGCTCTCGACCAGATTCGCGGGCGAAAGATGGCTCGTGTGAAACTGCCCCGTTGGGCAAGTATCGATGGCATTATCTATCCCCCTCATATTTCGATGGAGCAATGTTCGTCAGAGCAAACGGCACTTTACAAGGCTGAACTCGCTGCCCGACTGCTCGGTTTGTCTCCTTCATCATCCGAAAACGGAGAAGAAAAGGAGAAGGAGAGCGAAAACGCCTCAAATCTTCATCTTTCTGAAATTTGCGAATTTGCGGGCAAAGGGGCAGTTGATTCAGAATTCGCCAAAAATGAAGCTACTTGCAAAAAGCAACAGATATTAACAGAATCAAAAGAGAATGTTAATGAAATAAAAGAAGAACCTCATGGAGGAGATTTTTCTGAAGAAACCGGGTTTGTTGACCTGACCGGCGGCTTCGGAGTAGACTTCTCTTACATCGCTTCCCGATTGGGCGTGAAGTCGATGTATGTGGAGCGTCAGACTCATCTCTGTGAAGCAGCGAAGGAAAACTTTGGGCGGTTGGGTTTGAAGAATGCCATCGTGAAGAATGGAGACGGAATAGAGGTTCTGCATTCTTTTGCTTCAAAGAAAGAGGCTGCTGCATCAGATTCTTTAGGCATAACTGAAGATCAGTCTCAGTCATTACTTAAGACCAAGCTTGGTCTTAAGCTGATCTTCATCGATCCTGCCCGTAGAGACGATGCGGGCAACAAGGTAGTATCCTTGAAAGATTGTACGCCCGATGTAACCCTTTTGCAGGAAGAAATGCTTTCGAAGGCAGATTACGTCATCATCAAACTCTCTCCGATGCTCGACTGGCACCGTGCGGTAAGCGAATTAAACTGCGTACAAGAGGTTCATATCATCTCCGTGAATAATGAGTGCAAGGAACTCCTTTTAGTGCTCTCAGCTCGAAATATGGGTGGAATGGAGGCTTTATCGGCAGATGGAGAAGTAAAACATTCCGGGAATCTCCGCATTTATTGCGTCAATGATGCACAATCCTTCGTCTGCGACGAGTTGGATATTGAGTCTTCTTCTGTCAGAATAGCTCCGCCAGTTCTTGAAGAGATGCAGTATCTTTACGAGCCGAATGCCTCGTTGATGAAAGCCGGCTGTTTCGGCGTTCTTTCCGGGCGCTATGATGCAAGGATGCTTTCCAAGAACAGTCATCTTTTCGTGAGTCAGGCGCCTATCGAAGCCTTCCCCGGCAGAAGCTTCCGCATTATCGCCGTATCCTCCTTTAATAAAAAGGAGTTGAAGCGTCATCTGTCAGGAATCACCAAGGCGAACATCGCCATCCGCAACTTCCCCCTTTCCGTAGCCGAATTGCGCAAGCGATTGAAGCTGAAGGATGGTGGCGAAACCTATATCTTCGCCACCACATTGAGCGACGAAAGCCATGTGCTGGTAATAACGGAGAAAGCTTAGAAAACCTCGAAAATGTGTAAAATGTAAAGGTCTGAAAAGAAAAATATATCAGCAACAGCTTGATAGAGAAAAAATAGGTGAGGTGTGCTGCCACAGTGGCGTTTTATCTCTTTAATGAAAAAGTTCCAAGTGGGAGAAATGCCACTTGGAACTTGACGTATTATTTTCTTTTTTCCTTGAAGAACTTCTCGAAGAAGTCCATTTGCTTTTGATTTTGAACAGGACCCAAATGCAGTCCTTCCTTCATAATCATCACCGTTGGTTTACCTTCCTGGTAGGTAGTCCAGAAAGGAAGGCTATCCCCATTTGGATTGCCAGTCTTGGTAAAGTTGATCCAGTAGCGTGACAGGATTTGTTCCATGTGCTGCTCCGTCTCGGTCATCTTTCCAGAGCCAAACTTATAGCCATAGATGAATGGCATCTCTGCCACATGGCTGGCTCCTCCCTTGCGGCTTTTCACGATGGTGTTCTCAGAGTCTTGGTCAAAGTAATACATATACACCTTGCCCTTGCCGGTCTTGCTCTGCA
>OMBG01000598.1_pt1 | contig 18569 bp, 16 predicted proteins | sample 1674251 | NCBI WGS metagenome assembly OMBG01 (sample SAMEA103958153, study PRJEB25191) | human gut metagenome | reverse complement strand
CTGGGCAGCAAGTTCAACGAGAAGGTGCTGAACGTCATCAACAAGGTCTGCGGCGTGGTCATCCTCTTCTACGGGCTGAAGCTGCTGTACAGCTTTGTCAAGATGATGGGCTGGCTGTAAAAAGAAAACAAGTTGGCAAACCGCGCCCTTTCTGCTACAATGAGGCAGAAAGGGCGTGATTTTTTTGGAACAGAACTACAAGCTGACCATCGCCTACGACGGCTCGCGGTTTTTCGGCTGGGAACGGCAGCCGGACAAGGACACCATACAGGGGAAGCTGGAGGCGGTGCTGGGGCAGCTGCAGGGGGCACCCGTGAACGTGATCGGCGCGGGACGCACCGACGCAGGCGTCCACGCCCGCGCCATGACCGCCAACGTGGTGCTCTCCGTGGCGGAGTCGCCGGAGGAGCTGCGGGACTACATGAACCGCTACCTGCCCGACGCCATCGCCGTCCGGGAGGTGAAGGAGGCGTCTCCGCGGTTCCACGCCCGGTACAACGCACTGGGCAAGACGTACCGCTATACGTGCCACACCGGCGCGGTAAAGCCGGTGTTTGACCGCAAGTACGTGACGGCGCTGGACTATGACCCGGACGTGGAGAAAATGCGGCGGGCGGCGTCGTACCTGCTGGGGGAGCAGGACTTCGCCAGCTTCTGCGGCAATCCCCGCATGAAAAAATCCACCGTCCGGCTGGTGGATCACATCTCCATCGAGCGGCGGAAGGATCGGGTGATCTTCACGTTCCACGGCACCGGCTTTTTGCAGAACATGGTGCGGATCATGGTGGGCACGCTGCTGGAGGTGGGGCGCGGCTTCTGGGAGCCGGAGAAGGTGGGGGAGATCCTGCTGGCGCGGGATCGCAAGCAGGCGGGGCCCACGGCACCGCCGGAGGGGCTGTGCTTGATGAAGGTGGACTATTGACAGAAAAAATCCCTGCGCCCGCGGCGCAGGGATTTTTGTCACATATTGTGGATGTCGTCCAGCAGATCCGACAGCGACATGGTGCGTACCTGCTCCTCGTCGGCGGGCGTCGGTTCATCGGCACCCTCCCGTACCCGTACCGGGGCGGGCTTGGGCGTATCCTCCGCCGGGGCGGGGGCTTTCACGCTCTCCGCCGGGACGGCTGCGCGCTCCTGCGCCGGGGCGTCCTCACGGGGCACCAGACGCGGCACGCGGGCGGTATGGCGTTCCTCCAGCTGGGGAGGCTGGGGCCGCTTGGGCGTCTCCGGCTCGTCGTCGTAGTCGTCGTCACCGCCGCCGCCGTGACCGCGACCGATCAGGAAGCCCAGCAGGAACAGCACGATCACCAGCAGCACCGCCACGGCGATGGCCACATAGGTGGTCTTGACCTCACCCAGCAGGGGCAGTGTTACGGTGCCGGGGATCTCCAGCGGCGGAACGGCGGGGACGGTGGCGGGGTCAATGACCTCCACCGTGGGGACGATGCCCGTGTAGGCGGGCATACGCAGCACGTGAATGGTGTATTCCTGCTTCGTCTTGCCGTCCTCGGCAAGACCGCTGACAGTGATGACCGTCTCGCTCTCCGTGGCGGACAGCTGCACCGTGCCGGTGCCGGTGACGCCCTTTGCCTTCTCGTCCTTGGCGGCGGCGGCGATGGTCACCTGCCGCGTCTCATAGGGCACGTAGGCGATGTAGTCCGTCACGCTGGCGTTGAACGCCGGGGACAGTGTGGCACCCTCCATGGTCAAGGAGGCGAGGGCGGCCTCGGCAGAGGGCTTGTAGTTGGGGTCCTGCTGCCGCGTCACGTCGATGGTGTACGTCTTGGAGGCACCGTTGGCAGCCGTGACCTTGATGCTCACAGTGTTGGAGCCGACTGCCAGCTCCTCGTTGCCGCTGACGGACACGCTGGAGCCGCTGTCGGACTTCTTATAGCTGAGATCCAGCTTCGTCACGGCGAAGGGCACCGTGCAGGTGTAGTACGTGGTGCCGGAGGAGAAGGAGGGGCTCAGCGTGGCGTTGGAGCAGGACAGGGAGCTGAGGGAGCAGTCCCCGCTGGGAGCCGCGCCGATCTTGCCGGACCACGCCGCGCTGCCCAACTCCGTGTCCACGTTGCCGTCGGACACCACGATGTTGGAGAACGTGGCGGACAGCGCGTCGCCCTGCTTGGCGTTGCCGGATACCTTCATCTTCACGGTGACAACGCCGCCGCTGCTGCTGGAGGTGCCGTATACGCTGAACCTGTTGTTGTTGACGATGATGCTCCAGCCGCTGACGGAGCAGTTGTAGTTGGTAAAGGACAGGTTGTCGCTGTAGCTGAGGTCGGCGGTCAGACCGTAGACCTTATTGGGAACGGACAGCGTCAGCGTCACCGTGTCCCCCGCCAGCAGCTCAGAGGTGCCGGTCAGACTGGCTCCCGCGGCGTGCGCCGTCTGGGGCAGCAGTGTGACCACCAGCAGCAGCGTCAGCAGAGCCGAGGCGGCTGCGCGAAAGAGTTTGCTCTTCATAAGGGTTCTTCCTCCCGTCAGTTGATGGTGCGCTGACCCACGGTGACCTGCGCCGCCTGGACCACGTCGGTAATGGTGATCTTTCCGTCGCCGTTGATGTCGCCCGCCAGCGAATACGCGCCGGTCAGACTGGACGCACCGGCGACCTTGTTTTGCAGCTTCACCACGTCGGTGATGGTGATGCGCCCGTCGCCGTTCACGTCGCCGGTGACGACGATGGTCACGGAGGCGGTGCTGCTGACAGCCACCATGCCGGTGCCCACCAGACCGCTCGTCACCTTCTTGCTGCCGTCATACACGGCGTAGCCGCCGGAGGACAGGGACTCCACGGAGGTGCCCGGAGTGACGCCGGTCATGTAGTTGGAGGGCGCGGGCACCTCGCCGCCGGAGGCACCGCCCGTCCCGCCGCCGGTGTTGGCGGTCTTGGTAAAGACGGCGGTGTAGGTAAGGTCGCTGCCGCCCATAAAGGTACTGCCTGCCGTGAAGCGGTTACCGCTCTGATCCTGCCAGTAGCTGAAGCTGTATACGTAATCCTTATCGGAGAGCTTCACCGGTGCGGAGGGAGCGGTGATGAGGCTGCCCTCTGCCAGCTGGCCGCTGTGTACCGTTCTGCCCTCGGACACGAACGTGACCTTGTGCAGCGCACCGAACTGCGCCGTTACCTTGTGGTTTTCCGCTGCCACAATGGAGTTGGAGGTGATCTCCGTGCCGTTGGCGAGGAACCAGCCCTGGAAGCCCGGTGTAGTGACTGTGGGCAGTGCGCCGTAAGTCTCGCCCAGACTGTATTCCTTGGTGGTCACAGCCGCTCCGTTGACGAAGGTGACAGTGTATCTTTCGTTGCTGCCGCCGGTGGAGATGCTGGTATCCCGTGCACCTACCTTCAAGGGGGCGGAGACGAGCGTTACCGTCTCGCCGGAGGCATTGGTGGCGGTGATGGTCAGTGTGTGGTCACCCTGCTGCAGCTGGCTGAACTTTGCGGATTTATCCAGCTCCCACAGGTCGAACCAGTTGTCACTGCAGGAGGCGGAGCAGGAGAAGCCGCCGCTGCCGCTGACCGTTACCACCACGCTCCTTACGCCGGTGGGATAGGAGACAATGCCCCGCAGGGGGAAGGAGGAGTTGCCCTCCGTCAGACTGTGGCTGATGGAGTTGCCGATGCCGTCATTGTCGCTGCAGCCGGGGTAGAACAGCCCGGTGACAGTCCAGCCGCCCGCACCGGAAACGGGGCTCAAATACCATTTGCTCACGGTGGATACGTCCGCCGCCACGGTGTAGGTGCTGTTGCTGGCGTTGTCCACGGACAGGAACCTACCGCTGCCGCAGTTTTTCAGTGTGCCATTCTCCACCACCCAGAACTGGCTGTCACTGGCAGCGGCGGGGGATAGCAGCACCTTGCCGCCGTTGTCGGTAAGACGGGAGCCGTCCGCAGTGGTCAGGGTGTACCGCCCGGTGGGAAAGTACGTCAGCGTCAGGACGGTGCCGCTGGCGGCTTCCACCGCTGCGGAGCCGTTGCCGTCCACACTGAGAGCCAACGCCTGATTGCTGCCGTTGTCCAGCAGCCTGTATTTGCCCTCGGCAATGGGGGACGAGGTATAGCTGTACCGCATCACCAGCGCGTCAGAGGGCTCGTTCACGTGCAGACGGCTGTACACGGCGGTCTGCACACCGCCGGAGTTGGCGTTGAAATATGCCATGGAGCGATCCTTGATGCCGTACTTGGAGGCGGTCAGGTTCTGCATATCCTTGTACTGCGTCTCCAGCTTGCTGCACTCGGCGTAGATAGCTTGGATCAGCTCCGTCTCGCTCTGCATTTTGAAGCCGCCCAGCCGGTTGAACGCCCGGTAGATAACGCCGGTGGCACCGCTCTTGCCGTCGGTGCTGTTGGCACCGGAGGTCACGCCTACGCCGTGGTGGACGCTGCGGCTCCAGAACACGTTCTTCAGCGCGATGGAGTAGCTGTTGATGTCAAAGCCGGGGAACAGAGCCTCCACGTTGCGTACCAGCGTGTTGTAGCAGTTTTCCTCCCAGAACTTCGTCTGAGCCTCGGCAAACTCTTTGCTGTTGTGCCGCGCAATATCCTGCCACGTATTCTTGAAGTTGCTGCCAAAGCCGGGGTAATATTCGTGCTTGGTGTTGTAGGCATAGGCTTCATACAGCGTTTCGCCGAAGTTACGGTATTTGCTGTCGCTGGGCTGCTGCCGCAGCCAAGCCATGAAGCTCTCCACGGTTTTCTCCACGAACATATAGATGCCGTAGGAGGTACCGCCGCTGTCGCCCGTCACGGTGGATATGTAGCCGGGGTCGGCACTGTTGCCTGTCTCGTAGTATTGGCTCAGCGCGCCCAGCCCTGCGTTTGGCCATTCTTTATTGGCGGCGATCAGTATTGTGGTGACGCAGCTCACCAGCATTACTGCCGTCAGGATCAGTGCCAGCCCTCGTTTCGTCCTTTTCATGTCAAACACCCTGCCTTATCTCTAAGTTGTATGGGAAGCGCCGGCGGCGGGAAGGCCCTCCGCCGATTTACATAACAATAGTCATGTGTAGTATACCATCGGTCTGCGTCGTTGTCTACCAAAAAAACGAGAAAAACACAAAAAATATGAAAATTTTGTCGCCGATACCACAACATTTGGGTGGATTTCTAGCCGGAACTGTCGTATAATGACCGCAGGCTGACAAAAATAAGCAAGGAGAACTGAATTTATGTCAACGACTGCAACGAAAAAACGCACTACCGGCGCGGCGGCGGTCATCGTCGTACTGTGCCTGCTGGCACTGTGCGCGCTGGGCTATATTCTCTACCGGCAGCTGTACCCCTCCGTGCCGGAGACGGTGGAGCTGTACGTGGCGTCCGAGACGGCGGACGCCGTCTCCTACCGGGACGAGGAGCGGACGCCGCTGGGCAGCATACTGCGCGGCGCAGGCGTGCGCGCCGTCAAGTCCGATTGGGAGGGAGACGGGGAGCTGGTGCGTATCGACAACGGCACGGAGGGCGGCAAGCCCGTCTATCTCTACATGGAGCGCGCCTCGCTGACCGAGGACTACGCCGGCGCGGTGCTCAACAAGACCGTTTACGCCCTCCGGGGCATGAGCCTTACGGACGAGACGGGTGCCGTCCCCGGCTGCGCCGTGGAGAAGGGCATGGCTCTCACCGTCACCGGCTTTGACGGCCTGTCCGGCGGCGAAGTCCTCCGCTGGAGGGTCGCCTGTGACCGGGGCGAGGGCTACATCGACGGCGATAACGTCCGCATGACGGAGGACGAGGCGAAGGCGCAGTACGACGACGCGCTCTACCAGCTCCACGCCAGACGCGGCGACGCGTGGGGCGGCGGCGACGCCGCGGGGCTGGACTACTACCCCACGGAAAAGGGGCCCATCCCCGGCAACGATATGCCCGACGAGGTGCGGGCACTGTATCTGAACGGCAGTGCCATCCAGTACGCGGACAGCTACCTCCGCGTGGCGGCGGGCACCGGCATCAACGCCTTTGTGGTGGACATTGTGGACGGCACCGCCGTGTCCTATGCCTCCCCGGTGATGCAGCAGTACAGCCCCTCCGCCTACGCCGCCGCGCAGGACACCATGGAGGGCTTCCAAGCCAACGTGCAGAAGCTGCGCGACGCGGGGTACTACGTCATCGGGCGCATTACCGTGTTCAACGACGCCCATCTGGCGGAAGACCACCCGGAGTACGTTATCTCCGATAGGAGCGGCACACCCCTGAAGATCAGCTCCATGTACTGGCCCAGCGGCTATAACCGCACCGTCTGGCAGTACAAGACGGAGCTGGCACTGGAGGCCGCCGCGCTGGGTTTCAACGAGATCCAGTTTGACTACATACGCTTCCCCGACGGCGCGTATAAGTATGAGCAGGCGGGCACCATCGACTATAAGAACACCTACGGCGAGAGCAAGGCGCAGGCTGTCCAGCGGTTCCTCATCTACGCCGCGGCGCGGCTCCACGAGGCGGGGTACTACGTCTCCGGCGACGTGTTCGGCGAGTGTGCCAATGCCTACGTCACCGCCTGCGGGCAGTATTGGCCCGCCATCAGCTCCGTGGTGGACGCCATCTCCGGTATGCCCTACCCCGACCATTACAGCGCACAGGGCGATTACAAGCCGTGGGAGCACCCCTATACCACCGTCCACAACTTCGGCGAGAGTGCCATGGCGCGGCAGAGCGAGACGCTGTCTCCCGCCGCCGTCCGCACGTGGATCCAGTGCTACAACGCCATCCGTGAGCCGTACAACCACTACGGCGCGGCGGAGCTGGGCGACGAGGTGCGCGCCCTGCGGGACGCCGGCTGCACCGGCGGCTTTATGACATGGAACGGTGCCTCCGACATCGACAAGTACCACGAGGTCATCTCCGCCCTCAGCTGAAGCAGGCAAAAAAAGAAAGCCCCAACGGGCTTTCTTTTTTTGCCTATTTCACGGTGTCCATCGCCTTCTCCGCGAAGCTGTTGTCCACCAGCGCGTCGAAGTCCACCCACTGGGACTTCTCCAGCTCTCCCGCCTCGGTCATTACCGTCTCCAGCCGCTCCAGCGCGGAGCGCGCCATCATGGGCGCGGCGTTCCAAGCGTCGATCTCCCGGTGACGTGCCGTAACAGCCACCAGCGTGTCAAGGTCGGTGTCGGGGAACTGGTCGAGGATCGCCTCCGCCACCTCCCGGTCGCTGTGCTCCACGATCCACTGCTGCGCCCGGGCGATGGCGTTGGTGAAGCCCTGGATCACCTCCGGGTGCGCTGTCATATAGCTCTGGCTGGCGAAGTAGGCGGTGTAGGGGATTTCGCCGGATTCCTCGCCGATGGAGCAGAGGATATACCCGTGTCCGGCGCGCTCCACCTCCGTGGCGGTGGGCTCGAACAGCGTCACATAGTCCCCCTGCCCGCCGGTGAAAGCCCCCGCCATCATGTTGAACTGCACAGAGGTGTCCACCACCGCGTCCTCCTGCGGCACGATGCCGTGCTGCTTCAGCACGTATTCCAGCGTCATTTCCGGCACGCCGCCCTTGCGCCCGCCGATGATGGTCTTGCCCCGGAGGTCGTTCCAGTCGAAGGCTGCGTCGGTGCGCCCCATGAGGAAGGAGCCGTCCCGCTTCGTCAGCTGGGCGAAGATCACCGGGAGATCGTCCTTCCCCTGCCCGTGGACGTAGATGCAGCTCTCCGGCCCGGCAAGCCCGATGTCCGCGCCGCCGGAGACCACGGCGGTCATGACCTTATCCGCGCCGCCGCCGTTGGAAAGCTCGATCTCAAGCCCTTCCTGGGCGAAAAAGCCCTGGCTGATCGCCACGTACTGCGGCGCGTAAAACACCGAATGAGTCACCTCGCTGAGACGCACGGTGACGGGCTGGGCGGGCGTGTCCCCATCGGCTTCCCCGCCGTTTTTCACCGCGCCGCAGCCGGTCAGAAGGCTGAAGGACAGCAGCAGGGACAGACAGACACACAGCAGACGTCCAGTTGTCCTTACGTTGAAGTCTCTCTTGATGTGCAAGTGGAACAGCTTATTCATGCGCGTACCCCCCATAAATGATTCAAGAATTTTTCCGCCCGCAGCACCAGCAGGTACATTCCCACCGCCGCCAGACCCAGCACCAGCACACTTGCCATAACCAGATCCATATTGAACACCTGCGAGCCGTAGACGATGAGATACCCCAGCCCGGCGCGGGAGACAAGAAACTCGCCCATGATGACGCCCACCCACGAAAGACCCACGTTCACCTTCAGAGTGGAGAACAGCGTGGGGCAGTTGGCGGGGAACACCAGCAGCCAGAGGATCTGCTTTTTGTCGGCACCCAGCGTCCGCATAAGGCGGATCTTCTCCGATTCGGTGGTGCGGAAGCCGGTGTACATACTCAGGATGGTGACGATGAGGGAGATCGCCAGCGTCATGGTGACGATGGCACCCATGCCCGCGCCCATCCACACGATGAAGATGGGGCCGAGGGCGGTTTTGGGCAGGGCATTCAGCACCACAAGGTAGGGGTCGAGGATGCGGGCGGCGGTTTTCGACCACCACATCCCCACCGCTGCCGCCGTGCCCAGCACCGTGCCGGCGGTGAAGCCCAGCACCGTTTCGCCGATGGACACCGCCGCGTGGTGCCAAAGCTCCCCGCTGCGGCAGAGCGACCAGACGGTGGCCGCCATGCGGCTGGGACTGCTGACGAGAAAGCCGTCGGACAGTCCCACGCGGCAGCTAAGCTCCCACAGGGCGAACAGGAGCGTTACCAACGACACCTGCCAGAGCCGCACACGGCGGTTTTCCCGGCGCACCGAGCGCAGATACGCCGCGCGGCGGGGCGACAAGACCGGGTCAGCCATGGACATCCAGCTCCTTCCATATAGCGTTGAAGTACCGGTGAAATTCCGGCGTGTCCCGCCGCGACAGCGGCTCCATGTCCCGCAGCGCGCCCATGTCCAGCTGCGCCTTCACCACGGCGGGGCGGCGGGACAGCACCACCACCCGGTCGGACATACTCACCGCCTCGGCGATGTCGTGGGTCACCAGCAGTGCGGTTTTATGCTCCCGGCGCAGGATGCGCCAGATGTCCGACGACACCGACAGGCGCGTTTGGTAATCCAGCGCGGAGAACGGCTCATCCAGCAGCAGAATGTCCGCGCCGGTGGCAAGCGTGCGGATCAGGGCGCATCGCTGGCGCATACCGCCGGAGAGCTGACAGGGCTTCTTTTTGGCGAAGGAGGACAGGGCGTACCGCTCCAGCAGCTCCCGCACATGGTCATACGACGCAGGGTCGCGTTCGCCGCGGATACGCAGACCCAGCGTCACGTTGTCCCATATATTCCGCCACTCAAAGAGCTGATCCCGCTGGGGCATGAAGCCGATGCGCGGCGACGTGCCCTGTACCGGCTGACCGCCCACGCGTATTTCGCCGCCGCTGAGAGTTTCCAGTCCGGCAATAGCACTGAGCAGCGTGGATTTCCCACAGCCGGAGGGGCCGACCAGACTGACGAAGGTGCCCTCCTCCACAGAGAAGGACACGTCCCGCACCGCCTCTACCTCGCCGTCGGCGGCCTGGTAGCAGGCGGCGGCATGACGGAGCTCTATGCTCATATCCTATGTGACCTCCTGTCAGGAATGATGGGAGAATTCTCTCCGGTCTCATTCTACGCAGGAGGCACCGCCGGGGTGTCACAGGACGAGAGGGGCGGCAAGGAGGGCGAGCAGTGCGGAGAGGACGCTCTGCACCGCCTTGGCGGCGAGGTACCGCCCCAGACGCATACCGCTGCCCGCCGTTACCGCCGCCGTCTGGCAGTGGACGCTGAGACCGCCCCAGCCCAGCAGCGACGACGCCAGCACGAAGCCGCGGCGGCCGGGCGTCAGGCGCAGGATGCCGTTGGTCAGCTCCACCACGCCTGCCGCCGCGCCCCACGCGCCGGTGTAGTGCTCCGAAAGACGGAGGAGCACCAGAAAGAACACCACGAAGGCGCACACCCGCCCCATGGCGGAGGCGGCGTCCTCCACCGCCTGCAAAAACCGCAGGGGAAAGGGCTTTTCCGGCGGGGCGGGAGACGGCGGCGGGCGGCGGGAGACGGCGCCGGCACCGGCGGGACACAGCAGCAGCCCCGTCAGCAGAGCCGACGTAATGTGGAGCAGGTACAGGTACGCCCCTACGGCGGGGCTGTGGAACACCGCAAGACCCGCCACGCCCACGGTGAAGGCGGGCCCGGCGTTGTTGCAGAACGTCAGGAGATGCTCCCCCTCGTCAGAGGACAGGCTGCCCTGATGCACCAGCGCGGCAGCCGTCCGCGCCCCCACGGGATAGCCGCCCACGCAGCCCAGCAGGAACGCCGCGCTGCCCGCCCCGCCGCAGCGGAACAGGCGGCGGAAAACGCCGCCCAGCACGCGCTCTGCCGCCTGCGCCGCAGTGCGATCCGTCAGCAGCGACGAGAGGGCGAAAAAGGGGAACAGGGACGGCACCACCGAGGTAAGGCACAGGGAGATGCCCTCCCGCACCGCCTGCGCCGCCGTCTCCGCCTGTGTCAGCAGCAGTACCGCCGCTGCCGCCGCGCCCGCCGCCGGGAGAAATGCTCTGCTCTTCATCCGCCATCACCCGCCATAGACTATGAGACGAAGCAGCGGGAAATGACCGCGCCGGGGACAGGCAAGTTTTCCCCGCATGGCGCATACGGTTTTGTATTGCTGGCAAGGGGGGTGTCCGCCGTGGCGGGGCTGAAAAAGAAGCTGTCACAAGTGGGGCAGGACGCGCTGGAGAGGCTGGAGCTGCCGGTGAACATCGCCTCCGGCGTGGCGCGGATCGAGCTGCTGGGCAGCCGGGAGCTGTATATGGACCGGCACAGGGGCGTGCTGGCGTATACCACCGAGGAGGTGGACGTCAACGGCGGCGACGTGGTGGTGCGCGTCCACGGCGCGGAGTTGCAGCTGCTGGTGATGACGGAGCAGGAGCTGCGGATCACCGGGAGGATACGCGCCATTGAGCTGGTGGAGTAGAGAGGGAGGGCGGCTATGTACCGGAAGGCATTGAACTATCTCCGGGGGCAGGCGGTGGTACGCATCACCTGCGAAACGCCGGAGCGCGTGGTGAATCTGTGCGCCGCCCACGGCGTGCCCTTCTGGGATCTGACGTGGGAGACGGCGGCAACCTTCCGCGTGACCACCACGCTGCCCGGCGTCCGGCGGCTGCGGGAGGTGACGGCGGACATCGGCGCGGAGGTGGCGGTGGTGCGGAAGTCCGGTGCCCCGGAGCTGTGGCGGCGGGGACACCGGCGGTACGTGCTGCTGGCGGCGGGGCTGGTGCTGCCCCTGCTGCTGGCGGTGGGCAGCGCGTTTATCTGGGAGTTTCAGGTGACGGGCAACGACACCGTGCCCACGGAGGAGATATTGCAGGCGTTGGAGCGGTGCGGCGTGGGCGTCGGCAGCCGGGGGATCGGGCTGGATCAGGACGATCTGCGGAACAGGGCGTTGCCCCTGCTGCCGGACGTGGTGTATCTGGCGGTGAACGTCCGGGGCTGCACCGCCCACGTGCAGGTGGTGGAGCGGACGCGCCCGCCCCATCTCTACCGGGACAGCGACGTGCAGAACGTGATCGCCGAAAAAGACGGGCTGATCACGCGGATCGAGGCGTTGGACGGCGTTACCTGCACGGCGGTGGGAGAGGTGGTGCAGGCGGGACAGGTGCTGCTGTCCGGCGTGGCGGACTCTCCAAGAGGGTATCGGTGCCTCCGCGCCACGGGACGGATCTGGGCGCGGACGTGGTACGAGTGGACGGTGCCCATACCGCTGCGGACGGAGGTAAAGACGGAGGAGGCGGACAGCTGCACGCGGCTGTGGCTGGATATGGGGCGGCAGAGGATAAAATTATGCGGAGGGGGTAGCGTATTGGAGGGGAACTGTGATAAAATAACAGAATACCGCAGGCTGCGCCTGCCCTTCGGCGTACAGACGCCGGTGACGCTGGCGGTGGAGCGGACGGTGCGGCACACCGCGTATGCCGGGGAGAGACCGGAGGCGGAGGCACGCGCCGAGGGAGAGAGACAGCTGCTGGCGCAGCTGGAGCAGACCATCGGCGAGGACGGGCGTATCCTGCGGAGGGAGACGCTGGGACGGCGGCAGGGCGCGTACCTGCTGGTGACGCTCCGCGCCGAGTGCGAGGAACAGATCGGCGCAGACGCGCCGTTGAGGATCATTACAAGCGATACAGGGAGGTAAACCCGGACTATGGAACAACGCATCGGTATCGAACGCATGGAGGAGGCCGTGAACCTGTTCGGCTCCTTCGACGAGAACATCCGTCTGCTGGAGGCGGAATTTCAGGTGCAGGCGGTGAACCGGGGCGGCGAGATCGTCGTCTCCGGCGAGCCGGAGAACGTGATGCTGGCGGTGAAGGCGGTGCAGGCACTGCTGACGCTGTCGGGCAAGGGCGAGACCATCACCGACCAGCACGTGCGCTACGTCATCGGACTTGTCCGGTCGGGACAGGCGGAGCGCATCAGCGAGCTGACCCAGGACGTCATCTGCATCACCAGCAAGGGGCGTCCCGTGAAGCCCAAGACCATCGGGCAGAAGGAGTACGTCAACGCCATTATGAAGAAGACCGTCACCATCGGCGTGGGGCCTGCCGGCACGGGCAAGACGTATCTGGCGGTGGCGGCGGCGGTGGCCGCCTTCCGGGACAAGCAGGTGAACCGCATTATCCTGACCCGTCCCGCCGTGGAGGCGGGGGAGCGGCTGGGCTTCCTGCCCGGAGATCTGCAAAGCAAGGTGGACCCCTATCTGCGGCCGCTGTACGACGCGCTGTTTGATATGCTGGGCGCGGAGACGTACCAGAAGTATCTGGAGCGGGGCAACATCGAGGTGGCTCCGCTGGCGTATATGCGCGGACGGACGCTGGACGACAGCTTTATCATTCTGGACGAGGCGCAGAACACCAGCCGGGAGCAGATGAAGATGTTCCTCACCCGCATGGGCTTCGGCTCCAAGGTGGTCATCACCGGCGACGTGACCCAGATCGACCTGCCCAGCGACAAGGTCAGCGGGCTGAAGGACGCCATGAAGGTGCTGCGGGACGTGGAGGGCGTGTCCGTCTGCAAGCTGACGAAGGAGGACGTGGTGCGCCACGTGATGGTGCAGCGCATTATTGAGGCTTACGCCAAGTACGAGGAGAAAAAGAAATGAAACGACACTATATCCCCGTCACCGCCGACGTTCCCGGCGTCAGCGAGGGCACACGGAGCTTTCTCCGCAGGGTCATCCGCACCGCGCTGGCGGCGGAGGGGGTGGACTTCCCCTGCGAGGTGGACGTGCTGGTGACAGGCGACGCGGGCATACACGCCATCAATCTGGATATGCGCGGGGTGGATCGACCCACCGACGTGCTGAGCTTCCCGGAGTTCGAGCTGACGCCCGGTCAGCTGCCCGGCGCGGAGGACAGCGACCCCGGCACGGGGTACGTGCCGCTGGGGGATATGGTCATCTCCATGGAGCGGGTGAAGGCGCAGGCGAAGGAGTACGGTCACAGCAACCGGCGGGAGCTGGCGTATCTGGCGGTGCACTCCGTGCTGCACCTGCTGGGGTACGACCACATGGACGAGGGGGCGCAGAAAGCCCGGATGCGGGCGCGGGAGGAGGACATTATGACCGCGCTGGGGCTGGAGAGATAGAATGTCTCCCCACTGGGGGAGGCGGAGAAAGCATACAACACAAAAGCTCAAATGAAAGAAAGTTGAGGATCACCTATGAACATCACCAAAACTGCCATGATCACCGTTTGCGGACGACCCAATGTGGGGAAATCCAGCCTGACCAACGCACTGGTGGGCGAAAAGATCGCCATTGTGTCGGACAAGCCCCAGACCACCCGGAACCGCATTTACGGCGTGTTTGAACGGGGCGGCACCCAGTTCGTCCTGCTGGACACGCCGGGTCTCCACAAGCCCCGCTCCCGGCTGGGGGATTACATGGTCAAGGTGGTGCGGGAGAGCCTGAGCAGCGTGGAGTGCGCCCTGCTGCTGGTGGAGCCCATCGCCCACGTGGGCGAGCCGGAGCGGGTGCTGCTGAAGCGTATTCAGGAGGAGCACCTGCCCTGTGTGCTGTGCATCAACAAGATCGACACGGTGGAGCGGAAGGACGCGCTGCTGGAGGTCATCGCGGCGTACAGCGAGGCGTATGACGGCTTCGACGCCATCATCCCCATCTCCGCCCGGACAGGAGACGGGCTGGACGACCTGCTGCACCAGCTGGAAAAATACGCCCAGGAGGGGCCGCAGCTGTTCCCCGATGGCATGACCACCGATCAGGCGGACAGCCAGGTCTGCGCCGAGATCGTCCGGGAGAAGATGCTGCGGTGTCTCGACAAGGAGATCCCCCACGGCACGGCGGTGGAGGTGACGAGGTTCTCCGAGCGGGAGGACAGCGGCATTATCGATCTGGACGTGACCATCTACTGTGAAAAGACCAGCCACAAGGGCATTATCATCGGCAAGGGCGGGGAGATGCTCAAGCGCATCAGCTCCGCCGCCCGGAGAGACATTGAGAAATTCATGGGCACGAAGGTCTTTCTCCAGACGTGGTTGAAGGTCAAGGAAAACTGGCGGGACAACCCGAATTTCATTCGGAGCCAAGGGTATAACGAAGAATAATCGCCTTGGTTGAACATAGAAGCCAAGGCTATAACGAGGAATAAGAAACAAAATCGCCGCAGAAGCTCCCGCAGGGAGGCGGCGCGAAGCAACAAATTTCCAGCCATAAAACCGTGTCCGCCTGCCATGCTATGACCACGGAGGTGAGCGCGTGGACTACTGGGAAATTTTTCTGGAAACCGGCGCACCGGAGGCGTATCTGCTCTATCGCAGTACGCAGGAGGCTGTATGCAAACAGGAAAAACCGTGACGTGCGGCGTGGTGCTGCGCGTGACCGACACAAAGGAGACGGATCGGATATTGACGGTGCTCACGGCGGACAGGGGCAAGATACCGCTGATCGCCCGCGGCGCACGGCGGAAGAACAGCCGCCTGGCGGCGTCCTGCCAGCTGCCCGCCTATTCTGAGCTGACGCTCTATAAGCGGGGCAGCTGGTATATGCTGGACGAGGCGTCGCCGCTGGAGCTGTTCGACGCGCTGGGGCGGGACATCGTGCTGCTGTCGCTGGCGTCGTGGTTCTGCGAGCTGACGGAGGCGGTCTGCGCCGAGGAAACACCCGCCCCGGAGATGCTGTCGCTGCTGCTGAACGCGCTGTACGCCCTGTGCTACACGGACAAGCCGCCGCGCATTGTCAAGGCGGCGTTTCAGTTCCGGCTGATGGCGTTGGCGGGGTTCGAGCCGCTGGCGGAGGGCTGCGCCCTCTGCGGGCGGGAGGACGTGGACGCCCCCATGCTGGACGTGCTGGGAGGGCTTGTGACCTGCGGCGGCTGCAAGAGCCATGACGCGCCGCTGCGCCTGCCCCTGACGGCGGGCGGGCTTGCCGCCCTGCGCCACGTGCTCACGGCGGACACCAAGCGGCTGTACAGCTTTACGCTGGAGGAGGGGGCGTTGGCTGCCCTCGACCACGCGGGCGAGGCGTTTATCACCACGCAGCTGGAGCGCAGCTTCCGGACGCTGGACTATTACAAATCCCTGTTGGGATGACATGAGGACATACTTATGAGCGATCTATTTGAAAAATCCATCCGCACGCTGGAGCTGCCCGCAGTGCTGGAGCTGCTCGCCCGCCACGCCGTCAGCGACGAGGCAAAGGCGCGGTGCCTGCGCCTGCGCCCATCCACGGAGGCGGCGGCGGTGGAGCACCTGCTGGACGAGACGGACGCCGCCAAGGTGCGCGTGGGACTGCACGGAAGCCCCTCCTTCGCGGGGGTAAAGGACGTGTCCCGCCCGCTGGACAGAGCCGACCACGGCGGCGTGCTGAACACGCGGGAGCTGCTGGACATCGCCGGGGTGCTGACCGCCGCACGGCGGGTCAGCGACTACGACGCGGAGAGGCAGGGGGAGGCGACTGCCATTGACCGGCTGTTCTCCGCCCTCCACGTGAACCGCTATCTGGAAGACAAAATACGCAGTGCCATTTTGGACGAGGAGACCATCGCCGACACCGCCAGCCCGGAGCTGGCGGACATCCGGCGTTCCATGCGCGCCGCCGCCAGCAAGGGGCGGCAGATCCTGCAGCGGATCATCTCCTCCCCCTCCTACGCCAAGGTGCTGCAGGAAGCCCTCATTACCCAGCGGGACGGGCGGTTCGTGGTGCCCGTGAAGGCGGAGTGCAAGGGCAGCCTGCCGGGACTTGTCCACGACGTATCCTCCTCCGGTGCCACGCTGTTTGTGGAGCCTATGGGCGTGGTGCAGGCCAACAACGAGCTGAAGGAGCTGCAAGCCAAGGAGGACAAGGAGATCGACCGGGTGCTGCGGATCCTGTCCGGGGAGTGCGCCGCCCAGCGGGAGAACATCCTCTACGACTACGACCTGCTGGTGCAGCTGGACACCATCTTCGCCCGGGCGCAGCTGAGCTACGCCATGGACGCGGGGCGTCCGCTGGTGCGGAAGCGGGGCGGCATCGACCTGAAGCGGGCGCGGCACCCGCTCCTCGACCCGGCGAAGGCGGTGCCGGTGACGGTGTCGCTGGGCGGGGCGTATGACACGCTGGTGATCACGGGCCCCAACACCGGCGGCAAGACCGTGACGCTGAAAACGCTGGGGCTGCTGAGCCTTATGGCGCAATGCGGCCTGCATATCCCGGCGGGGGATCAGAGCGCGGTGCAGGTGTTCACGCGGATACTGGCAGACGTGGGCGACGAGCAGAGCATCGAGCAGAGCCTGTCCACGTTCTCGGCGCACATGGCGAACACCGTGGAGATATTGCAGCAGGCGGACGACAGGAGCCTGATCCTGTTCGACGAGCTGGGGGCGGGCACCGACCCGGTGGAGGGCGCGGCACTCGCCATTGCCATCATCCAGGACGTGCGCGCCAAGGGCGCGCTGACCGCCGCCACCACCCACTACGCGGAGCTGAAGACCTTCGCCATGACCACGGCGGGGGTGGAGAACGCCAGCTGCGAGTTCGACGTGCAGACGCTGCGCCCCACGTACCGGCTGCTCATCGGCATACCCGGCAAGTCCAATGCCTTCGCCATCTCCCGGCGGCTGGGGCTGGAGGAGAGCGTCATCGAGAACGCCAAGGCGCAGATGGACAGTGAATCCGTCCGGTTCGAGGACGTTCTGACCCAGCTGGAGGAGAAACGCCAGCGTCTGGAAAAGGCGCAGGGCGAGGCGGATCGCCTGTGGCGGCAGCGGGAGGAGGACGCGCGGAAGGCGCGGACGTTCCGGGAGCAGATGGAGAAGGCGAAGGACAACGCCCGCTCCAAGGGCGAGACGGAGGCGCGGCGCATCGTGCAGCAGGCGCAGCGGCAGGCGGACGAGGTGTTTGCCGAGCTGGAGCAGCTGCGACGGCAGCAGCGGGCGGATTACCAGAGCGTCAACGACAGAAAGGCGGACATTCGCCGGCGGCTCAACGAGGCGGAGAGCGAGCTGCACCGCCGGGACGGCAGTACCGAGCCGATCCCCGCGCCCACAAGACCCATCGCCGTGGGGGACACGGTGGAGCTGTCCGGCGTAAGGACGGGAGCCACGGTGCTGGCGGTCAACGGGGACGGCACGCTGCTCTTGCAGGCGGGGAAGATGAAAATGACCGTCAAGGCCGCGCAGGTGCGTCTGCTGGAGACGGCGGAGGAGGTGGAGAAGAAGAAAAAGCAGTCCGACGCCGCACGGCAGCGAAGCTCCGGTGCCGTGACGCTGAACACCGGCGCGAGAGCCTCCGCCGAGCTGGACATCCGGGGGCTGGAGACGCTGGAGGCGGAGAGCGTGGTGGAGAACTATCTGGACGCCGCCTCCCGCGCCAAGCTGGGCAGCGTCACCATCATCCACGGCAAGGGCACCGGTGCCTTGCGCGCCGCCGTCCACCAGATGCTCAAAAAGAACCGGCAGGTAAAGTCCTTCCGGCTGGGACGGTACGGTGAGGGCGAGGCAGGCGTCACCGTGGTGGAGCTGAAATGAGGGGCAGGTCAGGCAATTTTCACAAAGTGCGGTACGAATTATAGGGCAAAACGCGGTATTTTGGTATCAATGCCCATTGCATTCTTCCATCAAATTGGTATAATAGGAAATGATGAGGGTTAGATTCTGCGCGCTGCACCCTCTGGCGCGGTATTTTGAAAATGTGCATAAGGAGTGCTGTTTCATGTATACACGGGAGATCACTGTTAAGAACGAGGTCGGACTGCACGCCCGTCCTGCGACCTACTTTATCCAGAAGGCGAACGAGTTCAAGAGCGGCATCTGGGTGGAGAAGGAGGAACGCCGTGTCAACGCCAAGAGCCTTTTGGGTGTTCTCAGCCTTGGCATTATGAAGGACACCACCGTGACGCTGATCGCCGACGGCAGCGACGAGAAGGAAGCCGTTGACGCGCTGGCGGAGCTGATCGAGAATCTGGACGAGTAAAATAACAGAAAAAGCACCTCGGAACTGTGTTCCGAGGTGCTTTCTGCTTGTCGATAAATCCCCCGGTGTGTGCAGTCCTTCCGTATTACAGGGGGAGCTCGAGGGGGCAAAGCCCGCCTCGAATCGGATCAAATGCCGC
>OMBG01000588.1_pt1 | contig 18691 bp, 15 predicted proteins | sample 1674251 | NCBI WGS metagenome assembly OMBG01 (sample SAMEA103958153, study PRJEB25191) | human gut metagenome | reverse complement strand
ATACTGTTGCATCTATACAACTGATACAACACCCTGAATATTTCGCACGTCCGTCTTATTCACGCTGTGCAAGGGTAAAAATATTTAATCTTCGAGGTGGAATGTTCCCATAGTTTCTGCTATTCCATAAGCCACCTTCTTTAGTTCTTCTGCAGATGCCGTTACGTCATTGAAGCTATCCGCAACCTCCGTTGTTGCTGCAGATGTCTCTTCCGTATTCGCTGCATTTTCCTCGGCAATGGCAGATAGATTCTCTACTACATCAATGATTTCCTCTTTGGCATCATTCAGACGTGCACTCTTTTGTTCAATCGATGTGATTGCCTGAATAGATGTCTCGATACCACGGATAACATCCTGAACGATCCGTTCCGTCTGTTCAACATGTTTGCTCTGTTCCATAATAATATCATGTACTTTTTCCATCGTCTCAACAGCCATATCCGAATCATTGATCAATTCACTTACCATGCCGGCAATCGAGTCAGTTGATTCTCCTGTCTGCTCAGCCAAATGCTGAATCTCATTTGCAACAACTGCAAATCCTCTGCCTTGTTCTCCTGCTCTGGCCGCCTCAATTGACGCGTTCAGTGAAAGCAGGCTTGTCTCTTCTGAAATATTACTAATAATATTAGTTGCCTCTTTAATCCTCTGAGAAGATTCATTCGTACGGTGCGTCTGATCATTGATCTGGCCAACAGACTGCATAACCTCTTCGTTGATCGACTTCAACTTGATCAAAGATGCCGTTGCCTGATCACTTGCCTGACGCATTGCCTTGGCATTCTCATTCAGACGTTCAATCTCTTCATTCGTAGATGCTAACATATCTCCCATAAGTGCAACATTCTCTGTTGCCCGTTGTGCATCCTTTGCCTGGGAATTGGCACCCTCTGCAATATCATTTACCGCACGATCCACACCACCGACAGTAGTCAGTGTATTCTGCGCATTACTATCAAGACTCTCTGCCGAACCTATTAAAGTCTGTGTATGATTATTCACATCTTCAATAATATAACGCAACTCATTCTTCATGCTTTCAACTGCCCGGCACAAATCTCCGGTAACATCTTGCTTTTGTAAATACTTAGCTGGAACTTCTATCATCAGATGTCCTGCTGCAACTTCCTTTACCGCCTTTGTTCCTGCTTCAATGCCGGCACTCATTGAATACGCTGCAAGTATACTTGTGATCGTAAATACAACCAGAAGTACAATTATAAGAATTACCAATACCCTTACAATCGAATTATATGTTAAATTAGCGACCTTCGCAGATTCCCCTGCAAAAACAAGGCCAACCACTTCATCACTGTCATTCTGAAATACCGGTACATAATAGCCATAATAATCTTGTCCATCTACAGATACCTTTTGTGAAAATACAGGCTTCCCGTCTTTCAAAACCTTCTCAACAATTGCGTCACTAACCTCTGATCCGATCACCCGTTCACCATTCTTATCTACAATAGACGTAACCACACGGCGCGTTCCATAGCAGAACATCACATCCACCCCGGATTCATCATGAATGGAATCCACCAGGTCTTCCGATTTGGAAATATTATAGGCACCTTTCCATATCTGACCGTCATCCGCCTCCATATAATCACCCGAATTCTGATCATATGCCGCTTTGTATGCTGTAGCCACCCCCTTTAAAGTATTCTCCACATCCTCTACCATCTGTTTACGTATTGTCGTACCTGTAAACAGAAAAATCAAAATCCCCATTGTCAGTAAAGGAAAGAGAGCTAATGCTAACATCTTCTTCTTCATAAGCACATCCTCCATCTGTCTCCATTATCATTTTGTCTTACTCATTGACATTTCTCTTATTGTAACACGATTTTTTATAAAAAACCATCTAAAATCAATCTTTAAAGCCAAGTGATTTCTTTAAAGCCAAGTGAGTTTTTGACAAATTGTACAATAATTGGTAAAATATTTGGTAACAATGTCATGTTTTTTGTTTTTTATACTATATTTCAGGAGGATACATGTATGCAGAAATATCATTTTCGCAGAATATTCAGCCTTGCAGCCTGCCTCATTTGCTGTCTGGGTTCATTAACCGGTTGCGGTAAATCCACCGTTGCTTATGATGATGTAATCACAAACGAAGGGTACGACCTTCACAAAGAAGATGTGCAGGAAGATTCTGCCTCTTACATCGGAAACCCAATTGCCAAAGAAGATCTTAAAGTCGGTGTTATCCATTTGACAGATCCAGCCGAAGGTAGCGGATATACTTATACACATGATCTTGGTATTCAGGGAATGCAGGATAATCTTGGTTTATCTTCCGATCAGATTATTCGTAAAATCAATGTCGATGACAGCGACGAAACGGCTACCCGTAAGGCAATTCAGGAATGCATTGATGAAGGTTGTCAGATCATTTTTACCACAAGCTGGGGATACATGAACACCACCGCAGAGATGGCAGAAGAGAATCCGGATGTATTCTTTGCCCATGGCACCGGCCATATGTCCAATGGAAAGAATTTCACGAATTATTTCGGTCGCATCTACCAGGCCCGGTACTTATCCGGCATTGCAGCCGGTCGTAAGACAAAATCAAACAAGATCGGTTATGTTGCTGCCCAGGATATTAACAACTCTGAAGTAACCGGCGGTATTGATGCATTTGCACTCGGTGTATATTCCGTTAATCCGGATGCGAAGATCTATGTCCGGATCACCAACAGCTGGTTTGATATGGAAAAGGAAGAACAATATGCAAAAGACCTGATTGATGCAGGCTGTGATGTACTTGCACAACATTGTGATACGTCATTTCCGCAACAGGTTGCTGCGGCAAATAATGTATGGGGAATCGGATACAACTCCGACATGAGCAAGGATACACCGAATGCTACCCTTTGCAGCGTCATCTGGAATTGGTCCGCTTATTACACACAGACTGTACAAAATGTAATCGATGGCAAATGGACCGGCGAGAATTATTACGGCGGTATGAAAGAGGGATTAGTTGATATTACCGGACTTTCTGATACTCTCAATGACAATGAGACCATTTCCCTGATTAATGAAGCCCGTGCCAACATCCTGAATGGTTCGTTTAACGTATTTGACGGAGAGATTGAAACAAATACCGGCGACATCATCGGCAAAAAGAATGCAACGCTTGACGATTCAACCATCACCGGAGGAATCAATTGGTACTTCAAGACGGTTTCTGTATTAAATGATGACGGTTCTCTTACAGATGGAAGTGAACTGCTCTCTACCGATACAACTTCCGATGAAGAAACCGGCGAAGAATAGGCATTATCATATTTTATGTATAGCCTTTCATTATTCACCTCTATTATACACCCGATGAAACATCATATAATTCCACTCCAACTAACTCAGTCATCCGGTTATAAAGCTCCGGATATTCCTTCTTCAACCGGATCGGTTTGAAATCAAGATCCACAAAACAATGTGAACTTGCCGCTTCATTATGCAGCACCGAAAAGTCCTCCGAGTAAATACGATAGCTCATTTCGTACTTGACACCATGCATGCGTTCGACCTTCGGAACAATGCATATCGTCTCTCCAAAACGTGCAGGATTCTTGTAATTGCAACTGACCGACAATACCGGAACCATAATTCCGCTTTGTTCCATCTTTGCATAATCAAATCCTATCTGCCGCATAAAATCCATTCGGCATTCCTCTAAGTAACGGATATAATTCGAATGGTGCACCACCTGCATTTTATCCGTTTCATAATAGTTGATCTCTCGTTTGAACACCTGATATTTCATATTAGAACTCCATGATCTCAAAATCTTCATCAAACTTCATGGTAGCCTGAACATATTCCTGTCCCTTTTCATCTACCTTTACGTCCTGATCTGTCGCCTTGTTTCCATCCGTTGCTTTGTCTGTATCCGCCGCCTTAGGCTGTGTCTTTTCCTTTTTCACAACAGGCGCCTTCTTATCTGTCGGTGCGTGTTGTTCTGCCTCCTGTGCAGCCGCCGCTTTATCCTCTACCGCCTTGCTGATCAAGCCTCTATATCGTGGATCAGTTGTCACATTCTCCGCCATCTTGGCAATTCGTTCTGAAGGAACACTCGTGATTTTTTCTGACTTCTTAAAATGCGGAATCAACGGAAGTACATCGTCTGTTTGTGTCTGATTCTTCTCATCGGAATCCTTTTTCATCTGCTCTGTATGATGTGACGACTCCGGTTCCTCTGTCACTTCATCCTCTGCCTGATCTTCCTCATCCACATACTCCGTCTGATATTCTCCGTCTTCTTCCGGAGCTTCCTCGTCTACATACTCGATCTCGTATTCTTCACCTTCTTCTAACTCGTCCTCATCTACATACTCGATCTCGTATTCTTCGCCTTCCTCTAATTCATCCTCTGTGACATAGACAACTTCATACTCGTCTTCATCCGTCTCTGCCGGCTGTTGTGCGGCTGCATTCTGTGCTGCTTGTGCTGCGGTTGATAATGCCTCTTTTTCTTTTTGAATCTGTGAAACTTTCAGTGCCAGCGCATCTCTTTCTGCCATCATATTAGCAAGTGCTGCCTCTGCCTGTGCAGACTTCATTTCTGCCGCAAGTGCCTGATTTGCAGCCTGCTCTGCTTTCTCTTCCGCTACGCGTGCCCGTTCTTCCTGCAACTGCTGGAAATCCATACTAAGTTGTACACTTCCATCATCATACTGATCACTGCCAACATGATTTCTCATTCTGGCATTGTATAACTCATCGGATAATAAATGACCAATCTCAATAATCTGCTGACTGCGGTCTGCAACATCCATCTCCTGAAGTCCGTCCATCAGTTCCGCACGATTGGCAGCAATAATATTCATCTTCTGCTCCATATCCTGCAGAATATTCTGATAATCTGTCTGAATATTCTGATATGCCGTCTCGATTAATTCATTCACTTCGGTCAGCATCTCATCGGTATAGATCAGTGATGCTCCATATATCTCATTTGCATTGGAAAGGGCATCTCTCTCTTCCTCTGACAATTCCTCATAGTGGATCGGCGCTACATTCGTCGTACGCTTATTCACACGCATACGGCTCGCAGAATGCTCTGCCTCATATATGATCTTCTCTGCTTCCTTTTTGGCTTCATTGATGATCTTACCCTTCCGGTCATTCACCTCATGATAAGTCTTTAATTCAATCTCAATCTGTGACGCTAATTCTGTCAACAAAGACTGCACTTCATCTTTGTAGATTGTTACTTTTCCGGATGCCAGCGGTACCGGGGATGCCGTATTCAGAATACTTTGTAGCCGGTCAATAATATCTTTTGTTCTACTCTTCTCCGCAATCGTTGCCATTGTACATTTCCTCCTGATTTTCTTAAGTACAAGGTCTTCCTCATTTACATATAATTGTAATTATAACAAAAGTATTACATTTTCGCAATTTTTTTGTAATATTTAGTGGAACGGTATACATTCAATGCTTCTTTGTAAAATTCCATTTATATAAGCGATCAGTGTTCCATAATTTGTAAACGGAACTCCCTGCGCATTTGCCGTATGCATCCGATACTGTACTTCCTTTTCATTCAGCATGCATCCCCCACAATGGATCACCAGACGGTATTCTGTAAGATCTTCCGGAAATTCCGTTCCCGAACAAAATGTAAATGCCGGCTCTTTTCCGGTATATTGCCGGATCCACGCAGGAAGTTTCACAGTTCCAATATCTTCACATTGTCTGTGATGTGTACAACCCTCTGCAATCAAAATCCGGTCTCCATCAAGGATCTGTTCCAACATTTCTGCACCCTTTACCGCAGTATCCAGAAATCCTTTATATCGTGCCATCAAAATAGAAAATGATGTCAGATACACATCATCCGGCGTATCCTTTGCAACCTGTTTAAATGCCTGACTATCCGTGATCACCATATACGGCTTCTGATGCAGGCGTTCTAATGTCTGTTTCAGTTCGGTGTCTCTTGTAATGACCGGCACTGCTCCTGCCTCCAATATGTCCCGTATCACCTGCTGCTGTGGTAAAATCAGCCGCCCTTTGGGTGCCGCCGAATCAATTGGAATGACCAGTACCACAAAATCCATCGGATGCAAAAGATCTCCTACAATCTGAAATCTTGTGTCCTGTACCTGTATCCGATGTGCGATCATTTCCTTCAATTCCTGTATCCCTGTTCTTTGAGCTGCACTTACCCAGACCATTTCCCCTTCCTGTTTCCGGCACAGATCCGCTTTATTATAAACCACAATATACGGAATCTTCCTTTTTTCTAGTGTATCCAGAAAATGCTCTTCTGTCTTAGTGACACCAATTGTCCCATCTACCACCAAAACAGCAATATCGATCTTACGAAGAACCTGCTTTGTCTTTTCAATCCGCAGGCTGCCAAGCTCTCCTTCATCATCCATTCCCGGTGTATCTATGATCATAACCGGACCTAACGGCAATAATTCCATCGCCTTGTAAACCGGATCCGTTGTAGTTCCTTTCTGTTCTGACACAACTGCCAGATTCTGCCCTGTTATTGCATTTACCAGACTGGACTTGCCTGCATTTCTTTTTCCAAAAAAACCGATCTGTATCCGATTCCCTGCCGGTGTATCATTTAATCCCATGCACGTTTCCTCCTGTTATTCTGACTAAATACATGATATACCCCCATATTGAATCTGTGCAACAGGAAAACTTCGTAATTTTTTGAGAAATTTTATGGTTTTTATTAATAGTTTCATGCTATAATAAATAAGTGTACATAATATACGATTTTATTTGTGCACATTTATAAGAGCATATTTACATTGTTATAATAATACACAAGGTGGGATGAACATGGATAGATATGATAATGAAGAACAATTAACCGAAGCAGAATTAGAAGATCTTAGAAGAGAACGTGCCGCCGCACGTCGCAGAAAACTTGCTGCAAGAGAACGACGCAGAAAGAAGCGCCGTCAACAGGCCATTATCCGATGCAGCATTTTATTAGTTGCTGTCATTTTAGTAATTTTCATAATTGTAAAACTGATCACCGGAATCGTTGGTCTGTTCACCAAAGACAAAAAGCCAAAAGCGACAACAGAATTGCCTGCAACCACACAGGAAGCTACAACAGAAGCTCCCGTTGCAGACATTGACGAAGCAATTCTTGCCAAAGATCTGCCAGCCGATCGTGATGCAGCCATTGCAATCCTTCAAACTGCGACAGAAACAGACACCGATATTAAGAATATTATGGACAACCAGGCAGTCTATTCCGATATCCTGTTACGCAATTTGGCTGCCAATCTCGAAATGAAGCAATTTACCTTAGATTATATTGCAAAGATTAATACCGTATATGATGGCGATTTTTCAGTAGATGTCAGTCAGACAGAGATTCCATTATTCCTTCAATATGATGAACAATGGGGTTATGCGGATTACGGAAATGATCTGGTTGCATTTAGCGGAAGTGGTCCAACCTGTCTTTCTATGGCATACACCTATTTGAAACAGGATGGAAGCATGAATCCGATCAAAGTAGCTGATTACTCAACGGAAAAGGGTTATATTGATGAACATGGAGATACCAATTGGACGCTTATGACCGATGGGGCAGCGGGACTTGGTTTAAGTTCCGAAGCTTTGACCGTTGCAGAAGATGATATGAAATCAGCCTTAGAAAGCGGCAAAGTTATCATCTGTTCTATGGCTCCGGGAGATTTTACAAGAAGCGGAAGTTACATTGTGATCAAAGACTACAAAGACGGTCTTTTCTATGTAAATGATCCTACAAGCCAGGCCCGTAGTGATGTCGGCTGGGATTTCAAACGGTTGAGTAACCAGATTACGAATATGTGGGCATTAAGTGTGGGAACCGGTGACACTACGACCGGCAGCACCGAAAGCGGCGATTCAACCAGTGGGGATAACGCATCCACAGAAGGCGGCGGCAATAACGCCACCACAGCAGAAAGTACGGCAGCAACAACATCCGCATCTACAGAAGCTGCAAATTAAGCATTTCTTCGCACAGCGTATATTCTACGCTGTGCGAAATTAATTTTAGGGGTTGATTTTTCCGGAAAGTTTGCTTATAATAGCAACTCGGAACAAATTATATAGTGTAATTAAGAATTGATATTTTATTGGAAACGACACAAGTGTATGCTTGATAACGAACAACACATGTGTCTTTTTTACGCTCATTTTTAGGAGGAATATTATGCCAAAAAATTTATTTCAAAATGTTATTTTCACGTTAATGATGTCATTTCTGATGGTCTATGTCATGATCTGCTACAACATCGCCCTCAATACAGGTGGTATGAGTAATCAGGTATTGGGACTTGCATTTCATGAATTACTGATCATGTGGCCGGTTGCCTTTTTCTTAGAATTACTTGTAGTTGACAACCTTGCCCATAAATTAGCATTCCGGATTGTAACTCCACAGGATCGTCCAATTGTGATCACTCTTGCAATCTCCGTCATGATCATCTGCATTATGTGTCCGATCATGAGTCTCATTGCAACTATCCTATTCAAAGATGCCGGCAATCAGTTAATCGCCGTATGGGCACAGACTACTTTTATGAACTTCCCAGTTGCATTCTTCTGGCAGCTTATGTATTGTGGACCGATCATTCGTTTTCTGTTCGGTAAAATGTTCGCAGAACAAGAAGTAAAAGAAACACATGCTCAGGAAGCATAAATTCTAATACTCCTTTGTAATTGCAGACTGTTCTACCCCATACTGAGTACAGAATTGCCTAAGATCGGACGCATCCCGTATCAACATGATTTCGGAAAATCTGCCAGTCTGCAAGTCCTTAAAACCTGCGACCTGTTCTCCCGTGCAGATACTTGCACGGATAACTGGTCGCATTTTTGTTGCATCATATGTACTTGTCTGTTTGTGTCTCTTTCTTCCAAACACTATCTCACCTTCCCCAGTAAACCAATAACGCTATCTGTATTACAAAAATGAGTGGCACACCCACCACAAAATACCAATGCTTTGTCTTATGTCGAAACGTATACATTCCCGCAAATGCCCCGACGGAACCACCGATCACTGCCAGTCCCAATAACGTTGCTTCCCGTACACGCCATTTGTTGTGTTTCGCCTTCCACTTGTCAATGCCGTAGACTGCAAATGTTATCAGATTGATGATGCATAAATATGCTATGAATATATTGCTGTGTAATATGTTTTGAATCATTTTAACGTTCTTCCTCTTTTATAATAATATCTCCACAATAAATGATCTATCATCCATTTGCTTTGCAAACAACTCCTTCAGCTCTGTTTTTACATATTCCCTTCTCTGTTCTTATAACAACATCACCCTCATCAATCTGCTGTTCATAAAGGTACGCATCCGCAACCTCAACAGTTATCCGGACACCTGATCCATCCTGAAGGATTACCTGATCCATCCGAACAGAACCATCCGGCAATCCCTCACAGCCGAAATCCGGCTCTATGATATGTATCACTTTATACTGTTTCATAACATGTTCCCCCAACAATTTCATAATGCGGATGTTCTCTTTATCCCGATTCACCTAAAAAATACCGTACATTTCCACTTCATCCCTTATACATGTATCAATACATATTCACCAAATTCCGGTAACGCAAAATGTACATACCCATGTTCTTCACAATTTATAATTCCTCTTTTTTTCAATCTGTCACGATAAGGATTGAACTCATTTGTTTTCAGTGACAACTTCTCCCGGATTTCCTTTATTTTTCCTGAATCTGTCTCTGCAATTCCATAGCATATTTTCTTATCCTTGTTCGATAACTCTGACCAGATTTTATCGTATACATATTCACTCAAATACTGTCTGTACATACCAACCACCGACTTATAATCTCCATCCTTCTGCCACGTCAGATACCCTAATACCTGAAATGCGAATGGATAGCCTTTGGTCATATCCGCCATTGCTAATGCATCATCACCGGAAAATCCAAAAATTTCCTGATATTTCTGTTTCACCGCACCTTTATCTAATGGTTGCAGCTTAATCTTTGGTGCCCGGTACAAAAACGTCAGATTTTTCTCATTCTGTAAGGCATCTATATTTTCAAAAAGTCCTGTCATGAGCAAAAATACTGGCAATTCATTTCGAACAAAAATCTGAAATGCACTTGCAAATATTTTCATTTCTTCATTGCTTGTTGCTTCATCAATTGTGATAAGTACACGTTTCTTCTTATCTTTTACAACCTCTAGCATCGCCTGGATTGCATTTTCTATATCAAAAAAAGGATCTGATTTTTCAATGGATACTCCAATCCCTAATACTGATAAATCCAGCTTTGCTTTTATAAACAGATCCTTCAGGTTTTTCTGATCGTATAATTTTGCAGCAAAACTATGGAGCAAATCACGATCCGGATTCAGTTCTATTACAATCCAATCCTTGTCTTTGCGAAAATGCTTCGATATATCTGTCAGCATTACAGTCTTTCCACTGCCCCAGACTCCCGTAATCATATAAATCTGCTGGTTCATCCATTCTGACGAAAACGAATCAATAATCTCATTCGTCTGTGCCAATCTGGAAATTGATTCTAACGGACTTTTACCAAAAACTAATGTAAATGGATTTTGCATCGCACACCTCTTTTACTGTTCTTTACTCTTATTATTTATTTTTACTCTTTATTACTGTTTTGTCAAGAGATTTGCATTACTTCTTCCACAAGCAATACCTGCTTCATAACAATTCCTTTCGATTCTGAACGGAATCCTCTTCTGTGATTGAACGGATTACACGACACGGATTCCCTGCCGCCAATGAGTTAGCCGGAATATCTTTCGTCACAACGCTTCCTGCTCCGATTACACAGCCTTCTCCAATGGTAACGCCTGCTGCGATCACAACATTACTGGCGATCCAGCAATTCGAACTAATTGTAACCGGCTTACCGTACTCGTCATCATAAAATGTTCCATCCGGCTTACGTTTCAGATTGCGTTCCTGCCATCGGAACGGATGCATTGGCGTCGCAATCGTACAATTCGGTCCAAAGAATACATTATCTCCGATCGTTACCGGACAAGTATCTAGTACCGTAAAGTTAAAGTTCGCATAACAACATTCTCCCATAGTCGTAAATTGACCATAGTCAAAATATATCGGTCCCTGCAAATAGGTTCCCTCACCACGGTTCGGCATAAGTTCATCTAATATCTCTTTGCGTTTTTCTTCTTCCGTCTCAAAGGTGTCATTATACATCTTGGACAGTTTATGTGCTAATACCCTTCTTGCTTCTAACTGTTTGTCACTTGGATCATATATCTTCCCTGCTAACATTTTCTCTTGCTCTGTCATAATTATACGTTCCTTCTACTTTCCGAAAACCGCTTCGTAATCTGCTTTGAATTTCTCAATACCCTGATCGGTCAACGGATGCTTTGTCATCTGCTCGATTACCTTGTAAGGAACTGTTGCGATGTCTGCACCAGCCAATGCACAATCAATTACATGGATCGGATTACGAACCGAAGCACAAATGATCTCGGTATCCAGATCATAGTTATCAAAGATCTGTACAATCTCCTCAATCAGAGTAACACCCATAGAACTGATATCATCCAATCTTCCTAAAAACGGAGACACATAGGTAGCACCTGCTCTAGCAGCAAGGATTGCCTGTGCCGGAGTGAAGATCAATGTTACGTTGGTCTTGATTCCCTCTTCAGACAATACCTTAACTGCTTTCAATCCTTCTACCGTCATTGGAATCTTAACCACCATGTTTGGATGAATAGCCGCAATCTCTCTGCCTTCTGCGATTATTCCCTCTGCATCTGTTGTAGTTGCTTTTACTTCACCACTGATTGGACCATCCACAATCGTTGTAATCTCCTTGATTACTTCCGTGAAATCTCTGCCCTCTTTTGCGATAAGGGATGGGTTGGTGGTAACCCCACAGATCACACCCATATCATTTGCCTTCTTAATCTCCTCTACATTTGCTGTGTCAATAAAAAACCTCATAATATCTACCTCATCTTTCTTCTTTTTCGGATATTCCGTTTCTATGTTATTACTCCTTAAAACATCTTAAATATTACCTAATGTTTTCTTATTCTTTTATATCAATGATATCTTTCAGTATATAATAGAACGATGGAGCCGAACTCTTTTCATTCTCCGGATAACCCTTTGTCATGTCATAGGTATCTGTTGCATCCTGTGGATTGATACCGATATAATCACCCTGAAATACCTCAATCTGATTATTCTTTAATTTCTCAATCGTTGATGCGATCTTATCTTTTGTTCCCGGTGCGGCAACTAACTCATTTAATTCTAACATCTGCACCCAGTCTTCGTCAAATCCTGCTCCGATGTCCTGACCATTCACATTTCCAACAACGACGTCCTCTATCTTCTTTTGATCCAACACGGCCTGCACTGCTTGCTTCATATACGGAACCCAATTGATCTTTGCCCCCGTCAGATAAGTTGTGGATGCCAGTTCTGCCATACTCTGATTATACCCCACCAGATACACCGGTGTCGATACATCGGTCTGTTCACATGCAACCGCCGGTCCTGCCGTATCGGAATGCTGCGAAATGATCACACAGCCATCCCCGATCAATTCCTGCGCACATTTCTTTTCTTTCAAATAATTATTCCACGTATCGGTATAACATACTTCCATCGTTGTTTCCGGCACCACAGAACGCGCACCTAATAAAAATGCCGTATATCCGGAAATAACCTCTGCATACGGATATGCTCCGACATATCCCAGCCTCGCCTGTTCTTTCGTAATCGTTCCATTCTCTATTAATTCCTGCAGTTTCATTCCTGCCACAACACCGGATACATATCTCCCCTCATATATCGCACCCATAAATGTATGATAATTCGCCAATACCGTATCTGAATTTGCATTATCTCCTGTTGCCATGCAAAACTCAACATCCGGGTATTTCTCTGCCAATTCTTTTGTCACCGTTTCATATCCGTAGCTTGTCGCAAATATAATGTCACAGCCTTCTTCCACCAATTCTTCAATGGATTCTCTCTCTGCACCTTCCGCTACGTTATATTTTGCGATTGTCTTTACTCTGTCGCCAAATGCATTATCCACGGCTTCCTGTGCATCCATAAAATTACTGGTATACGCCGTACTGGCATCTCCTACATACACAAAACCTGCCTTGATCGTCCGGCTCTCATCATCATGCCAGAAGATGCTGTACAATCCTACAACGGCAAGAATCACTGAGACCGCAGTAATTATCGTAATTCCATAAATCCGTTTCATTTCTGCACCTCCTCATCTGCCGTTACCGGTCGTTCTGCATAAAGCTGTTCCACGTCAATCTGTTTTTCCTCAATGAGCTGCAACATAATATCTACCAGTTCCGGGTCGAATTGCGTTCCTTTTCCTTTTTTCAATTCTCCGATCACAAAATCAAAATCTAATTTCTTCCGGTAAACACGATTGGCAGTCATTGCGTCAAATGCATCTGCAATTCCTATGATTCTTGCATTTAACGGAATCTCTTCGCCCTTTAATCCATGTACATATCCTCTGCCATCATATCGCTCATGATGATATAATGCGCCTTCCTGGACATTCTCAACCAATGTAAATTTCTTAAGGATCTCTGCACCCTTTACCACATGGGATTTCATGATCTCGTACTCTTCATCCGTTAATCGTCCCGGTTTATTTAACACCCGATCCGGGATTCCAATCTTTCCAATATCATGTAATAACGCAGCCTTTCGTAATTGTTCACATGCAGCATCATCAAATCCTAAACGTTTTGCGATCATTACAGAATACTCCGATACTCTGACGGAATGCTGACTCGTATTCTCATCTTTCGCATCCACCGTTCTTGCAATCGTAAGTACCGTTTCATTTCCCATTTCAATCTGGCTCTTGGCAAATTCCAATTCCTTCTTTTGCATGTTCAGGTTCCGCTGGATCTGTGTGCGGAAAAACAACCACGTCAGATACGCAACCGCCACCGCAAAAACAAATATCGCATATAACACAAACCACCAATTATCATATATCTCACGTTCTTTTTCAATCGTATAACTGCTTTCTGCTACAACCTTCTTTCCCCTGCTATCCATTACTCCTAACCGGAACGTATAGGTTCCAACCGGAAGATTCGTATATACAATACTTTTCAACTGATCCTGCGGAACAATCTTAGGCTGTTTGTCAAATCCTTCCAGATATACACTTACATACGGAAGATTCAGAGAATAATTGATGATCTCCGGTACAATCTCCATGCGGCTGACTCCACTCGGCAGTACCGTTGTCTCTCCTCTCTCCACTGAATATGTCGTGTCATCCACTTTGATCGACCGCACGATCATACGATACGAACGGACAGAGACAGCATAACGGTTCAAATTCATGCAAACCACACCGGTATCCGTAGACAAATAGAGATTTTCATCCTCATCCATATAGTTCCATGCGTTCGGGGTAAATGTTTTTAATAAGCCTGCCTGCGAATCCAACAGTTTATAATCCGCATCGCCTGCTAATAAATCGTGCTTGTCTACAACATAGATTCCGGCAGAACCTAATACAAACAACATTCCATTTTTACCTTCTACAATATCGTAATTATTATAATACGGAAAATCCAGAATCCGGATTCCGTTATCGTCCTGATAGCATATACTGTTACTGGTAACAAAGAACGTTCCTTTCCCGTCTGAATCGCTTATCATTCGCAATATAACTTCGGAACCCAGTCCATCCTGTCTTGTCAACGTCTGTACCACTTTGCGTTCCCGGATAACGGAAACTCCACCACCATCCGTACCCGCAAGCACCGTTCCGTCCGCCTGTTCCAACAAACATAATACCTTTGGATTATTCAAGCCATCGGTATATCCGATCACATCTGTGACCTTCCCATTCTCGATATATGCAATCCCGGAATCCCCGGCAGACACGATCGTACCATCTTCTAACTCTATCACCATCCGCAATTTATTACCCGGCAATCCGTTTGCGGTAGTGTATTCTGTCACATTTCCCCATTTATCCACTTCAAACAATCCGCTCCCGGATGTACTGATCCATAAATGATTCCTATTATCCACATACAGGTTTCGAATGCGGACTCCCGTAAACCGATCCGTCAGATTATTTACCGCTGCTTTTGTCAGATCCTCATTCATCATATCCAGTCCGTTATCTGTTCCAAAACAGAAATTCCCATTCCATCTTGTTACACAGTTCACCACCTGATCTGACAGTCCTGCCTCATGATATATATCTGTAAATACGGATGGACATAATCTTAACAAACCAAGTCGAGACGACGTAAACCACAGATTTCCCTGATAATCGATCAACATATGATCTATCGAACTGTTAAATGAATCCGACTGAATTCCATGATATTGCAGCGTACCATCTACATATCCCATACCGGTATCGGCACAGATAAACAAGTTTCCTTCTTCCGAAAAATGCAGTGATTTCAAATTGCGGAGTCCCTCACAGATGAGTGTATCGGTTCTCTTCCAATCATTTGCATCTGCTTCAAACAGATCTATTACTCTTCCCGTTGTTCCCGCATATAATATACCGGATTCATCAAACGAACAACACGTATAAGCCTCTCCATCTTCCGCTGTTATCTCAGAAACGATCTTCCGGTCTCTCGGAACATATAGTTTTCCTTCATTAGTTACAACGGCAACATTTCCGTTCTGGTCTGCACTGATACTACTTGCGTATACAATCTCCGGTATCAGCGACTGTACTGACAATCCACCTGCTAAAGTAAGTACCGCCAACGCCCCGGTTGTTCCCACATAATAATCCCCATCCGTACATTGTGTAATACAACGGACGGAATCTGCCGGCAAGCCGTCTTCTGCCGTTACAACATTCGATATCTTCTCATTGATGCAGATCGACAAACCAGTGTCATTCGTACCAATCCATAATCTTCCCTCTTCGTCTGTATACAGACAGTTCACATTTTTAACGGAATCAAATGTATCCATCCATTCAAATTCATTGCCGCCATAACGATATAGTCCACCATATGTTCCTATCCAGAGTACACCATCATTCGTCTGTGCGATATCATTTGCACTTCCTCCGGGCAGACCATTACTGCCATTGTAAATTGTCTGTACATAGGCATTATAATTATCTGTATCTGACGCCTGTTCTTTTGTCCCGGAACTAGCAGTAACATCCTTTTTTGCAAAGCCTGCAACCGGTGTAAGCAAAAGGGAACCACACAATAAGAATGCAATCAGCATACGGACTTTTTCCGTTTTTCTGCCTTTTTTATGAGATGTCTTTTGATTGGAATGTTCGTGAAATACATTGCGATGTCTGCGATAGCATCGAATAACCAGAAACAGGATCAAAACCGTCAATGTTTTATCTGAAAAGTCCAAATAGAATTCACCGATAATATGACTTAATACAGAATTCAGCCCCAGGCGTTTGAATAACTCCGTCACACCATCTCCCCATACATTTCCAATTGCACCGCCAAAGAATAAGTAATTCAATGGCACGGAACAGGCAACCGAAAGTATTGTTACAAAAAAACTCGTCGACAATGCCAGAAAAAGATTCTCAAGCCATCCTTTCTTTGCAAGAATGCCGACTAATACTGCCACCACTGCACTTACAAGTGCATATACCATATTCGTATAAGAAAATAGAATTCCGTAAATAACATTAACAGTAACACCAACAATAGCTCCACAAAACGGTCCAAGCACATATGCTGTAAACACGGTTCCGATCGAATCGAGCCACAACGGCAACACAAAATGATTTGCCAGAATCTTCCCGATATAATTCAGCAAAATACATCCTATAACAAATAACGCTATCTCGTAGTTCTTCCTCTTCTCTAACATGCTATCCCCCATTGTAATCTATCATCATCTGTACAAAATCCTTATTACCCAAAATTTACTTTACCTTACAACCGGAAACTTGTCAAGAAAGCCCTGCAAATTCAACATTCTTTTTACATTATACAATAGAAAGAAAACATTTATTTTACTTTTACTTTATTATATGCTATCCTAATCACACAAATTATATTTAGGGGAGATTATCTAAAATGGAAAAAAAATCTAGCAATTTTTCAGGGCAGCTTGGATTTGTCCTTGCCGCTGCCGGTAGTGCCGTTGGAGTAGGAAATTTATGGAGATTCCCATATCTCGCAGCAAAAGACGGAGGCGGACTATTTTTAATTATCTATTTTGCTCTTGTCATCACATTCGGATTTACGTTATTGACATCCGACATCGCCATTGGGCGACGTACACAGCAAAGTGCCATCGGTGCCTACACACAAATGCGGCCGAAATGGAAATTCTTAGGAATCCTTACCTTTTTGGTACCGGTTCTGATCATGACCTATTATGCCGTAATCGGCGGATGGATCACCAAATACGCAGTTGTATATCTTACGGGTCAGTCAAAAGCGGCTGCTGCAGATGATTATTTTACATCCTTTATCACATCATCTGCCTCACCGGTTGTCTTTGCACTCCTTTTCATGGCGGTGACTGCATTTATCGTATATAACGGTGTGGAAGGTGGAATCGAACGGGTATCCAAATGGATGATGCCGATTCTTCTTGTATTGATCGTCGTTATTGCCATATATGCCTTAACTCTGAAACACACAGATGCATCCGGTCAGGTACACACCGGTATGGAAGGCTTTTTATACTACCTTACACCAAACTTTGAGGGACTTACGGTGCAGCGTTTCTTACAGATTCTATTAGACGCTATGAGCCAGTTATTCTTTTCTCTCAGTGTATCCATGGGAATTATGATCACATATGGTTCCTATGTAAAACCGGAAGTTGACCTGAATAAGGCTGTCAATCAGATTGAGATCTTTGATACCGGTGTTGCTTTCTTAGCCGGAGCCATGATTGTTCCTGCGGTATATGTATTTTCCGGAACCGAAGGAATGGGAGCCGGTCCGAGCCTGATGTTTGTATCCCTGCCAAAAGTATTTGCCGCTATGGGAAAAGCAGGAATCTTCGTTGGAATCCTGTTCTTTGTAACTGCCGTTTTTGCAACCTTAACATCCTGTATCTCCGTACTGGAGTCCATCACAGCAAACTGCATGGAGATCTTCCATACAAGCCGCAAGAAAACCGTACTGATCTTATCCGTGATCTATCTTGCCGCATCCGCTGTCATTGCTTTGGGTTACAGTGTGTTCTATGTAGAGGTTGTACTTCCAAACGGTTCTACCGGACAGTTACTTGACATTATGGACTATATCAGTAACAGTGTCATGATGCCATTTATCGCACTGTTATCAACCATCTTAATCGGCTGGGTTATGACACCGGATTATGTCATTGATGAAATGGAACGTAACGGAAAGAAGTTCCGAAGAAAGAAATTATATCGTATTATGATTCGCTATGTTGCACCGGTTCTGATGTTTATTCTGTTCTTACAGTCAACCGGAATTTTGTCGTAAATATTGAGATGCAGATATGAAAAAAGCCTGATGAATCATCAGGCTTTTGATTTTTCTTTGCATTTATATGTTCCACTGTACGAACTGCGTTTAATCCTCCTGTCGGTTCTCAGTAATTGCCTTTCTTAATTGATGTGCTGCCGAACTGATTGGATGTGTACTATCATATACAAGGCATACATTTCTTG
>OMBG01000587.1_pt1 | contig 18712 bp, 16 predicted proteins | sample 1674251 | NCBI WGS metagenome assembly OMBG01 (sample SAMEA103958153, study PRJEB25191) | human gut metagenome | reverse complement strand
TTGTCATGGACTGTTTACAGAAGAACACCACGGAAATTCGTAACATGAAGCAGTAAGTCATTCTGGCTTGTGTTGTGGATAATCTTAATTTTCGTGCTTGTCAATATCTTTCTGATTACCGATTATTGCAAATATCTTGTAAAATCAAAAGTTATTCCGTATCTTGAGGACGATAATCAAATAGAGTTCGGCGAGTATTCGATTTTTTCTGACGACGAGGAAGAGGACGAGGATTACAAAGAATTTGAAAAAGAGCAGCAGGAGAAAAAACTGATAAAACAGCTCAAAAAGGGACAGAAGAAAAAGATTAAGGAAAATAAACGTAAGAACGGGAGGGCGAAAAAGTGAAAAATATATTTAAGATATATAAGCGAGATTTAAAGAAAATTTTTACTAATTCTATGGCGATTATTCTTGCAGTCGGAATTGCGGTTTTGCCGTCTCTTTACGCTTGGTTTAATATTTATGCCAACTGGGACCCTTATGGCCCTGCAAGTACAGGCAATATGAAGGTGGCTGTTGTTATTAATGACGAGGGCTACGAATTTAAAGGAGTAGAAATTAACGTCGGTGACCAAATTAAAAGTAATTTGAAAGCCAACGATATGATAGATTGGCAGTTCGTTTCTAAAGAAAGGGCGGTAAACGGAATTGAGGCGGGCGATTATTATGCCGGTATTGAAATTCCAAAAGGCTTCAGTAAATCGCTTACAAGTATTATGACTAAAAACTTTAAGCAGCCTAAAATTACCTATTATGCAAACGAAAAGAAAAACGCAATTGCCACAAAGATTACCGATAAGGTAGTTCAAACAATTCAAACAGAGGTTAACGAGTCGTTTGTCACAACCGTAATTAACCTTGTAAATAAGCTTTTGGGTACTGTTATTGAGCAGGGAAAGAAGGAAGGAACAAATATATTCCAAAATCTTCAAAATCAAATTGATTCCGCTCAGTCGGCAGTAAAATCGGTTGAAAAAACAATTGACGGGTTTGAGGGCGTTATGGAAGTTGCGCAAGACCTTAACAAATCATTGAGCAAAACCGACCTCAGTGCGATTTTGGGCGACACAAAGACTGTTGTCAGCGATACTGAGGATGCAATTAAGGTTGCGGAAAGCAGTGTTGACGCTGTTACCTCATCTGTCGGTGACGTGCTTAAATCGTCAAGCAAGAAGCTTGCAAATTCAGCAAACAATCTTAAAAAAATAAATGATGCAAATTCTGATAAGGCGCAGGCGGAAATCAAGTCTGTTCTTGCAGAGTGTGCGCAGGCAAGAAAGGAACTTCAGGCAATTGTGCCGGCTCTTGAAAAGGTAAATGATAATTTGCCAAAGCCGCTTAGTTCGGTCAAAGCACTTATAAAGGTGCTAAAAACCGCAGATTCAAGGCTCGGCGGTGTTGAAAATGAACTTAATAAAATTCTTAAAGGCGATACTTCTAAGAAAATCAGCGACGTTGCCGACAAGCTTATATCCGTATCAACTACGCTTGATTCAAGCCTTTCAACATACACCAAGGAAATTAAGCCTCAGCTTGACAAAACGGTTGACAGCCTTCTTGATGTGCTTTTTGACGTGTCTAATCTTTTGACTACCATTGAAAATCAGTCACCTCAGCTTAATACGCTTGTTAAATCTCTTAATGGTTCGATTGAGGCAGGCGACGATCTTTTGACTTCGCTCCATTCTCTTATCAGCAATTGTGCAAAGCAACTTGAAAATCTTTCAAAGAAGCTTGACGGTTTGGGCGACAGCGAGATTGTTAATACCCTTATGAATTTGACTGAGGGTAATTCAGACGAGCTCGGCTCTTTCATTGCCTGTCCGGTAAAGGTTAATACCGATAAGATTTACGGTATCGATAATTACGGCTCGGCAATGGCGCCGTTTTACAGTACCCTTGCACTTTGGGTCGGCGCAATTATTCTTGTGGCTCTTATTAAACCTAAGGTTGCAAATAAAAAGGAAATCGGCAACATTAAGCCGAGGGAGGAATATTTCGGCAGGTCGCTTATATTCCTTACAATATCGCTCGTTCAAGGGCTTATTATTTGCCTTGGGGATCTCTATTTCTTAAAGATACAATGTTATCACCCGGTTAAGTTTATTTTTGCCGGATTGTGTGCTTCATTTGTATTTACGTTCTTTATTTATTCACTTGTTGCCGCTTGGGGTGATATCGGCAAGGCAGTTGCGGTTATTTTGCTTGTTGTTCAGCTTGGTGGCTGCGGCGGTACATTCCCGATTGATGTAACACCCGCATTCTTTAGGGCAATCAACCCTTATTTGCCGTACACTTTTGTTATTGACGCATTAAGAGAATGTGTTTGCGGCACCTACGGCAATAATTATTGGATTTGTCTCGGTAAGCTTTTTGTTTACTTCTTTATCGGACTTCTTATCGGCACACTCTTCAGATATCTTTTCCGCAAGCCAGTGCGCTTCTTTGAGAAGAAAGTCGAAGAAACCGGACTTTTATAAAAATAAAAAAGACATTCGCTTTTATTTTTGCGAATGTCTTTTTTGTGGAAATACGGCAGATTTAATATTAAAATATACTTTACTTTATACATAAACAATGCTATACTTTAACGGTAATGAAAACAGAGAGGTAATACTATGCATCAGGACGTTGAACAGATACTTGTGACCGAGGAAGAACTTAATAAAATTGCACATCGCTTGGCAGCGCAGATTACGAAAGACTATGAAGGCAAGAAGCTTTTGCTCATAGGTGTTCTTAAAGGCTCAATTTACTTTTTTACGGACCTTTCAAGATATATTGACCTTCCGTGTAATATTGATTTTATTCAGGCCTCAAGCTATGGCTCAGGCACTGTTTCAAGCGGCAAAATCAATATTATCAAGGATGTTGCAGATGATTTGACGGGATTTGATGTTTTGCTTGTAGAGGATATTCTTGATACGGGCAACACGCTTAAATATATTCACGATATGCTTTCTAAGCGTAACCCTGAATCTATAGGAGTTGTTACCCTTCTTGATAAGCCGGCAAGGCGTATCGCCGATATCAAGGCTGACTATGTAGGTACTGACGTGCCTGACGCTTTCGTTGTAGGCTACGGTCTTGATTATGACCAGTATTATCGTAATTTGCCGTATATCGGTGTGCTTAAAAAGAGCATATACGAAAAATAATTGAATTTTTCAAATTGAATAACAGACGGTTTTCTCCTTTGCGAGAAATTAAAAGGGAATTGGGTTAGACTCCCAAGCAACAGCCATTACCGTATTTGATGAAGAAAAATCATCAGCCATTGGGAAACCGAGAAGGCGATTTTTTAAGCAATGCTATATCATAAGTCGGGAGACCTGCCGCAAACTTAAATTCAGCTTTTGGGCAAGGGAAAGCAATGATTTAAAAGTCCGTACTATTATTGTATCTTTTCCTCTGTCCTAAGCGACGGAGGATTTTTTTATGCGCAAATATTTATGCGTTTTAATGTCAATAATTTTATGCCTGATGGTGTTTTGCGCTTGTTCAAACGGCAAAACCGCCAACGTGGCAGGAAGTACAAACATTACTTCATCAACTTCGAGTGAACAGACGACAGACACAGAAGAAGTAACTGTAACGGCAAATGAGGTTCAAACCACACAAAAAACAGATAAAAAAGCAACCGAAAAAGACGAAAAGGCTTCGACTGCCGCTAAATCTGTTTCAAAAAAAGATAATAAAAAAACTACCGACTCCTCAAAAAAGTCGAATAGCAAGTCAAAAAGTAATTCTAAATCAAAAAGCAATTCTAAATCAAAAAGCAATTCTAAATCAAAAAGCAATACAGAAGCTAAAAAGAAGTATGCTAAAGAAAAAGAGTCTGCCGCAGACTCTAAGGGCGAAAAGCCGAAAACAACTTTGCAAAAAGAGAATGACGATAAGGTTACTCAAACCACCTCGTCTGAGATTAATTGCTCAATCACGATTGAATGTAAGTCAATTCTCGATAATATGGACGACTTAAAAAAAGGTCACGAAAAATACGTTCCCAAAAACGGAATCATGCTTAATAATTATAAAGCCACGCTTAAAAGCAAAAGCACGGTTTATGATTTGCTAAAAAAAGCGTGCAATGATAAAGGTATAACCTATACTGCAAAGGATACTATGTATAGTGTTTATATCGTGGGAATAAATAATATTGATGAAAAGGATTGCGGAAAAAACAGCGGCTGGATGTATAGTGTCAATGGAAGCTTTCCAAACGTAAGCGTAGATTCAAAAAAGCTTAAAGACGGTGATAAGGTTGTATTTACATACACCTGTTCATATAAAAAATAATTTCATATTAGGAGGTTAATAAATATGAAAAAATTAATTTCAGTTACACTTGCAATTTGTGTTGCATTGACTTCTCTTTTCACAGGGATTTATGCAATGGCAGACAGCAAGGTAACAAGCAGTGACGTTAAAACAAAAATTAATGAAAGCGCAATATATCTTATGTCTGTTAAAAAGGCAGGCTTTACTGTTGATAATGCCGGCAGCCTCAACTCATTTATACGTGCAGGCGTAAATATGAGCGACTATAAGGCTGAGTTTGCAAAGAGCGTTAAGGAAAATCTTGACTCAAACGGCGGCAAGATTCAATCAACTGTAGGATATGACGAAAATAACAACTGGGCTCCTGTCAAAGGCGAGTCTGCAGGCGTTTATGCAAACGTTATTTTAGCGCTTGACGGCTTGGGCTATAATGCAAAGAGCTTTGAGGGTTATAATATTGTATCTGCATTTGAAAATGTTAAACTTGTTAAGGATAACGAAAATCAATATCTTTTCTCTTCAATCTTTACTGTAGCAAATAAATACGGTCTTAAGGATTATCTCAAGAAGGCTCAAAACTTCCTTGTAAATAATTACTATGAGTTTGGTACAGGCTCAACATATTATACCAGCACAGACAGCACATCTCAGTTTGTAATCGCTGTTGCACCGTATGCAGGCTATAAGTCTTTTGTAGATGATGCACTTGCATCAATTGAAAACTTCAAGAAAGACGGCGGCTATCTTTATAATCTTGACAACACCTACGGTGAGCCAAAGGTAAATGCCGATTCAACAGCTCTTGCCCTTGCCGCTTATTCTGCTGCAAATAATCTTGACAAGGCACAGAAGATTTACACCGAGCTTTCTGCATTTGAATGTAAAGACACAAAGGGTGCTTATTATTACACTGCTGACGATAAAAGTGAAAACCCAACTGCAACGGCAGATGCACTCACAGGTCTTATGTATTTCTATGATGCACTCAAGGCTAAAGAGGCTTATGATGCAACAACCACTACTACCGCTCCTTCAACAACAAAGCCGACAACTAAGAAGGCTACAACATACGCTAAGGACGGCAGCTATGTAAATAAAAAGCAAAAGAAAGTTTCAATCAAGAAGCTTAAAAAGGCAAGAAAAGGCTTTAAGGCAAGCTGGAAAAAGGTGACAGGCGTATCAGGCTATCAAATCCAAATTTCAACTTCAAAGAAGTTCTCAAGAGAAACCTCAACCTATTCTATTAAGGGCAACAAGAAAACTTCTAAGTCATTTAAGGGCTTAAAGGCTAAAAAAACTTACTATGTTCGTGTTCGTACCTATAAGAATGCAAAGGTAAACGGCAAGAGTGTTAAGGTATACTCATCTTGGTCTAAGGTTAAATCTGTTAAGACTAAATAAGGCGGTCACGAATAAATAGGCATAATCGTGCCACGTCGAAAGAAATTCCGTGTTTGAATAAATTTCTGCGAAATTTATAATAAACACTTCGTTCCTTTCTCCTTTCAAAATCTGCCGTACAGCGGTGCGGCAGATTTTGCATATTAAAAAGGGATTAGATATTTTAATATCTAATCCCTTTTTTTGTTATATTTTAACTATTTTACTGTAACATTCTTTGCCTGAATAAATGTGCCTTTGCCGCCGTCTGTTGTAATCTCAACGGTGTCGCCTTTATTTACAAGCATTACTTCCATACAGTCGCCTACGTTAATGTAATAATATTTTCCGTCAACCTTAAGGTAATAAACAGAATTGCCGTCGTTTACGCTTGTTTTGATATCTTCAACCGTGCCTGTAACTGTGCCCTTTGCGGTTTCCTTGCTTGGTTTGGTTGTTGTTTCGTTTTCGGTATTATTTGCATTATCGTTTGCATTATTGTTTGCATTGTTATCGTCTGTGATATCTGCGTTGTTCGACTCGTTTATCTTGCTTTCGTCAACAATTATGTTTGATTTGTCAACATTGTCTGCAATGCCCTTTTCTTTAAGTGCGTCAATGTAGTTTTCAATAGCATTGTTAAGCGCTTTGGCATCACTCTTTGCAGTATCAAGAAGCCCTGTTCCAACAACGGTTTTATCCTTAAGGCTTACGAATGCATATCCCTTAACCGTGTTGCTGTCACCGTAAAGTGACATAAAGTAGGTCGGATTGCCGTCAATTCCCAAAAGAATAGGGAATGTTGCCTGATAGCCGTAGTTCTGTACTGCGTCGGTTGCCGACTCTTGAGCCGAAATTTCCGTTGCACCCGGGCTCTTGTAATATCTTGCTTCCTTGGTACGCTGATTGATAAGGATAAAGCCGAAGTTTGAAGCGTCTGTTTCGGCAGAGGTTACACCCGTGAATACCCAAACGTCATCGTCCATAGCAATGTTACCGCTTCCTGTTGAAGCAATGTTTACGTCATTTTGGAAAATTATTGAGTTCCAGAAGCCGTTTTGAAGCTTGCCGTGATAGTTGTACTGCTCAAGAACGAGCGCCTCACTGTAAACCACGTCAATCCAATTAAGGCTCTTGTCATTCTTTACTGTTTCAATATCGTAATATTTGCTTTTGCCTGTAAGCGCATCTGTAATGATTGCACCCTTAACGTCTGTACCGCCGTAAAGACCGATTGTCTTGTCAAGCACGGCTGTAATCCAATATGGGTGCATATTATCGTCAATTTCAAAGTTTGGCGTATCAAGAAGCTCTGTAGGATACTGGAAACGAAGGTGACGAATAAGCTTTTCGTTGAAAAGCTCGGCAGGTGAATACTTAATGCCCTCGCCGAATTTGTCAACACAGTTTACTGCCGTAACCTTTTGGCTTACAAGGTCAACGAGCATATAAGCCGGAGTGCCGTTTTTAGTATTGTTCATCCATTTGAAGAAGTCGGCATATTGAAGATATGCAACTCTGCAAGGAGTGTTTTTGTAGTTAATTTGTGTTGAATTGTCGCTTACAACATACTGGCTCTTGTATTCTTCAAGAGAGCCTAACTGCTGGTCGGCAAGCGCAATTGCACGGTTAGAGTCAAGACGTGGCACTTTGTCATAGCTGATATCTTCAAAGTCATTTTCAAAGTTGCCGTCGCTGATTGTAAGAAGGTTGCTGTACGATTTTGCACGGAAAAGGGTTACGCCGGTAAGATATCCGACAGCCATAACAACCACGAGCACACCCACAATTATTATGGGTACTAACGATTTTTTCTTAACATATTCTTTTCTTTCGATTTTCTTGTTAGCTCTGCAAACAAGTGCAAATGAAAGCATAAATACAACTACAAGAAGAATTAAGAAAAGATACATCTGCGTGTCTTTAAAGTTTAATGCCGGGAGCATCATATAGTAAGCAATGCCGCCCACTACTGCCGTGATAAGGAAAGAAATGAGCAAGCGAAGCGGAATTTTTGTCGGCTTAACTACCGCCGTTACCTCGTCGCTTTTCGGCCATTTGATTTTTTCCTTAAATTCGTTGATAACCTCATCGGCATCATAATCCATATTTGGAATTTTGTTGTCCATATTTTATCTCCAATCTAAGATAGTTTAATTATTATACTATAATTTACATATTTAATCAATATATATTATATTGTATAAAATGTAAATTTTAGCCATAGTATTAGTGGTGGTATAAATGAAGATAAAAAATGTTACATATTCCTTTTTTCAAACGCTTTGCTTGATTTTTCTTGCCGCTTTGTTTATCATTTTTTCAAAAGATACACGCAAGGGGGCTTATGACGGCTTAACTCTTGCAATGAATACAGTTGTGCCGTCGCTTTTGCCGCTTTTGATAATATTTTTAACCTTTATGAAATCGAGCGCAAATAATATTTTGATAAAATTGTTCGGAAATTTTTCAAGAGTATTTTTTAATCTGCCAAAGGCGGCTTTTTCGGCAATTCTTTTCGGTCTTGTCGGCGGATATCCCACAGGCGCACTGTTGAGTGAGGAACTTTTTGAGGCAGGGGAGATAGATTCAAATCAGGCAAAACGCTTAATGTGCTTTAATTTTTGCGGTGGCTGCGGCTTTATAATCACCGCTGTCGGCACAGTTACCTTTAACAGCACAAAACTCGGCGTAATGCTCTTTTTGTCAAACGCTTTGTCGTCAATTTTAATCGGTTTCGTCCTTTCGTTTAAGGAAAAAAGGCTTGAAAAAAGCGAATACACTCTTTTTTCTTTCACCTCTCTCGGCGACGCACTCACCCTTGCCACACCTAAGGCGGCGCAAAGCGTAATAGTGATAACGGCATATATTGTTTTGTTTTCAGCTCTCAGCAGTACAGTCAAAATTCCCGAACCGCTTTTGCCGATTATTGAGATAACAAACGGCGTTTGTAACGGCGATTTTTCCCTGCCGCTTACTGCCGCATTTCTCTCTTTCGGCGGAATTTGTATTCATCTTCAAATTTCAGGCGTGCTGAGAAAATTTAAAATGAGCTATTTTGAATTTCTGCTTTTCAGGCTCATTTCAAGCGTTTTGTCCTATTTTATTATGAAATTACTTTTGTACTTTTTCCCTGTTGATTTGTCTGTGTTTGCCAATGCTTCAACTCCCGTCAGGCTTTCAAGCGTGAATGTAACGCTGTCCGTTTTGCTCGTTGCAGGGTGCTTTGTAAGTGTGCTTGACCTCAACTCCCGCCGTAAAGTTGTATGAGTTGTATAAAAGGAAAAAGTAGGAACAATAAATGTTCCTACTTTTTTAATTTACTATCTTTTCAAACATTTTGTTCATTTGCTTTTTTAGGGCGGGGGAGTTGGAGAGCGAAAAGTCGGATTTCAAAATATCCTGAGCACATTCCTGCGCTTTTTTAAGTGTGTCCATATCCTCCACCATATCGGCAATTTTAAGCTCAGGCAAGCCGTGCTGACGAGAGCCGAAGAAATCGCCGGGGCCACGAAGCTTAAGGTCGGTATCCGCAATCTTAAAGCCGTCGCTAAATTGCTTCATCGTCATAAGCCTTTCACGTGAGGTTTCGCCCTTGGCGTCGGACACAAGCACGCAGTAGCTCTGCTTATTGCCTCTGCCGACTCGACCTCTAAGCTGGTGAAGTGTTGAAAGACCGAAGCGTTCTGCATTTTCAATCACCATAATTGTTGCATTAGGCACGTCAACGCCAACCTCAACAACGGTGGTTGCAACAAGTATGCTCACCTTGCCGTCGGCAAAGGATTTCATAATCGCTTCCTTGTCCTTAGCCTTCATTTTGCCGTGAAGTATTCCGAGATTATAGCCCTTAAATTCACCGTTTGCAAGCTCCTCGGCAAATTCTTCTGCGCTTTTTATATTGGTTTCGTTTTCCTCAACCGCAGGGCAAACTATGTAGCATTGCTCACCACGGGCAACAGCATCTTTAATAAATTTATACAGCCTTTTGTGGTATCTTGAATCAACCACGTCCGTGCGAACAGTCTGCCTGCCCGGCGGAAGCTCGTCAAGTACGCTGATATCGAGGTCGCCGTAGAGGATAAGCCCAAGCGTTCTCGGAATAGGGGTGGCACTCATAACGATTGTGTGCACGTTTTGCCCCTTTTGCGCAAGCGTTGCACGCTGATTTACACCGAAGCGGTGCTGTTCGTCGGTTATAACAAGCGCAAGTTTTCTGAATTCAACGTCATTTTGAATTAAAGCGTGCGTGCCGATAAGCAAATCAATTTCGTTATTAAACAGCGCTTTTTTTATCTCTCTTTTCTGTTTTGCGGGTGTTGAGCCTGTTAAAAGAGCGATTTTTAAATCCGATTTTGAAAACATTTTTGTAAGGCTTTCAAAATGCTGAGTTGCAAGTATTTCGGTCGGCGCCATCATAGCCGCTTGATATCCGTTTTTGATAACGGTATAAATAAGGCTTGCCGCAACGGCGGTTTTGCCGGAGCCGACATCACCCTGAACAAGGCGGTTGCAGGGAAATTTGCTTTCCATATCAACTACACATTCGCCGATTGTACGCTTTTGCGCATTGGTGAGAGTGAACGGTAAAAAGGTTTCAAATTCCTTGCTGTAATCTTTTGTAATTCTTAGAGAGGTTTCGCATCTTTTGTTGCTTTTAAGCTTTAATAAGCCAAGCTGGAGAGTTAAAAGTTCTTCAAATATAAGCCTTTTTCTTGCAGGCAGATAATCGTCGGCGCTGCTTGGAAAATGAATATCTCTTATTGCTTTATCAAGTGAAATCAAGCCGTATTTTTGCATGATTTCATCGCTCAATGTTTCGTCAATTTGATGAATTTCGTCAAGTGCGGTTTTCATAACCTTTGAAATTGCACGAGAGGTCAGCTTTTCCTTAGCAGGATAAATAGGCTGAATTGCAAGCGCACCGTCTGCCTTTTCGATTTTCGGCGAGCTCATGGAAGCCGTTAGAAAGCTTTTGTCTATTTTTCCGTATAAAAAGTAATCCTCATAAACCTTTAGCGATTTTGCAAGGTATTTATTATTAAAAATTGTTACGGCAATAACATTTTCGCCGTCTGAAAATTTGCACTTGTAAAGCGTTAAGCCGCGCCTAATCACAGCCTCCTTAACGGGAGTAATAAGCGTTGCTTTAATGCAGATTGTATCTCCGTCGTTTACGTCATTTAGGGTTTTGCCGACAGTCCAATCCTCATATTTTCTTGGGTAAAAATGAATAAGGCTGTCAACGTCAAAGATGCCAAGACTGTTAAACAGCTTGGCTCTTTTTTCGCCGACACCCTTAATAAATTGTATATTGCTATCTAAATTCAGCATATCTTACTCCACCGAGATGATAAAATAATATATAGGCTGACCGCCGTTTACAATGCTGATTTCAACGTCATTGCCGTATTTTTCGTAAAGTGCTTTTTCAACAGCTTCTGCGTCATCTTCGCTTGCGCCTTCACCGTAAATAATTGTGATGAGTGAATGTTCGCCTTTTTTGAACAGCTTGTGAGCAGATTTAACGGCAATGTCTGTAATATCATCGCCGATATATTTAATCTTTCCGTTGCAAAGGCCCATAATTTCGCCCTGTTTAATCGGCTTGCCGTCAACCTCGCTGTCCCTTGCGGCAAATGTAACCTGTGCGGTTTCAACATTTTCTGCGGCAGAAAGCATATTCATTTGGTTTTCGTCTGCACTTGCGGTTTCGTCAAACATAAGCATAGCGGAAATGCCCTGCGGAATGGTCTTTGTAGGTAAAACTCTTACATCTCTGTCCTTTGCAAGAGGAGCCGCCTGCTCAGCCGCCATAATAATATTTTTGTTGTTAGGAAGAACGAAAACAACCTTTGCCGGAGTTTTCATAATTGCATTTAAAATATCGTCTGTAGACGGATTCATAGTCTGGCCGCCGCTTACGATTGTATCTGCACCGATATCACTGAAAAGTTCTTCAAGCCCTTCGCCGGCGCAAACAGCAACGAAGCCGTATTCGTTTTCAGGCTTTGTAATTTCAGGCTCAACAACTTTTTCGCCTTCTTTAACACCAACGTCTGCATTGGCGTGCTGATATCTCATATTATCAATTTTAATATTAATAAGCTGACCGTATTTAAGACCTGCCTGAATAACATTACCCGGACAGTTTGAATGAACGTGAACTTTGATAATGCTGCTGTCGTCAACAACTACAACGCAGTCGCCTATTGATTCAAGATAAGCCCTGAGCTTAAGCGGGTCCTTTTCCTTTGCATCGCTGCTTTTTTCAATAAGAAATTCAGAGCAATAGCCAAATTCAATATCATCGCTTGCGGCTGCAACGGTTGCTTTTGATGGCATTGAAACAGGGGTCACACCCGAACCGTCAAGCGGCTGAACGATAACACCGTTTCTCCAAACACTTTCTATTCCTTCAAAAATGAGTACAAGTCCCTGACCGCCTGCGTCAACAACACCTGCTTTTTTAAGAACAGGCAAAAGTTCCGGAGTTTTTGCAAGAGCTTCTTTAGCGGCGGTGAGTGCGGCAAGGCCTACCTCAAACGGGTCGTCCTGAGTTTCAGCCGCTTTCTGCGCAGCTTCGCTTGCCTTGCGGATAACGGTCAAAATTGTACCTTCCGTCGGTTTCATTACAGCCTTATATGCGGCGTCAACACCGTCTTTAAATGCATTGGCAAGGTCCTTTGCACCTGCTGAGGTCAAACCTCTGAAGCCTTTTGAAAAGCCCCTGAAAATAAGTGAAAGTATAACGCCGGAGTTGCCCCTTGCGCCTCTTAAAAGAGCCGAAGCACATTTTGCCGAAGCCTCCTCAACGGTGCAGTTATCGTCAAGTGCAGCCATTTCCTTGGCTGCGGCAGTAATTGTCATACTCATATTAGTGCCTGTATCGCCGTCAGGAACAGGGAAAACATTAAGCGCATCAACTGCCTGCCTGCTGTTTGAAATGTTATTTGCGGCAGAGATAATAGAATCTCTGAATAATAAACCGGTAATCATAAATAATTAAATCTCCTATAGCTTAGTTGAGTGCGTCAATATATACATTAACCTTTGACACTTTTAAATCGGTAGCTTCTTCAACGGTATAGCGAACTTTGTTTACTATGCTTTCAACAATTGCGCTTATGTTTACACCGTAGGAAACAGAAATGTGAAGCTCGATAATTAAATCGTCGTTTACGCTTCTGACTGTTACGCCCTGGTCTAAATTGTCTTTAGCCGATTTGTTTTTTAAAACGGATTTTAAGCTTTGATATGCGTTGGAATTAACCATACCTGTAACGCCAAAGCAACTTTGCGCTGCCCTGCCGACAAGGTTTGCAAAATAGTTGTTCGTAACTTCAATATATCCGTTAGGATTTTCAAGCTTTATCATAAGTATTACCTCCGTAAATATTATTCAAAATACCAAGTGTCGATATTAGAAAAGTAATTGCTCCAATAGCCCTGCATATCGCCACTCATAGCTTTAGTATAGCATATCATTCCTTTTTTGTATATAAGCGGAATATAAGGCATTTCCTCATTAAATGCAAGTATGAATTTGCCAAGGTCAGCCTCGCCTGAAAGATAAGCGCAATAAAGGTCGTCGCACGTTAAACTTTTGTTATCTATTCCGTATCTTACACCGCCTGAGTTATCGTCAAAAAACGGATAAAGGCTCATATCATCAGAAAGTTTAACCTCGCCGATATATAAATTAAATTCAACGCCTTTAACTCTTCTTGTATATTCCTTTGTGCTTACTTCGTCAATCGTGACCGTAAAGCCGACCGCTTCAAGCTGATTTTTAAGCAAAGCGGCACAGGCAGTACGATTATTGTTTTTATTAACAAGTATATTCAGTTTTAACTCTTTTGAGTCAATTCCACTTTGTGCAATTGCTTGCTTAGCCGTTGACGTGTCCGCCTCGCTTGAAAAAATCTTTACGTTTTGCGCAAGACTTGATTGCGGATTGAACGGTGAGGTTGCAGCCGTGCCGTAGCCGTTGTATGCGCTTTCGGCAAAGGTGTTTCTGTCACACGCAAGGGAAATTGCTTTTCTTATCTGCGCATTCGCCGTAATACCCGAAAGTGAATTAACGCCGATGTAAACAAGATTATTCATATTGATAAGCTTTCTGTTGCAGGTCATTCTCTCTGCAACGTTTGAGCTTAAATCACGAAACGCATATGAAATGTTACCGATGTTTACCGCATTGTCAATAGAATCGGCGGCCGCAATATTTACAAGATTGATTGTTGTGATATATGGATTAAAATCCTTTGTTACAATTGCTTTTAAATATGTTTTGCTGTCTTTTTTAACGTATTTATATCTGCCGCTGCCGATGGGATAACCGTTTTCGTCATCATTAGTGCTTGCAATAGGAAAGGTTAAAAGATTAATTGCATTCGGATTTGCTTTTTTCAGATAAAAAACAATTGTATTGTCTGCACCCGCCGTCGCCGAGCCGATATATTTCAGACTGTTTTTATATGCCGGCGATTTTTTTGCCGCATTGAATGAGTAGATTATATCGTCACTTTCAATAGGTGAACCGTCGGAAAACGTAAGCGACGGATTGAAACTTACCTTAAGCGTTTTGCCGTCGGAAAATTCATATTTTGTTGCAATATTAGGCACGCTTTCCCAGTTTTCGTCAATGTCAAACAGCGATTCAAAAACAAGAGATGAAAGCACCTGATTGTTTTGCGTTTTTGACTTGAACGGGTCAAGACTGTCCGCTTGCGTATAGCTCAATTTGAAGTTGGAATCGTCGGTAACTTTTTTAGTTGTGGTAATATTTTCTTTAGCGGTATCGGCATCTTTTTGCGCCGTGCATCCTGCAAAAGCAGTAAACGCAAGAGCCGCCGCCATAATAAAAGCGAATATTTTCTTCGCCATAGCTACCTCCTGATAAGCTTAGTGTTAACGGTTTTTCCGCTTTTTTCATCAATTTCAAAAAGGCAACCCTCAAGAGTGCAAACTCCGTCCTCGTTTATAAAACGAGTGGGAAGCCCTGTTTTCAACTTTTGAATGGCGGGCTCTACAGCAACGCCCAAAACGCTGTAGTACGGGCCCGTCATACCGATATCGGTAACATATCCCGTGCCATTAGGCAAAATTTGATTGTCGTTTGTTTGGGTATGGGTATGAGTGCCGAATATTGCCGATACTCTGCCGTCAACATAAAATCCCATTGCTTTTTTTTCAGCCGTTGCCTCAGCGTGAAAATCAATAATTATTATGCCTGCACCCTCGTCCTTTGCCTTGTCAATCAATGAGTCAATAACCGAAAAGGGATTTTCAATCGGGTCAAGATAAACTGCACCCTGAAGATTGATTACCGCTATTTTGCAATACCCCTTGTCTATAATTTCAATTCCTCGGCCGGGTGCGCTTGAATGATAGTTCGCCGGCCTTATAATCGGGGCAGAGGAATCAAGATAATCGTATATTTCTTTTCGCTTTAAACTGTGGTTGCCGAGCGTGATAAGGTCAACACCGCAGTCAAGTATATATTCTGCACTTTGAGGTAAAATTCCGTTTCCGACCGCCGAGTTCTCGCCGTTTGCAATAACAATGTCGGCTTCAAGCTCTCTCTTTAATGCGGGCAGGGTGCTTCTTAAATATTCGCATCCTTGTTTTGAAACAATATCTCCTATAGTAAGTATTTTCATTTTGCACCGCTTCTATATTAATATCTGCATTCAAGTTATTATACTATATATAAAAACTAAAAACAAGGAATTAATTATTATTTAAGAAAAAGTAAATAATATAAACAAAAAAAGAGGCGACCGATGGTCGCCCCTACGATAGTATTGTTCTTATATTAGTCGTTAGGTATAAATGCCTTGTGTACTGCCGAAACGGCTCTGTCTGCGTTTTCTGCGTCAATGATAACAGAAATTTTAATTTCCGATGTAGAAATCATTTGGATATTGATATTTGATTCATAAAGAGCCTCAAACATTTTTGATGCTGTGCCCGGATGAGTTTCCATACCTGCGCCTACGATTGAAACTTTAGCAACCTCTGTGTTGCAAACAATCTTGCAGTTGTCAAGGAAGCTTTCAAGAATTTCAACAGCAACAGGACCGTTATCCTTGCTTACCGTGAATACGATATCCTTTGTGCCGTCTCTGCCGAATGACTGAAGAATGATGTCAACGTTGATATTCTTAGTAGAAAGCTTTGAGAAAATTTTGAAAGCGATACCCGGTGTATCCTGCAAGCCGAGAATTGATACGAGTGCTACGTCCTTATCCTTTGTTACGCCTCTGATGAGCATTTTTTCCATTTTTGTTACCTCCTTAACAATTGTACCCGGAACTGGGTTTAATGATGATAAAACTTCAAGCTCTACGCCGTATTTTTTTGCCATTTCAACCGAACGGTTGTTGAGAACCTGTGCACCGAGTGTTGCAAGTTCAAGCATTTCGTCATAAGTGATTTCCTTAAGCTTCTTTGCGCCTTCAACCTTACGTGGGTCTGCTGTGTAAACACCCTCAACGTCGGTGAAAATCTGGCACTTGTCAGCCTTAAGAGCAGCGGCAATTGCAACAGCCGATGTGTCTGAGCCGCCCCTGCCGAGAGTTGTGAGGTCATCGTATCTGTTGATGCCCTGGAAGCCTGCAACCACAACGATATTGCGCTTTGCAATTTCAGCCTGAAGCCTGTTTGGCTTAATGTTTTTAATTCTTGCAGATGTGTAAATTGAATTTGTATTAAAACCTGCCTGCCAGCCTAAAAGACTGATTACAGGGAAGCCGAGCTTCTCAATTGCCATTGCAAGAAGTGAAATAGAAATCTGCTCACCTGCCGTTAAAAGCTGGTCCATTTCTCTTTTAGCAGCCTTTGGATTGATTTCGTTTGCCTTTTCAATAAGATCGTCTGTTGTGTCACCCTGAGCCGAAACAACAACCACAACGTCGTTGCCTTGCTTATATGTGTCTGTAACAATGCGGGCAACATTCATTACACGTTCGGCATTGGCTACCGAAGAACCGCCGAACTTCTGAACAATAAGTCCCATACGTTTGTAATCCTCCAAATTAATTTATATTGATAAACATTAATAGTTTGTAACCTTGATTGTGTTGATAACATTAATGCCGTCAAGCTTTTTGTTAAGCTTATTTTCAGTCATAATGTCTGTAATAAATGCAACCTCGTCGCTCGGCTGACCTTTTCTTGAAAGGAACTTAACGTCTGAGAATTTAGCATTAATCTCAGCAGGAGTAGCCTTGGCACGAACGTAAAACGGCATTTCGATTCTTTCTTTATAATCAACAACATAGTCCTCGGCACCTGCACCCCAGCCGAAAATCTTTTTCCTCTCTGAGTGCTTAGCGCAGTCGATAATGTCAGCAACAACTGCAGATGCGGTAGGGAGTTTGCCTGCACCCGGACCGTAGAAGCATACGTCGCCGACAGCGTCGCCTCTTACAAGGATAGCGTTGAAAACATCCTTTACGCTTGCAAGTTGAGAACCGTTATAAACTACGGCAGGGCTTACAAAAGCTGCAATTTCATTATCGTTAATATATTTGATTTGACCGAGAAGTTTAATTACTCCGCCTGCATTTTCAATGTAAGATACATCCTCAAGTGTAATGTTTGTGATTCCTTCGGTTTCAACTTGATTTGGATAAACGTGCTTGCCAAAAGCAAGAGATGCAAGAATACAAACCTTGCGGCATGCGTCGTAACCCTCAACGTCTGCTGTCGGGTCCTTTTCGGCATAGCCTTTTTCCTGTGCGATTTTAAGAGCCTCGTCAAATGACATACCCTTTTCAATCATCATTGTAAGGATGAAGTTTGTTGTGCCGTTTAAAATACCTGCAATTCCCTCAATATAGTTGGCTGCAAGGCACTGGCAAAGCGGACGAATAATCGGAATACCGCCGCCTACCGATGCTTCAAAAAGATAGTTTGCTCCGCTTTCCTCGGCAGCCTGTAAAAGCTCAAGTCCTCTCTGCGCAACAAGCTCTTTGTTAGAAGTAACAACGCTCTTGCCTGCCTTAAGAAGCTTCATTGTGAAATCAAATGCAGGATTAACACCGCCCATGGTTTCAGCAACAATCTTTGTTTCCTCGTCATTTAAAATATCATTGAAATCTTTTGTAAACAAATCCTTGTGCGCATCGTTAGGAAAATCACGCAGGTCAAGAATGTGTGAAATTTCAAGTGCTTTGCCACCTGTTCTTTTTGGAATGATATCACTGTGATGCTCAATAACCTCAACTACGCCTGAACCTACAGTTCCGTAGCCCATAACAGCAACTTTCATATTTTCTACCTCCTATGATAAAACGACGGAATTTACACCGTCAATTTCTTTAATTGAATTTAGTAATTCTTGTTTTGTAGCGGTCATCTCGGCAATTTGCACGGTTACGGAAACATCTGCTACCGAATGAATAGGCACGCTTTGATTTACGGATAAAACGTTTGCCCCTGCCTTGTAAAGCTCGTTCATAAGGCTGGAAAGAACACCCGCATTGTCCATAAGCTTTGCATTGATTGTAGCAGTGTCGCTGCTGTCGTCGCCGTGATATTCAAAAATTGCATCCTTATATTTATAGTATGCGCTTCTTGAAATATCTGCCATTTTAGCTGCCTGCGATGCGCTTTTTGCCTTGCCGCTTGCAAGCAAACTTTTTGCCGTGATTACCTTTTTGTAAATATCCGGCACTATGCTTGCATTTATCAAATAAAAATTTATTTTTTTCCTGAGGAGATGCATTTTGCATTAGACTAATATGTTCTGGTGCTACCTGTGTTGCACAACCAATAACAATTACATCTTTTTCTTTTGGTTTTACAACATCCATTACATTATCTTTAGGAAATTCAATAACAAAATGGAAATCTGCATTTTCATCAGCAGCTTTTTCTCTAAAGACACTTTCGTCAGCTAACCAGTTTTTAACATCTTGTTCAATTGTCATCTTTTCACCTTGTTTAAAATTATAATAAAATATTTATTTATTTTAAAATTATATATTAAATAATGTTTTATAATTTTGATTTAATAAATAATTTCAATATATTATTA
>OMBG01000567.1_pt1 | contig 19076 bp, 17 predicted proteins | sample 1674251 | NCBI WGS metagenome assembly OMBG01 (sample SAMEA103958153, study PRJEB25191) | human gut metagenome | reverse complement strand
GCCGCGGTCCATGAGGTACAGCGGCGTGTAGTTGACGCTGGTCAGCGCCGTCTCGCCGGTCTCGCCGTTTTTGGTGAACTGCAGGTTCAAAATGACCGACGATTCACAGCCGGAGGCATAGCTGCTGTCCTGGCTGGAGAAGAAATTGCCGAGGCTGTAGGCGACGAAGCAGGTCTTGTCCTTGCCGTCGTCCGTCGTCACGTCCATGGTCTCCATTTTGCCGACCAGATGGCTGTGCGTGCCCAGGATCGCATCCGCGCCGCGCTCAAAGAGCTGCTTTGCCAGCGACTGCTGCGTCTTCGTCACCTCGAGCGTTGCCTCGCTGCCCCAGTGGAGCATCACGAGGATGACGTCGGGCTTGAGCTCCTTCGCCGCGTCCACCGACTGCAGCAGCGCCTGCGTGTCGAGCTTTTCATAGTCCGTGCTGTAGTCCTTGTAGAGCAGATTCACCGCGTACTCCGCGCCCTCCGGCAGCTGCAGACCGCCGAGGCCCTTGGTATAGGCGATGATCGCTACCTTCAGCCCGCTGACGTTTTTGATCACCACGCCGTTGTTGGCCGCGCGCTCCGCGGCGTCGGCGTAGGTGCCCGCGTGGTCGATGCCGGCATTCGTCAGATAGCTGATCGTGCTCTGCAGGCCGGACAGGCCGTTCTGGATGGAGCAGGTGTTCGCCGTCTGCAGCAGGTCAAAGCCGATGGTCGAAAGCGTCGTCGCCAGCGACTCCGGCGCGCGGTAATCCGGCTTGCCGGCATAGGGCGCGCCGCAGAAATTGCACTCGAGATTCCCGATCGTCAGATCGGACGAGAGCGTATAGCCGGACACGGCCGCGAAGCTCTCGGCAAAGTTATAGCTGCCGTCCGGCTGCTTCGCGTCGGCGAGCAGCTCGTCCGTGATCATGATATCGCCGACGGCGGAGATGGTCACGGTGGTATCCGGCTCCGTCTCGAGCTGCAGCGTGGTGTCCTTTTTCGCGTAGAGCTCCGGATGCTCGCGCCGATTGCGGCAGCCGCGCAGGATGAGGATCAGCGACAGCACAAAGATCACCAGCAGTACCGCCGCCAGCACGCGCTGGCGCATCAGCAGCTTCCGTTTCTGCTCCTGCCGGCGCAGACGCCGCGCCTCCATCAGCTCCTCGTTCTGCCTGCGTTCCATATGATCCATGCGCGCACCTCCTGTCCGTTTGTATCCGGGCTGTAATTTATGTATGATATCACAGTTCCCGGAAAAAGGCAAGTCTCCGCCATCCGGCAAACAAGCGGCTTGGCTTTTTGCGCTGGATATGCTATAATTATGTATCATTTTGTAACAGAGGAACGAATCATGCGTCAAACAAGCAAACGGGCGCGCCGCTCGCGGCTTCTGATGATCTTCATTCTGGTGCTGCTGATCGCGCTCGTCCTGTGGGGCCTCGCCGCGCTGGCCGACCGGCTCCTCCATTACGGCGCGAATGCCACTGTCAGCGCCAAGGACGCCGACCAGCCCAGCGCCATCACCCCGACGCCGGAGACGGCGGACGACACCCCGAAAAATACATACGATCCCGCCTGCTTCTACCGCGACGGCGAATTTCTCCGCTATGAGAGCAGCACCGTGACCAGCCAGATCGGCATCGACGTCTCCGCCCACCAGCAGGACATCGACTGGCAGCGCGTCGCCGCCAGCGGCGTCCAGTTTGCCATTCTCCGCGCAGGCTACCGCGGCTATACCGAGGGCTCCATCCAGGAGGACGCGTATTTTGAGCAGAATCTCGCCGGCGCCATCGACGCCGGGCTCGACGTGGGCGTCTATTTCTTCTCCCAGGCCATGGACGAGCAGGAGGCGCGCGAGGAAGCCCGCTTCGTGCTGGATAAGATCTCCGGCTATCAGCTCGCCTACCCCGTGTTTTTCGACTGGGAGAAGATCGGGGCCGACGCCCGCAGCGACGCGATGGACCTGACCTCGCTCACGACTGTGACGGATACCTTCTGCTCGGAGATCGAGGCCGCAGGCTATCAGGCCGGGCTGTATTTCAACCAGCAGCTGGGCTATGAGGAGCTGCACCTGCCGAGCCTGCAGGGCTACACCTTCTGGCTCGCCGAATACAACGACACGCCGTCCTTCACCTACGACTTTGATCTCTGGCAGTACGCCAGCGACGGCAGTGTCGACGGCATCGACGGCGACGTCGATCTGAATCTGGCTTTTATCGGGAAGTGAACGTATGAGATCTTCCGCCTCCGGGCATGCCCGGCTCGCATTTGCCGGGAGCATGCTCGTTTTTGGGACCATCGGCCTGCTGCGCCGGTTCATCGATCTGCCGAGCGCGGTCATTGCCTGCTTCCGCGGGCTGCTCGGCTGTGTTCTTCTGCTGCTTCTGCAGCGTCTGCGCGGCAGAAAGCCGGACCTTGCCGCCCTGCGGCGGTATCTGCCCGCCCTGCTCATCTCCGGCGGTATGATCGGCTTCAACTGGATGCTGCTGTTTGAGGCCTACCGCTATACGACCATCGCCGTCGCCACGCTCTGCTACTATATGGCCCCGGTGCTGCTCATCGCATTTTCGCCGCTGCTGTTCAAGGAAAAGCTGACCGGGCGGCAGATCGTGTGCGTGCTGCTCGCGGCGCTCGGCATGGTGCTGGTCTCCGGCGTGCTGGACGGCAGCGGGCTGAATGACGGCGCGATGACGGGCATCGCGCTCGCGCTGGGCTCGGCCGTCCTCTACGCGCTCATCACTGCTGTCAACCGCAAATATCTCGGCCCTGTCGACGCCTATGACAAGACCATCGTCCAGCTCGGCGCGGCCGGGCTGGTGCTCGTGCCGTATCTGCTGCTGACGGGCGGCTTCGCCGGGCTGCGGGTCACGCCGCTGTCCGCGGGACTGATGCTGCTCGTCTCGCTGACGCACACGGCCATCCCCTACGCGCTGTATTTCGGTGCCATGGTACGCCTGCCCACGCAGACCGTCGCGCTGATGAGCTACCTTGACCCCATCACGGCCCTGCTGCTCTCCGCCCTCGTGCTGCACGAGCCCCTCTCCCCCGCCGGCCTCGCCGGCGCCGCCCTCGTCCTCGGCGCCACCCTCCTGAGCGAACTCTGGGCACGCAAAAAGCCCACATAAAAGGCTCCCCTGAAAGGGGAGCCTTTTTTCTGGCATACTTGTGGATTGTTGTTGGATTTTTGGTTTTTGGGTGGAATTCTCTTTCCATTGGGGCGGAGGTGTGGTACAATAAAAATAACCGCGGACAGCGGCTTATGGATTTGCAAAGGAGCGAGACATATGAAAAAATTACGTTGGGGCGTCATCGGTGCGGGCGGCATTGCGGACCGCAGAACGATCCCGGGGATGATGCTGGCGAAGAACGCGGAGCTGATCGCCGTCATGGACATCAACGCTGAGCAGGTCGAGAAGATCCGCCAGAAATACGGCGCCAAGCGCGGCTACACGAAGGAAGAGGACCTGCTGGCCGACCCGGAGGTCGACGCAGTTTATATCGCCACGCCCATCGTCCTGCACGCGAAGCAGGCGAAGCTGGCCGCCGACTACGGCAAGGATATCCTGATCGAAAAGCCGCTGGCCATGACGTCCGACGAGGGCCAGGAGGTCATCGAGTACTGTGAAAGCAAGGGCGTGAAGATCGCCGCCGGCTTCATGATGCGCTTCGGCTCACACGTGATGAGCATGAAAAAGGCCATCGCCGAGGGCAAGATCGGTACGGTCGTGTCCGGCTATTCGCAGTTCACCCTCTGGCTTCCCTATGAGCCCGGCAACTGGCGGCAGTGCAAGGCCAAGGCAGGCGGCGGCGCGATGATGGACCTGTCGGTGCACACGATCGACCTGATGGAGTACATCACCGGCATGCGCGTGACCGAGGTCGCGTCCATGAACGAGAAGATCGCCTTCCCGGAGCCGCAGTATGACGTGGAGGACACGTCCACCATCCTCATGCGGATGGAAAACGGCGCGCAGTGCGTCGTGCAGTCGAACTTCAATATTCCGGATGAGGCGTCGAAGTGGCGCGTGGAGTTCTTCGGGACGAAGGGCCGTCTGCTGGGCGACACGATGATCGGCCAGATCGACGGCGGCAAGCTGAACGCCGTGTTCATTGACAAAAACGTGGCCTACTCGGCCGAGCAGACGCACGCGGACGACGCGGGCATCGAGATCCCGGGTGATTTCGGCAACATGTACACCCGCGAGATCGAGAGCTTCTCGGACTCCATCCTGAACGACAAGCCGCTCGTCGTCCCCGCATCCGACGCGGTCCACGTCCAGCGCATCATGGAAAAAGCCTACGCCAGCGGCGAAGAACTGAAGATCCTGAAGATCTGATCCGGCTCGATCCCGTACGCGTCCAGCAGCGCCCGGCATTCGTCGGGCGTCAGGATATGCTGGGCCGTGCGGGAATCCTCTTTGGACTGCGTCTCGCCGGTGGGGGCGGGGCGGTTTTCCTGCAGCCACTGCCGGGGCGTCATGCCGAGGTTTTTCAAAAAGCTCTGGTTGAGATACTTGGGGTCGGAGAAGCCGCAGGCATAGGCCGCGTCGGTCAGCGTCGTGTCGGACTGGCGCAGCAGCAGCATGGCCGCCTCCAGCCGGAGCCGGGCCAGATACTCCTGAAACGGGATATGCAGCTGCTCGCGGAACAGGTGCGACAGGTACGTCTGCGTGAGCCCCTCGGTCTTCGCGATCTCGCTGAGGCGGACGGGTTCGGAATAATGCGTCTCGAGATAGTGCAGGATCCGGTGCATGCGCTCGGCGTTGCGTGTCTGGGTGGTGTTTTCCGTGTCGCTCAGCACGCGGTAGGGCACGCCCTGCAGCAAAAGCGCAAAGATCGCGTGGATCTGCGCCATACAGGCGAACATGGCCTGCGGCGAGTCGAGCAGGTATTCGGAAAACGCCTGCAGCATGGCATGCTGCAGCGTGTGCAGTGCGTCCTCCGACAGGCAGTCGGAGAGCAGGCGGCAGCCGAAGCGGACATTGCGGATCTGCGGATAGAAGCGGCTGCAGAAGCCGTGCGACAGCTGCAGCGTCAGGATCCGCGCGGGCGCGCCCACGGCCCAGATCTCATGGCCCGCACCCGCGTCAAAGAGCAGAACGCCGCCGGCGCCGGCGGTGAAGCTCTGCCGGTCGGTACTGACGCGGCAGGTACCGCTCAGGATGTAGCACAGCTCCATCTCCTTGTGCAGGTGCATGGGGCGGTAGACCATGTCGACGATGAACATCGAGCAGTCGGCCAGTTTGGAGTGCGAGATCAGCTCATATTCGTTGTACAGTTCCATATTTTCACCAAATCGCATCATTGTCGGGGTGTGGAAGCAGATTTATCGGTGATAAGCCTGCCCTTGTCCCTCATAATAACAGTATCAGAGCAGAAAAACAAGGCAGAATTGCCGGATGGGCCGGAGTTCCAGCCCAGGTTCTGCAAAAACACAGGGAGGAAGTATGAAAAAAGGAATTTGCTGCGCGGGTAATATGATCGTGGATATTACCTATCCCATTGAGACCTGGCCGAAGCAGAATGAGCTGACGCACATCACCGAGGGCATCAAGCAGTCCACCGGCGGCTCGGTCTGCAACACCATTTCGGACCTCGCAAGACTCGATCCCCAGCTTCCGCTCGTGGCCTCCGGCTTTGCCGGGCATGACGCCGAGGGCGATTTCGTCCTGCAGGAGATGGGCAAATACAAGAATATCGACCTTTCCATGGTCAAGCGCAACGGCCGCACGTCCTTTACCGCGGTCATGTCCAACAACCAGACGAAAGAGCGCACCTTCTTCCAGCACGCGGGCGCGAACGCCTACTACGGCGAGGACGACATCGACTGGGATAAGCTCGACGTCGATATCTTCCACATTGGCTATATCCTGCTGCTGCCGCATCTGGACGAGCCGGACGCGGAATACGGCACGAAGATGGCACGGCTCCTGCACCGGGCGCAGAAGGCCGGGATGAAGACGTCCATCGACGTCGTCTCCGAGGCGGGCGAGCGCTTTGCGCGGCTCGTGACCCCGGCGCTCAAATACACCGACTACTGCATCATCAACGAGCTTGAGACCCAGCAGACCACGGGCGTGCTGCTCCGCGGAGAAGACGGCGTGCTGCATGTGGAAAACATGAAGGCCGCGCTGCAGAAGCTCCACGAGCTGGGCGTTGCGAAGTGGGCCGTCATCCACTGCCCGGAGATCGGCTGCGGCATGGACGAGAACGGCAATTACTATGAGTTTGAGAGCCTGAAGCTCCCGAAGGGCTATATCAAGGGCACCGTCGGCGCGGGCGACGCGTTCTGCGCGGGCGTTCTGTACGCGGCGGAGACGGATATGCCGCTGCCGGAGGCGCTGAAGCTCGGCGCCTGCAGCGCGGCGGCCTCCCTCAGCGAGGTCAGCGCGTCCGACGGCGTGAAGACGAAGGATGAAGTCCTGAAGCTGTACGAGCTGTACGGCAAGAAATAAAAAAAGAGGGTCAGAATCACTATGAAACAGGCAGTTATGTACGGCGGCGGCAACATCGGCCGCGGCTTTATCGGCGCGACGCTCAGCCAGTCCGGCTACGAGGTCACGTTCATCGACGTGGCGGAGCCCGTGGTCAAGGCTTTGCAGGAAAAGAAGCAGTACCCCGTCCGCTATGTCTCGAGCGAGGGGCATGAGGACGTCACGATCGAGCACGTGACCGCGGTCAACGGCAACGATCAGGAGGCGGCCTCCGAAGCCATCGCCAACTGCGACATCATGGCGACGGCCGTCGGCGCACGGATCCTGAAGTTCATCGTCGGCAACATCGTCGCGGGTCTCAGAAAGCGCTGGGCGCGGGACGACCGTCCGCTCAACATCATCATCTGCGAAAACCTGATGGACGCGAACAAGGTCATGGAAGGCATGCTCAAGGACCTGCTGACCGACGAAGAAAAGAAGCACTTCGACGAGAAGGTCGGCCTGGTCGAGGCCTCCATTGGCCGCATGGTCCCCGTGCAGACCGAGGAGATGAAGGACGGCGACCCGATGCGCGTGTGCGTCGAGCGCTACGGCTTCCTGCCCGTCGACAAGGCCGCGTTCAAGGGCGAGATCCCCGAGATCACGAACATGGTCCCGTTCGAGCCGTTTGACTTCTACATCAAGCGCAAGCTGTACGTCCACAACATGGGCCACGCCACCTGCGCATACCTCGGCGGCTACGAGGGCCGGAAGTATATCTACCAGTCCATCGACGATCCCGAGGTCCTGACGATTGTCCAGAACGCCATGCTGGAAAGCGCGCTGGCGCTTTCCAAGAAGTACGGCGTCGAGCTGGACGGCCTGATGCTCCACATCACGGACCTGCTCGGCCGCTTCCGCAACGCCGCGCTGAAGGATACCTGCAAGCGTGTCGGCGGCGACCCGACGAGAAAGCTCGGCGCGGCCGACCGCCTGATCGGCTCGAGCCTGCTGTGCCTCGAGCAGGGCGTGAAGCCCGCGTATATCGCCGTCGGCGCAGCCGGCGCGGTGTACCGCTATCTGAACGAGGCGGGCGTCGAGCAGTCGAAGGAAGAAGCGGCGAAGGTCCTGAAGGAGGTCTCCGGTCTGGAGGCTGATTCGGAGCTGGCCGGGATGATCCTCGACATGTACGCCTACTTCCTCGAGGGCGAGCCCGTCTCCGCCCTGCGCCGCGCTGCCCAGGCCGCGAAGACCGCGGGCCTCGGCCGCATCATCTGAGACCTCCAAGGCGATCCGGAAGCTGGTTCTGAGCGCGATGTTCGCGGCGCTCAGCTGCGCGGCGACGATGGTGATCCAGATCCCCATTGCGACCGGTTATCTGAATTTTGGCGACGGCCTGTGCCTGCTCGCCGGATGGATCCTTGGGCCGTGGTACGGCTTCGCGGCGGGGATCGTGCTGGCCGTGCTGCTGGAGCAGGCGGTCTGCCGCGTGCCGGGGCTGATGCGGCCGTCCGGGAAAAACTGTACCTAAAAAAATATCGGTTTTTGCGTCTTTTTATAGAATCAGAATCGGCTATAATCAGGGTATTCTTTGGAAGAGAGGTTCCCTGACGATGAAAAATGAAACGATCCGGAAGCTGGTTTTGAGCGCGATGTTCGCGGCGCTTTGCTGCGTGGCGACGATGATCGTGCAGATCCCGACCGTGGCGGGCTATACGAATCTCGGTGAGTGCATGTGTTTGCTTGCCGGTCTGGTGCTCGGCCCGTGGTACGGCCTCTTTGCCGCCGGGATCGGCAGCGGTCTGGCCGATCTGCTGGCCGGATATGCCCACTATGTCCCCGGTACGTTCCTGATCAAGGGTCTTGTGGCGCTGATCGCAGCGCTGCTGCTGCGGCCGCTGCTGAAGAAGGGCGAGAAGATCCCGTTCTGGCGTCTGGCTGTGATCGAACTGCCGTCCGAGGTCGTGATGGTGCTGGGCTACTTCGGCTACAAGGCGCTGATCTTGGGCAAGGGCCTGTCCGCCGCGGCGTCCATCCCCAACAATCTGGTGCAGGCGGCCATCGGCATCGTGCTGTCCGTGCTGCTCTATACCGCGCTTTCCAAGGTCCCGGAGATCCACAAAGCATTCTGGAAGGGTGAATAACACATGTATGAAGAACTGACCACGCAGGCCCGGCAGGCCGTCACGGAGCTGCTGGAGGCCGCAAAGCTGAAGCCCGGCAAGATCTTTGTCGTCGGCTGCTCATCGAGCGAGATGGTCGGCGCGCGCATCGGCAAGGGCTCGAGTCTGGAGGCGGCGCAGGCCGCGTTCGCGGGCATCTATCCGGTGCTGCAGGCGCAGGGCATCGAGCTTGCCGTGCAGTGCTGTGAGCACCTCAACCGCGCGCTCGTCGTCGAGCGCGCCGTGGCCGAATCACACGGCTTTGAGATCGTCAACGCTATCCCGCAGCTGCACGCGGGCGGCTCGTTCGCCATGACCGCGTGGGCGAACTTCAAGGATCCGGTCCTCGTCGAGACGATCGTGGCCGACGCCGGCATCGACATCGGCGGCACGCTCATCGGCATGCACCTGCGCCGGGTGGCTATCCCGGTCCGGCTGTCGATCAAGAAGATCGGCGAAGCCAATATCCTCTGCGCCCGCACGCGCCCGAAGTACATCGGCGGCGCCAGAGCGGTCTATCAGGAATTATAAGCGCATCCGCAATGCCCGCCGAAAGTTTTCGGCGGGCATTTGTTTTGCTTGCCATCCGGCAGGTCGGGGTGTTATACTGGCAGCAGAAAGAAAATGAGAAAGGGGTAACCTGATGAAACAAACATGGTTCAAGCGTCTGCTGGCGCTGGCGCTGTGCGTGATGCTCGTGCTGATCGCGGCGCTGCCGGCGGGCGCGGATTTCGGCGATTATTCCGGCGACTCCGACTTTGGCGATTCCTCCGACTGGAGCAGCTCCGATTCCAGCTGGGACAGCTCTGACTGGGATAGCGACTCATATGCCGATTCCTCCGACGGCGGGACGCTCGGGCTCAGCTTCTGGGTCATCGGCATCATCCTGATGGTGGCCTTCGTCACTACGAACGTGGGCGGCAAGAAGAAGCGCAAGGCCGGCGGCGGTGTCAGCTGGTCCGCGGCTGCGAACCGCAAGCTGAAGCCGATGAGCGAGTACACGCAGCTCGACGAGGCCTTCGACGAGACCGAGCTCACCTCGAAGCTCTCGAACCTCTACGTCCAGATGCAGGATTGCTGGCAGAAGAAGGACATCTCGCCCATCCGTCCGTACTGCACCGACGCCTTCTTCACCCAGATGGATAACCAGCTGCAGCGCAAGAAGCAGAAGGGCCAGACGAACTACGTCGAGCGCATCGCCGTTCTGTCCGTCGACCTGCGCGGCTGGTGCCAGGAGGGCGGCAACGACGTGCTCGTCGCCCGGCTGAAGACCCGCATCGTCGACTACACGCTCGACGACGCAACGGGCAGCCTTGTCTCCGGCGACCGGAACAAGGAGAAGTTCATGACCTACGAGTGGGATCTCGTCCGGCCGACCGGCACGAAGACCGAAGCGGGCGGCAACATGCAGACCGTCAGCTGCCCGCACTGCGGCGCGCCGCTGGAGATCAACGCCAGCGCGAAGTGCCCGTACTGCGGAAGCGTCATCACGCTCGAAGAGCACGGCTTCGCCCTGAACGCCATCCGCGCCATCTCCCAGGAAACCAGAGGCTAACACCAAGCCGCCCGGCAGCTAAGCTGCCGGGCGGTTTCCTTACCCCAGGCTCCCCTCCCAGAAGAGCTGGCTCGGCGCAGCCGAGACTGAGAGGTCATTGCAGATTTGCATAGAAAAACCCAAACCGCAAGTTCAGCTTGCGGTTTGGAAAGGAAGAAACGAGCACAGAGGATAAGAAGCCTCGCTTGCAGGGATTCGTTCCGTCGTGGTCGTTTCTGACGTGCCTCCGGCGGCCCTATCTTTTCCGCCTTGCCGGAAAAGATAGGGGAGAAAAGGGGCGCTTAGGTTACGTTTGGTGCTTTCTGCCTCTGAATTCGGGTGAGCACCAATATTTCAGGCGTCGTTCCGCTTGGAAGTCACCCTACGGGCGTCTTGGTACGCGCCGCCTGATACGGAGGTATCAAGTTTGCAGCTAGTTGCCGTAGAACAACTGCCATAAATAGAAGGTGCAGTCTGAGTTTGTCAGGCTGCACCTTTTTGCGGGAAGGTTTTCTGTGTTTGCAGGAACCAAGGCTTTCCTGAAAGGGGAGCTGGCCCGAAGGTCCTGAGTGGTGGAACCCGCCGCAGCAAAAAGGCAGCGGATCTCTCCGCTGCCTTTTCTTCTCTTTATTGATTATACGCGTTTTCTGCTTACTCCTGATCCCAGTTATGCCAGACGTTTTGGACGTCGTCGTCGTCTTCGAAGAGGTCGAGCATTTTTTCCATGTTGTCGCGGTCTTCCTGCTTTTCGAGCTTCTGGTAGGTCTGGGGGACCATCTCGATCTGGGCGGAGTCGAATTTATAGCCCTTGTCCTCGAGCGCCTTGGCGACGTCGTTAATGGAGTCGGGGTCGGTATAGACGGTGAAGCAGCCCTCTTCCGGCTGGAAATCGGCGGCGCCGGCGTCGAGCGCGTCCATCATGACGGTATCCTCGTCGAGCTCTTCGTCTTCATTGTCAATGACGATGACGCCCTTGCGGTCGAACGACCAGCTGACGCAGCCGTTGGTGCCGAGACTGCCGCCGTACTTATCGAAATGATGGCGGACGCTGCCCGCGGTACGGTTGCGGTTGTCGGTCATGGTCTCGACGATGACGGCGACGCCGCAGGGGCCATGGCCCTCGTAGGTGATGGTCTCGTAGTTGTCGCCGCTGCCGGACGCGGCTGCTTTTTCGAGCACGCGCTTGATGTTGTCGTTCGGCATGTTGGCGGCCTTGGCCTTGGTGATGACGGTGGCAAGGCGGGAGTTGTACGCCGGGTCGGCGATGCCGCCGCCCTCTTTGACGGCCACGATCATTTCCTTGGAGATCTTCGTGAAGGCAGCCGCGCGCTTGGCGTCCTGCGCGCCCTTGGTTTTCTGAATGTTATGCCACTTGGAATGTCCGGACATGTGGTGTTCTTCCCTTCGTTACAAATATATCTTTTGCTATTTTATCACAGCCATACGGCGCAGGTCAACCACTTCAGAGAAATTGCGTTTCATCTTTGTGGTCCTGCGCGCGCAGGACGGTCAGCTCCGGCAACGCTTCGCGCAGGATGCGCGCGAGAACCGCGCAGACGGGGTTTTCCGTCTCAAAGTGTCCCGCGTCGAGGAGGTTCAGGCCGCGGTACTTCGCTTCCTCAAAGTGATTGTATTTGAGATCCGCGGTCACGAGCGTGTCGCAGCCCGCGGCGAGGACTTCGTCGATCGCGCCGCCGCAGCTGCCGCCGCCGACGGCGACACGGCGCACGGGCCTGCCTGCGTCGGCGAACCGGAGGCCGGGGCAGCCGAGCGCCGATCTTACGAACGCGGCGAACGCCGCGAGGCTCTGCGCCTGTACCATCCCGGTGCGGATGAGGCCGTAGGGGCGGCCCTGCGCGTCCTGCCCGATGGGGTCCAGGACGGAGACGTCCGCGAGGCCGAGCGTTTCGGCCAGCACGTCGTTGACGCCGCCGGGGCAGACGTCGAGATTCGTATGTAAATTGATCGCGGCGATGTGCGCTTCCGCCAGCGCGAGGATGCAGCGGCCGGTATAGCTTTCGTCGTTGATGGCGCGCGGCGCGTCAAAAATGAGCGGGTGGTGCGTCACGATGCACTGCGCGCCGCGCGCTTTTGCCTCGTCGATCACGTCCGGCATCGGGTCGAGCGCGACGAGGACGGTATCGACCGGCGCGTCAAAATGCCCGCAGAGCAGGCCGACGTTGTCCCAGTCGTATTTCATGGACGCAGGGGCGAAGGCGAACAGGGCGTTGTAAAGGTCACGGACAGTCGTCATGTTGTTTCCTCATTTCCTGGATTTCCGCAAGCGCGGTCTGGTAATAGCGGAGCTTTTCGGGCTCGCTGGCCTTCTGCAGGCCGCGGACCGTGCCTGCAAGGGCAGCCTCGATGCGGGCAAGGTACGCGCCCAGCAGCGGCCCGCCCTCGGCAAGCAGCTGCGGCGTGGCGTATTGCTGCCCCGGCGTGAGCGGGGGCATGGTTCCCTTCTTCGCGCGCAGGACCGTATAGAGAAAATGCCCGTCCTGCGCCAGCGCCTCGCGCTCGATCAAAAAGCCGTGCCCGGCCAGATACTGCCGCAGCGCCTGCCCGGCGCTCTGCGGCTGCAGAATGAGCGTATAGCGCGCGTCGCAGACCCACGGAGCGGCCTCTAAAATGCGCACCATCAGATCGCCGCCCATCCCGGCCATGACGATGGTCCCGGCCGCGTCCGGCGGGATGCTCTGCAGGCCGTCGGAGAGCAGGAACTGCATCCGGTCCGCCACGCCGAAGCGGGCGGCGTTCTCCCGCGCCTTCTGCAGCGGCTGCTCGCGCAGGTCCGCCGCGGTGACGAAGGGGCAGACGCCCTCGCGCAGCAGGTGCACAGCCAGATATCCGTGGTCCGTGCCGATGTCGGCCACGCGCGAGCCGGGCGGCACCAGGGCCGCGCACAGGAGCAGACGGTTGGAGATCGGTACTTTCATAGCCATCACGCAAAAGGGCGGCCAGCGGCCGCCCTTCCTTTCGGAGCAGAATGTTACTTGGCCTTTTCAGCCTCTTCGTTCGCCTCGATGAAGCGGTTGACCTGCGCGAGGAAGGCGTCGGCGTCGACGCCGTGGACCATGCAGGCTTCCTCCACGGTCTCGCCGCGGGAGGACGGGCAGCCCAGGCAGTGCATGCCGATGGCCATGAACAGCGGAGCAGTCTCCGGGGCGATATCCAGAACGTCACCGATGATGGTGGTTTTTTCGATCTTTGCAGCCATAAAAAATGACCTCCTGTGTATTTTATGCCTGTATTATACCCAACCCTGCCGGACTTTGCAACAGGAAAAATCGGCTCCGGGCCAACAGGCAGTCCCGGAGCCGATGAGGGGGGCAAAAATGTTACTTGAGACCTGCAAACCGCTGCAGCAGGACGGCCAGCTGCGCGCGGGTCGCGCCGCTGCGCGGGGCGAGGCGGCCGTCGCCCACGCCGGTCAGGAGCCCGGCCTGCAGCGCCCAGCGGACGGACGCTTCCGCGTAGGAGGAGACCTGCGCGCGGTCGGTAAAGGCGTCCAAAGACGCGGAGGCAGCGGTATTTTTGCCGGTCAGGGCCGCGTAGCGGCACAGGATGGCGCACAGCTGCTCGCGCGTGACGGGCGCGCCGGGCTGGAAGCTCGTCGCGGTCACGCCGGTGACGATGCCCTTGTCATAGGCCCAGCTGACCACCTGCGCGTACCAGCTGCCCGGCAGCACGTCTTCAAACGGGCTGACGCGGCCATAGGGCTCGCCCGCGAGCCGCCAGAGGATGGTCACGAGCATGGCGCGGGTCACGGGCCGGTCGGGCGCGAAGGTCCGCGCGGACGTGCCGGTCATGATGCCGTTTTCCAGCGCGCAGCGCACGCCGTCATAGTACCAGCTGCCAGCCGTCAGGTCGGCAAACTGCGAGGCGGACGCGCCGGGCTGCAGCGCGCCGGAGGCGACGATGCCGGAAATGATGCCGGTGATGGCGTCGTCGGGCTTCGGCTGGACAGGCGTTTTGCTCTCGATGACGTAGGTGCCCGCTTCGTCCGTCTGGAAGAAGACGGTCTGGCCGTCAAACTTCGCATCCGGGATCTCGGTCTCGCCGAGCTTGACCGTGCCGTCCTTGAAGCTGCAGGGCAGCGAGACAGTGACCTGCTTGCAGGGATTTTCCATGTGGAAGACGATCTTCGACGCGTCGGAGCGGTCGACGGTGACCGTCGCGTCAAACGAAGGCTTGACCGCACTGCGCAGCATCCGTGCGCGCAGCACAGGTCTGGTCTGCGCCTGCTCCGTCTGCGCCGCGGCTGTATCCGCAAAGGAGAAGGTCGCAAGAATGGTATCGGCTTCGGCACTCGCGACCTTGAGGGTCTTGCCGTCCAGCGCGCTTTCGGGCGTCTGGTACGTTCTGGTATTCGCATTGGAGACGGTGTCGCCATCTGCATCCAACTGCCTGTAATCCACGGTCCCGCCCGAAGCCATGGGGTAGCAATAGGTATTGCCGCTGCCGCCGCCGATCTCATTCACCGGGCCCGGGTTTCCGTTATGCCTAAAGTAGTTGCCGGGGATGAACCACCAGCGGTCGCTGTTGCGCACGTCACATCCGTTGTCTGTAAACGTGCAGCCGGTCGGCGCGTAAAAGCTGGGCATAAAATGGAAGCTTTCCACCCAGATCGCGTATTCATTGTCTTCAAATACGCAGTTCAGCGCATCGGGATTGCCGCCGTTCTTGTTCTCTGTGCTGATCCTCCACGCGATGTGGTTATTCCTAAAAGTATTGTTTCGCCCGCACATACGCAGTTCCCTTCCACACGAGATGGCGACGTAGTAGCCGGTGAACGTACAGTCTCTTGCGTTGGCCCGGCTGTTTCCACGGAACGCCTCGTTGGGCGCGCCGCCATTCGGGTTAACATTATCCACCTCCCACTTCTGGCTGCCACTGCCGTTCCCGATAAAGTTGACATTGCTGACGCTGAAGGCCGCCGTCTCCGACTGGATACCGCCGATCAGCGTGGTACCGCCCCTCGCGCCCCGGAACTCCACCGTCACATCGACATTGTTCTGCTTGATGTCCGGGATCAGGATCTGGCCGCGATAGGCGCTGCGGTCCGAGTCCGATGCAGAATATTCTTCTCCTGTCCTCCGCAGGTCGACGGTGATCACGTGCTCGCCGGACTCGATTCCCTGAATGACTTCTTCCAGTCCCTCGTTGATCGCTTTGACTGTTTTGCACTGCTCCGCATCCAGTGTATGCCCTGTCGCAACCGTGCGGGTGATGGTGCCGGAGGCCGTCATGGGCTCGCCGTCCACCGTGCAGCTGGCCTCGAAGCGCCATTTGCCCTTGTCCGCGCCCGTCAGCGTGTAGATCCGCTGGCAGGGCATCCCGGCGGTGACGGTCGTATCTTCTGTATAGTTCAGTGTTCCGGTCTGTTCGCCTTCCGCAGTCGCGGTGAGGCGAAATTCGCCGACCTGCGCAATGACCGTCTGTACCTCATCTGCGCTCAGCGCGGTCAGATCGTACGTACCGTCGCCCGAGCTGGTCTGCCACCAGAGGCCGACCGCGAGCTGCGCCCGCATGTCTGCGCTTTCCAGGCCACCCATGGAGCTCGACGTCAGCACGCCGTATTTTCCGTTGTTGTATTCGCCGACGCCCATGTAGCAGGTCCTTTTCCGGCCGTTGATCGTCACCGGGATGGCCGCGAGCTGACCGATGACGGACGGCGCGGGCGCATCCTTCCCGCGCGGCTCATTCCCATCTGCACAGAAGGTGACAGTATAGTCCGTGCCAAGGTCAAAGATCGACGTCCAGGCTTTGTCCATGTACAGCGTGAGCTTCTTCTTTTCGCCTTTCCAGCTCTCGTCCGCCTTGCAGGTCACGCGCCAGCAGTACTGCGTCAGCTGCCTGACCGTGAAGCCCTCCGGCGCTTCATAGTCATCCGAAAGGACCGCACCGGCAGTCGTATGCGTCGCCATGAGATACACGCTGACGTCCTTGCTGCCGTCATACTTTGCCGTGACCGCCCGGCCGCCCGGGAGCGCCGAGGCGACAGACGGACTGCGCGACCAGAACCAGCCGATATCCTCGATCGTCAGATTGGCGAAGAATGAGTAGTTATTCGTTCCATCGCCCAGACTAATCTGTACCTTGTTGTTGGAAAAGCCGTTGGTATCCCAGACATAGTATTTCTTTTCCGCATCCCAGCTGACCTTCACCTTATAGTCAGGCTTAGCGGGATCATGTACAGTCTCACCATCCACATAGAAGGTCTGCGTCAGTCCTTCTACCGGCGTGCCGCCGGTCTCATCCGCATACAGATGGAAATAGACCGATTCGCCGTACATGCAGTTGTACAGCTCCTGCGTCCGCCTCATCTCCCGCTCGGTTCCGTCTTCATTGCACAAAACGACCCAGTTGGGGCCGTTCCCATCCGCCAGTGCGGTGGGCAGGAGGCCCAGCAGCAGGATGAGGCTCAGCAATAAACAAACGACTCGCTTCATGATCCATTCTCCTTCGCATTCTTTTGCATACGACTGAGAATAGGGTATCACAAAGCGAGCCGCTTTTGTTATGCTGGCTGCTTAATATGGTTTTTTATTCATCCAATGGATGAATATCCTTTCGGATGGCGGCCTCGACCGGCTGCCCGGCGACCGTCGCGCGGGCCAGTATGACCCACTCGCCCTCGCACGCGAGCGTCGCCCGCGCCTCCACCTCGCCCGTCCAGACGCCGAAGCGCTTGCCCGGCAGCTGCACGGCCGAGATCAGCTCCTTCGGCCGCTCGCCGAGATAATAGAGCGTGATCACCGGGTCCTCCAGCAGATCGACCAGCTCCGGCACGGCCTCAAAGCCCCCGTCCGCCGTCTCGCGGCAGATCACGGGCAGATAATTTTCCGTGATCTGAATGCCCGGAGCATAGCCGCGCCCGCCGCGCTGCACGACCCGGATCTTGCTCACGCCCGGCCAGATGTCGGCCACGGCGAAGCAGTACTGCTCCTCCTCCCCGTCGCCGTCCAGATCGCAGAAGAAGGGGGCCGTAAACGGGATGTCCCCGCCCGGCCAGGCCGCGACCTCCACCGGCGTCGACTGCCGGAACGTCACCTCCGCGGCGAGGGCCGGTTCGGTTTCCTGCTGCCCCTGCGCCTGCGCAGGGCGCGCCATCGCGGCGGTCGGGTTCTGCAGACCGATCGCGTAGCCGCCCACGGCGAGGGCCAGCCCCGCGATCGCGGCCGCGAGGACCCAGCCGAGCTTCTGCCCCGCCTTTCGCTTCGCCGCTCCGCCACACCAGACGCAGCCGCCGCCCGGCGTCACGCCGCCGCACAGGGCACACAGGTGCGCGGGCCCGGCCTTCGGCAGCTGCCGCAGCAGGGCGTCGACGGTCTCGTAGCGCTGGGCAGCGTTCGTGTGCGTGCAGCGGCGGACGATGCGGCCGAGCCGCCCCTTCGCCAGGCACACCGACGGGTGCTCGCCCGTCAGCATGACGTTCAGCAGCACGCCCAGCGCGAAAATATCCGCCCGCACGTCGCAGCGGGCAAAGCCGAACTGCTCCGGCGCGGCATAGCCGGCCGTACCGAGCAGGCGCGTGTTGCGGTCGGGGCTGCCGAGCAGCGGCGCAGCCGCGTCCAGATCCAGCAGCACCACGCGGCCCTGCTTCGTCAGCATGACGTTTTCCGGCTTCACGTCCCGGTGGACGTAGCCGAGGCCGTGCAGCGTCTGCAGCGCGGCACAGAGCTCCCGCGCCGCGGCGGCCGCCTGCCGCTCGTCCAGCAGCGTCCGGTGCAGAAGATCCGAGAGCAGCGTCCCGTCGATATATTCCTCCTCGCTGACGGTGTCCTCGTCCGCGTCCTGGCAGGCGTAGACCTGCGCCAGCTGCGGCGTCTGCACGCCGACGAGCTTGCGGCAGACCGTGTCCCGCCCCGCATAGCGGCGCAGGACGCGCGGTTCGCCCTCCGCCGTCTGCGCGAGCCAGATCGTCTCCGGCTTCCCGCCCAGCGGCTGCAGCAGCCGCAGGCCGTGTTCCCGGGCAAACTTCTCAAAAAAATCCATTGATTCTCTCCGAAAATGTGATAGGATATTATTATCATATCGATATGGAGTCCAAAATGCAAGAAAAACCGACAGCCGCGCTGGAGCAGGAGCTAAGTGCCTGCGCAGATCTGCGCGCGTATCTCAAGACCAATACCGGTGCTCTGTGCGCGCCGGGACTGCCCGCGCTGCTGCAGCAGCTCATGCAGAGCAGGGGCCTCAGCCGCGCGGAGCTGCTGCGCCGCAGCGGGCTGAACGCCGTCTACGGCTACCAGATCCTCTCCGGCAAACGCCATCCGGGGCGCGAGAGTCTGCTTTGCCTGTGCTTCGGCCTGGGTCTCGACGCCGAGCAGACGCAAAAGCTCCTCCTGCACGCCGGCTGCGCCCAGCTCTACATCAAAAAGCCGCGCGAGAGCATCATCTACTACGCCCTGAACGCCGCCCTCCCCCTCCCTTCCTGCAACCAGCTCCTATACGAGCACGGGGAAGCGATCTTGGGGTGGGCTTAAACAACCCCCTGCCCGAACGTCGTGTTGGGCAGGGGTTTTGCATGGTCAAGGGCGCATCCCCATGGCTTCCCCTATGAGGGGAAGCTGTCGCCGCAAGCGACTGATGAGGTGGACAGCGCTGCGTAGCCGGAACTGCCCCCACCTCATCCGTCACGGCTCCCGCCGTGCCACCTTCCCCTCATAGGGGAAGGCGTTGGGTGCCAGCAAATACAGAAAACCCTCCCCGCAAAAAGGTGCAGCCTGACGAACTCAGACTGCACCTTCTATTGATGGCAAATATTCTACGGCAACTAGTTGCAAACCCGATACCCCCGTATCAGGCGGCGCGTATTAAGACATACGTAGGGTGACCACCGTGTGGAACGACGCCTAAAAGATAGATTCCCACCTAAATTCAGAGGCAGGAAGCACCAAACGTAACCTAGCGTCCTTTTCTCCCCTATCTTTTCCCGCGCAGGGGAAAAGATAGGGCCGCCGGAGGCACGTCAGAAACGACCACGACGGAACGAGCC
>OMBG01000561.1_pt1 | contig 19220 bp, 8 predicted proteins | sample 1674251 | NCBI WGS metagenome assembly OMBG01 (sample SAMEA103958153, study PRJEB25191) | human gut metagenome | reverse complement strand
TTAAGACGAAGGTTGAAGGGGTACTTGAAAGTGCCTGGAAATCGTTTGACAAAGATACAAAGGACATATTGAAATGAGACAGCGGAAAGAAGGAAGTATAACGGTTTTTCTGACATTTATATTCCTTGTGATCATCGCACTTGGATGTGGGATGATAGAACTTGCTCGAGGAAGCGTGGCTGAAGATCAGGCACAGCGTCTGCTTCGTATCGGGACAGAAAGTCTGCAGGCAGAATACAGCGAGCCGATGTATCGCGAATATCATCTCTTCTTTTTGGAAGATGCAGGAAAGTCCTATGAAGATACCATACAATTTTATATAAACAAAAATCTGGAAAAGAATAACCCGGTTTCTGTAACAGATATGTTTGATGGAACTTTGGAAGAAGTTTCTGTTACGGACAAGACGTATGTTACAGAGGATGGTGGCCAGGCGATGCTCAATCAGATTTGTGAATATATGAAACGGGAAGGGGTATCCCAAATGCTTAAAAATGTGAAAGCACAAAAAGGGGCATTGGATTCGATGCAGGAAGAATCTGAGGAATTAGAAAAGACGGCAGCAGAACAGAAAGAAGAAGCAGAGGATGGACGAAATCTTATCGAATGGATGAAAAATGTGGATGGAGTCTGTGTAAAAGGTGGAAAAACAAGTTGCAATAAAGTGTTTGCAAAGATGTTTTTTCATGGAGAAAAGAAAGCACAGACATTCCATATTACAGATTCCAATATCTGGAAACAAATGAAAGATCAGGTAATTTCCATCGAGGAAATGTTGAAACAGATATCGGAAAAGGAGACCAAACGGAGAGAATATGTAAAAATATTCCAGAAATTATCCGATGTTTGTGAGAAGACTGCAGAAGAAGCAGAGCAAAATCCTTCTATGTGTGCCTCTGTGTCCGGTGGAACTTCGCTTGCTGCAGAGTTAAGAAAGAACCAATCCATTATTCGTCAGAGTATTTCACTTTTATCTGGAAAATGGGACGAAGAAACGGCGCAGAAATTACAGATAGTATGGAAGAGTTACAAAATGCCATCGGTGTGTTTTGATTATGAGGGAGTTGACGAAGAAGGTGGGGGAGAAAATCCATTGGATGTTTTTTCCTCTGCATTATCTGACGGTATCCTTAAAATGGTGATGAAAGATTATGATAAAGTATCGAATCAGGAAGTCAAAAACCCGGATCACTATCTGTCCCTGTTTCGTGAACAGGAGAAAGCGGCAAAGAAAGATCCTGTGAAGACTTTGACGGAGGATGAGAAAGTAGATTTCCAGAATAGTATTCAGAAAATGGGAGATTCTGCCGTGACAGAAGCATGTCTTCTTGCCTATTTACATAAGTACTTTTCCAACGGTTTAGAGAATCTTAAAACCGGCAATGTCTTACGGTATGAATGGGAATATCTGATTACCGGTGGGAAAAGTGATAAGGAAAATTTGTCGGATATAGTGGAAAGAATTGTATTACTGCGAACGGCCGCCAACACTTCTGCTTTGTTTGTATCTGCCAAAAGCAGGGAAACGGCATATGCAGCGGCGCTTGCGGTAGTTGGGTTTACTGCGATAGAACCGTTGATCCGTTTTATGCAGACACTTTTTACGGTTCTTTGGGGGATGGCAGAGGCAGTCGTAGATACAGCTGCTCTCATGCAGGGAAAACATGTTCCGCTTGTCAAAACGGCAGATCAGTTTTGCGTGGATTTTCCGGAATTATTTGGGTTTACGCATGATCTTGTTATGAAAAAGGTTTCGCAGTACAAACAACAAGGAAAGACTTCCTTCGGATATGAAGAGTATCTCTGTTTTTTTCTGTTGGGGATGGAGCAAAGCACAATATGCTTACGGATGCTGGACCTGATGGAATGGAAAATACAGAAAAAATATGTTCCTAAATTTCGAGTGGGTCTTTGTACAAGTCAATTTAATGTTAAGGCCAGGTTTTCTTATCCATGGAAGCTTCCGTTTCATTTATCAGCGGAAACAGGATTTGAGACAGAAGCAGAACAATTGGCAGTGTATTAAAAGGATCGAGGCGAGAAAGGGTATTCTATTAAAAAATATAACATATCTACACATACCTAACCGAAAGGGAAATTGCCTACCATACAATAGAGTACCCTTTCTCGCCTCGAGCTCCTGAATGAAAGGAGTCAGCAGATGAAAATAGAAAAAGTGAAAAAACGTTTTTGCGGTTCAATTACAGTGGAAGCATCGCTTGTGGTACCGATATTTGTTTTAATAGTTACCGGTATTTTGTATCTGAATCAATTGTTATATTGTGAAGAACAGGTGCTATGTGCCCTGGAGCAGGCGGCGAAAGAGACTTCTCTGGAGTATACTTTGGTACATAAAAAACTGGTGGTTAACCCGGTTTTTATGAGTGCCAAGATAAATGCAGCCATCTCGGGAAGAGAAAATGAAAACCGGTCCGTCGTATGTGTGGTGCGGGCTAAGATCGACAGCGAAACAGATCAGATGGATTTTCAGGCGGATTATACGGTGACTTCACCAATTCCACTTTTTGGAAAAAATATTTTTCTATTCAGCGAAGGGTATTACGGAAAAGCATTTACCGGTGTTCTGACGCGGATGAGCCAGAGTGAACAGGGCGAGGATGAAATGGTTTATGTTACGAAGACGGGATCGGTTTACCATAGATCAATTACGTGCAATCACCTGAAGCTCAGCTTAAGAGTAGTTTCTATAAAAGAATTAGAAGAGAAGGGTTTGTATGATCATACGATCATTGTTTTTACTTCCGATAATGGAGTCCATTCTGAGGGAGGGCATGATCCTTATTATTTTGACAGTAATGGCCCGTTTAGAGGTCAGAAAAGAGATTTATATGAAGGAGGTATCCGTACTCCGTTCGTCATTCAATGGCCGGGAGTTATTCCACAAGGGGTAGTTACCAATCATATTTCTGCATTTTGGGATTTTTTGCCTACTATAGGTGAATTGGTGCAGGCGGATATTCCTCAAAATATTGATGGTATATCTTATTTGCCTACTCTTACGGGAAAAGGTACTCAGAAGGAGCATGATTGTATTTATTATGAGTTCTTTGAATTTGGAGGAAAGCAATCTATTATGACACCTGATGGTTGGAAGTTGGTGAGACTGGAAGTTAGTGATCCGTCTAAAACCTACGAAGAATTGTATAATATTTATACAGATCCGGCGGAAACTTCCAATGTGATAAAACAATATCCTGATGTGGCAAAAAAATTAAAGAATATGATAGGTGGTCAACGTGTTGAAAATGCCCGTTTCCATTTTTAAACAAGTAAGATTTATGAAGCAATCCTTATTTTTAAAGAAATGCAGTAAGTTCTGTTATGTACTTTTTGCAGTTTGTGGCTGTTTGGCTTGTACACAGAATCAGAAGATTGAATGGCCGCAAGTGACTAACGAGACCAAGCCTTGGACGCGATGGTGGTGGGAAGGCAATGCGGTCAGGACTACTGACTTGGATACGGTTATGCGTAAGTACCAGGAGGCAAATCTGGGTGGATTAGAGATCACTCCTATTTATGGAATACATGGTTATGAGGACCGCTTTAAAGATTTTCTTTCTTCGGAATGGGTTGATTTGTTTCTGTATACTTTGCAGGAAGCAAAGCAGTTGGGGTTAGGAATTGATTTGGCTAATGCTTCGGGATGGCCGTTTGGAGGACCTTGGGTTACTCCCGAAGATGCGTGCAAGACGGTGGCTTATAAAACTTATCGATTGAAAGAAGGTGAACAATTAGGTGAACCTGTCCGATATAAGGAAGAAGGCTTTGTCAGATTGGCAGGGCATACTCCGGTAAAACTGGCGGATTTGAAAGAACCGGTCAGTGCGAATGCTGATTTACAGACATTGGCATTGGATCAGGTACGATATAAAAAGGAACTGCCTTTGATTATAGTGACCGCTAATAGTGATAAAGGTGAATGTCTCGACTTGACTTCAAAAATAAAGCCGGATGGTACATTGGACTGGACGGCTCCTCAAGGTGACTGGACTATTTGCGCTCTGTTCCAAGGTCATCATGGAAAAATGGTAGAACGTGCAGGGCCTGGTGGTGAAGGTGATGTGATAGATCATTTTTCAGCTTCGGCCATTGATCATTATCTCAGTAAATTTGATGAGGCTTTTAAAGGAAAGGATATCAGTTATCTGAGGTATTATTTTAATGACTCTTATGAAGTGGACGATGCAAGAGGCGAGTCAAATTGGACTCCTGCTTTTTTTGACGAATTCCAAAAATATAGGGGATATGACTTGCGTCAGCACTTACCTGCATTGTTAGGTATGGATACACCGGACAAGAATGCAAGGGTGTTGTATGATTATAGACAAACCATAAACGATTTATTGATAAATCATTATTCTATTCGTTGGCAACATTGGGCGGCAAAACAAGGAAAGGGTATAAGGAATCAGGCTCATGGTTCTCCTGCCAATATTCTGGATTTGTATGCAGTGAGTGATGTGCCCGAAATAGAGGGGCGTGATTTGGTCAGTATAAAAGCAGCTCCGTCTGTAGCTCATACGGAAGGAAAGAAACTCTCATCTTCAGAAAGTGCGACTTGGCTGGATGAACATTTTCAATCGAATCTGGGAGATGTAAAGAAAGCGCTTGACCTTTTCTTTCTGGGTGGGGTGAATCATATTTTTTATCATGGCACTTGTTTCAGTCCGCAGGAGGCTCCCTGGCCGGGATGGTTATTTTATGCGGCAGTCCATTTTCATCCGAATAATCCGTTTTGGGAGGATTTTAAATATTTGAATCAGTATGTTACTCGCGTGCAGTCATTTTTACAGGATGGCACTCCTGATAATGATGTCCTTTTATATTATAACATAGCCGATGTGATGTCTGAGCAAGGGAACAGAAGTCTTCAACACTTTAGCGGATTGGATCGTAATATGTTGGAATCTTCGGTCAGAGAAAGTGCGGTAACTTTAACAGAGAATGGTTATGCGTGGGATATGATTTCTGACAAGCAACTTCTTAAAACTAATGTTGAGAAAGAAATGATTGTAACGCCCGGTGCCGCATATAAAACCGTTCTTGTTTCGGCGGCGCAATATATTCCTTATGAAACAATGGAAAAACTGATGGCTTTGGCTGATGAAGGTGCTACCGTTGTGTTTTATAAGGGAATTCCTCAGGATATGGCCGGAATGATTCTTTCGGAAGAAAAACAGGCTCATTTGAAAGAAATGCTGGATGCTCTGGACTTTCATGCTGAAGGTGCTGTTAAATGTGCTCGTGTAGGTAAGGGGAAGATTTGTTTGTCAGATGATATTAATGCTCTGATGAATGTGGCGAATGTGGGTGCTGAGAAAATGTATCAGGCAGGTCTGCAATGTATCCGAAGAAATAGTGCGACGGGAAAATATTACTTTATAAAAAATAGTAGCGACCGTAAAATAGAGGATTGGATTCCACTTTGTACAGAAGCTCGGAGTGCGGCGATTTTTAATCCAATGACTGGTGCTAGTGGTTTGGCTGCTATGAAACGCAATGACGGGCAAACAGATGTTTACCTGGAATTGAATCCGGGTGAAACTGTCATTGTATCAACTTCCAGTCAGAATTTTACAGGAGATGCCTATGCTTATTATCAAAATGCAGGTGAGCCAAATCCTGTTTCCGACAGTTGGACTGTTTCTTTTGTTCAAGGAGGTCCTCAGCTTCCTGCTTCCATAACAGTGGACAGCTTGGCGTCATGGACTGATTTCGCAGGGGATGAATATAAGGCTTTTTCTGGAACAGCCGTTTACACGACTACTATAGACAAGGTACCTGTAGCGGATGTGATCAAATTGGATCTTGGCTTTGTAGCGGAAAATGCATCTGTCTATTTGAATGGAGATTATATCGGTACAGTGATTGACTCTCCTTATCAATTGTATATCCCTGCTGAAAAATTCAAAGGACAGGATGAGTTAGTTGTCAGAGTAGCCAACTCTATGGCAAATCGAATTGCTTATATGGATAAGAAGGGAGTGGACTGGAAGATTTTCTATAATGTAAATATGTCTGCAAGAAAAAAGGAAAATGTGAAAAATGGTATCTTTGATGCTTCTGATTGGGAACCAAAATCTTCAGGGCTATTGGGACCTGTAACGTTGACTCCGGCTATGGTGAAGCAATGAATTATATAGTCCTGATGTTGCAACCTATAGAATAAATGTTTCAGGGCGTTTATGTAATATATTGAGTATTAATGTAATATGTGAATATGCGCAACATGAATACCCTGAAATTTCGTTTTGAACGAATTTCTATATAAATGTATCTTATTCTATGGTAAGAGAGGGAACTTTATGCTAGTTTTGCAACAAACAATTTGAGATAGCTATGAGAAACAAAATTCTTTTATTTTTATTGACTTTTATAGGAATAAGTCAGATTGCGGCAGCATCAGCTGTCCGTGATAAATACAATTTTAATTCTGAATGGTTACTTTATGTCGGCGATATACCGGAAGCCAAAGAGGTACGTTTTCAGGATACGGATTGGAAGAAAGTAACATTACCCCGTCCTTTTAATGAAGATGAAGTTTTTCGTTTAAGTATAGAACAACTGACAGATACTGTGATGTGGTATCGTAAACATTTCCGTCTGCCTGCCGGCAGCAAGAACAAAAAAGTCTTTGTTGAATTTGAAGGGGTCCGTCAAGGAGCTGATTTTTATATCAATGGCGAATATATCGGTTTGCATGAAAATGGTGCGATGGCTGTAGGTTTCGATTTGACTCCTTATATTAAATATGGACAAGAGAATGTAATGGCGGTCCGCATTGATAACAATTGGAATTATAAGGAACGTGCTACCGGTACCAAATATCAGTGGAGTGACCGTAATTTCAATGCCAATTATGGAGGTATACCTAAGAATGTATGGCTTCATGTAACCGATAAGGTTTATCAGACACTTCCCTTGTATAGTAATTTAAAAACTACCGGGGTTTATATCTATGCGGAAGATATCCGTGTGAAGTCTCGTAAGGCTGTGGTTCATGCGGAGTCTGAAATAAAAAATGAATATAATCGGGATAAGAAAGTCGCTTATAAGGTTGAAGTGCTTGATCGTGACGGGAAAAGCATAAAAAGTTTTGAGGGTACTCAGACGGTAGTAAAACCGGGTGAAACTGCGACTTTGGAAGCTTCGGCAGAAATAGACGGACTTCATTTCTGGAGTTGGGGGTACGGATATTTGTACACAGTAAAAACCAGTTTATGGGTGGATGGCAGAAAAGTAGATGAAGTGGCTACCCGTACCGGTTTCCGTAAAACTCGTTTCGGCAAAGGAATGATTTGGTTGAATGACCGGGTGATTCAGATGAAAGGTTTTGCACAGCGTACCAGTAATGAATGGCCGGGAGTCGGTATGAGTGTTCCTGCATGGCTGAGTGATTATAGCAACGGTCTGATGGTGGAAGATAATGCCAACTTGGTTCGTTGGATGCATATCACCCCTTGGAAGCAGGATATTGAATCGTGTGACCGTGTCGGATTGATTCAGGCGATGCAGGCCGGTGATGCAGAAAAGGACCGTGAAGGCCGTCAATGGGAACAACGTACAGAATTGATGCGTGATGCCATTATTTACAACCGTAATAATCCGAGTATTTTATTCTATGAATGTGGAAACGAATCAATCAGTCGTGAACACATGATAGAAATGAAAGCGATTCGTGATAAGTATGACCCTCATGGAGGCCGTGCCATCGGTTCCCGTGAAATGCTTGATATTCGTGAAGCCGAATATGGTGGCGAGATGCTTTATATCAATAAGAGCAAACATCATCCGATGTGGGCCATGGAATACTGCCGTGATGAAGGTCTGCGTAAATATTGGGATGAATATTCTTATCCATATCATAAAAATGGGGAAGGAAATAATTCATTCCGTTCTGCAATGACTAATAAGGTCCAGAAAAAGGTGGATGCCCGTGCTTATAATCACAATCAGGATTCCTTTACTATTGAGAATGTGATTCGTTGGTTTGATTATTGGCGTGAACGCCCGGGTACAGGTGACCGTGTCAGCTCAGGAGGTGTGAAAATCATCTTCTCGGATACGAATACACATTATCGTGGTGTGGAGAATTATCGTCGTAGTGGTGTGACAGATGCCATGCGTATCCCTAAAGATCCTTTCTATGCACATCAGGTGATGTGGGACGGATGGGTGGATATAGAGAATCCCCGTATTCATATCGTTGGTCATTGGAACTATAAAGAAGATGTGGTTAAACCTGTTTATGTGGTATCCAGTGCTGAAAAAGTGGAATTGTTCCTGAATGGTAAATCTTTAGGAAACGGTCAAAGAGATTATCATTTCTTGTATACTTTCAAAGATGTGGCATTTGTTCCGGGCAAGTTGGAAGCTGTAGGATATGATAAAAATGGAAAAGAATGTTGCCGCGCTGAATTGCAGACTGCCGGCAAGCCGGAACAGATTAAACTCAGTGTGATTCAAAGTCCTAAAGGCTGGAAAGCGGATGGAGCTGATATGGTATTGCTTCAAGTGGAAGTGATGGATAAAGATGGCAGACGTTGCCCGCTGGCTAATGATCTGATACATTTTGACGTAGAGGGACCGGCTGAATGGCGTGGTGGAATAGCACAGGGCAAAGATAATTATATTCTTTCAAAAGATTTGCCTGTAGAATGTGGAATCAACCGGGCTTTGATACGCTCTTTTACGACTCCGGGAACAGTTCGTATAACAGCCAAGGCTGATGGATTGCAATCTGCCGAAATCAGTTTTTCTTCCGCACCGGTTGAAGTGAAGAATGGCTTGAGTAACTATATTCCGGGAGATGAACTGGAGGGCAGGCTGACCCGTGGAGAAACTCCGTTGACTCCTTCTTACAAAGATACGAAAGTCGATGTGAATATCTTATCGGCGGTTGCCGGAGCCAACCAGGATGAAACGATAAAAAGTTTCGATGATAATGAATTGAGTGAATGGAAGAATGATGGCAGACTGAACAGTGCATGGATAACTTATAGTTTGGAACGTGCGGCCCGTGTGGATGAAATTTGCATGAAACTTACCGGTTGGCGTTTGCGTAGCTATCCGTTGGAAATATATGCAGGTGATGAACTGATTTGGAGTGGTGAGACTGAAAAGAGTTTGGGATATATCCACCTGAATGTAAAACCTGTATTGACAAATGAGATAACCATTCGTTTGAAAGGTGCCAGCAAGGAAGGTGACGGTTTCGGACAAATTGTAGAAGTTGCTGCCCCTGCTGCGGGTGAGTTGGATTTGTTTAAGGCAAAAAATGGCGATAAAACCAATCACGAGTTACGCATTGTTGAAATTGAGTTTAAAGAGAATTTGTGGCAATAGAGATGTGGATATTTTTTAGAGGTAAAGATTGATAGACAGGAGTTTCTTTTTTAAGTAGATAGGCGGGGAAACTCCCCGCTTGTATTAAGGTTTTATAAATTGTTAGATGAAACATTGGGTTATGATGAATATGCTTCTGCTTGTCGGAAGCATATTCGCTTTCTCCCAACCTTATAGTGGAGAAAAGCTTTCAAGAGGATTGATTGGAATTCCTACAGAGGAAGGAATGTATTTTAGCTGGCGCATGACCTTGGAGGATGCAGCCGGATTACAATTTGATTTATACCGTAGTTCCAATGGAGGTGCGGAGGTAAAGTTAAATAAAGAACCAATAGATCGGACTTCCGATTTTTTAGATCGCACGGTTGATTACACGGTGGATAATCGTTGGACTTTAAAAGCAACTACCGGGGAAGTTGCTACCTGGACTCGTCTGAAGGGAGAGGAACGGAATCCTTATTTAAGTATTCCTATTTGTAAACCGGAAGACGGAGAAATAGCAGGTGAGCCATTTACTTATACAGCTAATGATTGTAGCGTGGGCGATCTGGATGGTGATGGAGAGTATGAGATTATTTTAAAATGGTCTCCTTCTAATTCAAAGCGACCGCCACAGCGGGGCTTTACCGGTAATACCTATTTGGATGCATATAAAATGGATGGAAGAAGATTGTGGCGTATTGATTTGGGACCGAATGTACGTTCCGGAGCAGCCACTACTAATTTCTTGGTTTTTGATTTTGATGGAGATGGATGTGCGGAAATCTGTTGTAAGACAGGAGATGGTACTGTCGATGGGCTGGGACATCGGATAGGAGATGCCCAAGTCGACTGGAGGACATGGGATAAAAAGAGTCCTTCGTATGGTAAGATAGTAAATGGTCCGGAATATCTCACGGTTTTTGAAGGACGTACCGGAAAAGAACTGGATTCGAAAGAATATATTCCAACCCGTTATCCTTTGGATGGTTGGGGAGGTGTAGGTGGCAATTGTGGTAATGACAATACTGGTGGTCGTTCAGACCGTTTTACAGCCGGAGTAGCTTTTCTGGATGGAAAAACGCCTTCACCTGTCATGGTAAGAGGATGGTACGGACGGACGGTGGTAGCTGCATGGACTTTTACAAACGGGGCATTGAAACATACATGGACTTTTGATAGCGCGGCACCGGGTTGGGAGACCTATTCGGGTATGGGAAATCATAGTGTGACCGTAGCGGATTTTGATGGTGATGGTTGTGATGAAATCTGTGTGGGGGCTATGACTGTAGACCATGATGGTAAAGGATTGTTTACTACTGGATTGCGTCACGGAGACGCTTTACATGCCGGACGTTTTATTCCTTCCCGTCAAGGTATGCAGGTTTTTGGCGTGCATGAAAATGAAGGCGATAATGAAATTGTAAAGCGTACTCCTGCCGTAGCTATGTTTGATGGAGCGACCGGAGAAATTATCTGGCAGGATGGCTTGGGACAAGATGCCGGCCGTGGAGTAGCTGCCGATATCGATCCGCGTTATGATGGAGCAGAGTGTTGGTGCAATATAGGAGGTTTGAGAAGAGGGGACACCGGAGAAATAATCTGTAATAGAAAGCCTGATTCCTGCAATTTTACCATTTATTGGGACGCCGATCCTTTGGCGGAACTACTGGATCATGTTTCCATCAGTAAATGGAATTGGAATGCGGAAAGTACGGATTTATTATTGAAAGCCGAGGGAGTTGTTTCCAATAATGGAACAAAAGGTAATCCGTGTTTGTCGGGTGATATTTTAGGAGATTGGCGGGAAGAGGTTATTTGGGCCTCCGAAGACCAGACGGAATTACGTATTTATTCTACTACCATACCGGCTGTGGACAGACGTGCCACATGGATGAATGACCGTCAGTACAGGTTGGCGATAGCTTGGCAGAATGTAGCGTATAACCAACCGCCGCACCCTAGTTTCTAGCCTTGTCGCTACTCTGATTAGGATATATGTACTATTGGTTGAACGAATAAACAGGAAAATGAATGAATTTCTATTCTCCGGTTTGTTCGTTCATCTTATTTTTGTGAGAAATTTGAAATGCAATAAAAGAAAAACACTATAAATGTCATGAAAGGAAACAAACTTTGTTTATGCTTTTTGTTAGCTGCCGGAGTAGGATTGGGAGCACATGCTCAAAATAAAATAGCTGCTCCGATGAAGGATGTGAATCAAGTCGTTGATAATACACTTGATAGTTTGAATGTGGCGCGTTCCGCCCGTCCTGTTTCAGGTTCCAGCCGGAAAGGGGATAATCCGGTGTTGTTCCTTGTTGGAAATTCAACGATGCGTACCGGTACGTTGGGCAATGGAAATAACGGTCAATGGGGATGGGGATATTTTGAACACGAGTATTTTGATGAAAATAAGATAACCGTTGAAAATCACGCATTGGGAGGAACCAGCAGCCGTACTTTTTATAACCGGTTATGGCCTGATGTCTTGAAAGGAGTTCGTAAAGGTGACTGGGTTATCATAGAATTGGGACATAATGACAATGGTCCGTACGATAGTGGCCGTGCCCGTGCCTCTATTCCGGGAATTGGCAAAGACAGTCTGAATGTGACTATTAAAGAGACAGGAGCAAAAGAGACCGTATATACGTATGGGGAATATATGCGTCGTTTTATTCATGATGTGAAGAAAAAAGGCGCTCATCCTATTTTGATGTCCCTGACTCCTCGCAACGCTTGGGAAGATGCAGACAGCACTATTATCACCCGGGTGAATCAGACATTTGGATTATGGGCGAAGCAGGTAGCTAAAAAAGCGAGAGTTCCTTTTATTGATTTGAATGATATCTCGGCACGCAAATTTGAGAAATTCGGCAAAGAAAAAGTAAAGTATATGTTCTATCTGGACCGCATTCACACAAGTGCTTTTGGCGCACGTGTCAATGCAGAATCAGCAGCCGAAGGAATCCGTAATTATAAAGGGTTGGAACTGGCTCGTTATTTGAAACCGGTAGAAAAAGATACGGTTACGGGGGCTACCCGTAAAAAGGGGAATCCTGTATTGTTTACGGTGGGAGACAGTACTGTGAAGAATGCCGATAAAGATGAAAAGGGTATGTGGGGATGGGGAAGTGTTATTCACGAACTGTTTGACACAGAAAAGATCTCTGTAGAGAATCATGCGAAAGCGGGCCGCAGTGCGCGTACTTATTTAGATGAAGGGCGTTGGGATAAAATCTATCATGCACTTCAGCCGGGAGATTTTGTTTTGATACAATTCGGACATAATGATGCAGGTGACATAAACACAGGGAAAGCGCGTGCGGAATTACCCGGTTCAGGAAATGAAAGCAAGGTCTTCAAAATGGAGAAAACCGGCAGCTATCAAGTGGTTTATTCTTTCGGCTGGTATTTGCGTAAGTTTATTATGGATGTAAAAGAAAAGGGAGCTGTTCCTATTGTCCTGAGTCATACACCCCGCAATAAGTTTGATAATGGTGAGATAGAGCGCAATACCAGTTCTTTTGGTAAATGGACGCGTGAAGCGGCAGAAGCGGCCGGGGCTTATTTTATAGATTTGAATAAAATATCAGGAGACAAGCTCCAGGATATGGGATACAATCAAGGTTTGCGTGTAGTAGGAACGTATTTCAATCATGACCATACCCATACCTCTTTGAAAGGTGCCCGTATGAATGCCCGGAGTATTGCTGACGGGCTGAAAGCTACGGACTGTCCGTTAAAAGACTTTTTAAAGTAAATGAAAACAAAACAACATCGTATGAAAAATCTGTTTCTGTTTTTATTTCTATTAGTTGTCTTTACGTCAAAGGCACAGGATAATAGGGTTTCCGGTTTAAATTCCCGTCAGTTTACTAAATACTGGAAGGTTGAATCGGAATCGCCTGATTATAAAGTAACGTTTCAGGGAGATACCGCTGAGATAGTATCTCCCAAGGGATTGACTCTCTGGAGAAAAGAGAAAATGAGTGGAAAAGTGACCATTGAATATGATGCATGTGTGGTGGTGGAGTCGGATGGAGATCGTCTGAGTGATTTGAACTGCTTCTGGATGGCATCAGACCCTCAATATCCCGATAATTTATGGAAGCGAGAAAAATGGCGTAGCGGTATATTCCTGAATTGTTATTCTTTACAGCTTTACTATTTGGGATATGGTGGCAATCATAACTCTACTACACGTTTCCGTCGTTATGATGGGGATGAGTCGGGTATTACAAATCCTAAAGCCCGTCCTGCTATTCTAAAGGAATATACGGATGCCGGACATTTGCTGAAGCCGAATCATTGGTATCACATCAAAATTACCAACGAGAACAATAGGGTTAGTTATTACATAGACGGTGAGCGTTTGGTGGATTTCAGGGATGCTGAACCGTTACGGGAAGGCTGGTTTGGTTTTCGTACCACTTTGTCGCGTACTCGTATTACAAATTTCAGTTATGAATGCTCATCGCAAGAAGCGGCTGCTGTTCCTTTGCAATGGATTGGTGAAACTCCCCGTCAGGATAAGGCCGTAAGTTTCGGAGTGCCTTTTGATAAAGGGGAAGTTTTTCCGGAAAACAAGTTACGGCTATCTGCAGAGAGTGGTGAGGATATTCCTATTGATACCTGGACTTTGGCTTATTGGCCGGATGGTTCTGTAAAGTGGGGAGGAATAGCTGGAGTTATTCCTGCCGGAACAGAAAAACTGACTCTGGAAAAGGCGGTAAAGAAATCTAAAGCGAAATCCAAACTGCCGGATACAGATAAAAAGAAGTCCGTTTCTGTTACAGAAACATCACAGGGTATTCATATCTCTACCGGAGTCATTTCAGCATATATACCTCGTCAAGGCGAATTTTTGATAGATAGTCTGTTATATAAAGGTGTGAAAGTAGGAGAAAAGGCTAGGCTTATCTGCCATACGCAAAGTGAACCGGTACTTGAAAGTACTTCTCAAGTTTCTTTCACTAATTATATAGGAGAACTGAAATCTGTGACTGTAGAGCGCGCCGGTTCTGTGCGTGCGCTTGTTAAATTGGAAGGGGTACACAAAAGTCCGAAGGGTCGTGAGTGGTTGCCCTTTGTGGTACGGCTTTATTTTTATGGTGGCAGTGAGCAAGTGAAAATGGTGCATAGCTTTGTATATGACGGAGATCAGAACAAAGATTTTATTCGCGCCTTGGGAGTTCGTTTTGATGTTCCTATGCGTGAGGCTTTATACAATCGCCATGTAGCTTTCTCTTGTGCCGATGGTGGAGTCTGGAGCGAGCCCGTTCAGCCTTTGGTGGGACGACGCATACTTACATTGGGTAAAACCGGAAATGGAGAATCTTCGTTACAGCAACAGCAGATGGAAGGAAAACGCATTCCTCCTTATGAAGCTTTTGACGAAAAGAACCGTGCTCTGCTTGATCATTGGGCTTCTTGGGACAGCTATCGTCTGTCCCAACTGACAGCGGATGCATTTTCAATCCGTAAACGTGCCAATGACAATAATCCTTGGATAGGTACTTTTTCCGGTACACGTAGTGAGGGTTATGCCTTTGCCGGAGATATAACCGGAGGCATGGGGCTTGAGTTGCATGATTTCTGGCAGTCTTATCCGTCTTCTATTGAAATCTCGGATGCAAAAACTCCGGTGGCTGCTCTTACCGCATGGATATGGAGTCCGGATGCTGAGCCGATGGACTTGCGCCATTATGATAATGTGGCCCATGACTTGAATGCCAGTTACGAAGATGTGCAAGAGGGAATGAGCACTCCTTACGGGATTGCCCGTACAACGACTCTTACCTTGATACCTCAGGGCGGTTATAGCGGAAAGAAAGCTTTTGCAGAACAAGCTAAACAACTTGCCGGACCGGGAGTGCTGATGCCTGTACCTGACTATTTGCATGCCAAGCAGGCATTTGGTGTTTGGAGTCTTCCCGATCGTAGTACTCCTTTCCGTGCCCGGGTGGAAGACAGGTTGGATGCTTATATCAGCTTCTATCAAAAAGCAATAGAACAAAACAAATGGTATGGTTTCTGGAATTATGGGGATGTGATGCATGCATACGATCCTGTCCGCCATACCTGGCGTTATGACATCGGAGGTTTTGCTTGGGATAACACGGAACTGGCTTCTAATATGTGGCTATGGTATAATTTCCTGCGTACCGGACGTGCTGATATCTGGCGCATGGCAGAAGCCATGACCCGTCATACGGCGGAAGTGGATGTATATCATATCGGTCCGAATGCAGGATTGGGTAGCCGGCACAACGTCAGTCATTGGGGATGTGGAGCCAAAGAAGCACGGATCAGTCAGGCTGCCTGGAATCGTTTCTACTATTATCTTACTACGGACGACCGATGCGGTGATTTAATGACCGAAGTAAAAGATGCCGATCAGAAATTGTACACGCTGGACCCCATGCGTCTGGCGCAACCTCGCAGTCAGTATCCTTGTACGGCACCTGCACGTCTCCGCATCGGTCCCGACTGGTTGGCATACGCCGGAAACTGGATGACTGAATGGGAACGTACCGGCAATACGGTTTACCGTGACAAAATTATAGCCGGGATGAAAAGTATTGTGGCACTGCCCAACCGTATCTTTACAGGTCCGTTGGCTTTAGGTTATGATCCGGCTACAGGGATTATTACCAGCGAATGTGATCCCAAGTTAGAAAGTACAAATCATTTGATGACTATCATGGGAGGTTTTGAAGTCATGAATGAAATGATCCGTATGGTTGATTATCCCGAATGGAATGAGGCATGGCTTGATCTTGCCGCCCGTTATAAGCAGAAAGCATGGGAGTTAAGGAAAAATCGTTTCCGTATATCCCGTTTGTTGGGATATGCAGCCTATCATACCCGTAATGCAAAAATGGCGGAAGAGGCTTGGACAGATTTGTTTTCCCGCTTGGAACATACTCCGGCTCCACCTTTCCGTATAGAAACTGTTCTTCCGCCGGAAGTTCCCGCTCCTTTGGATGAATGTACAAGTATCAGTACCAATGATGCCGCCCTTTGGAGTCTGGATGCCATTTATATGCAGGAAGTGATTCCGGTGGATGGTATGAGATAGGATATTTTCGTATCTGTTTGATGATATCATTGTATAGCTTATCATCCTGAACATGAGTGAAGAATCTGTTTACAACAACTCTTTTATTGTTTACAGATTCTTCACTGATATTCAAAATAATAGAAATGACAGAATCATTATTCAACAATCCATTTTTCAATATTCCGTGTTTCAGCACTGAAGTTCACTCCTATTTTAAACAGTCTTCGTCCGTCTGTTTCAAAAGGAAGTGCGTAATGCTTGTCGTTAATCTGCTGTAAGGCTTCTTCCGCTGTTCCGTTCAGTTTAAACTCCATTATATAGATAAACTTGTCTGTCTGCAAAACGAGGTCTATGCGGCCCCTGCTGGTGTGATACTCCACTTTGACATAGAAACCTACCAGCTTAAAGATGATGAAAAGTACATTCTCGTAATGCAGTTTCTGTTCACGGATAATCTCGTATGTAGTGTCTGCAAAGAAGCTTTGCAGGCGTTGGAAGAAAGAATTGTAGTCGCCGGAACGTATTTCACGGACAAACTTTTATATCTCAAATGGAGATTCCACCTTGTTCATACTGGTATAATAAGGTACAAGAAACTGTATGAACCCTTCTTCCACTTCTTTGTTTGGAAAGCCCAAATGATAGATACCGAACTCTTCATCATATCCTTTTATAGTAAGATATCCACTTTGATAGATAACAGGAATGGGACTGGTTGACTCCGAATCAATGCTGTTCAACACTTGGGCATTGGTCTCTTCGTGTGCCATCCGTTCCAGATTGTAATGATGTCTTTTTAGCAGTTCCACCAAGTAAGTAGGAGTCCCCGTCTCGAACCAGTAACTGCCAAATTCCTTGCGCTTGAAAGCATTGAGCAGACTGAACGGATTATACATGCCGATGGAGTTGTGGGTGAAGTGATAGCCATCATAATATTGTCTTAGTTTTTCGCAGAAGCTGTCATAAGTCATCTTTTGTACATCTGCAAATTCATGAAGTTCGGTTTCCAAATTCTTATGAATTTCTTTTTCGCTGATGCCACATAATTCTATATATTCATTCCACATCGAAATATCATCCAGGTTATTCAGATCACTGAATACACTTACTTTTCCAAACTTAGTTACTCCTGTCAGCATGGCGAATTTGATGCAGCCATCCTTGCTTTTCAATGCTCCGTAGAATGCTTTAAGTGTTTCGCGAAAACTATTTTGCAATTCTTTATTGCCGATGGCTTGCAACATGGGCTTGTCATATTCGTCTACCAGAATCACTACACGTTGGCCTGTTTGTTCATAAGCGCGCTGAATGGTGCCTTCAAAACGCATGGACAAGGAATCTTCGGCAGGCTCGTTTCCATATAGCTTTTCCCAGGTTACCAATGTACGGTTCAGTTTGCTTTCCAAACTTTGCGGACTATCATATTTCTGTGTATTCAGGTCAATGTGCAGTATGGGATATTTTGTCCAGTCCTTTTCCAGTTTTTCCATAGCCAGTCCTTGAAAAAGTTCCTTTTTCCCTTGGAAATAAGCTTCCAGAGTGGAGATAAGCAGGCTTTTTCCGAAGCGGCGTGGGCGGCTCAGGAAATAATAGCGTCCGGATTTCACCAATTGATAAATCAATGCTGTTTTATCAATATAGAAATAGCCATCCAGGCGGAGACTTTCAAAATTCTGTATACCGATAGGATAAATCTTATTGCCCATACTTTTTTGTTTTTAAATGATAACATACAAAGTTACTGATTTCCTTTTTATTTCCTGTATTTTCAGCGAATTCTTTTGGAATAATGTTTTGTTTTTAAGTAGGTATGTCACAGAGGGGAATACAGAAACTTTTCATCTTTTGTTCTCTCCTAAAAGGATTTTATGATCTTTTGTTTCTTAATTTATGTCGATGGTTGATGTGGATAAAGTATAATTTATGAGATACCTTATTAGAAATAATCAGTAACAGGCAAAAATGGGTTCATCTGAAGAAATTTATTGGAACATGGCAAAAAACAATAGAAAGTTGGACGCGAAAATGCCATCATGCCCTCATTTTTTGCCATAACTTATTTATAATGAGCTGCTTATTAGTGGTGGTAGCATCGGTGTTAGTGAGGGCATTGCCCTCACTAACACCGATGCTTAAAAATAAATTATTCAGACTTTATCGCATGATACAAAGTACTTTTATTGCTGGCTTTTGGGGGAATGCTCAGCTTGCAGAGAATGCGTCTGGAATAATTTATATTGTTGATTTATAGTTCTTTTTATGCGTATGTCCTTTCGGGTAATTGAAAATCTTCATGAGCGGTCTCCCTTCTTCCTTCTTCTCTGAAGTAGCAGAAGAAAAGTGATATTTGAAAAACTGCTCCAAAGGCAAAATTTGCTCAAATTCGGTGTTGTTTTGCCACAATACCCTACTCTTTTTCATCATTCACCCCCTAACGTTCGTTCTTATAAAGCAGCTGCATGGCTTGTGAATCGAGTTGGTGGTAGTCTATGTGTGCATATTTCCCTGTCTCTTATTTCTTTTCTTTCTTTTCTTTTCCTACTTTTTATATGTTTGTAATTGCTTATCTACCTATGTGGTTAAGTCTAACCACAAGAGTGGTTAAAGTTAACTACAAAGGTGACTAGACTTAATCACATCCGTGGTTATGGCGGATGCATTATATTTTTTACTATATTATTCCTTGTTATTTATTTGTTATATTGTTGATTATTAATGCGTTATTATTTGATTATGTCGATTGTTTTTCTTGTCTTTATAAGATATATTAAAACATAAACTAACATGAAAATTGGTATAATTGACCTTT
>OMBG01000543.1_pt1 | contig 19541 bp, 14 predicted proteins | sample 1674251 | NCBI WGS metagenome assembly OMBG01 (sample SAMEA103958153, study PRJEB25191) | human gut metagenome | reverse complement strand
CCGGCGGCCCTATCTTTTCCCTTGCGCGGGAAAAGATAGGGGAGAAAAGGGCGCTGGGTTACGGTTTGGCGCTTTCTGCCTCCGAATTCAGGTGAGACCCAATGTTTTAGGTGTCGTTCCACTCGGTGGTCACCTTACGGGCGCCTTGGTACGCGCCGCCTGATACGGGGCACCAGATCTGTGGGCAGCTGCGTTTGGATGTCTGCTGTCAATGGAAGGTGCGGAAGAAATTTGTTGGGGCTTGACCTTTTTGCGGGAGAGGTCAGGGGAACATTTTGCATATGACGGGGGGAGCGTTTATGATAGATATTGCCATTCTGGAAAAGCTGAACGCGCCTGCGCGGGAGGAGCGGCTCGCGAACCTCAGGGAGGTTCTGAAGACGACCGAATTCCCGCCCATGGTGCCGCAGTACATCAACAATCACATCCATACGACCTATTCGTTTTCGCCGTATTCTCCCACCGCCGCGGTCTACGCCGCACGGATGGAGGGGCTGTGCACGGCGGGGATCATCGACCACGATTCCATCTCCGGCGCGCGGGAATTCCTCGCGGCGGCGGAGCTGGTCGGCATGCCCGTGACCGTCGGGATGGAGTGCCGCGTGTCGATGGACGGCACAGCGCTGCAGGGCCGGCGCACCAACAACCCCGATCAGGTGGGCGTCAGCTACATGACCATCCAGTCCGTCCCGCACGACAAAATTGAAATGCTGAACGCCTGGTTCGCGCCCTACCGCGCGGCCAGAGGCCGCCGGAACCGCGCAATGGTCGAAAAGATCAACGCGCTGCTGCCCGGCATCGCGCTGGACTACGACCGCGACGTGCTCCCGCTGAGTGAGGCGAAGGAAGACGGCGGCGTGACCGAGCGGCATCTCATGTACGCGCTGGCGAAGAAAATGACCCAAAAGGCAGGCAAGGGCCAGCCGATGATCGATTATCTCGCCTCCATTGGCCTGAGCCTCAGCGAAAAGCAGAAGACCCAGATGCTCGATACGGCATACCCGTTCTACGAGTACGACCTGCTTGGCATTCTGAAATCCGCGTTCGTGCCGAAGATCTACATCGACGCGACTGACGAATGCCCGAACGTGCGCGATGTGGCCAAGCTGTGCAAGGATATTGACGCGCTTTTGTGCTACGCCTATCTCGGCGACGTGACGGCCTCCGTCACGGGCGACAAGAAGGCGCAGAAGTTTGAGGACGAGTATCTGGACGACGTGATCGCCTGCATCAAAACCTGCGGCATCCGCGCCGTCACCTACATGCCGACCCGCAACACGCCGGAGCAGCTGGCGCGGCTTCGCCGCCTGTGCGATGAAAACGGCCTGTTCCAGGTCTCTGGCGAGGATATCAACTCCCCGCGCCAGTCGTTTGTCATCAAGGCGATGGAAAACCCGATGTTCTCCAACCTGATCGACGCGACGTGGAAGCTGATCGGGCACGAAAAGACCGGCTCCGCCATCTGCTGAGCCAAGACGAAAGGGGCATGACACCATGAGAAACCTGTTGGCGTTCGACCTCGGCGCGAGCAACGGCCGCGCGATTTTGGGGCAGTTTGACGGCGAGAAGATCACCATGCGCGAGCTGCACCGGTTTGAAAACAACTACATCGAGATGAACGGCGTGTTCTACTGGGACCTGCCGTACCTCTATAACCAGCTGAAGCAGGGCTTTTTGGCGTTCAAAAACGCAAACGTCGGCGAGCTTGACTGCTTCGGCATCGATACCTGGGGCGTCGACTATGGTTTGCTCGACAAAAACGACCAGCTGCTGTCCAATCCCCGGTCGTACCGCTACGCGGTCGACGCGGATATGGAGGCCGTGTGGAAGACGGTCGACTTCCCGACGCTCTTTGCCCGCACGGGCATTGCGACGATGAACTTCAACACCGTCTATCAGCTCTACCGCCGCAAGCTGCAGGATGATCCGGCGCTCGCGAACGCGCAGACGCTGCTGTTCATGCCGGACCTGCTGGGCTTTTTCCTGACGGGCGAGAAAAAATCCGAGTACACCGAGACCACCACCTCCATGCTCTATAACCCCACCACGAAGGACTGGGACTGGCAGACCATCGAGGCGCTGGGTCTGCCCAAAAAGATCTTCCTGCCCATCGACCGCGCAGGGTCGCTGCGCGGCCGTCTCCGCCCGGAGCTGGCGGAGGAGCTGGGCATCAATCAGGCGCGCTTCGCCGCCGTCGGCACGCACGACACGGCCTCGGCCGTGGCCGCCATCCCCGGCACGGGCAGCTTCGCGTTCTGCTCGTCGGGCACATGGTCGCTGTTCGGCGTGGAGACGGACAAGCCGATTTTGACGGACGCCGTGCGCGACGCGAATTTCTCGAACGAGGGCACGATCCAGGGCGGATTCCGGCCGCTCAGCAATATCATGGGCCTGTGGCTCATCCAGGAGTGCCGGAGAGACTGGCAGAAGGCCGGGCAGAAGCTCAGCTGGAACGACATCGTCGAGGAAGCGAAGCGGGCCGAGCCCTTCCGCACGATCATCGACACGGACGACAGCACCTTCTACGCCGGCGGGCAGATGCCGGAGAAGATCCGTGCCTTCGCCCGCCGGACCGGCCAGCCGGTCCCCGAGACCGTCGGGCAGACCGCCCGCTGCATCTATGAATCCCTTGCGCTCAAGTACCGCTGGGCACTCGAGCGGCTGGAGGGGATCAAGGGCGCGCGCATCGACACGCTCAACATCGTCGGCGGCGGCTGCAACAACAAGCTGCTCAACCAGTTCGCCGCGGACGCGACCGGCCGCCCTGTTATCACCGGCCCGGTCGAGGGCGCGGCCATCGGCAACCTGCTCGCGCAGGCCATGGCGCTGGGCGATATCCGGGATGTGGACGAGCTGCGCGCCGTCGTGCGCCGCTCCGAGCCGGTCGACACCTACGAGCCGCATCACACGCCGCAGTGGGAAGCGGCCTATCAGAAGCTGCTGAGCTTCGGCAAATAACGCATAAAAACCGCCGGAAGCGCCGCTTCCGGCGGTTTTGGAACAGGAGATACCATGGACATTCAGGAGCTTGTCCGTGCGCAGCGGGCGTATTTTGATACCGGCGCGACGCGCCCGTATGCCTTCCGCCTCGCGCAGCTCAAAAAGCTGCAGCAGGCCCTGCGGGACAACGAGCAGCTGCTCGAGCAGGCGATGATGCAGGACTTCCGCAAGGCGCCGATGGAGGTCTACATGTGCGAGACCGGCATGGTGCTCGAGGAGCTGCGCTTCCATCTGAAGCACCTGAAGGGCTGGATGCGCGAGCGGGCGGTGCCGACACCGCTGGCACAGTTCCCGGCAAAGAGCTTCGTTTCGCCCGAGCCCTACGGCGTGGCGCTGATCATCTCGCCGTGGAATTACCCCGTGCAGCTGTGCCTGTCGCCGCTGGTCGGCGCGATCTCCGGCGGCAACTGCGCCGTCGTCAAGCCCTCGGCCTACGCCCCGGCCACGAGCGCGGCGATCGCGAAGCTCATCCGCGAGACCTTTGACGCGCGCTACATTGCCGCCGTCGAGGGCGGCCGCGCGGAGAACAGTGCGCTGCTCGCCCAGCGGTTCGACACGATCTTCTTTACCGGCAGCGTCGCCGTCGGCAAGGTCGTGATGGAGGCCGCGGCGAAGCACCTGACCCCCGTCACGCTGGAGCTTGGCGGCAAGAGCCCCGTCATCGTCGACAAAACGGCCGATCTGAAGCTCGCCGCGCGGCGCATCGCCTTCGGCAAGGTCCTGAACGCCGGGCAGACGTGCGTGGAGCCGGATTATCTGCTGATCGACACGTCGGTCAAGGACGCCTTCGTGCGCGAATACCGGGCGGCGCTGCAGGCGTTCTTCCCGGACGGCCGGATGGATGAGATGCCTGTGATCGTATCCGAAAAGCACTTTGCCCGCGTGACGAAGCTGCTGGAGGGGCAAAACGCGTGCATTGGCGGCACCTTTGATGAAAAAACGCGCTTCGTCGCGCCCACGCTGCTGGACGGCGTTTCGCCGGACAGCCCTGTGATGCAGGAGGAGATCTTCGGGCCGATCCTGCCCATGCTGACCTTTGACCGGCTGCAGGAGGCCATCGACTTCATCCGCGGCCGGGAAAAGCCGCTGGCGCTGTATCTGTTCACCTCCGACCGGGCTGTGGAGCGGCAGGTGCTGGGCAGCTGCTCGTTTGGCGGCGGCTGCATCAACGACACGATCATCCATCTGGCCACGACGCACATGCCCTTTGGCGGCGTCGGCCACAGCGGCATGGGCAGCTACCACGGCAAAAAGAGCTTCGAGACCTTCACCCACGCGCGCTCGATCGTCAAAAAATCGACCTGGCTCGACCTGCCGCTGCGCTACCACCCGTACTCGGAAAAGAAGCTGCGGATGGTAAAAAAGTTCATGAAATGAGCGTTTTGCAAACCGGCTCCCGCCCGCGCGGGAGCCGGTTTGCTCTGTCTGCACAAAAAATACGGCGAGCCGGCAACATTTTTTCACCGAATCACCCATTGACATTTTCTGACCGGGCAGATATAATGGCCCCAGAAATCAGGAAAGGAGCCGACACGCGATGAAGCAGCTGTTTACGACCGCTATGATGATGCCGATGTGCATGCGCAGCATGTGCATGTTTTCGCATACGCAAAATTCGGCTCGCTTTGTTTCATAAAATTCCAGATTGGCAGCATGGCTGCCGGGATCGGGGCTGAGAAACGATGTGAGTTTCCCGGCTCTTTTTATTTGTGCAGAAAAAACATTGGAAGGGGATCACCCATGATCGAGCTGAAACATCTCGGCAAAATCTATTCCTCGGCCTCCGGCAGCGTGGAAGCGCTGAAGGATGTGAATCTCACGATCGCAGACGGCGAAATTTTTGGCATCATCGGCCTGTCCGGCGCGGGCAAATCGACGCTGGTGCGCTGCATCAACCTGCTTGAGCGGCCGACCTCCGGCGAGGTGCTGGTGGACGGGCAGAACATCATGGCGCTCAGCCAGAAGGAGCTGCTGCAGGTCCGGCGGCAGATCGGCATGATCTTCCAGGGCTTTAACCTGCTCGAGCAGCGGACGGTCCTGCGCAACATCTGCTTCCCGCTGGAGATCTCCGGCACGCCGAAGGCGGAAGCGAAGAAGCGGGCGGAGGAGCTGCTGCGGGTCGTCGGCCTTTCCGACAAGGCTGCAAGCTACCCCTCGCAGCTCTCCGGCGGCCAGAAGCAGCGCGTGGCCATCGCAAGAGCCCTGGCGACCAAGCCCCGGTATCTGCTCTGCGACGAGGCGACCAGCGCGCTCGACCCCAACACGACGCGCTCGATCCTGGAGCTGCTGCGCGAGATCAACAAGACGCTCGGCGTCACCATCATCGTCATCACGCACGAGATGAAGGTCATCGACCAGATCTGTGACCGTGTTGCAGTCATCGACAAGAGCTGCATCGCAGAAGAGGGCCGCGTGGCGGATGTCTTCACGAGCCCGAAGTCCGATATCGCGCGGGAGCTGGTTTTGCCGCAGGAGCGGCCGGTGCTCGAGCCGACGACCGGCGGGCGCAAGGTCCGCATCATCTTCAACGGCGAAAATACGCAGAAGCCGGTCATCTCCGAGATGATCCTCGCGTGCCGCGTGCCGGTCAACGTGCTGTTCGCCGACACAAAATCCGTCGAGGGCGCGGCCTACGGCCACATGATCTTTGAGCTGCCCAACGACGAGCACGACGCGGAAAAGGTCATCAGCTGGCTGAAAAACAGCGGCCTGACCTGGAAGGAGGAACGGTAAATGGCAACCGAATTTTTCCTGAAGCTGTGGGACAATCACATCATCCAGCTCGGCGTGTGGCAGACGGTCTATATGACGTTTTTGACCTCGCTGTTCGCCTATGTCATCGGCCTGCCGCTCGGCGTGGTGCTCTGGGTCACGGATAAGGACGGGCTGCACCCCAACAAGGGCGTCAATACGGTGCTCGGCTTTATCGTGAACTTCTTTCGCTCAATCCCGGCGGTCATCCTGATGGTCGCCATGATCCCGGCGGCAAGACTGCTGCTCGGCACGTCGACCGGCAACGGCGCAGTTATCGTCACGCTGATCATCGCCGCCGCGCCGTATGTGGCCCGCATGGTCGAATCCTCGCTCAAAGAGGTCCCGGCCGGCGTCATCGAGGCCGCACAGGCCATGGGCTGCACGAACCTGCAGATCATCTGGCATGTGCTGCTGCCGGAGGCAAAGCCGTCGCTCATCTCCGGCTCGATCATCTCCACGGTCACGATCCTCAGCTATACTGCCCTCGCCGCCACACTCGGCGGCACCGGCCTCGGCCAGGTCGCCATCATCTACGGCCACCAGAGAAGCCAGAAGCTCGTCGTCTGGGTCTGCGTGTTCCTGATCGTCATCATCGTGCAGGTCATCCAGATCGTCGGCACGCGCATCCTCCGCAGGACGGATAAGCGCGCCCGCTGAAAGGAGCTGCCGATGAGACAGATCTTTGAATATCTTCTGCGTATCAACTGGCGCTGCGGACGAATGTGACCGAAGTCGTCCGGATAAGAAAAACCAAACAGCCAGTTTATATTACATTTAAAAAGGAGTCATTATCATGAAAAAGGTACTTGCAATCGTTCTTGCCGCTCTGCTGATCGTTGCCGCCCTCGCCGGCTGCGCAGCCAAGAGCGAGACCGCTGACACTACTGCCACCACCGATACCGCCGCTGCCGAGACCACCGACGGCAAGCTGGAAGTGCTGAAGGTCGGCGCTTCCTCCACCCCGCACGCAGAGATCCTCGAGCAGGTCAGGGACACCATGGCCGCTGAGGGATACGACCTGCAGATCGTTGTGTACGACGACTATGTCCTGCCCAACCAGTCCCTGGCGGACGGCTCGCTCGACGCCAACTACTTCCAGCACACCCCGTACCTGAACAGCTTCAACGCTGCCAACGGCACTGACCTCGTCTCCGCTGCCAAGATCCACTATGAGCCGTTCGGCCTGTACGGCAACGGTGTGGACTCCGTCGACGCCATCGCCTCCGACGCGACCATCCTGATCCCGGCCGACGATTCCAACGAGACCCGTGCCCTGCTCCTGCTGGCCCAGGAAGGCCTCATTGAGCTGCCCGCCGACGCTTCCGCGGAAAAAGGCGTGACCACGCTCGACATCGTCGACGCCAAGGGCCACGACGTGCAGGCCCTGCAGGCCGATACCGTCCCGGCACAGCTGGCCAACTCCAATGAGGGCACCGTCGCTGTCATCAACGGCAACTACGCCCTACAGGCCGGTCTCCACGCCTCCGACGCCCTGGCCATCGAAGACGCCTCCGGCGACGCGGCCCAGACCTACGCCAACATCGTTGCCTGCCGCGCAGGCGAGGAGAACAGCGCCAAGATCCAGGCCCTGGTCAAGGCCCTGCAGTCCGACGCTGTGAAGACCTACATCGAGAACACCTACAACGGTGCTGTCGTCGCGATCTTCTGAGAAATTTCCAAATAACAGAACGCGCCCCCGGACCTTTGTCCGGGGGCGCGTTTTGTATCTGTGTCAATCCATATCGTAGTCGTAGCCGTAGCCCTCGAAGCCGCCGAAGTCGGGGATGTCGGTGTCGGGGGCGGTCTGGCCCTCCAGCTCGGCCTGCGCCTGCTGCTCGGTCGCGTCGATCTCGCTCTCGCCGGGGCGTTCGTCGAGCGTGAGGGTGATCTCCAGCTCCGCGCCGGCGCGGTAGATCTTCAGGGTGACGGTGTCACCGGCCTTCTGCTTGGCCAGCGCCGCGCTCAGGTCGGTGAAGGAGCTGATCTCGCGGTCTTCAAACTGCAGGATGATGTCGCGCGGCTGCAGCCCGGCGGTCTCCGCGCAGCTGCCCTCGGTCACGGTGACGATCTGCGGACCGGCGGGCAGGTTGTAGGTCGCGGCGACCTCACTGTCGAGATCCTGCAGCGTCACGCCGAGATAGGCGCGGCCCAGGACCCGGCCGTAGAGCTGCAGGTCGTAGACCACGCGCATGACGTCGTTGATCGGGATGGCGAAGCCGAGCCCCTCGATGGACACGCCGGATTCCGTCGTGCCGGAGACCTTGGCCGTCGTCATGCCGATGACGTTGCCGTCCATATCGAACAGCGGACCGCCGGAGTTGCCCGCGTTGATGGCGACGTCGGTCTGCAGCATGTTGATGGGCGTGCGGTCGGGGGTGATCTCGCGGTCGAGCGCGCTGATGTAGCCCGCGGTCATCGTGAAGGTCAGCTCGCCCAGCGGGTTGCCGATGGCCTCCACGGTCTCGCCGACCTCGATCTGGTCGGAATCGCCGATCGTGATGGTCTGCAGGCCCTCGGCTTCGATCTTCAGCAGCGCGACGTCGTTCATGCTGTCCGTGCCGACGATCGCAGCGGGGTATTCCTCCCCGGAATAGAGCTGCACGACGATGGAGCCTTCGCTCGCGTCCGCGACGACGTGGTTGTTCGTGACGATGTAGCCGTCCTCCGTCAGGACGAAGCCGCTGCCGGTGCATGCGGAGGTCGTGGTCTGGCCCCAGACGTTGGTGGTCACCTGCGTGGCGATGCCGCAGACCGCGCCGACGTTCATCTGGTAGACCTGCGTCGGGGTGAGCGTCTTGCCCGTGTCGTTGGACGGGAGCGTATCGGGCAGCGGCCGGCGCTCAAGGCGGTAGGCGCCCTTGTCGTCCGTGGGCTGCGCGGCGGTCTCAGCGGCAGGTTCCGGCTCGACAGTCTGCTCGGCCATGGCGTCGACGCTGGTCTGCTGCCCGGCGAGGTTTTTCTCTCCCAGCGCGGCGATCGCCTGCTTCAGCGCGTATCCGCCGGCTGCGGCGACGATCGCCACGACAGTGAGCAGGGCCGCGATCTTGAGGCCGGTATGCCTGCCGCTGCGGCGGATCTCCTCTTTGGCCTGCTGCAGCGGCTGCGCGGGTTCGGCGGGCGCGGGGTCGGCCGGTTCAAAGCTGTAGTTCAGTTTTTCATCGTAATTGTCCATCGTTCGGTGCTCCTTGTATCATTGGTTCAAAAAAGATCGGCGGGAAGCTCCAGCATGTGGCTCACGCGCTTGAGCGAGAGCCGGCGGCGCATGTACGGGTGGAAGCGGAAGCTGACGCGGACGAAGTCGGGATCCTTGCCGACCTCCTGGATCGTCGTCTTGCAGCCCGCCTGCCGCATGGCGGCAAGACAGGCCTCGTAGGACGGCACGGACCGCACGATCTGCCGGATCTCGGGCCAGCAGGCTTCGATGCGGCGGGGGTCGATGCCGTCGGTGATGGTGTCGGGGGTATTGAGCTTGCGCACGTCCGGGGCGAGCGCGCCGTAGATGCTGTAGATTTCGTCCCAGTTGCAGACCTCCGGATGGGCCGTCACCTGCGGCAGCTGCGCGAGCTTTTCATAGTACTGCAGGATCATCAGCGTCGTGACGCCGACGTCCTCGCCGTGGTAGTTGGGCGTTTTGCCGTCGAGCAGCTCCATGCACTCCCAGAAATGGGCCATGATGTGCTCCGTGCCGCTGCCGGGGCGGGAGGTCTTGGTGAAGCTCATCGCGATGCCGGTCAGAAGAAGCGATTCGAAGATCGCGGCCGCGGTCTTTTCGTCGCGCTTTGTGACGCTTCTGGCCATGGCAAAGATCTGGTCGGCGGCCTGCCGCGTGAGCGCGGCGACGCGCTCACAATAGGATTCCCCGGTCAGAAGATTCGATACCTGCCAGTCGATCAGCGCAACGTATTTGGAGATCATATCGCCGAAGCCCGCGGATTTGAGCGCCGCCGGGGCGTCTGCCAGGATCTTCGTGTCGCCGATGATGACCTCGGGGCATTTGGCGGGATACGTGATCTTGAAATTCCCGTTCACGATGGGCGCGGAGTAGGACGCAAAACCGTCCATCGACGGAGCAGTGGCGAACAGGCACAGCGGCACGTCGTGCCGCGCGCAGGCAAGCCGGCACGGGTCGTGGACCGAGCCCGTCCCGACGGCCAGCACGCCGTCGACCCGGTCAAAATAACTCTCGATCTTCTCCACGTCCTGCATCGTCGCCACGCGGATGGTCGGCCAGATGTGCCGCACGACGGCAAAACCGGCGAGCGAGGCCTCGATGCCCTCCGCCGCGGCGAGCGTCTGCTCGTCTGCCGCCAGCAGCAGGCGCGGGCCGAAGCCGTTTTTCCGGAGAATATCGCCGACGCTGCGGACAAGACCGCTGCCGATCTCGATATCCCGGATGGCGCACGTATGCGCCTGCCCGCAGGCGCAGTTCTGGTAGCTGTGGATCAGCGCGTGGAAATCAGTCATGGTGGATCCTCCTTCTGTATGGTAAGTGCCTCCCGGAAAACGCGTCCCCCAGGCTCCCCTCCCAGGGAAGCTGTCAGCCGAAGGCTGACTGAGAGGTTGCCGCAGATTTGCGATAAAACCCAAACCGCAAATTCAGTTTGCGGTTTGGAAAGGAAGAAACGAGCACAGAGGATAAGAGACGTCGCTTGCGGCGGCTCGTTCCGTCGCGGTCGTTTCTGACGCGCCTCCGGCGGCCCTATCTTTTCTCTCGCAAGAGAAAAGATAGGGGGAGAAAAGAGTGCTTGGACGCGTTTGGTGCATGCTGCGTCTGAATTTTGGTGGGACCAATGTTTCAGGCGCCGTTCCACTCGATACTCACTCTACGAGTTTCTGCTGCGCGCCGCCTGATACGGGGGTATCAGATTTGATACCAGTTGCCGTAGAACGACTGCTATCAATAGAAGGTGCGGATGAAATCCGGATAGATGTTACCTTCTTGCGGGGAAAGGCTCCCCTCCCAGGGGAGCTGTCAGCGAAGCTGACTGAGAGGTTGCATCAAATTTGCCACGACCTCTCCGTCTCGGCTTCGCCGAGCCACCTCCCCTTCCAGGGGAGGCTTGGGAACTGCGCACTCCAATGGCTTCCCCTACGAGGGGAAGCTGTCGCCGCAGGCGACTGATGAGGTGGGGCAGTTTCGGCACTGTACAGAGCTTCTTAGCTGTTTGGGTTCGGCGTATCGAGCATTGTTTTGCAGGCGGTGAGGACTTTGGCGGCAATGGGGGCGGCGATCTGGCTGCCGGAGCCGCCCTGCTCGGCGAAGACCACGAAGGCCAGCGGGTAGGCTTCGTCCTGCACAAAGCCGGCGAACATGGCATCGGCCGGGCCGTTTTCCCGTTCGGCCGTGCCGGACTTGGCGCAGACCGTCAGCGCGCCGAACTGCCACGCGCCGTACTGGTTCACGACCGCGCTGCGCATCATGCTGCCGAGCGTATTTGCCGTCGCGGCGGAGAGCAGCTGCCCGGTCGTTTCGGTCTTCGCCTCATAGACGGTCTGGCCTGCGCGGGAGATCTTCTGCATGAGATAGGGCTCGGCGGCCTCGCCGCCGCCCGCGATCACGCCCATGAAGCGCAGAAACTGCAGGGCGGTGACCTGGTCGGTATATTGTCCGATCCCGGCCCAGGCGACGCTGCCTTCGTCCGCGTCCGACAGATCGACGGTCGAGCGGGCGGTATAGCCGTCGCAGCGGAGCGTCCCGTTGAGCCCCAGCCGGTCGGCCGCGGCCTGCAGCTTGTCCTTGCCGAGAGCGGCGGCAAGCTCGCCGTAATAGACATTGCACGAGTGCGCCAGCGCCTGCGTCATCGAAAGTGTGCCGTGCTCGCCCATGCAGATGATCTCCTGCCCGCCGATGATCGTCTCGCCGGTGCAGGTATAGGTCTGGTCCTTGGAGGCGGCGTCGGCTTCGAGCGCTGCGGCGCTCGTGACGAGCTTGAAGATGGAGCCGGGCGTGTAGGACGCGTCAAAGAAGCGGTTGAGGTACACGCCGTCATAATCGCCGGTCTCGTCGCCCGCGATATCGGGGATATTGTCCGGGTCATAGCTCGGGCTGGTCACGGCGCAGAGGATCTCGCCGGTTTTGTAGTTATAGACGCCCACTGTGCCGTGGTAGCTGCCGAGGGCCTGCAGCGCGGCCTTCTGCACGTCGGCGCTGATGGTGAGCCGGGCGCTGGCCGTGCCCTTGGAGGCTTCGCTCAGGCCGGTGATCTTGTCGTAGCCGATCATCTGCTCGGCGAAGTTCCCCAGCAGCGGCGCGCTGATATAGCCGTAGCGGTCGCCGAGCAGGTGGACGGTCGCCGCGCGGACGGCGGCGTCGGAGCTGTAGACGCGCCCGTCCGTCGTGTTGAGGATGCGCGCGCCCGTGCGGTCATAGATCTTCCCGCCTGTGAGGTTCGTGCCGGTATAGACATGCGGGCTGCCGGAAAACGTCACCCATTTGTCCGCATTCACCGCGTATTTGACGCAGAAGGCCAGCGTCCCCGCGGCGAGCACGATCGCCAGCGCCAGCGCGAACAGCGCGCGGCGCGATACCTTTTTCATCGGCCCGCCTCCTTCCGTCCGTCAGGGCTCCAGACGCTCTCGTCTTCCGCATCGGCACCCACTTCGGCTTCGTCCGGAATGTCGTCTTCTGCGTCCTGTTCTTGCGGAAGCTCCTGCGCGCCGTGCGGCAGGCGGATGGCGAACGACGCATTCTGCCGGGTATCCGCCGCCTTGATAAAGGCCAGCAGCCCCCACACGCACACCATACTCGATCCGCCGTTCGACACGAACGGGAACGTCACGCCGGTCAGCGGCAGGAAATCCGCCATGCCGAACACATTGAGGATCGTCTGCGTGACCATCACCGTCACCGCGGCGCACGCGCCGATCGTATAAAAGCAGCTGCGCCCCGCCGGGGCCGAGCGCACCACAAAGCACGCGAGGATCACGATGCACGCGACCATCATGATCGCCAAAATCAGCCCCCACTCCTCCGACACGAAGGCGAAGACCAGATCGGTGTCCGACGCCGCGACATACTTGAGCCACCCCTTGCCCGGCCCGAGGCCGAACAGCCCGCCGGACGCGATGCACATCATCGAGCGGGTCTGCGAATACCCGGTCGTGAGCGCATAATCCCACACGTGCCCCCACGCCTCAAACCGGTTCCGCGCATACGGCAAAAACCGCAGCACCAGCACCCCCGCGAACCCCGTCGCGGCCAGCGCCAGCGCGATGGTCGCAAAATTGCCCGAGCGCAGAAACGCGATGACCAGGAACGCCACGAAGAAAATGACGGCCGTGCCGAAATCCTTCATCAGCGCCAGACAAGCGCAGATCGCCGCGGAATACGCGATAAACAGAATGATGTTCCGCTTCGCCATCAGCCGCGAAAGCGTGGACGCGCCGACGTAAATGAAGCACACCTTCACGAACTCCGACGGCTGGAACGAAAGCCCGCCCAGCTGGATCCAGTTGCGCGCGCCGTATTTCTCCACGCCGAAGATCAGGTTGAACACCAGCAGCCCCATGCCTGCCACCGCGGCCAGATACCGCACGGCCTTCGCCCGTTCCAGATCGCGCAGCGACCAGCAAACGGCCAGAAACACGCACACGCCCGCGCAAACCGCCAGCAGCTCCTTGACCAGACTCTCCGGCGCGGAGCTCGACACCACCGCCAGCCCCATCGTGCACAGGAAAAACGCCAGTGTCTCCGCCTCAAATCCCGTCCTGCGGAAGATCCGCAGCCCGAGATACAGCGCCCATTCCAGCCCGATCAGCCCGCCGAACGCCGTCAGCTCCAGCGCCGCGTCGCACCCGCCGAGGATCAGCTGCAGCGCCGCCAGCAGCTGAAACAGCGTCAAAAGCAGCAGCGTCGGCGCCTGCCGCACGGCGCGGCCCGCGCGCGTGCGCGTGCCGGCCTGGATACGCTCCTGCTCCTTCGTGATGGGCACGAGCGTAAAGTTGACCCCGCCCATCGTGATCACGTCGCCGAACCGCAGCGCCGCCAGCGCGGTCTGCCGCCCGTTGACGAACACGCCGGATTTCGACTGCGCGTCCGAGATCGTCCAGCTCCCGTCGTCATACCGTGTCAAAACCGCGTGCGTGCGCGAGATCGTCGGGTACCCCAGCTGCACGTCGCAGCCCGCGCCGCGCCCGACCAGACTTTCCCAGTGCGTCACCGGGATATGCGTCCCGTCCGGCGTCGTCAGCCAGGCCCAGACCTCCGGCTCCTGCCGGAACGTCAGCAGACTCACCGCGCACCGCACCAAAATTCCCAGCGCCAGCACCGGAAACACATAGCACAGCCACGGGGCCGGCTCTAATTGTGAAAAAAACGAATTCAGCGTATCCTGCATCATAAGTTCTCCAAAATTTGGCCTATTTTTCGCCAGTTTCCTCCGTCTTTGGCAGCTCGTCGACGGTCTGGATGTCGCGATAGGCCCGCGTGTCGGTCGTGAGCGACTTTTTCCGGAGCTTTTCGTTGACGGAGTCGGAGATCAGCAGATAGAGGATCGCGAACACCGGCACCCCGAGGATCATCCCCGTAAACCCGAACAGACTCGCCGCGATCGTGATCGACGCCAGCACCCAGAACCCGGAGATGCCCACCGTGTTCCCCAGGATCTTCGGCCCGATCACGTTCCCGTCGACCTGCTGCAGAACCAGAATGAAGATCACGAAATAAAACGCCTGCAGCGGGTTCACCAGCAGAATGAGGAACGCGCACGGCACCAGCCCGATGATCGGCCCGAAGAACGGGATCACGTTCGTCACGCCGATGACCGTCGCGATCAGCGCCGGATACGGCATCTTCAAGATCAGGATCCCGATGTAGCACAGCACGCCGATGATCGCCGAATCGACGATCTTGCCGATCACGAACCCGTTGAACACCCGGTAAATATTCCGCCCGAGGTAGAAAATGTGGTCCGCGCCCTTGCGGGAGAAGGCGGCCACGATGATCTTCTTCCCCTGCGCCTGAAACGTCTCCTTTGACCACAGAATGTACACCGACGCGACCAGCCCGATGAGAACGTTCATCAGGCTTTTCACGACCGCCACCACCGACGTCGTCACCGTCGCCAGCAGCTTCTGCACGTCCTGCAGAAAGGTCGTCGTGATCCAGTTGTTGATGAATTCATAGATCTTGCCCAGCGCCGAGTCGACGTAGCCCTGAATTTCCGGGTTGTCCTCCAGCACGTTCGTGACCCAGCGGTCGATGCTCGTGTAGTAATTCTCCGCGTTGTCCACGATCCCGACCACGCTCTCATACAGCTGCGGCAGCAGCATCGAGAAAAACGCGTATAAGATCAGCGCCGCCACGATCACCGCCGTGACCACGCCCGCCCCCCGGCTCACATTCCGCACGGCCTGCGCCTTCCACTTCGTCTTCGCCCCCAGCAGCGGGCCGAGCCGCGTGTCGACGAACCGCACGATCGGGTTCAGCAGAAACGCGAATACCGCCCCGAGGATCAGCGGCTCCAAAATCGCCTCCAACCCCCGCAGCACGCCGAAAAACCCCGGCAGGTCCGTAAAGATCACCACCAGCACCACGCTGATGCAGATCACCGCCAGCGCCGTCAGCCCCCATTTCACATAGACCCGGTCCCGTTTCTCGTCCATCCCCGTGCTCCTTTACCCGTTTTTCTCCATTCTATCATACTTCTATAAAATCCGCAATTCCACTTGCCGCATGGAAAGGAAAACGATACAATATATTTATAGGATCCCGCCGCAGCGGAAAGCCTCCCCTCTCAGGGGAGGTGGCTCGGCGAAGCGTGACGGAGAGGTTACGTCCCGGCGGGTTTAACCTCTCAGGCGCTTCGCGCCAGCTCCCCTTAACAAGGGGAGCCCCAGTAAAGAGCCTCCCCTTGTCAAGGGGAGGTGGCACGGCGAAGCCGTGACGGAGAGGTTATACAGAAAGGAGACCCCCGCATGGAGCATAAAAACAACCCCACCCTGACGCCCCGCGCCCGGCAGCTCCGCAAGACCATGACGAAGGAAGAACGCAAACTATGGTATGATTTTTTGCGCGCTTACCCGCTGCATATCTACAGACAGCGGACGATCGGAAAATATATCGCCGATTTTTATTGTCCCGCGGCCTCCCTCGTCATCGAGCTCGACGGCTCTCAGCATTGCGAGCCCGCCGCCCAGTCCTACGACGCTGCCCGCACCGCCTACCTCGCCTCCCTCGGCCTCCACGTCCTCCGCATCCCCAATAACGCCCTCACCCAAAACTTCCCCGCCACCTGCGACTATATCGACGCGGTGATAAAGAAAAGATTAAAGCAAAAGTAAAAGCCTCCCCTTGTCAAGGGGAGGTGTCACGCGAAGCGTGACGGAGAGGTTACGAAGCCCCCGGCGGGTATAACCTCTCAGTCAGCCTTCGGCTGCCAGCTCCCCTTAACAAGGGGAGCCTTTGGTACCGCGAATCCCAAGCCTCCCCTTGTTAAGGGGAGGTGTCACGCGAAGCGTGACGGAGAGGTTACGCCCCGGCGGGTTTAACCTCTCAGGCGCTTCGCGCCAGCTCCCCTTAACAAGGGGAGCCCCAGTAAAAAGCCTCCCCTTAACAAGGGGAGCCCCAGTAAAAAGCCTCCCCTTGTCAAGGGGAGGTGCCCCAGTGCGCACACTGGGGCGGAGAGGTTACCCCCCCAATGTTACAATCAAATTACAAACCCCGCCACCCTCTTGACTCCCGGGCTCGCGCGCTGTAAAATGCAGATACAAATTACACAGGGGGCCTCGCCCCGATGTGTAAAATTTAAACAGGAGGAAATCCAAATGAAGAATCTGAAGAAGGTTCTTGCGCTGGTCCTGGCCGTCGTCATGATCATGGGCGTCGTCACCGTCGCTAGCGCAAAGACCTACACAGATGTCAAGGCTACTGACGATTATGCCACTGCTATTGACATTCTGTCCAATCTGAACATTCTCGATGGCTTTAAGGATGGCGACAACTATTCCTTTAAGGCTGACGGAACGTTCACCCGTGCCCAGGCAGCCAAGATCGTGGCGATCGTCCACAACGCGGCTACCAACGGCAAGATCAAGGGTCAGGACGCGATCTCCGCTCTGTACAGCAATGCACAGAACCCGTTCGTGGACTGCAACAACAGCTGGGCTCTGCCCTACATCAACTACTGCCGCATCACCGGCCTGGCTAATGGCATGACCCTCACCACCTATGAGCCGAACCGCTACGTGACCGGCGTGCAGTTCCTGAAGCTGATGCTCACCACCCTGAACTTCGACACCGCCAAGGAAGGCTACACCGGCACCGGCTGGGACGTCAACGTCCTGAACCGCGCCAACGAGATCGGCCTGACTGCTGGTCTGAAGGACGGCTGGAAGGCTATCGCCCCCATCACCCGTGGTGAAGCTGCGCAGGTCCTCTACAATGCCCTGCAGGCTTACCTGGTTGAGTACGGCCAGCTGGTCAAGAACAACTACGTCAACAAGACGGCTAAGGCAGACGGCTACTACAAGTCTTCCTTCATCTCCAACGAGCAGGTTGCCCAGTCCGGCTTCACCCTCGCTGCTAAGATGGGCATCTCCATCGTTCGTGCGACTGACTCCTTCCGTCGTCCGGGCTATACTTGGACCGACGCTACCACTGGCTGGACCGCATTCTACATGGATACCCGGAAGGCTGAGTTCAAGACCGCCGTTACCGAGTGCGAGATCCTGAAGGCCATGGGCATTGCTGAGAACAAGACCACCAAGGTCAACCTGAACGGCTGGTACAAGGGTGACGCCACTAGCACTGACGCTACCTCCAAGGCTTCCAAGCTGCTGGTTGATGGCAAGTCTGTTCCTTACACCGCGCTGAACTACTATGCAGTCGATGGCCGCAAGTTTGGTCGTTCGACTAACAACCCGAACGATACTGGCGCTGACGGCATCGTTCTGCAGCACAAGACCAACAAGGATTGCCAGAAGCTCCATGGCACATGGACGAAGCCGGTCTTCGGCGGCCAGGGCGATCTGACGCAGGTCTTCCAGACCGAAGATGGCTGGGTTGTCACCACCATCCACACCTTCCTCGCGGAAGTCACCCAAGTCAACAAGAACAACAAGTACAGCCACGCCACTGCTGAGACTGCGAAGATCAAGCTCTGGCTCCAGAATGCTTCTGAGAACGCGGCGTACAACCCCGCTTATCCGGAGATTCCGTATGTGGAGGACCCCGTCATCGTTGATGCTCGTATGAAGGGCACCTCTACTGTTGACTACGCCAAGGGCACCAAGGTTCTGGTCAACCTCTCCCTGAAGAAGGATGAGACGACCAACTACGGCACTTACTACACTTGGGGTAACGGCGAGGATTCTGCTGTTGCTACCATTGTCGGCGCTGCTGACTCCAAGACTGGCACTCTGACCGGCGCTTCCGGCCTCAACCAGGCTGAGACCGTCTCCATCGACGGCACCAAGTACCCCGCTGCCTGCCGCTTCGTTCTGGGCAAGGATGCCGCTATGAACCAGCAGAACAACAAGGAAGCTTACACCTTCTACTTCGACTCCTATGGCAACGTTATCGGCCGTGAAGCAGTCTCTGCTACCAGCAACTACGTTGTCATGGACAAGATCTGGGCGCATGTCGATGATGGCGACTTCACCGTCTATGCGAACCTGTATGATCTGACCGGCACTGCCATCGAGAAGGTCAAGGTCTCCCTGAAGGCTGGCTCCTTCAAGGACTTCTATGCGAAGGCTTATGAGTATGATCCTACCTTCGTTGAGCCTGGTAAGATCGCTACGATCGCTGAGGTCAACGACCCGCAGCTCACCGATGCTCTGTACACCTACACGGTCGACGACAAGGGCGTCTACACGCTGAACTATGCTGGCGCGTTTACTGACGTCACCGGCAAGAACGCAACCTTCGGCGCTGCGACCGGTACCACCAACGCTGGTTACGGCAGATATCCTCTGACCACTGGCACTGCCTACTACATCACGCATGCTGCAAAGACCGCCTATCTGCGCAATGGTAATGACTTCATCAACCTGTCTGAGTCCACCAAGTTCGTGGTCAAGGGCACGGATAAGACCTGGAAGGTTTACAACGGCTACTCCGAGCTGCCGGCACTGACTGCTGTCTACTGCGACTATACCGTCGAAGCCGGTAACACTGGCTATGCTAGCCTCGTCTATCTGGGCGACGCTACCTATGAGAGCGCTTCCATCACCGGCTTTGTCCCGACTTGGAAGCAGTTCAGTTGGGTTGGCTCCTACGCTCAGGTTAACGTCTACGTCGACGGCGAACTGACTACGCTCAATGTTAAGCCTGTGTTCACTCTGAATGTGAATGGGCAGAGTGTCACTTTCCGTCTTGGTGATGTCAACGCTTACTTCCCGTATGCTGGCATGTACAAGTTCAACAGCAAGACCGACGCTGACGGCGTTGTCTACTGCGATGTCGTTGCATTTGATGACGATCTGCTTGCTTACGGTACTGTAAGTCAGGTTAACAAGGTCAGCAATGACGTGACTGCGTTCACAGTTACTGGCGCTGCCGGCGCGTTCAACGTTTCCGGTGCTACCATCTACCTGGTCAAGGCAAATGGTACAGTCGAGAAGGTTGACAGCGCTTGGATCGAGGATGCTACGGTTGCTGTTTACGGCGTTGCAAATGGTGAATATCACTACGCGACTGCAATCTACGTCTTCGATGCTGATCTCACCGATCAGGTTCGGCCTACTCCTGCTCCGTAAAGGGATAAATCCACAATAAACACAAAAAACTCCTCAAGCACTCAAGAGAGGCCGTGCGCGAGGCGCTGCAGAAGGCGGGGCGGACCGAC
>OMBG01000536.1_pt1 | contig 19659 bp, 21 predicted proteins | sample 1674251 | NCBI WGS metagenome assembly OMBG01 (sample SAMEA103958153, study PRJEB25191) | human gut metagenome | reverse complement strand
GATTTTTTTACGAAACAGAGTGTATGAAATGCAACTGGAATGTAAGAGAACTCCGTAGACAGATAAAAACTAACCTTTATGTAAGAGCTGGCATAAGTAAAAAACCAGAGCTTTTATTAAAAAAATCTGTTGATAATGCAAATGGAACAATGTTATCAATAAAAGATCCATTTACGTTTGAATTTTTGGGACTTGATGCAAGGGATGCTGTGTCAGAATCTGATTTGGAACAGGCTCTTATGGATCATTTGCAGGAATTTATGTTAGAACTTGGAGAGGGATTCTGTTTTGAGGCAAGACAAAAGAGAATTATAATAGATGATAAATATTATTTTATTGACCTTGTTTTTTATAACCGTCTTTTACATTGCAATGTTATTATTGAACTTAAGAATGATGAGTTCAAACATGAGGATTTGGGACAGCTTAACGCTTATGTAGGGTATTATAAGAAAAATGAGATGACAGAAGGAGATAATCCGCCAGTAGGAATACTACTTTGTACAGACAAAGGCTCGCAGATGGTAGAATATGCATTATCTGGAATGGATAACCAATTATTTGTTTCAACTTATATGTTACATTTACCTGACAAGAAGAAACTAGAAGAATTTATGTTAAAAGAGATAGAAGAAATGGGAGTGCGGCAATTCTAATCCGGATATTGAGTTGTTGTCTCCAATAGCAAGATTATTGAATATTTCTCTTGATACATTATTGTCTTATCATGAAATGCTTACGAGTGCAGAAATTGAAGAGATTATCAAGAAAATGGATAACATGATTTCAGAAGAAGGTTATGAAAATTTTACATACAGTAATGGTTCTTATACATATCATGATACATATGTAGGAGGGGAACAGTTTGCCGGTGAAGAAGCTATATGGTATGAGGTAAATCACAGTATGCAATGAATTACGCAGGACGCGTTTTAGATCAGAAGTTCAGTGGTGATTTCTTAAAAGAAGCACTTCGTCAGGCCGATAAAAAGATGCCGTTTAGAGGACCGGAGCGTTATCGATCAGGACAGTATATTTATAAGTGTAATGTGGTTGGAGATTTTTGTTGGTTTCAAGGTTATGAAGAAATTTACTGTGATAATGAAAGGGTATATGAATGTTATTTTCATGGTGGAGTAACAAAGTAAATAATAGTATTTACAATTTCGTTTTAGAAACATAAATCAGTTGTCGACATTTTGCAGACAGCTGATTTTTTGCATGATATAGTTATATGGTGTACGAAGTTTGGTACCGTGAACAGTAACCAGCTTTTGACTTTTCCGGAAATTCATGATATTATTGGTTAGTCACGGCTAACCAATAGATAATTATAAAGGAGAAAGCCTTATGACACCAGAAGAATATAAACAACTTTCTATTAAAGAATTTACGCAGGCTGCAAAAATTTATGATAGTGGACACGCAGGAATTTATGAAATGTGCAAGGATGATTATCCTCCGATTTTGGCTGAATTGGAAAAGGAATCATTCCATGATGTTCTTGACTGCGGCTGTGGAACCGGACCGATGTTGCAGCTGCTTCATGAAAAATATCCGGATAAACATTATGTCGGTCTTGATCTTACACCGGAGATGATCCATGTTGCTCAAGCGAAAGAGCTTTCTAACACGGAATTTATTGTAGGTGATAGTGAAAATCTTCCTTTTGACGAAGATTCTTTTGATGCAATTATATGTTCAAATAGTTTTCATCACTATCCGAATCCGCAGAATTTTTTTGACAGTGCTTATCGTGTTTTGCGAAAGGGCGGTCGTCTGATCTTGAGAGACTATACATCATCGAATCTCGGTGTCTGGCTGATGAATCATCTGGAAATGTCTCTGGCAAATCTGGTGGGACATGGAGATGTGAAAATATGTAAGCAGGAAGAATTTATAACTATGGCAGAAAAAGCCGGATTTACAGTATTGAGTATGGAACGGCAGAAAGGTTTTCGTGCACACCTTGTTGCACGAAAATAAGGATGGCACGAAGTGCGACACCGTGAACATCATAAACGTTAGCTACACATTAAAAGATATTAAATATGGCATGGGTTAAAATGGATCTTTAGGGAACTTTTTTGTAGTATATAGATGAAAAAGTTCCCTAAATTTTTTGTGCCAATAATTAGAGTTCTATGATAAAAATCTAACTATGCGAATAAAATATGAAAAATATTCGCAAAAGTACTTGACAGGAAGGTTAGTTAGAACTAACATATATGCGAATGAAATAAAGAAAATGTTCGCATATAGCGAGGAGGAAGCAGAATGTTTATTGAAGGAAAAGACTTAGTAAAAAAATATGGAAAGGGCGAGGCAACGGTGTATGCCTTAGATCATACCGATTTCAGTATGGAAAAGGGAGAGATTGTTGTAATCTTTGGCCCGAGTGGGAGTGGTAAGAGTACACTGTTGAATATACTCGGTGGTCTTGATAAGGTGACAGAAGGAAGCATGATGGTGGATGGAGTGAATCTTGAGAAGATGTCTGCTAAGGAACTTGAAGTATACAGAAGAAATAAGCTTGGATTTATATTTCAGTCATATAATCTGACACCGGATCTCACAGTCAGAGAGAACATTGAGATGACCGCAGAGATTGTAAAGGAGCCGCTTGATGTAGATACTCTTATGGAAAGTCTTGGACTTGCCAAGTATGAGAAGCATTTTCCAAAAGAGCTTTCCGGTGGTCAGCAGCAGAGGACGGCAATCGCCAGAGCCATGGTGAAGAAGCCGGATATCCTTCTTTGTGATGAGCTTACCGGTGCATTGGACACCAAATCCTCAAAAGATGTTTTGAAGAGAGTGCAGAGTATGAATGATACATACAAGACAACCGTTGTGATCATTACACATAACGTGAATATAGCCAGTATGGCAGATCGTATTATTAAGATCACAGATGGTAAGGTTGTGTCAAATACGAAGAACGCAGACAAGAAAAGAGTAGAGGAGATGGAGTTGTAATATGACGATCAACAAGAGAGCTGGACGCAGCATTAAGAAAAATAAATCATTTTATATTATAAGTATTATCCTTACTGCACTTACATCTATGATCATAGTGGCGGCTGTGTCAACAGGTCATACCCTTACCAGTGTTGTGAGAGATTTTGTAGATGAATATAAGGCAGAGGATGCAGAATTTGTTACATATAAGCCCTTGTCAGAGGAAGATATAGACAAGCTGGAAAAGGAATATGATGTAATCCTTGAGTATAGCGGCTATAAAGATATTCATGTAAAAGGCGGAGATCTGGATGGGGTAACTATCAGAGCATTTGCCATGCCTGAGAAGCTGAATCTGTGTGATGTGAGAGAAGGTCATGAACCGGGAGATGGAGAGGCACTTCTTACACAGGACTTTGCAGATGTTCACAACATAAAAATAGGGGATGAGATCTCCCTTGGAGATGATTCCTATAAGGTATCTGCATACACCACTAAGGCAGATTATATCTATATGCTTCAGACATTTACAGGGTTCATTGATAATGAGAAATTTGCAGCGATCGTTGTAAACCGTTCTGAATATGACCGGATTGATACAGAGGAGACCGGATATTATTCCATAAAGTACAATAAGGACAATTCAAAAGAAGTCCGCGAGAAGTTGAACAGCGATTATATAATTGCAAGTTATATGGCAGCTACAACGAACACCAGAATCTCGATGCCGGTAAATGAGGGGGATGCCGTTACCAACATGGCAACCATGTTTGCACCGGTCATGTTCGTCATTGTTCTTACACTGATTGTCATGGTGCTTGGAAGAAACATAAAGAATGAACAGTATCTTCTTGGAACATTTATTTCTCTGGGATTTTCGAGAAAACAGATCATAGGACATTATGTAAGATATGGTCTGATTCCGGGTGTGGTTGGAAGTGTAATTGGAGTGCTGGTTTCCATACCGCTTACTAAGGTTCTGTGCAGATTTTACATTGAATATGATTTTGAGACGCTTATATATAAGCCAACCTATGATCTTCCTTCTGTTGTAATTGCTCTTGTGGTACCGACGCTTCTTTATTGTGCGGCGATTGCAATACAGGCAGGAAAGCTTCTTAAGAAAGCACCTGTGGATCTGCTGAGAAATACAGGAAAAGATACAAAAGCCATTGGTATCATGAAGAACAGTCGCGCCAAGACCCAGGTGAAAATGAGAGTGAGAAGTGTAATGGGACATCCGGGAAGAAGTATCGTTACAACTATCGGTGTGGCGATAGCAGCCTTTTGTATCGTTGCCGGACTTGTTATGAGTGATAGTATGGATGCCCTGCTTAACGATGGCCTTACAAGTTCTATTAAATACGAATATCTGTACCGATTAAATACCCTTCAACAGGGCACACCGGATGAGGGAGAGGCGTTGTTCCAGAATTATTATGAAGTGGATGGCAGTACCGTACAGCTTTCTGCACAGGGAATAGAGACAGATTCCAAGTATTTCCCGGACAAGACAGACAGTGGAGAGAAGTTAGAGCTTGACAAATATTATCTTACAAGTGCAGCGGCAGAGACATTTGGCATGGAGCCGGGAGAGGAATTGATATTTTATAACATTGCTGATCCTAAGGAGCATAAGGTAAAGATCAGTGGAGTTGTAACAGACAATACGCATTGCTACCTGTATACAGGAAGAGACAATGCGACAGAGCTTGCGGGTGTGGATGCCGGTACATACAACTGTATCATAAGCAAGGATGCTCTGACACTTGACAAGGAGCTTGTGGCTAGTGAGACGAAGATGACGGTAACAGCAGATACAATGGATAATCTGATGGGACCTATGAAGGCAATTATTCTGATGATCGAGATCGTGGGAATTGTACTGGGTGTATTTGTACTGTACCTGATCATCAATATGATCGTGTCTGAGACGTCAACTAATATCTCGGTAATGAAGGTGCTTGGTTTCAACCGAAAGGAAATCTCAAACAGAGTACTGAATGTGAATCATGTTCTGGTATGTATCGGATATTTGTTGGGAATACCGATGGCATATACATTTGTCAAGGTAGGATATTCTGATACAATAGAGAATTATGGAATGTTGTTATCACCGGTTGTAACTGTGAAAGCAATCGTGACCGGTTTCCTGCTTACCTGGGTTACATATGAATTGTCCCTCCTTCTTCAAAAGAGAAAAATATCAAGGATTGACATGGTAGAAGCTTTGAAGGAAAATAGTAGAAGCGAATAGTATTTATTTGCGAATACTGTTATTGGAGGAGTCGGATGGCTAAGCGGGTATTTACAGAAGAGGAGAGAGCAGAATATAGAGAGAAAATGCTGGCAGCGGGATTTGATCTGCTGAAGCAGTATGGAATGACACATATGTCGGTTGCGAAAATCACGGAGGCAGCGGGCATAGGTGTCAGTACCTTCTATAATTTCTTTCCGTCAAAAGAGGCTTATGTGTATGAGGTGTTGCAGTACAGGAGAAAGATCATTCCTGATCTGTTAAGGATGGCGCTGAATGGAAAGGAAAAGGCGGGACCTGCCGAGGCAAGAACCTATCTGAAATTCATGATTGACGAGAGTTACAGTGTGTTTCCAAGCCTTTCTCCGGAGGATGAGAAGCGGCTTGCGGAGATGCTTCCGGAGCAGGCGGCACCGAACCAGCAGAAAGAAATGCAGATTGCGAAACAATTCATAGCCATTATGGAGGATGTCCGTCCGGATGCTAATATGACGCTGGTCGCAAATCTCATAAAGATCTATGTACTCGGTGCGGAGGGAAGGGCGATCCTTCATGAGGCAGCATATGAAGAGACTATGGAGCGTATGCGGGATCTGATATTGTATGAGATATTTGGAAGAACGAAGTAGTGGAGGAGAATATAACATGAGCGGAAATATGATAGGATTTATAATATGGGTGATCATTGCACTTATCATTATTGGCATGGGAATGAATGCATGCTTTTCAAAGAAGGAAGTTGCGTTTGGCTTTTGGGCAAATATTAAGCAGTTTCCTGTGAAAGATATAAGAGGTTATAATCGTGCTACCGGTAAACTGTTTATTCTTTATGGATTGATCTTAATTGTATTAGGACTGCCCCTGTTAAAGGGGCAGAATAATCCGTATATTCTGCTGTCGGTACTCGGAGTGATGATTGAGACGATTGCGATTATGGTAATCTACGGTATGTGCGTTGAGGCGAAATATAAAGAATAATAGAATTCATGTAAAAATCAGCTTGTAATTGAAAAGAGTTGTGTTATAATTATGAGTTAGATGTGACTAACCGTAAAGATAGGGCAGTGTTTCTCTATGGAGGGTGATACGTCACAAAAGATAAGGATAAAGAGGAAGGTACATAGCAGTGAATATTCATGAATTTGGAAAAGAAAATAAAGCATTGTATTATTGAAACCAGAATTGTTTGTGGAAATGATTGACAGACTTTAATTAGGAGGTATTAGAAATGATCGTGTTACTGCAAATTGTGTTATATTGTCTTTTATTTATGCTGCTTGTGAAATGTGCAGCAAGAAACAGCGGGCGGAACTGCTTATATTTTTACCCGGATGAATATTTAGCCGAGGCGCAGAAACGTGGGCTTGCCGACATAGAGGAGACGAAGAAGAAAGCAAAAGGATTTATGATACCATTCTGTATCATTATGTTCATTGTTCTGATTCTGTTTATTGCGGTATGGAATCATGTCACAGATTATAAGACAGCATATATTCAGACAGCACTTTTCCTTGTAGTAATGAACTGGTTTGACGGTATTGTAATTGATAGAATCTGGGTAGGACATAGCAAGATCTGGAAGATAGAGGGTATGGAAGGTGTTCCATATGTTCATTCATGGAAAGCAATCATAACGAAACGTAGCATTGCAACGGTATCTTATCTGATCATTGCATTTGCGGTGGCAGGTCTTATTGTGCTGATTGGAAAAATCTGATTTAAATGTGGAATAACATATTGTAAAAGAATTTGTAGAACTGACCAGCATATTTCTTGTAAATTAAAACAAACCATTATTTTGATTGTTTTTTTATACCTAAAACAATCAAAATAATGGTTTTTGTTTACAAATATTATATTTTATGATTTAATAAAGAAAAAGTCGGAAATCATAAAACTGGAAGGTGAGTTTATGAAAGAAAGATTATTTGTAACACCAGAATACACAACTGCAAAGGAAATTAAACAGATTCGGAAGGAATTACATTTGACGCAGAAAGAATTTGCAGAATTTATCAATTGTTCCAAGCCGACCGTAGAACGTTGGGAGAGAAGCGAAGAAGTGATTCGTGGGCCAATTGTTCCATTTCTAAAAATGTTGCAAAAATATCCGGAATATGAGCAGGAAGTGAAGGTGCCGGAAAAAGTGTGGCCGCTCAGAATATGGTATATGTATGAGCAGGACGTATGCACTATGATTGATGTGAACGAGTTAGAACGAAAAGTCAAAATAAGGAATTATACAGATAAGGTTATGTTCCGTGCTTTCGGTACGGTAGAAGATCCGGATTATAATGATTATCAGGAGTTTTTAAAATCAAGATGTTTCCCGGAAAGCCGAGATAAGATGAAATTGATATTGAAGGATCTGGGACTGCCATTTTATGATCCGATTATGATTATAGAGAAGACTGAGGGCCGAATGGCAGAAGATGATTTTTGGATTCGCATAGAGAGGTAGATGCATGATAGAATTATTTGAGCAGAATATCCGGACAAATGACCGGCAGTCTTCAAAAGGGAACCAGCTAAAATGGGAGAATGAAGGAATATGGTATAAAGCAGATTATACAGGTTATGAAGGTCTGGCAGAGTATATGATTTCGCATCTTCTGAAAAAGTCAACCCTGGCAGAGAATGAATTTGTATGCTATGATCTGGAAAAAATAAAATACGGTACTGTGATTTATAATGGCGTGAAGAGTAATAATTTTCTAAGTGAGGACTGGCAGATTATTACGCTGGAGCGGTTGTTCAAGAATTTTTTCGGGGAAAGTCTATACAAGACTTTGTATAGAATACCAGAACAGGAGGAACGATTACATTTTTTAGTGCAGCAGGTAGAACGCATGACAGGACTTCAGGAATTTGGCATTTATATGAACAAGTTGTTGACGATTGATGCGTTATTTCTGAATGAAGATCGTCATACACACAATATTGCGGTTCTGATGAATGGGAAAGGGGACTATGCGTATTGTCCGATTTTTGATAATGGGGCAGGATTACTGGCAGATACAACTATGGATTATCCTCTGTCGGGAGATGTTTATACGCTTATGGATAATGTCCAGTCAAAAACAGTATGTAGCGAATTTGATGAACAATTAGAGATTTCGGAAGCCTTATATAAAGCAAACTTAGAATTCAGCTTTACGAAAAAAGATGTAACAGAACTGCTTAAAAATGCAGAGGTATATCCGGAAGAAATCAGAAACCGGGTAGAAACGATTATATTTGCACAGATGCGAAAATATACTTACTTATTTTCGTGAGTGTAAAGAAAAAAAGTGACAGAAATCGGAGTTTGATATGAAACCATAGGGAATTAAAACTTAGTGGAAAAGTGCAGTAAGTTTTAATTTGAGGAGGCAAATCTGTGGGAAAAATTGTAAAAAAGAAATATACTATATTCTTATAGATGAAGTGCAATATGCTATTACAAAAAAGGAACTTGAAAATCCGGAAGATGTTAAGTTATATAATGTTTTGAATGGATTAATGCGTCTTCAAAATGTGGATATCTATGTGACGGGAAGTAATTCGAATTTACTTTCTCAAGATGTAATGACGGCATTCAGGGGCAGAAACGTTCAAGTTCAGGTATTTCCGTTGTCATTTAAAGAATATTATGATTTTGTCGGTGGAGATAAATCGAAGTGTATGAATTGTATGCTCTTTATGGGCGAGGGAATGCCGCAGCTTTTATCATTCAAGCGTGATGAAGAAAAGGTTAAGACCTTTGAAAAATACAAAAGATTTTTTCAAGAAGATTATTATATCAAAGTCGAATGCAAAACCATGGATAGATGAAGATGGTATTGTGCATATTGGCTTGTATGATTTTTTGTTAAATCAGAATTCCTTGGAACTGTAAAGAAACGAATCGGCATTTGTAGAACTGGCACGATACAGATAGCACAATAATTAAAACAATGAATAAAGTTTACGAAGTTTGATACCGTGAACATTTTCTTGTTAATTAAGAAAAACTATGGTATGCTTTAAAACACATTGGTACTTATTCTTAAGGGGGCAGTACTGAAAAGCTTGATAACTTTACAAATTGTTTGACTTTTTGGAAAATTATAAATATAATGAGGAACGAACGAGTAGCAAATCTGCGTAAATCCAGTTTTGCTGCTCTTTTTTTATGCAGAAAAAGGAGGATTAAGTTAAGATGGCAGAAAGTAACAAGATGAAGGAGATGCCGGTCAATAAGCTTATGGTGCAGATGGGGATACCGATGATCTTATCTATGGCATTGCAGGCGGTTTATAACATTGTAGATAGTGCATTTGTTGGAAATATGCGAGTAAGAAGTGAGGCGGCATTGAATGCACTTACACTGGTGTTTCCGGTTCAGATGCTTATGGTCGCAGTTGGAATTGGAACAGGTGTTGGAACAAATGCACTTCTTGCAAGAACACTTGGACAGGGTGACAGGAAAAAGGCTGCAAAAGTTGCAGGAAACAGTTTATTCCTGGGAGTAATTATTTATGCGATATGTCTGTTGTTTGGAATATTTGGTGTGAAAGCTTATATCGCATCTCAGACGGTTGATCCGGAAGTAATTTCTATGGGAACAGATTATTTAAGGATATGCTGTGTGATTTCATTTGGAATAATTTTCTTTTCCTTATTCGAGAAATTATTGCAGGCAACCGGACGTTCACTATATTCTACAATCGGTCAGATTGTGGGAGCAGTGGTAAATATTATTCTGGATCCAATTATGATCTATGGTATCGGTCCGGTGCCGGAAATGGGAGTGGCAGGTGCTGCTTATGCGACCGTGATCGGTCAGGTTGCATCAGCGGTATTGTTATTCATTTTCCATATAAAATACAATAAGGAATTTGAGCATGGTGTAAAATGTATGAAACCGGAAGGCAGAATAATCAAGGAAATCTATGCAATTGGACTTCCTGCAATTATTGCACAGGCACTTATGTCGATCATGGTTTATGTGATGAATTTGATTTTGAAATTCAGTCCGTCGGCACAGACTGCATATGGTTTGTTCTATAAGGTGCAGCAGTTTGTATTGTTTCTTGCATTTGGGCTTAGAGATGCAATTACACCGGTCATTGCATTTGCATATGGAATGGGAAGCAGGAAGAGAATTCGGGATGGAATTAAGTATGGTCTGATCTATACCGCTGCATTAATGATTTTAGGCGTTGCAATTACAGAGATTTTCCCCGGAGCTTTTGCAACGTTGTTTAATGTGGGACAGTCAAGAGTATATTTTATTAGTGCAATGAGAGTAATTTCGGTAAGCTTTCTGTTTGCAGGAATCAATGTGGCGTATCAGGGAATCTATCAGGCACTGAATGGAGGCATGGAATCATTGGTTATCTCCCTGTTGAGACAGATTATCATTATCCTGCCATTAGCTGGAATTTTTTCCGTGTTTGTCAGAAATGGTCAGATGACAGTTGCACTGATCTGGTGGGCATTTCCAATCACGGAAGTGATTGCCTGTCTTGTGGGATATGTATTATTAAAGAGAATCAGAAAAAATGAAGTAGAAGTTTTGAATTGAAAAGGAACTAATATTCACAAAAAACAAGTGAGAATTTTGTAACGGATTACACGTTTAACCTTTGTAAAAACCCTGTTTCTATAGTACCATATAATCAGAATATCTGATAAAGAAGGGATGAATATGGCACAGAACAGGGTTCGGATTATAGATGTTGCAGATGCATTAGGACTTAGCACTGCGACTGTCTGAAAGGTGATTCATGGTAAAACAGAAAAGATTTCAGATGAAACCGTGAAACGTGTCCAGCAGGAGTTGGTTTTATTGTGTTGATTGGCAGAATCTGATTTTATCAGATATGCTGGAAAAGTATAATATGGTACGAAAACGATGAGATTTTTAACAAAAGGAGATTTTTTATGCAAACAGTATATATAGCAGGTGGCTGTCTCTGGGGAGTGCAGCATTTTTTTGATAAGGCACCAGGAATAATAGAGACAGAAGCGGGAAGGGCCAATGGGCAGACAGACTCTTTGGATGGTGTATATGATGGATATGCAGAATGTGTAAAGGTGACCTTTGATGAGAAGGTTACGACCATTACGAACCTCATGGAGCAGTTGTTTGAGATTATTGATCCGTATAGTCTGAATAAGCAAGGGGTTGATGTTGGAAAGAAGTATAGAACGGGTATATACAGCACTTCCACAAAGCACCTCGACGAGGCAAAAGCATTTATCCGGAATCGGGAAGACTGTGATAAGATCGTTGTGGAGGTATTGCCGCTAACGAATTATGTCAGGAGTGCAGAGGAACATCAACATCATTTGGAAAGACACCCGGAGGATTGCCACATGTGTCATATTCCGGATGCGCTACTGAACAAATATAGATAGCATGAACATGATTGACGGACGTGTGCGAAATTATCTAATACCTGTGCCGTTCGTGACAATGTCCTCACGCATTTCACAATCCTTACGCTGTGTAAAGGTGCAATTTTTCTACTTTTCCTATTAACATACTTTACAAATAGGGAAATAGGTGTTATGATGCACCTAACATGAGGAAAGGATATGAGATACCGTGGAGAGATTACAAGTCAGACGGATTCAGACGGATGTGCTGATTGTTGGTGGTGGAACGGCTGGCTGCTACGCAGCACTGACCATCGGCCGGAATTCGAATCTGTCGGTTTTAATAGCTGAGAAAGCGAATATTAAGAGAAGCGGCTGCCTGGCGGCTGGAGTCAATGCGATTAATGCGTACATAACGAAAGGACATGTTCCTCAGGATTATGTAGATTATGCGGCAAAGGATGCAGCCGGAATCGTAAGAGGAGATCTATTGTTGACGGCGGCAGAGCATTTTAATGAGGTGACCGAGAACATGGAACGATTGGGACTGGTGATCCTGAAGGATGAGAATGGTGATTATGTAGCCAGAGGCAATCGGAATATTAAGATCAACGGAGAGAACTTCAAGCCGATTCTTGCGAAAGCGGTCGAAGAGGCAGACCGGGTAGAAGTGCTCAACCATATCAATATTACAGATTTACTGGTAGAGGATAACCGGGTATATGGAGCAGTTGGTTTTTCGGTTACGGATGAGGCTGCCTATGAGATTCGTGCCAATGCAGTATTGATTGCAACCGGTGGAGCGGCTGGCTTATATCGACCGAACAATCCGGGATTTTCCAGACATAAGATGTGGTATCCGCCATTTAATACCGGGGCGGGATATGCAATGGGAATACGGGCAGGGGCAGAGATGACTTCCTTTGAGATGCGCTTTATTGCATTGCGCTGCAAGGATACGATCGCACCGACCGGAACGATCGCACAGGGTGTTGGAGCCAAACAGGTGAATTCGAGAGGAACCGTGTATGAGAAACATTACGGTCTGACAACGAGTGAGCGTGTATATGGAACGGTTCGGGAGAATCAGTTAGGACATGGACCATGTTACCTGCAGACAAGTGGAATCACAGAGAAGCAGAATGAGGAATTGCTGAAGGCATATCTTAATATGGCGCCAAGTCAGACACTGCGATGGATTGAGACGGATAAGATGCCAAAGGAACAGGATGTAGAGATTCAGGGAACGGAACCTTATATTGTGGGTGGACACACTGCAAGCGGATTCTGGATTGATACGAACCGGCAGACAACCATTCATGGCTTGTATGCAGCAGGAGATGTTGCAGGTGGATGTCCGCAGAAGTATGTGACAGGAGCTTTGGCGGAAGGTGAGATTGCAGCGGTAGATATTATAAGAAGATTGGAAGAGAATAAGGAAGGATGGATACCGTCTGCTCCGGCATTGTTACAGGAGAGTGCGAACAGGACCTTATTAGAATATGAGAAGATCCGGGCAACGGAACAGCCTGCATTTACAATAGAGGAATTGGAAGAGGCCATGCAGAAGGTCATGGATGAGTATGCTGGAGGAATCACAACAGGTTACCAGTATAATGAGAATCAGTTGCAGTTGGCAGATGAGAAGATTGATCAGATTATTGCACTCACAGATCATATCGGGGCAAAGGATATGCATGAATTGCTGTTTGTTTACGAATTGAAAGAACGACTGGTTGTCTGTAAGTCGTTGATCGCGCATTTACGCGGTAGGAAAGAGACCAGATGGCATGCATTCAATGAGAATCAGGATTATCCGGAGACGGATGAAGCATATTATCGTTATCTTAATTCCAGGATGAGGGATGGTAAGATTGAATTGATCTGGCGCGACATTGTAAAGGAGGGAGAATATGAGCATACGAATTAACAAGGACAAATGCATTGCATGTGGAAGATGTACACAGGTCTGTCCGGGCACGTTGATCTCTCTAAAAGAGGAGAAAGCGAATATGGATTATCCAAGAGACTGCTGGGGTTGTGTATCCTGTGTAAAAGAGTGTCCGGTTGGAGCCATAGAATTCTTCCTGGGTGCAGACATTGGCGGCAATGGAAGCGTGATGAATGTTACTTCGGAGGGCGATATTCTCCATTGGAATATACATAAGACAGATGGAAGTACACAGACAATAGATATCGATCGAAGGAATGCAAACCAATATTAATCGAAGTTAATATTTGGATTATATTTAAGAGAGAATAGGAGTGAAAGAAAATGAGTGGATTATCACATTTAGATGAATTAGAAGCAGAAGCAATCTACATCATCCGGGAGGTCGCAGCGGAATGCGAGAAGCCGGTAATGTTGTATTCGATTGGAAAGGACAGTTCGGTTATGCTGCATTTAGCAATGAAAGCATTTTATCCGGAGAAGCCGCCGTTCCCATTTTTGCATGTGAATACAACCTGGAAGTTTAAGGAAATGATCCGGTTCCGTGATCAGGTTGCAAAGGATTTGGGGATTGAGATGTTAGAGTATATTAACGAAGATGGTGTAAAACGTGGAATCAATCCGTTTGATCACGGTTCAAGCTATACTGACATCATGAAGACGCAGGCATTGAAACAGGCACTTAACAAGTATGGATTTACAGCAGCATTTGGTGGCGGACGACGGGATGAGGAGAAGAGTCGTGCGAAAGAGAGAATCTTCTCCTTCCGTAATGAAGCACATGCCTGGGATCCGAAGAACCAGAGACCGGAGATGTGGAAGTTATATAACACAGAGATCAATAAGGGAGAGAGTATTCGTGTATTCCCAATCTCAAACTGGACGGAGAAAGATATCTGGCAGTACATCAAGAGAGAGAATATTCCGATCGTACCTCTTTATTTTGCAGCAGAACGTCCGGTTGTATACCGCGATGGCAATATCATCATGGTGGATGATGACCGTATGCGTCTGAATCCGGGAGAAGTACCGGAGATGAAAATGGTACGTTTCCGTACATTAGGATGTTATCCATTGTCCGGTGGCGTAGAATCAACCGCAACAACATTGGATGAGATTATCGAAGAGACATTAAGCTCCGTAGAATCAGAGCGTACAAGCCGTGTTATTGATAAAGATGGCGGCGCAGCGAGTATGGAAAAGAGAAAGAGAGAGGGGTACTTCTAAGATGAGTGGATTATTAAAATTTATTACATGCGGAAGCGTGGATGATGGTAAATCAACATTAATTGGACACATTTTATATGATTCCAAATTATTATATGCCGATCAGGAAAAGGCATTGATATTAGATAGTAAAGTAGGTTCCCGTGGTGGCGAGATTGATTATTCGTTATTGTTAGATGGTCTGATGGCAGAGAGAGAACAAGGAATTACGATTGATGTAGCATACCGTTACTTTACAACAGACCACAGAAGTTTTATCGTGGCAGATACACCGGGACATGAGGAATATACGAGAAACATGGCGGTTGGTGCGTCCTTTGCACAGTTGGCGATCGTTATGGTAGATGCTAAGCATGGTGTTTTGGTGCAGACCAGAAGACATGCCAGAATCTGTGCATTAATGGGAATTAAGCATTTTGTATTTGCAGTCAATAAGATGGATCTTGTAGACTACAGCGAAGAACGTTTCAAAGAGATCGAGAAAGATATTGAAGAGCTGTCTAAGGCATTGAATCTGTATGATGTAAAGCTGATTCCGGTTAGTGCAACAGAGGGTGATAATGTAACGACAAAATCAGATAATATGCCATGGTATACCGGAGAGCCATTATTGACATATCTTGAGAATGTAGATGTTTCAGAGAATGAACCGGATGCAATCTTTTATATGCCGGTACAACGTGTATGCCGTCCAAATCATGAGTTTAGAGGATTCCAGGGACAGATTGAGAGCGGAAAAGTTACAGTTGGACAAACAATTACAACTTTACCAAGTAATGAGACTGCTACGGTAAAGGGAATTCTGAATGGTGATAAGGATGTAAAAGAAGCGGTTTCCGGTCAGGCGGTTACGATTCAGTTAGATCGTGAAGTGGATGTAAGCCGCGGATGTGTTCTGACGGATGATCCGGATCTGCCGGTTGCTAAGAATGTTACTACTACACTATTGTGGATGTATGATGATAAATTAGCACTCGGAAAGGAATATTTAGTCAAACTCGGAACAAAGAAGATTCCGGGTATTATCAAGAATATTGAATATAAGATTGATGTTAATACTGGAGAACATATCGATACAGAATACATTGAGAAAAATGAGATTGCGGTATGCCAGATTGAATTTGCGCAGGCAATTGTCGTAGATGAATTCCAGAAGAATAAGACATTAGGAGAACTCATTCTGATCGATCGTGTATCCCATATGACATCTGCGTGTGGTGTAGTTGAGAGTGTGAATACGGAAGGTGAGAATCCATATTTTGAGAAAGATGATATTAAGACGTCCGGATATATCTTTGAAGAATTTTATTTCAATTTGGAGAATGCTTTCCTGTCAAAAGCAAATAATACAGATAAGACATATCATGTAGGAGATAAGGTGCCGGTAGAAGGAGACAGTTTCAAATATCCGAATTACTTTGACATTTTGGCTGTAGATAATAATGCGGTGATTCTGATCCGGAATCAGGAAGTACAGGATATCATTCCATTATCAGAATATCAGTATCAGGGACTTCCTGTGTTAGACGAGAGAGGATTTGCTTTGAAGATACGAAGTGAAGCAGATCTGGATAACTTCTTATATGAGCATGCACATGTGACAGCAGAGACTCGTTTAGATTTCCACAATAAATGGTCCAAATTCGAGACTTATCGAAGGATCGTATGCACCGATAACTTCTGGATGATTTAAGGAGGGATAGCGTGAAGATTTCAACGAAAGGACGATATGCTGTTATATTAATGCTGGATCTTGCAACATATAATACCGGCGAGCCGGTACGGTTGAAAGATATTGCAAAACGTCAGCAGATATCGGAGAAATATTTGGAACAGATCATTTCGTTGCTGAATAAGGCCGGATTTGTTAAGAGTATCCGGGGTCCGCAGGGTGGATATATGCTTAAGAATCCACCTGAGCAATATACGGTTGGTATGATCCTGCGTCAGACAGAAGGAAGCCTTACCCCGGTTAGTATTGATGATGAGACCAGTTATGAACGTCAGTCTGTTACAACAAGAATCTGGACGAAGATGGAGGGTGCTATTAATGAGATTGTAGATGGCATTACCTTGAAGGATCTTGTAGACTGGCAGATGGAACAAGTTGGACAGTACGTTATATAAATGGAATCCCCTTGTATTATTATGCAAGGGGATTCATTCTATATACACGGAAATTCATGCATTGTCATATAATGAAGTATACGAAAGTATGAAAAGGAAGGAATTATTATATGGCACGTTTTACGAATCAGGCGCAATTGCAGTATGGCAACGTGATTGCCAATTCCAACATTGCTGTCGGTGAGATCTTAGAGGTTTTATCGGCAACTAAGACAGCAGTCAGAAACACATATGGACAAAGTGACAGCATAACTTATATTGTGAGTATTGTGAATTCCGGAACAGTTGCTTTGAACGGAATTACATTAACCGATAATCTGGGTGAGTATGAATTTAATGAGGTAGCATTGGTTCCGCTGACCTATGTATCTAATACAGTGAAATATTATGTAAATGGAATTTTACAGCCAACGCCGACGGTGGTTACACAGTCACCGCTTGTGATTTCCGGTATCACTATTCCGGCTGGCGGCAATGTAATTTTGGCGTATGAGACGGCAATCAATGAATTTGCACCATTAGGCACGGAATCGGAAATTCGTAACAGAGTAACGATTTCAGGTGGTGGAATCACACCGATTACGGCAGAAGAGACAATTGATGCAAGCAGCGATCCGATTCTCACTATTACCAAATCAGTGAGCCCGGTTCCTGTAACAGAAAATGGAACATTAACTTATACATTTTTGATTCAGAATACCGGAAATGTAGCAGCTACAGAAAGTACAGCAGCATTGATCACGGACACATTTGCTCCGATTCTGTCAAACCTTTCTGTATCATTTAATGGTGCTGCATGGACAGAAGGAGAGAATTACACATATGATGAGACGACGGGCAGGTTTGTTACAGTAGCAGGACAGATTACTGTTCCGGCAGCAACCTATACACAGGATGCAACGACAGGCGCATGGTTTGTAAATCCGGGAGTAAGCACTCTGATTGTAGCAGGAACCGTATAAAAGAATATATAATGTAATCGCCATAATAGATTCTTAGAATCTGTTATGGCGATATTTTTTGTCCTTTTGAAATGAATATGATAGAATGATAACAATTCACGAGCCTGTAAGGGTGAATCGTCGAATGTGATTACGAACTATGCTCATGATATGATGAGATTACAATAAGAATGGGAGCAGAAACATGTACAAGACATATTTATTTGATTTGGATGGAACGATTACCGATCCGGGAATAGGAATTACGGACTCGGTAATGTATGCCCTTTCAAAATTTGGAATTACCGTGGAGGAACGAGCCCAGTTATATCGGTTTATCGGACCGCCGTTGTTCGATTCTTTCCGGGATTTTTATGGATTCGATAAGATGAAGGCAGAACAGGCGGTTTCGTACTATCGGGAATATTACCGGGATAAGGGAATCTATGGCTGCTATGTGTATGATGGAATAGAAATGTTGTTGCAGAAGCTGATGGCAAAGGGGTGCTATATTTTATTAGCAACGTCTAAGCCGGAACCATTTGCAAGACAGATTTTAGAACATTTTAACTTAAGTCAATATTTTGATGTGATTGCAGGAAGTGATTTTGAAAATGTACGGAACACGAAAGCCAAAGTAATTGCATATGCACTTTCAACATTTGCACATAATACGGGAAAGACTGTCGAAGAGATTAAGGCATCGGCGGTGATGGTCGGAGATCGCTTTCATGATGTGAAAGGTGCGAAGGAGAATGGAATTCCAACGATTGGGGTAACTTTTGGTTACGGAGCGAAGGAAGAATTAGTAGAGGCTGGTGTTGCGTACATTGCAGTTACACCGCAGGATGTTGTAGAACCAATACAGGTGAGGTAAGCATATGGAATTAGAGTGTATGATTGAGAATATGAAAAAGGCATTAAAGCGGGACAAGCTTGTAATCTTTGTCGGGGCGGGTGTCTCAAAGAATTCAGGAATTCCAACCTGGGGACAGATGGTGCGGCAGTTTGCAGAACGTATGGATTATCCGGTGAATCGTCTTTCTACAACGGAATATATTCGGATTCCACAGTATTTTTATGGAATGGATCAGAGTGAACATCATGAGGAATATTATCGCATTTTACAAGAGACTATCTCAATGGACGTGAAACCCAATCCATTAAATGAATTGATTGCGCAAATACATCCTAAACATATTGTTACGACCAATTACGATAAGCTTATGGATGAGGTGGCAGATGGATATGAGATTATTCGGGAGGAGAAAGATTTCTTAAAAACATCTGCCAATCATTACCTTATCAAGATGCATGGGGATATGGATCAGGTGCGACATATTGTATTCAAAGAGGACGATTATTTGCAGTATTCGGAGACACATCGTTTGACAGAAACGTTCTTGAAGTCTCTTCTGATCGATCATGTATTTGTTTTTGTGGGATATTCATTAAATGATTATAATCTCAACACGTTTACAAGCTGGATTGATTATATTGCGCAGGAAATGAACGTTAAAGAACATATGCATAAGAATTACTTTTTATCGAGCAGTAACCATGCAAGCAAACAATATCTGCATCGCTATTATCAGAATAAAGGATTGCAAGTGATCGATCTGTATAATCTTCCGACGGAGTTGGAGCAGAAGATGCAGGAGGTTCCGTTAGAAGAGGAACTGGGACGGCGGACTTATATTGTTCTCCAACAACTAATAAACTGATACCCTTGCACAGCGTAAGTGACGGACGATGTGTGAGGGCACATGCAAAAAGATATAGAGAAAGCCATGTTGGGTTGCCTTTATGGTACGCAGGCACGCTTGCGCTATGCTTCATACGCAGCGGTGCTA
>OMBG01000523.1_pt1 | contig 19999 bp, 19 predicted proteins | sample 1674251 | NCBI WGS metagenome assembly OMBG01 (sample SAMEA103958153, study PRJEB25191) | human gut metagenome | reverse complement strand
CGGGATGTGCTAAAATGCCGGCGATGCGAGCGGTGGAGTCTGTCATAGGCGCTGGAAAGCGTCCTATTCGCATCGGAGCGCATGCAGCTTTTCGGCAGAACCATGTGGTTCTGCCGTTTTTTATTGTTCTGAATCATGGAAAGAAGGCATTTATCATGAGAAAAACGAAGATCGTCTGTACCATCGGCCCGGCCAGCAGCTCGGAGGAAGTCTTTGCAGAGATGTGCAAGGCAGGACTCAACGTCGCGCGGCTCAATTTTTCGCACGGCACACACGAGGAGCATCAGCAGAAATTTGACATGATCCATAAGGTCCGCAAGGCGCTCGGCCTGCCCATCGCCATCATGCTCGACACCAAGGGGCCGGAATACCGCATCTGTACCTTCAAAAACAAAAAGATCCTGCTCCAGGACGGCGACGCCTTTACCTTCACGACCCGGCAGGTCGAGGGCGACGGGACGATTGTCGGCGTCAGCTATGCGGGGCTGGCGAACGATCTTTCGGTCGGCGATACGGTATTGGTCAACAACGGACTCGTGATCTTCACGGTCGAGCGCATTGAGGGCACGGAGATCCACTGTCGTGTCGTAGTCGGCGGCGAGCTGTCTGACCGCAAAAGCATGTCCTTCCCGCACAAGGTGCTCGAGCAGGTCTATCTCAGCGAACAGGACAAGGACGATCTGCTGTTCGGCATCCGGAACGGGATCGATTTCGTCGCAGCGTCGTTCGTCTCGCGGCGGCAGGACGTGCTGGACGTGCGGAACTTCCTCGACGCGCACGGCGGGCAGGACATCGAGATCATTGCCAAGATTGAGAACCAGACGGGCATCGACAATGTGGAGGAGATCTGCGAGGTCTGTTCCGGCATCATGATCGGCCGCGGAGACTTGGGCGTGGAGGTGCCGTTTGCGGAGCTTCCGGCCATCCAGAAATACCTCATCACCAAGTGCCGCCTGCTCGGCAAGCGGGTCATCACGGCCACGGAAATGCTCGAATCCATGATCCACAACCCGCGCCCGACCCGTGCGGAGATCTCCGACGTGGCCAACGCCGTCTATGACGGCACGAGCGCGGTCATGCTCTCCGGCGAGTCCGCCGCGGGCAAGTACCCGGTCAAGACCGTGCAGACCATGGCCGAGATCGTGGAGGAGACGGAAAAGCACATCGACTACGAGACGCTGTTCCGCAAGGAGGAGTTCCAGATCAAGAACATGGTCGACGCCATCTCGCACGCGACGTGCTGCATGGCCTGCGACATTGGCGCAAAGACGATCGTGGTCAGCTCGCTCTCCGGCGCGACGGTCCGGATGGTCTCGCGCTTCCGCGTGCCGGTCGACATCGTCGGCATGGCGACGAACGAGCGCGTGTGGTACCGGCTCGCGCTCTCCTGGGGCGTCCAGCCGATCTTGTGCGAGGAGACGTTTACCTCGACCGACGTGCTGTTCTACAACGCCCTGCACGCGGCCAAGAAGGCCATGCACCTGCACAAGGGCGACAACATCGTCATGACTGCCGGCAACACCAACGGCGCTTCCGGCAACACGAACCTCATCAAGGTCGAAACGATCTGACAGACAGCGAAGCCCCCGCCGGGTATCCCGGCGGGGGCGTTTTTCTGTATGAGATCCCGGGGTGCTTCTCCCCTGTTTTACAGCGGCTCGAGCAGGCAGACAGCGTGGGCGGCGATGCCTTCGCCGGAGCCGGTGAAGCCGAGATGCTCCTCCGTCGTCGCCTTGACGCTGACGTTCTGCAGCTCCGTCCGCAGGGCGGCGGCGAGATTCTGCCGCATCTGATTGATGTACGGCGCGAGCTTCGGCCGCTGGGCGATGACGGTCACGTCGAGATTGCCGAGGCGGTAGCCGGCCTCTGTGAGCCGCCGGCCGACCTCGCGCAGCAGGGCGATGCTGTCCGCGCCGAGATAGCGGTCGTCGGTGTCCGGAAAGAGCTTGCCGATGTCCCCCATCGCGGCCGCGCCGAGCAGCGCGTCCATGACGGCGTGGGTCAGCACGTCCGCGTCCGAATGGCCGTCGAGGCCCTTTTCAAACGGGATGCGGACGCCGCCGAGGACCAGAGACCGTCCCTCCACGAGCCGGTGGACGTCGTAGCCGTGGCCGATCCTCATGCTTCGGCCCTCCTGCGCAGGATGAGCGCGGCAAGCTCAAGGTCGAGCGGCGTGGTGATCTTGAGGTTTTCCTCGTCGCCGTCGGTCAGCTGCACGGGCATGCCGAGCGCTTCTACGGCGCTGCAGTCGTCCGTGACGGCGAGGCCCTGCGTCTTTGCATTCTGCAGCGCGGCGGCGAGCAGATCGCGGTCAAAGACCTGCGGGGTCTGCACGGCGTAGAGCGTGCTGCGGTCCGGCGTGGCGTCGACCGCACCGTCGGTCGAGACCTTGATGGTGTCCTTGACGCGCACAGCGGGCGCTGCGGCGGCGAATTTCTTTGCCTTGACGACGGCGGCGCGGATGACTTCGTCGGTCACAAGAGGCCGTGCGCCGTCGTGGACGGCAACGAGCTGCGCTTTGTCCGACACGGCGGCAAGGCCCGCCATGACGGAGTCCGTCCGCGTTTCGCCGCCTGCGACGACCATGCGCATCTTGCCGTAGGCCGCGAGGTAGCGGCTGACCTTTTCCATCAGGTCCTTCTGCGTGACGACGATGATCTCGTCGATCAGGCTGCAGCGGTCGAACGCGTCGACGGTCCGGCAGATCACCGGCAGCTTTTCCAGCACCGTCAGGATCTTATTGGTCCCGCCCATGCGCGACGACGAACCCGCCGCAACGATGACGGCCGCGCAGTAGGGCCGCCCCAGCTTTTCCCGGATCGCAAGGCCCTTGCGGAGCCCTTCGCTGAACTTCATATCTCTTGTCTCCTGTGTCTCCTGTGTTACAGTGCCTGCACGAGCCGCTTATAGGTCTCGCCGCGCACCATGAAATTTTTGAACTGGTCGAAGGCCGCGCACGCGGGCGAAAGCGTGACGATATCGCCGGGCACGCTGTGCGCCTGTGCAAGCTGCACGGCCTCGGCAAGCGTGGCCGCGTGCAGGATCTCCGGCTGGCCCGGCTGATATTCCGGGGCAGCGCAGACGGCCGCTTCGATCTTCTCCGCCGTCGCGCCGCAGAGGATGAGCAGGCGGACATGCCCGCAGATCTCCGGCCCGAGGGCGTCGAACGGGATCTTCTTATCGTAGCCGCCCGCGATCAGCACGAGCTTCTGGTGGAACGAGTGCAAACCTGCGATGGTCCGCGACGGGCTGGAGGCGATGGAGTCGTTATAATATTTGACGCCGTCCTTTTCCCGGACGAACTCGATGCGGTGCTCGACGCCCGCGAAGCTGCAGGCCACGGCGTCGATATCCTTGTCAGTGGCCAGACCCTCGACCGCGCAGGCGGCGGCCATATAGTTTTCGATGTTGTGGACGCCGGGGATGCGGATATCGGCGGCGTCCATGATCGGCCTACCGTCCCGGAAGATCGTCCCGTCCTCCAGATAAACGCCGTGCGCGGGTCTTGCCTGCCGGGAGAAGAACTCCACGGCGCCGGGAGCGTCCGCGGCGAAAGCGCGGGTGATATCGTTGTCGTAGTTCAGGACGACCTTGCCGGACCCGTCCTGATGTGCAAAGACGTTTTTCTTGGCCTGGACGTATTCGGCCATATCCTTATGCACGTCGAGGTGGTTGGGCGCGACGTTCGTCACGACGGCGATATCTGCCGAGCGCTCCATCAACATGAGCTGGAAGGAGCTGAGCTCCACGACAGCCAGATCCGTCGGTGTCATCTCCGCCGCCTGCGGCAGCAGAGGCGCGCCGATGTTGCCGCCGATCCAGACGCGATGCCCGGCATGCTCAAGGATCTTTGCGATGAGCGTGGTGGTGGTGGTCTTGCCGTCGGAGCCGGTCACGGCGATGATGCGGCAGGGACAGACCTCAAAAAACGCCTCCATCTCGCTGGTGATCTCCGCCCCGGCGGCACGCAGCCGGCGAAGCGCGGGGATCTCCGGGTGCATCCCGGGCGTGCGGAAGACGACGTCCGCCCGCACATCGTCGAGATACCCCTCGCCGACGTGCAGCACCGCGCCCGCCTGTTCCAGCTCCAGCACCTCCGCGTCGAGCTTCTCCCTCGGCGTTTTGTCGCAGGCCAGCACATGGATGCCGCGCGCGAGCAGCATCCGGATGAGCGGCCGGTTGCTCACGCCGATGCCGAGAACGGCGACCTTTTTATCCGAAAGCGAATCAAAATACTGATCGACAAGATGGTTCATATCCAAAGCCTCTCTGAAAAGATTCCTGCCTGTATTATATCCGCATGGGAAAGAAATTGCAATCTGTTTGACTTTTTCCTGCAAATAAAGTACAATACATGCGCGACCGGGTCGGACAGTCGCGGGCGCAGCGCCGAAAGGCCGCGCATGAGGAAAGTCCGGGCTCCGCAGGGCAAGGATAACGGGTAACGCCCGCCCAGAGCGATCTGAGGAAAAGTGCAACAGAGATATACCGCCGCGGCCCAGAAATGGGGGCCCCGCAAAACGAAAGTTTTGTGGGGAGAGGAGGCGCAACGGAATGACCGAGACCTGCCGCTTGCGGCAGGGCGAGGGATATGAAGTTTGCGTCGACGAGGTAAGGGTGGAAAGGTGCGGTAAGAGCGCACCCAATGGCGTGCGAAAGCGTCCATTGCTGTAAACTCTATCCGGAGCAACACCGCAGAGGAAGCAAGGCCTGCCCGGCTGCTTCCGAGAAGGTGGCTGGAGCGTATCGGCAACGATACGCCTAGATAGATGACTGTCGATCACAGAACCCGGCTTACAGACCCGATCGTAAAAAATACGCCTGACTTTTGTCAGGCGTATTTTTTGCTTTTTACAGGGTCTCGAGCCGGATCTTGCCGTCTTCGCAGGTGGCTTTGATTGAGCGGAAGGGCTCGACGTAGCTCTGGATGATGCGCTCGGCGATCGGGTCTTCGAGGTCGGTCTGGATGGCGCGGCGGAGATTGCGCGCGCCGTAGGCGACCGAGTAGGACTTTTTGACCAGGTAGTCCTTGACGCTCTCGTCCCAGGTGAAGTCGATGCCGCGGCTCTCGAGCGACTGGCGGAGCTCCGAGAGCATGATATCCGCGATACCGCGGAAGTTCTCCTCGCTCAGCTGGTTGAAGCAGACGATCTCGTCGACGCGGTTGATGAACTCCGGACGCAGGAACTCGCCGAGGGCCTTCATGGCCTTCTCCTTCGACTGCTCCGTGAGGCTGCGGCCGAAGCCGACGCTGCCGCCCTTCTGGTTGGAGCCGGCGTTGGAGGTCATGATGATGATCGTGTTCTCAAAGTTCACCACGCGGCCCTGCGCGTCGGTGATGCGGCCGTCATCGAGGATCTGCAGGAGGATGTTCAGCACGTCCGGATGCGCCTTTTCGAGTTCGTCGAAGAGGATGACGGAATACGGGCGGCGGCGGATCTTCTCGGTCAGCTGTCCGGCCTCGTCATAGCCGACATAGCCGGGAGGCGAGCCGATGATCTTCGAGACGCTGTGCTTTTCCATATACTCGGACATATCGAGCCGGATGAGCGACTCGACCGACTCGAACATCTCGCTGGCCAGCCGCTTGACGAGCTCCGTCTTGCCCACGCCGGTGGAGCCGACAAAGATGAACGAGACCGGATGCTTCTTGACCTGGATGCCGACGCGCGAGCGGCGGATGGCGGAAACGACGGAGGCGATGGCCTCGTCCTGACCGACGATGTGCTTTTTGAGCGCCGCGTCGAGGTTCAGCAGCTGCTCATATTCCTGTGCGCGGATCTTGCTGGCCGGGATCTTGGTCCAGAGCTCGATGATGCGGGCCAGATTGTCGATGGTGAGGACGGGCTTCGGCAGCTTCTCGAGCTCTGCGATCTCGGAATCGAGCTGCAGATTGCGGCTGCGCAGCTCCGCCATGCGGGCGTAGTCGTCCTGCGTCTTCTCGGTGTTCTCGGTCAGCATGCCGAGCTCGAGATCGTAATCGGCGTGCTCCTTGCGGAGCGCTTCAAGCTTGCCGAGATCCTTGTTTTTGAGGTTGACGTCCGAGCAGGCCTCGTCGATGAGGTCGATGGCCTTGTCGGGCAGGAAACGGTCGGTGATATAGCGCTCCGAAAGGAGCACGGCCTGCCGGGCGATCTCGGGCGTGATGACGACGCCGTGGAAGGCCTCATAGTAGTGGCTGATGCCGCGGATGATGGCGATGGACTGCTCGATGGTCGGCTCAGCCACGGTGACGGGCTGGAAGCGGCGCTCGAGCGCGGCATCCTTTTCGATGTGCTTGCGGTACTCGTTGAATGTTGTCGCGCCGATGACCTGGATCTCGCCGCGGGACAGGGCGGGCTTGAGGATGTTGGCAGCGTTCATGGAGCCTTCGGCATCACCCGCGCCGACGAGATTGTGGACCTCGTCGATGACAAGGATGATATTGCCGAGCTTTTTGACCTCCTCGATGAGGCCCTTCATGCGGCTTTCGAACTGGCCGCGGAACTGCGTACCGGCAACGAGGGCCGTGAGATCCATCAGGTAGACCTCTTTGTTCTGCAGCTTATAGGGGACATCCTTTGCCGCGATCTTCTGGGCCAGGCCCTCGGCGATGGCCGTCTTGCCGACGCCCGGCTCGCCAATGAGGCAGGGATTGTTCTTCTGGCGGCGGTTGAGGATCTGGATGACGCGCTCGAGCTCCTCCTCACGGCCGATGATATGGTCCAGCTTGCCGTCGCGCGCCTTCTGCGTGAGGTTCTGGCAGTAGGTATCGAGGAATTTGTGCTTTTTGTTTTTGGAGCCGTTCGGCTTTTCCGCCGCGCGCTGGCGGCTCTCGGTCTTTTCCGGCTCCGGGGCAGCGGGAACGTTGTCCTGTCCGGCTGCGCCGAAGAGCTTGTTGAGGAACGGGAAGGTCGCGGTCTGGCTGTCGTTCTCGTCGGCCTCATCGTCATCGCTTTGGTTCTGGCCAAGCAGTCCCTCCAGCCCGTTCATGGCTTCGGTCATTTCGCCGTTGAGGTTTTCCAGATCATCCTCCGACAGGCCCATCCGCTCGATCATATCGTCGACGGGCTTGATGCCCATTTCCTTCGCGCACTTGAGGCACAAGCCCTCGTTGACGGTCTTTCCGCCGTCAATTTTTGTAATAAAGATCACTGCAAGATTCTTTTTGCATCTTGAGCATAAGGTCGGTTTCATAGAGGTGTCTCCTTATCGTGCTTTTGCTTCTAAAGAGTATATCACAGACAGGCAGTCGTATCGTTGCAGAATTGTAAACGATTTTTGGAAAAAGTTTTACGGGACATACAGGGTCCCGTGGCCGTTGGCCAGCAGGATCGCCGAGCCGTCGGCGCGCATGACCACGCTGGCCGCGCCCGCGGTATTGTCGGAAACATCGTATTCCTGCAGGGTCTGGTCATAGATGGAGAGTGAGCTGCTCGTCAGGATCGCCAGATATTTGCCTGCGGCGGAGATATCGAGGATCTGCTCGCCGGAGGACAGGCGGCCGAGCTCCGCGCCGTCATAGCCGACGGTCAGGACAGTATAGCGGTTGCCCGCCTGATAGAGGTTCATCACAAGCGTCAGACAGCCGCTGCCGTCGGTCGTGTAGTCCTTGAGGTACGACTCGCCGTAGGAGAAGCTGCCGAGCAGATTCCCGTCCAGATCGTAGAAGCTGAGCGCATCCTCGGCCAGCACGCAGAGCTTGCTGTCGGACACGAAGTGCAGGTCGTAGATCATGGCGTTACCGATGGGGATGGTGCAGGCGATCTCCTCCGCGTCGGTCCGGAAGAGGACGACGGAGGATTCAAACATGCCGTCCTGCTGGCCGAGGACCGCCGCGGCGGCGTATTTTGACCCGCTGGCCACGGCACAGCGCATGAAGTACTGGCTGGCGGACAGCCAGCGGTAGATGAGTGACTGCTGGCTGTTATAGACGTAGAGAACGGATTTATATCCGGGCTCCGAGGAGAGATAGCAGATGCTGTCGTCCGCGGCGATATCGGCGTCGAGGATCGCGCGCTGCGAGGCGACATGCAGGACGGAGCCCTTCTTTTGACTGGCAGCCTCCAGCACGGTCCCGCCAGCGTCGTAGGCCAGGGCGACCGTATTGCCGGTCTTGAGAACGGGCACGGACATGGCGGCCTGAATGGACGCGGTCTCCGTGCCGTCTTTATCGTAGAGACTCAGGCCCGTCGCCGAGGCGACGGCCAGACCGCCGGACAGACCGGCATACTGGTTGGAGTTGCTCTCGTCATAGAGGAAGCGGCCGCTCTTGCTGTCGTCCGAGACGTTCAGATAGCGCACATAGCGCTGCAGCGCGTCGAGATTCAGCTGGTCGCGGAACACATACGCCGCGACGCCGCCCGCCACAAGCACCGCGAGCAGCACGAAGGCGGCGATGCGCTTTCCGAGACCCGGCTTTTTCTGCGGCTGCAGCTGCGAAACATTATCCGACATGGAAAACCGCCTTCCCGTCATCATACCAGAGTTTTGTCATGTACAGGCCGCCCGGCGGGACGGTCGGCCCGGCGGCCGTGCGGTCGCCGTTCAGTAAGATCTGCGCCACGTCCTCCGGCGGGAACTTCCCTTCCGCGGCATAGACGCAGGTGCCCGCCATGGCGCGGGCCATATTGTAGAGGAAGCCGTTGGCGCACACGCGCAGCGAGATAAGGTCGCCCTCGCGCTTGACCTTGTAATAATAGACCGTGCGGACCGTGGACTTGACGTCGGTGCCGACAGAGCGGACGGCCGCAAAATCGTGCGTGCCGACAAAGCAGTCGGCCGCACGCTGCATGACGGTCTCGTCGAGGTGTTTGGGATAGAACCACGTGCGGTTGACATAAAACGGGTCCCGGATCCCGGAGTTATAGATGAGATAGGTATATTCCTTCCTGACGCAGGAGCCGATGGCGTTGAAGTCATCATGGACCTCCATGGCGTTCGTAACGACGATATCCTCGGGCAGGTGCGTATTGAGCGCGTACGGCAGCCGGTCGCAGGGAATGCGCGCGGTGGTCCGGAAATTGGCGACGTACACCCGCGCGTGGACGCCGGCGTCCGTGCGGCCGCAGCCGGTCATATGCACCGGATGGCCGACGACGGCAGCGGCAGCCTCTTCGAGCGTCTGGCCGACGGTCGTGACCGTCTTCTGCACCTGCCAGCCGTGGTAGGCCGTGCCGAGATATTGGAGCGTCAGGGCAATATTACGCATAGCTTCCTTCCTTTTTACAGTCCGAAGTGCCGCAGCACGATCATCACGGCGAGCAGCGCCGCGCCGGTGAGATACGCGACCCAGTCGCGCGTCTGATAGTGCAGCTCGGAGAGCTTGGTACGGCCCTCGCCGCCGTGATAGCAGCGGCACTCCATAGCCGTGGCAAGCTCGTCGGCACGGCGGAAGGCGCTGATGAACAGCGGCACAAGAATGGGCACCATCGCCTTGGCCCGGCTGAGCAGATTCCCGGATTCAAAATCCGCGCCTCTGGCCTTCTGGGCGGACATGATCTTGTCCGTCTCCTCGATGAGCGTCGGGATGAAGCGCAGAGCGATGGACATCATCATCGAAAGCTCATGGACGGGCGCGTGCAGCTTTTTGAGCGGCGAGAGCAGACTCTCGAGGCCGTCGGTGAGGGAGATCGGCGAGGTCGTATAGGTTAACATAAATGTCCCCGCCACCAGCAGGGAGATGCGCAGGACCATGAAAATGGCGTTTTCGAGGCCGGACTTCGTGATCTTGAAGATCCAGAACTGCGCAATGGGCTCGCCCTGGCCGTAGAAGAGGTTCAGAACGGCCGTCAGCAGGATGATGAACAGCAGCGGCTTGAGGTTTTTGAGCACGACCTTCAGCCGGATGCGGCTCATGGCGATGACCATCGCCAGAAACGCCGCCACGACCACATAGGAGACGAACCACTTGGCAAGGAACAGCGCGACGATATAGACGATCACGAGCACGAGCTTCGTGCGCGGGTCGAGCTTATGGATGGGGGTGCTGCCGGGGAAAAACTGACCGAGGGTCACATCTTTCAGCATGTCGGACGGCCCCCTTTCAGAAGCGGCGCGAGCAGGTCCGCCGCCTGCTCCACCGTATAGGCGGAGGCCGGGACGTCTACGCCGAGCTGCTGCAGCTGCAGCAGCACCTGCGTCATACAGGGCACGTTCAGACCCATGGCGACGAGCTCCGCCGCGTGCGAGAAGACCTCGCCGGGTGCGCCGTTCATCACGGCCGTCCCCTTTTCCATGACGATCAGGCGGTCGACGTTGGAGGCGATCTCCTCCATCGAGTGGCTGACCATGACGACGGCCGCGTGCTGCGCGGCCTGATAGGCGCGGATATTCTCCAGAATGCTCTCGCGGCCGGCGGGATCGAGCCCGGCGGTCGGCTCGTCGAGGATGAGCACGTCCGGCTCCATGGCGATGACGCCCGCGATGGCTGCGCGGCGCTTCTGCCCGCCGGAAAGATCGAACGGAGATTTCTGCAGCTCCGCCTCGGAGATCCCGACGAACCCGGCTGCGCGATGCACGCGCGCGTCGATCTCGTCCTTGGACAGGCCCATATTCTTCGGGCCGAAGGCGATGTCGGTATAGACGGTCTCTTCAAAGAGCTGATACTCCGGGTACTGCATCACAAGGCCCACGTGGAAACGGATCTGGCGGGTGAATTTCGCATCCTCCCAGATATCGCGGCCGTCAAAGAGCACACGGCCGGACGTCGGCTTCAGAAGCCCGTTCATATGCTGCACGAGCGTGGATTTGCCGGAGCCGGTATGGCCGATCAGGCCGACAAATTCCCCGCGGCCGATCGTCAGATCGACGTTCGTGAGCGCGGGATGCTCGAACGGCGTATCCGGGCTGTAGATATGGGAAAGATTCTGTATCTCTAAAATTGGCGTCAAGGCTTCTTCCTCCGGGTATTGGTTCAGACTGCCGGGATGTACTGTCTGAGCAGGCGGGCGCACTGCCCGGGCGTGAGCGCGTCCGTGGGAATGTCGACGCCGCGCGCCCGGAGCGCCAGCAGCAGCTGCTCCGTCTGTGGGACGTCGAGCCCGACGCTGCGGAGCAGCCTTTCCTGCGCGAAGACCTGCTGCGGCGTGCCGTCGGCGATGATCTTCCCTTCCGACATGGCGATCACGCGCCCGGCGCGGACCGCCTCGTCCATATGGTGCGTGATCAGGATCACGGTGATGCCCTTTTCACGGTTGAGCCGCTCGATGGTATCGAGCACCTCGCGGCGGCCCTGCGGGTCAAGCATGGCAGTCGGCTCGTCGAGCACGACGCACTGCGGCTGCATGGCCAGCACGCCTGCGATGGCCACACGCTGCTTCTGTCCGCCGGAGAGCAGCTGCGGCGCATAGGTCCGGTATTCGTACATGCCGACGGCGCGGAGCGCATCATCGACGCGCCTGCGGATCTCCTCTGATGGGACGCCGAGGTTTTCGGGCGCGAAGGCCACATCCTCCTCGACCACGTTCGAGACGATCTGGTTGTCGGGGTTCTGAAAGACCATGCCGACGTGCTGCCGGATGGCGAGCAGCTGTTCCTCGTCCTTCGTGTCCATGCCGTAGACATGCACGCTGCCGCCGGAGGGCAGCAGGACGGCGTTGAAGTGCTTGGCCAGCGTGGATTTGCCGCAGCCGTTGTGGCCGAGGATGGCCACGAAGCTCCCCTGCCGGACCGACAGGTCCAGCCCGTCAAAGACGATATGTGTTTCTCCGCCGTCCTGCGCGTCGTAGGCGTAGCGCAGGCGGCTGACTTCGATCGCTGTGGTCATGGTCTCTCCTTTGTCCAGCGGCAGGTCGCGCCGCACGGCAGCGCCAGCCCCGTATCGCGCACGGGAAGCCCCAGCTCGTCGGACTGCGTGCTGCCGCCGTATTTCTTCGCAACGAGCGTCTCGGTCAGGTACCGCATCACAGACGGGGCCAGACCGGTCGTATAGGAATTGATGATAAAGAACAGCGGATCATCGGAAAGGACCCGGCTGACGAGCTCCACGAAGGGGTACAGGTTCTCCTCCAGCTTCCAGACCTCGCCGGACGGGCCGCGGCCATAGCTCGGCGGGTCCATGATGATGGCGTCGTAGGTCTTGCCGCGGCGGATCTCACGCTCGACGAACTTGGCACAGTCGTCCACGATCCAGCGGATGGGCCGGTCTTCCAGGCCGGAGGCCTTTGCGTTCTCCTTGGCCCAGAGCACCATGCCCTTGGCCGCGTCCACGTGACACACGCTTGCCCCCGCTGCCGCGCAGGCAATCGTCGCGCCGCCGGTATAGGCAAACAGATTGAGCACGCGGATCGGTCTGCCCGCCCCGCGGATGGCCTGCATCATGAAGTCCCAGTTTGCCGCCTGCTCCGGGAAGACGCCCGTGTGCTTGAAGTTCATGGGCTTGACCTGAAACGTCAGCTCCTTATAGCGCACCTGCCACTGAGCGGGCAGGCGCAGATTCTGCCACTTTCCGCCGCCGGTGGACGAGCGGGCATAGCGCGCGTCGTATTTTTGCCAGAGCGGATCGTCCTTCGGCGTGTTCCAGATCACCTGCGGATCCGGACGCACGAGGATATATTTCCCCCACCGCTCCAGCTTTTCTCCGGCGGAGGTGTCGAGGACCTCATAGTCCTTCCAGTTATCAGCCAGCCACATGTTGCTCTCCTGTCTGTTTAGGGATTGGACCCGGCGTTCGTCCAGGTGTTGAGGATCCGGTCGATGACGCCCTGCGCGTCGTCTTCGTCGGAGTCGGCCGTGCCGTCGTCTTCTTCATCCTCCTCCGGCTCTGGCTCGGGCAGATCGTCCTCGCTGTGGATATAGCACTCGACGTTGATCGCGTCGACATCCGGCGAGACGGCCGCGTAGTAGCCGGCCGGCAGCGTATCGCTCAGGATGGCGTAGGCCTGGTCGAGCACGACGACGCCGTTTTTCGGGAAGGCACGCGAAACATCGAGCAGCGCGGCCTTATGTGTGGAGTTGCCCGGGACCTGTGCGCAGTATTCATTGGCCACATGGCCGGAGGCGTTGCAGATCTCGACCTCCTTATGCACATTGCACGTTTCCGTCGGCACGTCGTGCGCGCTGAGCGTCACGCGGACCGTGCGCTCGCCGCGCGGGTCGAGCGCGCAGGCGTCGGACGGCAGCAGGCCGCTGTCGCGGCAGACCGTGACCTCGACGAGGTTGGCGGGCTGCTTGAACGCCTTGTTCTTGAGATTCTGATGGACCTGCTCCATGACCTTTTTCCACATGACGATGGCCGGGTTGGTCTCGGAGTCGGTCAGGACGATCTCCTCCGGATCGTTGTAGCCGCACCAGACGACACTGGTGTAGTACGGCGTATAGCCCGCGAACCAGCGGTCAAAGTCGCGGGAGGTCGTGCCGGTCTTGCCGGCGACGGTCATGTTTTCGAGCTGCGCGGCAGTGCCGGTACCCGTCTGGACCGTCGTTTCGAGCATGTCGGTGATATACCACGCGGTCATGTCCTTCATGGCGACGTGGGAATCCTGCGTATTGTCAAGGATGATCTGCCCGTTGGCGTCCTTGACGACGGTATAGGTCCTGGCCTCGCGCCAGACGCCCTCGTTGGCAAAGGACGCGTAGGCCGCCGTCATGGAGCGGACCGTCACGCCCCGGGTCAGACTGCCGAGCGCGAGCGCCCAAAGGTTGACGTCCGAGAGCTCCTCGCCGGTATTCGACTGGTAGGAGGAGACGAGCGTGGACAGGCCCATCTTGTCCTTGGCGAAGGAATAGCTGTATTCCGGCGTCATCTGCGCGACGAGCTTGACCGGAACGGTATTGATCGACTGGGCCACAGCCTCTTCCACCGACACAAGACCGCGGTAGGTCGAGTCGAGGTTCTTGGGCCAGGTCGCGGAGTCGGTGAAGGAATAGGGCGTATCGTCCATCACGGTCGCCGGGGTGATGAGGCCAAGCTCGATGGCGGGCGCGTAGACCGCGACGGGCTTGATGATGGAGCCGGGCGAGAGCAGGCTCTGCGTGGCGCAGTTCCAGACAAGGCTCCCCTGCTTCCTGCCCACGCCGCCAGCCAGCGCGACGACGTCGCCGGTCGTATTGTCGACGATCACGATGCCGGACTGCAGCTGCTGGGAGCTCGCCGTGGCCGGCAGGCTCTTCAGGTCTTCGTAGACCGCGTCGACCGCCGCCTGCACCTCGGGGTTGACCGTGGAGTAGATCTGGTAGCCGCCGGTCATGACCATCTTGTAGACGATGTCGTATTCGTATCCGGTCTTGTCGCACAGATCGCTGACGACATCGCGGATGACCTGATCTTCAAACCAGGAGTAATAATCATCGCTCGTGTCGCTGTTATCGCGGCTGCTGTTGGTGAACACCAGTTCTTCGGCCACGGCCTCGTCATGCTGCTCCTGATTGATATAGCCCTGCTTGAGCATCTGGGTCAGGATGACCTCCTGCCGCTCCTTGTTCTCTCTGGTATTCGCTTCGCTGATATAGGGATCGTATCGGGACGGGTTATTCGTGATGCCGATGAGCGACGCGCACTCGGCCAGGCTCAGGTCCTTGACGTCCTTGCCGAAGTAGACGCGGGAGGCCGACTGGACGCCCTTGCAGTTTTCGCCGAGCGGAATGATATTGAGGTACCACTCCATGATATCCTTCTTCGTGTGCGTCTTTTCGAACTCCAGCGCGCGATAGATCTCGACCAGCTTGCGGCGGACCGTGACCTCCTTTTCGCCCGTGAGGTTCTTGATGAGCTGCTGGGTGATGGTGGAGCCGCCGGCCTCGCTCTTGCCGAGGAACATCTTGAAGCAGGCACGCAGCGTGGTGACCCAGTCGACGCCCTGGTGCTTTTCAAAGCGCTTATCCTCGATGGCAATGCAGGCGTGGATGAGGTTTTTCGGGATATCATCGTATTCGACCCAGGTGCTGTTGGAGCCGCCGTAGAGCGTCTGCAGCACCTCATATTTCCCGGTCTCGGGGTTTTCGTAGTAGATGACCGAGGTCTGGTCGAGCGAGAAGCTGTCAGCCGCCCACTCGGCCTGCTGCGAAAGGTCGTTCTTCACATAGACCGCAAACAGGCAGGCGAAGATCAGAAACGCCAGAAATGCGGTCAGAAAGACCGTCCCGATCACCTTGCCGATCACCGCGAAGACATGGCCTGCGCCGGACTTCTTCGCAGCTTCATTTCTTTTTTGCTGAGCCATACGGACCCTCCATACTTTTTTCTGTTATACAGGCAAACGGCGCATTGCGCCACTATATATCATGCTATCCAAGCAATTATAACACATCTGTCAATTATTTTGAAAACAAATTTTGAAATCCATGCAGTCTTTTTCTTCTTCCGCTTTTTTCCCGCGCGCATGGGGCAAAAACGCCCTGTTTGGCAGGTTTTCCGGAATAAAATGGCGTTCCGGCGTGCGGCGGGCCGCATCCGGTCAGCAAATTCCTCTTGATTTTATCCGGTCCGCAGGTTAAAATAGAGCCAAGATCAAGTGATACGGAGGAGCCCCATGGAGCAGCAATACGGCGACGATTTCATCAGCATCACCGACGAAGACGGCAAGGAATACGAGCTGGAAGTTCTGGCTGAGCTGGAGCACAACGGCAGCCGCTATCTCGCCCTCGTCCCGGCCGGCAGCGGCAACGACGATGAGGAAGAGGATCTTGAGGTCAGCATCCTCAGATCCGTGGAGGAAAACGGCGAGGAATTCCTCGAAGCCATCGAAGACGACGCGGAGCTCGAGGAGGTCTACAGCGCGCTGATGGATCTCATCTACGAGGAAGACGACGCACCGGAAGCATAATTCCGCCGCGCCGCAGCAAACTACAAATATAATAATAAACGCGTATCCCTGCGGGGTGCGTGACGGGTCCACTTAAACCCACATTATATTTAGGGGATGCCGGATACTTTTGCTGTCGATTGCAGGCCTCCCGCCCACGGCTCTGACCGGTGGTGGACGTTGGAAGCAGAGAAGCAGCAAAGAGGCAACCCACCTGCCCGTTTCGTGCAGGTTATAATTGGATCCGCACGGCTTCTGCGGGGATACCTGTGTTTATAGGAAGTAAGAAGTAATAGTGAAGAGTGAATCAGTGCGGCGTGCCGCGGGGCGGCACGATCGGGATCGCTGGCGCAGCCGGTACCGCACTTCTTCCCTTTTCACTATTACTTTTTCCCTTTTGCAAAATTTTGCTTGCATATAGCGGCTGTTTTCGGTATAATACGCATTGAATTGCCTGATCGGCTGACTGCCGCCGGTTTGCGGCAAAACTCAGACTTATGACAAATGAGAGGAATGATCCCACATGAGCGCATCCCGCGAAAAGAACAAGCGCAAGGAAGAGGCCGCCGCTCCCGCAGCTGCCAACGAAGCAAAGAAAGGTATGAGCAAGGGCCTGAAGACGACGCTGATTGCCGTCTGCGCTGTTTTGATCGTCTGCATCGTCGTGTTCTTCTACATGCTGACGAGCGGCTTCTTCGCTTCCCACACCACGGCTGCCACCGTCGGCACGCACAAGCTGACGCCCGCGATGGTCAACTACTTCTATAAAGGCGCCTACGGCAACATGCAGAACCAGTACGGCGACTTCATGAGCTACGTCATCGACTCCGACACGCCGCTCGACGAGCAGGTCTATGACGAAGAGTCCGGCGAGACCTGGGCCGATTACTTCACCGATCAGGGCCTGATCAACGCTTCCAACGCCTATGCCCTCTATGACGCGGCAAAGGCTGACGGCCACACGCTCTCCGAAGATGAGCAGGCTTCCATCGACTCGCAGATCTCCTCCCTGGCGCTGTATGCCTCCTACTACGGCACGAACACCAGCGGCTACATTGCAGGTGTCTACGGCACGGGCTGCAACGAGAAGAACTTCCGCGAGTATCTCGAGGTCGTGACGCTGGCCGACAGCTACGCCACCGCCACCCAGAACAGCTTTACCTACACCGACGAGCAGATCGCGTCGGAATACGCCGCTAACCCCAACAGCTATGACGCCGTGACCTACCGGCAGTTCCTGGTCTCCGACGCCATGTTCCAGACCGACAGCACTGACACGGAAGATGACGACGCCGAGGCCGAGGCTGAGACCCTCTCCGATGAAGAGCTGACCGCTCTCAAGGAAGAGCTGGCCTCCAAGATGGCTGCTGACACGCAGGGCGACGAGCAGGCTTTCATCGATCAGGCTTACGAAAACTGCCTGGAATCCGCCAAGGAGACCTACGCGGAAGACAGCGCCACGCTGAAGGAGAACCAGCTGTACAGCTCCCTCAGCACCGACGTTGCCGACTGGCTGTTTGACGCCGGCCGTGCCGAGGGTGATACCACCTATATCGCCACCGACAGTGTCTACTACGTCCTCTACTTCGTCTCCCGCAGCACGAACGACTATCAGCTGCCGAACGTCCGCCACATCCTCTTCTCCGTCAGCGACACCACCGACGAGACCGCGATGGACGAGGCCCGCACGAAGGCCGAAGACGTCCTGACCGAGTACGAAGCCGGCGACAAGACCGCCGAGAGCTTCGGCGAACTGGCCAAGGAATACACCGCCGATTCCAACGGCGACGAGGGCGGCCTGTATGAAAACATCATGCCCGGCCAGATGGTCACTGAGTTCAACGACTGGTGCTTCGACGCCGACCGCAAGCCCGGCGATACCGGCATCATCGAGACGTCCTACGGCGTGCATGTCATGTATTTCGACAGCTTCGGCAAGATCTACCGTGACGCGCTGGTCGAGAACGCTCTGCGCAGCGCCGACTACAACGCCTGGTACGATGCCACGGCCGGTGACGGCAGCTACACCACCTCCGCCTTTGGCATGAAGTACACCACGAAATAAGGTTTTTGCGGAACAGCCGCCCGGTTTCCGGACGGCTGTTCGTTTTTCCCGGATGTATAAAACCACCCCGTTTCCGGCAGACTATGCCGCGAGAGAGGTGGTTTTTTATGCCTGAGACGCAGAAGCCGAAGCTCGGCTTTTGCCTGCTGGCCGGGGCGCTGGCAGGGTTCATCAATGGATTTTTCGGTGCGGGCGGCGGGATGGTGCTTGTGCCGCTGCTCCTGTGGCTCGTCCGGCTGGAGGACAAGGCGGCGTTTTCCTCGGCGGTCGCGGTGATTTTGCCGCTGTGCGCGGTGTCCATCGCGGTCTACGCGGCGCACGACAGTCTGCCGCTCCGGGACGCCCTGCCCTATCTGATCGGCGGCGCGGCGGGCGGCGTGCTGGCAGGGCTCTGGTTCCGGAAGATCCCGGCGAAGGCGCTGCATCTGATCCTCGGCGGCGTGATTTTGGCGGGAGGGGTGCGGCTGATCGTATGCTGACGTTTCTGGGTGCCATCCTCGCGGGGCTGGTCTGTGGTGTGCTGTCCGGGTTCGGGATCGGCGGCGGCAGTCTGCTGATGGTCTGGATGACCGCGGTACTGTCCATGGATCAGAAAGCGGCACAGGGCGTGAATCTGCTGTACTTCCTGCCCTGCGCCGCCTGTGCGCTGATCTTTCATATCAAAAACCGCCAGATCGTCTGGCCGGCCGTCTGGCCGGCGGCAGCCGCCGGAGCCGTGTGCGCCGTGGGCGGCGCGCTGCTGGCCCAGCAGGCGGACGCCGAGACGCTGCGGAAGCTGTTCGGCGGCTTTCTGATCCTCGTCGGCCTGTCGGAGGTCTTCCTGAAGGGACTGAAAAAGAAGTAGGCTCAGTCCACCATGCCGTAGGCCTGCTCGAAAAGCTGGTAATACGGCAGGAGGAAGCGGAAGCCGTCTTTGACCCAGTCGGTCAGTGCCGCGCTGCTGCTGCGCGCGTCAAACGGGTGCATGCTCTCCAGTGAGAACGAGCGCAGGTTATACAGCCGCCCGAGCGGCTCTGCTGCGTGGCCCTTGGGCCGGGCATAGGCAGGGCCGGAGAGCGTGAACGCGTCCTGCGCGTCGAGGTTTCGCAGAAGCTTCTCGCCGCGGGCGGGGTCATGGTCCAGCAGACGGCGCAGCTGCACGCCGGAGGCCGCCGGCATCCACCAGCCCGCGCCGCAGCCGTAGCCGTCGGCGCCGACCTGGAACCAGAAGCAGGGCGCTTCGCCGCGGTTTTCGATCGCGTTCTGGAACGAGAACCAGATATGGTCGTTGAGCGGCCCGCGGCCGAACAGGCGGCGCGCGTCGCGGTAGATGCGGGAGATGTGCAGATTGAGATGCAGGGCGGGATAATCGGCCTGGAACCAGTCATAGAGCTCGGCGGCGAGCGCCTTGGTCGGGGCCATGACGGCGTCCTGGAATTCCTGCTTGTGCTCGGCGAACCAGGCACGGTCGTTATTGAACCGGATGCCCCAGAATACGTCGACGGTCTGATCGGTATAGCCAGTGAACATGATGCTTACTCCTTGTGATTGCGAAGATAGGCCAGATATCCCTCCAGGATCAGGCTGGCCGCCACAGCGTCGACGGTGTTTTTCCGCTTTTTCCCGTGGTAGTTGCCCTCGTTCAGGATCTGATGGGCCTCGATGGTGGTGCGACGTTCGTCCCAGAGGACGGGCTTCATGCCGGTCGTCTGCTCCAGCAGGGCGGCAAACTCGCGGTAGAGGGCCGCGCGTGGGCCCTCAGTCCCGTCCATATTGCGCGGGAAGCCCATGACCAGACGCTCCGCGCCGCTTTCGCGCAGCAGCCGGGCGACCTCCTCCGCCGTCTTTTCCGGCTTCCAGGAATGGATCACCGTCGTCTGCCCGGTCATCCAGCCGAGCGCGTCGGAAATTGCAACGCCGGTGCGCGCGTCGCCATAGTCGATGGCCATTACTTTCATATGGTTTCCCTGCCCTTCGGTTTTCATGATTCTACACTATAGCAGGTTTTTTCCGCCCGCGCAATTCAGGTGAAAAATTTCCTGTTTTTTTCTCAAAAATTTGTTGACCCGCGGCGGGTTTTGTGATAGAATGACCCTACCTGTGAAAAAGGGTTTTATTTTTTTGCGCCCATTTTTCAAGCTGCGGGACGCCAGGTAGTTTCGGCGTCATCTAAATTTACAATAGCCGCAGTTTTGCAGGGAGGCAAGTATTAAGGAGGTGCCGAACATGCGAG
>OMBG01000487.1_pt1 | contig 20647 bp, 20 predicted proteins | sample 1674251 | NCBI WGS metagenome assembly OMBG01 (sample SAMEA103958153, study PRJEB25191) | human gut metagenome | reverse complement strand
GTGAAAACCAACAATCCAGCGCCCATAACTTTGTGAAAGATTTTTCTTCGTTTTTTCCGGAATCTCGCCACGGCAGCCCTCTGAAAAAGGGCGCTGCCACTGAAATTCCGCTTGAATATGGAAAAACAGAGGTTCAAACCCTGTTCGAACCTCTGTCGCGTTTCCATTGAGCCATGGAATACTTTGAAAATTTTCGGTCATAAAAAATCCCGAACACCTTGAAATCACTGGGCTTTTCGCCCGTTGATCCAAAGTGTTCGGATGACTTGGTGCCGGTGGTGGGACTCGAACCCACACGAGTGTTACCCCAACGGATTTTGAGTCCGCCTCGTCTACCATTCCAACACACCGGCATTACTGTGTTATTATACAGCATGGCACGCGGAAATTCAAGAAAAAACTTCCGAAACTGTGTCATTTTTCGGATTTCATCTGCTCGTTGAGGTGTTTGCAGAGCAGGGCGAGGGAAGCAGCCATGTTTTCGTTCTGGACGAGGATGTGGTCTGGCACGTTCAGGTGCTTGGGGGCGAAATTCCAGATGGCGAGGATCCCGTTGCTGATGAGCAGATCGCAGACGCTCTGGGCCTGCTCTGCCGGGACGGTGATGATGCCGATCTTGATCTGGTCGCGGCGGCAGACCTCGCCGAGGCGCGACAGGTGCATGATGGGCTTGCCGCTCTTGGAGGTGCCGATGATAGCGTCGTTTTCATCAAACGCCGCGACGATATTGAGGCCGTACTCCGCAAAGCCGGAATACCCCAGCAGCGCGCGGCCAAGCTTGCCCGCGCCGATCAGAACGGCATCGTTTGTGTTGCTGTAGCCCAAAAACTGCTCGATATCGGCGATCAGCGCGGCACGGTTATAGCCGATCTTCGGGCGGCCGCCGGAGGAAACGAGCGCAAGATCCTTGCGCACCTGCACCTCGCCCATATGAAGCCCCGCCGCAAGCGCCGTGGCGGAGATATTGACGCCGCTGCTGTCCGGCATGGCTTTCAGATAGGCCAGATAGGTCGGCAGGCGCTTAAGCGTTGCGCGGGATATTTCTTTCTCCATGAAACCGCTTCCTTTGCTGATATCGATATATTGTATCGATAAATTTATATCACATTTGAATCTGTTTTGCAAGTCCATCTCAGCTGTAGATCTGCCGTGAGATCTCGCGGCGCAGGCGCAGCATGATGCGCTTTTCGAGCCTGGAAATATACGACTGCGAAATGCCCATGATATCCGCGACCTCCTTCTGCGTCTTCTCCTGCCGCCCGCCGAGGCCGAAGCGCATGGAGACGATCTGCTTTTCCCGTTCCGGGAGGCGTCCGAGCGCCTGACGAAGAAGCTGGTGGTCGACGTCGTCCTCCAGCGGCCGCATAACGATATCGCCGTCTGTGCCGAGCACATCGGACAGCAGCAGCTCGTTGCCGTCCCAGTCGGTATTGATCGGCTCGTCGAGCGAAACCTCCGTCTTCTGGTTGGCGATTTTGCGGATGTGCATCAGAATCTCGTTTTCGATGCAGCGCGACGAATACGTCGCAAGCTTGATGTTCCGGTCGGGCCGGAAGGTATTGACGGCCTTGATCAGACCAATGGTTCCGATGGAGATCAGGTCCTCCAGATTGACACCGGTGTTTTCGAACCGGCGCGCGATATACACGACAAGGCGAAGATTATGCTCGATGAGCAGCTGCTTGGCTGCCTCGTCGCCCTGTTCCAGCGCGGCGACGGCCTGCCGCTCCTGCTCCGGCTTCAGCGGTGCGGGCAGCACGTCGCTGCCGCCGATGTACATGATCTTCCCCGGCTGCAAAAGGCCGAGCTTCTGTAAAATAGCCTCTAATTTCATCCAATCGTTCCTCCTATCAGCGCATCATAATTTCCTCCGTCTGAAACGGGCGTTGGGGAAAAGGCCGCGAGGCAGCGTTTCCGGACGCCCGGCCTGACCTGTATCTCGCAGCGCAGGCACAAAATCAGGCCCGCCTGCGTGCCGACGCATTTGTAGCTCAAAAGCCGCGCCGGAAGCGCGGGGGCGCGTGTTTTCAGGCGCAGCAGCAGCTCCGCCGGGTCTGCAAGCGCGGCGGGTGTGATGGACGCATCCGGCAGAAGCGCCCGCAGCGCGTCCGCCTCCGCGACGAGCACGCGTTCGCCGGTCATCGGGTCGCGGAGCGTGCAGCCGGTGTCGTGCAGCGCGCGGACAGGGACCCGATTTCCTCCATACAGAAGCGTCATGGTCCGGATCTCACCGCCATGCTGGGCCGTGCAGGAAAAGACGGTATAGCAGAGCATATACAGAAGCCCTGCCAGCAGCAGGAGGCCCAGAACACTCACCGCGTAGAACGTGCCGCCCGGCAGAACCAAAACGCATGTCCCGAACAGCTGCGCGGCCAAGACCGCAGCACCCGCAAACGCGCAGACTGCCGCCAGAAACAGAAGGCCCGTGCGGAGCGTCTGCCGGCCTGCGCCGAAGGCGATCAGCAGCATGATAACAAGACTCACCAGCTTCATCGGAAGTCCCTGCAAAACGCCCAGCGGGGCGAACAGCGCCGCTGCCGCGTACAATCCGCCGAACAGAGCCGCTGCCAGCAGGCGCAATCGTGCGATCCGGCCGCCGCCAAGCTTTGCCGCGCAGATGAGCAGCAGATAATCCACCGCACCATTGAGCAAAAAAGCCTCGTCTGCATAGACTGTCATCCGCATTCCCCCCTGTTTGTCCGTGTTCCAAAAGCATACGCCGCAGAAACAAAAAAAGAGGTCGCAATTCCAAGCGGAATTGCGGCCTATCGTTCGTCATGTTTTCCTTGTAATGTCAGATCTGCTTCCCGTCGCGCAGAATCTGGCGGATGTTTTTTTCCGCCTTGCTGCGCGGCAGCATCAGCTCATGCCCGCAACCGGTGCAGCGCAGGCGGAAGTCCATACCGCTGCGCAGTACGAGCCACTGCTTTGTGCCGCAGGGGTGCTCCTTCTTCATGACGAGGATATCGCCGACCTGTACGTCCATGGTTCTATCTCCTTCCTTCCCATGCCTGCATATATTGGAGCAGGAATTGGGGGGATCTTATGCATCAGTTTCTTCCGGAGGGGCTGCACCCGCAGCCGGAGGGGTATACCAAAGAGGAATTGCTGCTGGCGATGCAGCAGCGGAAAATTTTGCAGGCGCCCGCGATCAAATGCGACGAGCGGCATGACCTGCATATCGCACTCGGCTGCTGCGCAGGGGTTATGCCGCGTGCAGAGGCCGCGCGCGGTATTCTTGGCGGCGAAACGCGGGATATCGCGATCCTGTCGCGCGTGGGAAGGCCCGTATGTTTTACTGTCATGGGCTTCGCAACGGATGGGACGGCGCTACTGTCCCGGCGCAGCGCGCAGGAGGCAGCGCTGGAACAGATCTTCCGCGAAAAGCGGCCCGGGGACATTCTGCCTGCCGTGGTCACAGGGCTTGCGCCGTTCGGCGCGTTTTGTGATATTGGCTGCGGCGCGGTCGGGCTGCTCGGATTGCGGAATCTCTGCGTATCGCGGCTGACGCATCCACGTGAGCTGCTGCGGGTCGGGCAGCAGCTGCCCGTTTTGATCCAGTCGCTTGATCCGGCGCGGCGGCGCGTGGGGCTGACGCTCCGGGAACTGCTCGGAACGTGGCAGGAAAACGCGGCGCGGTTCCGTGCGGGGCAGACCGTGACGGGGATCGCCTGCGGAAAAACGGATTATGGCGTGTTTATTGCGCTGACACCGAATCTGTGCGGGCTGGCAGAACGGGACGATACACTGGAACCTGGCCAGCCGGTATGCGTGTACATCAAGGCCATTCACCCGGAGACGCTCAAGCTGAAGCTGACCGTCCTGCACCGGCTGGACACAGTGCCTCCGCAGCCGCTGCGCTTCACGAAGACGGAAGGACGGCTGGATGTGTGGCGGTACGGAAGCCGGGAGAACGCGAAGATCGTGACGGTGTTTTAACGCCTGGGTGATGAAGCGAAAAAGCAGAGGGGCGGCTTTCGCCGCCCTCTTAGTCTGTCAAAAAACGATGGAACGCAGTCAGATGACAGAGCAGCAGGGGAAGAGTGAAGGGGGCAAAGAGCCCCCTTCGCGTTCAATCAACCAGTTTTTCGAACTTTCCTAAAGTTTGAAAAACTGCCTCGGCGGGGCGAAAAGATGTTTTCGACACGCAGAGGGGCGGCTTTCGCCGCCCCTCTTGTGGAATTTAGGTCTTACAGCCAGCTCGGGTCGGAGATGAGCTTATCCCAATACTCATAGTCGTTGGTCTTTCTGGTGTAGGTGTGGCTGTTGGCAGCCTCCTCGACATCGAGATAGTACCAGGACGTGACGCTGACATCGTTGAAGGTGTTCAGGCCGCTGAGCAGATCAGAGGTGGTCTGCGGCGCGCGATTCAAAACGCGGTTTAGGATGGCGACTGTTTCGGCGCGGGAGATGTACTTGTCGGGCGCGTAGGTCGTGCCGTAGCCGTTGATCCAGCCAAGCTCATAGGCTCTGGCGATATAGTTTGCCGCCCAGTGGCCCTTGACATCGGAGAAGTTCGTGTAGGCGCTTCCGTAAGAATTGCCATCGCAGCGGGCGATCATCGCGGCGATCTCCGCGCGGGTGATCGGATCGCTCGGACGGAAATAGCCGTCAGAGCCACCGTTGACGATGCCGAGCTTCGCCATGGTGGACACAGCCGTGTTGTACCATGCCTTGGCCGGAACATCCTTGAAGGTGTTATAGGTGGTGGAGTAGGTCTTGCGGGTTGAATCCGTCAGGAGGCGGTAGAAGATGGAAGCCGCCTCGGCGCGGGTGATGGTCGCGTTGGGCTTGAACGAGCCGTTGGGATAACCCTTGATATAGGCGTAGTGATCTTCGCCGTTGAGCATGTACGGAACGGTGCTCGTGGCCTTCGTCCACATGGCAGTGAAGGTGTAGGTATTGCCGGACTTCGTCAGATCCCAGCCATAGAACGTGTAGCCGGTGCGCGCCGCGTCGGAAAGCGTGTAATCCTTGTCGATCTTGAACGACTGCTTGTTTGCGAACGGCATATTGTTCAGCCGGGCTGAGCCGCCGGCCGGGTCGATCACGATGGGCGTGTCGATGTAGAAGCGGGCATACTTGCTCTTGGCGTCGTCGTAGTCATAGTAGTAGACGTCGTAGGTTTCCGACAGGCCGTTCTTTGTCCACATGGCGGTAAAGGTGTAGGTATCACCGGATTTTGTCAGATCCCAGCCGTAGAACTTATAGCCGGTGCGGGCCGCGTCGGAGAGCGTGTAATCCCGGTTGATCCGGAACGACTGCTTCGTTGTAAAAGACATGGTATCCAGCCGGGCCGTGCCGCCGTTCGGATCGATGACGATGGGCGTATTCGCGTAGAAGCGGGCATATTCGCTCTTGGCATCATCAAAGTCATAGTAGAAGATGTCATACGTGTCCGCCTGACCGTTCTTCGTCCACATGGCGGTAAAGACGGGCTGGCCGTTGCGGTCATAGGTTTTATCCCAACCGTAGAACTTGTAGCCGGTGCGGGTCGCGTCATAGAGCGTCACATTTTTCGTTACGCTCAGCACAGTCTGTCTGTCCACATAGGTAGCGCCCAGATAGGCCGTACCGCCGTTCGGGTTGACGGTAATGGAACCGCCATAGGCAAACGTTTCTTCCATGACGCGCGCATAGTCAAAGTCATAATATGTGACCTTGACGTTAGAAACCGTCCATCTGGCTGTGAAGCGGGTTCTTGCCGCGTCATAATCCCAGCCCAGAGACTTCTGCGCCCCCTTGTAGGCAAACGTCAGCGTGCAGGAGCGCGTGACTGTGTAGCTGCCGGAAGCGGTGATCTTGACATTGTCGAGATAGGCCTCGGTGCCGCCGTTCAGGTCAATGTAGACAAAATCGCCTACGTTGACCGTGACCTTCCATTCCTGCTGATCGCGCGCATCGTTGTAGGTGATCTCACAGGTCGACACGGTATCGCGGTAGACCGGATACAGAATCGTGTTCTGGGAGAGGACAATGTTCTCGTTGGGCGCATAGAGGTTGCTGCCGTTCGTCGTCCAGCCCGCAAATACCTTGCCTGTGGGAACAGTCCATGTCTGTGGGAAGTTCTTGACCGTGTACATGGCGCCGACATTCGCGTCAACGACGTCGGGATCCGTCAGAGAAACCTCCGTAAGCTGCCGGTAGGTCACCGTGTACGGGCCGACGGGCGGCGTCACACCGTCCTTTTGCCAGACAGCGTACAGAACAGCGTAGGTGCGTCCGCCGAACAGTTCGGTTACGGAAACAGTCTGGCCGTCGTTATAGATCTTCTGGCCGTTGGGTTCGGTGCTCCAGCCGAGGAAGGTGTAGCCATCTCTGTTAAAGTCATTCGCACGGAGCGTGACCCAGCCAATTGCAACGTCACTCTCTGTGAGTTGCTGCAGTCTTTCACTGGAACTTCCGTAGCTTCCATCGTTCGCTTTGAATGTGATGTAATTCCGGTCACCTTCTGGACCGGCGGCCATCGCCGCCGGAATCAGGCCAACTACCATGACAAGGCACAGCAGAAGCGCCACAAAACGTTTTTTCATAAGCAATTCCTCCTTAATTTCATCCCCGGCAGGCACTTACTTGCCGGGAGCGCATGGTACGCGTGTGGAACCCCACACGCGCACCGTTTTGCAGGGGCTGCGCGGCGCGCGGTTCCTGCCCATCTTCTATAGATATCGTAGCATAATGGTTTTCAGAACGCAATAGGTGGTTTTCGGGAAATGTCCGCTTTTTCCGGAAAAAATCAAATTTTTAAGAATTCTTAATGATTTTATGTCAACTTATTATCCGGATTATGAACAGCCAATCTCGAATTGATTTCAAAGAAATTTCAGAACGGTTACAGACACTGAAAGCCCTGCTGTTCCACACTTCAAATCCGAGGAGGATTTCTCCATTGAGATCAAGAATGATCCGAACAACAAGCTCGACAGTAAATACTGCTCGCTTGTTACCAGCAAGATCGTGGTCGACGGCAAGGAAGTCGATCACTTCGAGCTTTCTATCGATATCAAGAAGGCTATCGCCGACGGCGTGATCGAGGCAGGCAATGACCTGTGCGTCAACTATACCGCTGTTCTGAATGACAAGACCGACTTCTATATCATCGGCGAAGGTAAGAACACCAACACGGCCTATCTTGAGTACAGCAACAACCCCAACGGCGAGGGCACCGGCAAAACGCCTGAGAGCTCTGTCCACGCATGGACGTTTGCCATGATCGTTTCCAAAATCGACGGCACGACCAAGGTTCCGCTGACCGGCGCAAAGTTCGTCCTTTCCCGCAGGGCGGATCTTAAGGTCAGCGATATGCAGTGCGACGAAAACGGCAATCCGACCGTTAAGACTGATCTGCTCCCGATGTACACCGGCGACAGTGCGCGAGCACCTTATGAGCTTGCCACGGCTGAAAAAGTTGCGGCGGACACCAACATTACAGCCCGCAAAGCCCGGACGAAGACAGCACAACGCGCACCGTGATCAAGCGCTGGGACGACACGGGCTATGAGCAGAAACGCCCCGATACGATCACGGTCACGCTCCTGAAGGACGGCACGGTCTGCGACACAAGGACTATCAGCCGCACGGACAGCTGGCAGTACACATGGAGCGGCCTTCCCCGGTATAGCCCGGACGGCACGGAGATCGTCTGGACAATACAGGAAAGCGCCGTTCCCGGCTACATTTCAAGCATCCGGGAAACCGGCGATACGTTCATTCTGACCAATACACCTGAGCATCAGAAGCTTCCGCAGACGGGGCTTCTCTGGTGGCCGGTCCCGGTGCTTGCCGCGGCGGGCCTGCTGCTTCTGATTTTGGGCACGCTCTTGAAAAGAAAAAATGATCATGATTAAACGCGGAACGCTTTGCACGATTCTGGGGCTGCTGCTCCTTCTCGCCGCGCTGCTGCTCACGGCCTATAACCTCCGCCGCGATGCAGCCGCAGGCGACGCTGCCGAGCTTGTCCTTGAACGCCTGACACCCGACCTGCCCCGGCAGGAAAGTCTTTCCCAGTCTCCCACTGGAGAGGGGAAAGAGGAGGCATTTGTCCCGGATTATGTGCTGAATCCGGAGCTGCCCATGCCGGAACGCGAGATCGATGGCCAGAGCTACATCGGCGTTCTGGATATCCCCGCGCTCGGCCTGTCGCTCCCCATCATCAGCACATGGAGCTATCCCGGCCTGCAGATCGCGCCCTGCCGCTACTCCGGCTCCGCGTATCTTGAAAATCTCGTCATTGCGGGGCACAATTACCGCAGCCATTTTGCGTCCCTCCCGCAGCTCCAGCCGGGCGATGCGGTCACGTTTACAGACATGGACGGGAATGTGTTCCGCTACAAGGTCGATTCCCTTGAAACGCTTTCTCCCTACGCCATATCCGATATGACCAGCGGCGGCTGGCCGTTGACACTCTTCACCTGTACCGTCGGCGGCCAGTCAAGGCTTGCCATCCGCTGCAGCGCCGGCTGACGTACTACAAAAATCAGAAAAGTCGTGAAACTCCGAATGTCCCATCGGAATTTCACGGCTTTTTGTTTTGCGTATTGCTTATTTCTTCGTGAGCGTCAGGTGATAATCAGTGCCGTCTTCACGGGCAGCCGCCTGATAGCCGCTGTGCGCGGCAAAGCGCTTGATGTTTTCAACGGCAGTTTCGTTGTCGACGAGAACTTCCAATGCAGCGGGATTGTCCTTCTTGATCGCGTTCTGCACCATCACGACGGGCATGGGGCAGAGATAGCCTCTTGCATCAACCATTTTTCTGCGCCTCCTGCTTCTTCATGCTGTTTACGATGGAGATCACCAGCACGATCACGATACCGAGCACCACTGCGACGCGGCCATTGGTGGAAACGCCGCCCGCAGAGCTTTCGGAGGCCGCGTTTCCGGCAAGGCCGAAGTTATGTGCGAACGCAGCGCCGACGATCATGCCGAACACCGTAACGGCAGAATCCGCGTTGCCGCTGCCGGCAAGAATGAGCTGACGCAGCGGGCAGCCGCCCAGCAGCACCGAGCCCCAGCCCGCGAGCAGCATACCGAGGAAGTTCCACACATGGTCGGAATGTGCAACCGGCTGTCCGGCGAAGCCGAGATTGAATTTATGCAGGCAGAGATTGGCGATGAGGACTGTGACAAAAATGGCGATGAAGCCCCACAGAAGGTGCAGATCCTTGAACATCATCGTGTCGCGCAGACCGCCGACCATGCAGATACGGGATTTCTGTGCCAGTGCGCCAACAACCAGCGCGATCAGCAGCGCGATCAGGAACGGAGCGTGCTTGGAGCCGGGGCCCTCCTCAGAGAGCTTGAACAGCGTGGGAACAGCCAGGAACAGGATCAGCAGGCCGACCATGACAGCGGGCAGCACCGTGCCGTCGAGCGTCTTGGTGGCGTAGTTCCGCTGAAGCGTGAAGCCCTTGCGGATGAAGATCGTGCCGAGGAAGATACCGGCGGCGAAACCGGCCAGACCGACAACGGCGTTCAGATCGCCGCCAGCCAGACGCAGCACCATGCGCAGCGGGCAGCCGAGGAAGGCCAGCGCGCCGATCATGACGAATGCGCCGAGCACAAAGCGGAGCGCGGGAGACGAACCGGCTCTGGCTTTCCATTCCTTAGAGGCCAGCGCCATCAGGAAGCTGCCGAGCACAAGACCGATGATCTCCGGGCGGACATACTGGACCTTGGCAGCAGAATGCAGACCCACAGCGCCTGCGATGTCGCGCTCAAAGCACGCGATGCAGAAGCCCATGTTGGCCGGGTTGCCGAGCGCCGTCAGCACGAGTGCTGCGATGCCGATGACAACACTGGTCAGAATGACGAACAGGTTTTCTTTTTTCATGTTCTCTTTCCTCCGATATAGTCGAACTAAGTTCGCCGAAGTTCGATATTCTGGAACGAGAATATCGAAAACGACGTGAATGCGGGCTTTTTCGCCCGCATTCGTTACTCTTGAATCAGAATAACACGCTTTTTCACGATTGTCAATCATTTTTCTGTTCGACATTTTCGAAAAATATTCAGAATCGAAGAAACGTTCAGAGCAGCAGCGCCGAACCCTGTTCCAGATCGTCGGACAGGAACCGGCGGTTGAGCGCATTCAGGACCCGCTTTTTATCCGCGCTCCACATGGGAGCGATCAGGCTGCGCTTCGCGCCGTCTCCGGTCATACGGTGAATGACCAGCTCGCGCGGCAGCACGCGCAGGCAGTCTTCCAGTACGGACAGATACGCATCCAGCGTCATGGTTTCGAAGTTTCCGGCGGCGTAGTCCTCAGCAAGGTCTGTCCCGGACAAAACGTGCAGCAGATGGAGCTTGATGCCGTCCGCACCGCTCTGACCGATGTAGCGTGCGGTCTGCACCATCATCTCCGGTGTTTCGCCGGGAAGTCCAAGGATCATATGCGCGACCACATGGATATCCAGTGCCTTGAGCTGCCGGACGGCATTGTCAAACACGGAAAGGGGATAGCCGCGCCGGATATACCGCGCAGTGGATGCGTGGATCGTCTGTAAGCCAAGCTCGACCCAGACAGGCTTCCTTTCCCGCAGCTCCGCGAGCAGCGCGAGGATCTCCGGCGGCAGGCAGTCCGGTCTGGTCGCGATAGACAGCGCGCAGATCTCATCCCGGTCGATTGCGGCCAGAAACAGCGGCCTTAATTGATCGGCGGGCGCATAGGTATTGCTGTAATCCTGAAAATAGGCGATATATCGGGCATCCGGCCCGGCCTTTGCCGCGACAAGGCGTTTGGCCTGGGCAAGCTGTTCAGAAACCGGGAGCGCGGCGGAGGCGGCGAATTCACCGCTTCCGCTGCAAAAGATGCAGCCGCGTGCGTCGAGCGTCCCGTCGCGGTTCGGACAGGTGCATCCGGCGGAAAGCGCCAGCTTATAGACCTTGCAGCCGAATGTCTCGCGCAGATACGCGTTCAGGGAGCGGTAATACATATGTCCTCCAAATGATTTGCGCGCCGCAGTCTCTGCGGCGCGCAAGCTGGTTCCTTACGATTCGGGAGCATCCAATGCTTCATCCTGCATGACCGCCTCAAATTGAGCGCGGTTCATATTTTCGTTTTCCATCAGGAAGCCCGCGATCTTATCCAGCCGTTCCGAATGCGCGGTCAGGATCTCCTCGCAGCGCTTGTATGCCTCGCGCATGATCGACTGCACCTGCACGTCGATCTCGCCTGCCGTTGCTTCGGAATAGGGCTTCGTTTTTTCGTAATCCCGGCCAATGAAGACCTCCTGACTCGACGAATAGGAGACAGGGCCAATCGCGTCCGACATTCCGTAGGTCGCGACCATATCCCGCGCAAGCTTTGTTGCGCGCTGGAGATCGTTCGAAGCGCCGGTAGAGATATCGCACAGCTTCAACGCTTCCGCAACACGTCCGCCAAGGAAGGAGACGACCGTCTCGAACATTTCATTGCGCGAAGCGTAGGATTTGTCATCCTGCGGCAGGCTGATGGTCATACCGCCCGCCTGTGCGCGGGGGATGATGGTGATCAGGTGCACGGGATCCTGCGAGTCCAGACAATACATACACACGGCGTGTCCGGCCTCATGGACGGCAGTGAGCATTTTTTCGGAGTGGCTGACGACGCGGCTCTTTTTCTCCGGACCTGCAATAACCTTGATCATGGCAGCTTCCAGATCCTGCTGCGTGATGGCGGCTTTGCCGTTCCGCGCAGCAAGCAGTGCACCCTCGTTCAGCAGATTCGCAAGATCGGCGCCGGTAAAGCCGGCAGTCGCCTTTGCAATGGCGGGCAGATCGACATTGTCTGCCAGCGGCTTTTTGCGTGCGTGGACCTGCAATATCTCCGCTCTTCCGCGCCAGTCCGGCGCGCCGACATAGATCTGCCGGTCGAACCGTCCGGGACGAAGCAGGGCGGGGTCGAGAATATCCTTGCGGTTGGTCGCCGCGATGACGATCACACCCTCGTTTGCAGAGAAGCCGTCCATTTCCACGAGCAGCTGGTTGAGCGTCTGCTCGCGCTCGTCGTGACCGCCGCCAAGACCTGCGCCGCGCTGACGGCCCACCGCGTCGATCTCGTCAATGAATACAATAGCGGGCGCAACACGCTTGGCCTGATCGAACAGGTCGCGCACACGGCTTGCACCGACGCCGACATAAAGCTCGACAAAATCGGAGCCGGAAATGGACAAAAACGCGACGTTTGCCTCACCGGCGACAGCTCTTGCCAGCAGCGTCTTGCCGGTGCCCGGAGGGCCGACCAGCAGAACGCCCTTGGGGATCTTCGCGCCAAGCTGTCTGAATTTATCCGGGTCGCGCAGGAATTCTACGATTTCGGAAAGCTCTTCCTTCTCCTCATCCGCGCCTGCAACGTCCTTGAAGGTAACGGCTTCGCCGTTCGGAACGCCGAAGCGGGCGTTTGCGCGCGTAAACTGCGACATGGCGTTCGGGCTGCCGCCGGAGCGGTTCATCAGGATGAACCAGACGAACAGCAACGCAACGCCGACGACGAGATAAGGCAGGACAGACCGCCAGATGGAGTTGACGGCGGGAAGATAGTTGTAGGACTTGAGAATGCCGGACGCGCTCTGCGCGGCAATGGTCTCGTCGAGGTCCTTGTGGAATGTCTCAATGTCTCCGATCCTGGCGGCTGCCGTGCCTGCCTGCGCCGTATCGCTGGCATACAGCGTCATGGTCAGCGTGTCGCCCTGTAAAACGAACGACTCGACCCGTTCATTTTCGAACAGGTCGAGCACGTCGGAATAGGCAAGCCTGCTGCTGTTCTGCGTGAGCAGGGACGAAGAGATCACCACAAGAACCAGCGCCAGAATCGCGATCAGAATGATCGTCTGTACGGTTTTGGGCTGTTGATTCACGGAGTATCTCCTTTTGAAAGAATAGATAGAAAGATCAGCTTACTGATCCTGATAGACGGAGGGCTTCAGAACGCCGACGAACGGAAGGTTCCGGTAATAATCCTCGTAATCCAGACCGAAGCCGACGACAAACGCGGGCGGAACGGTGAAGCAGGTGTAATCCGGCTTCAGATCGACCTTGCGGCCCGTGGGCTTGTCGAGCAGCGTGCAGATCCTGATGGACGCGGGCTTGCGCTCACGGAACATTTCGCAGATCATTTTGAGCGTGCTGCCGGAGTCGATGATATCCTCAAGGATCAGAACATGACGCCCTTCGATATCGTGATCGATATCCTTGCGGAACGTCAGCTTGCCGGTGGATTCCGTACCGCCCTCAAAGGAGGTGATGCACATGAAGTCCTCCTGCACAGGAATGCTGATGGCATTGGCCATTTCCGCAAAGAACGGGACGACGCCCTTGAGCACGCCGACAAGGATCGGGCACTTGCCGCGGTAATCCTCCGCGATCTGCGCACCGACCTCCTTGATCCGTGCGTGGATCTCCTCCTCGGAAACAAGAACGCGTTCAATGTCCTGAAGCATATCAGATTTGTTAATCATACAGCGAATCCTCTTTCTCTAATTCTTCTATTCTGATGATGACCGCGCGGTCGCCAGGGGCGGCTGCACGATCAAGATTGACGCCGATCCCGTAGACGCCGAGAATTCCATGCTCGTCCGCAGCCACAGGGAGCAGGCTGCGCCTGTCCAGAGGAATCTTGCGGTCGATCATGAGCTTTTTCAGCGTTTTCCGGCCGCCGGAGACACGCATCTCGTCGTGCGCCCGGCGCGGACGGAACAGGATCTGTGTAGTTGAGCCTATCGTATCACACTTTACGGCAAAAGTGGAGAGTGTATTTTGAATTTCTGAAAAATTTTCTTGCCATTCGCAGAAAATACGAAGTCCGAGCGGCTGAAGAACAGCGGATTCTCCGATCAGGAGCGCGACTGGCTCGAACGTGGCAGGGGAGTCGGCCGTGAGAAGCAGCCGGTCGTACTCCCGCCGCGCCGTAAATCCGCCCGGCAGCGATACACGGGCAGATGGGCATTCAGAAAACAGAAGCCGGTCAACGGCGCGGATGTGCCGCTCTGAAAGCTTCGACGCGTGAATTTCGCCGAGCAGCAGCCTGACGGCGCGCGTGCGGACGGCCGCCGGATACGCGGTAAGGGCGCTGCACCGGATCCCATCTGAAAGCCGGGCCTGCCGCAGCGCCGCCTCTGCCTGCGCAGAAAGCTGCGCCTCGTCCGCCTCCAGAAGCCGGCACATACGAAACGCCGTTTCGCAGAGGGATGGATTCTCCGCTTTGAGAAGCGGGATGACAGACTGCCGCAGGCGGTTGCGCCGTGCGTCCGGAAGAAAATTGGTGCTGTCGGTCACATAGGGCAGTCCATTCTGCTCGAGATATGCTTCGATCTCCGCGCGGGAGACAGCGAGCATCGGCCGGATAAACGGCCCGCGCTTCGGCGGGATGCCGCAGAGTCCGGCAAGCCCGGTGCCGCGCGTGAGGTTCAGAAGCACCGTTTCCAGATTGTCGTCCTGCGTGTGGGCTGTTGCGATCCGGCCGGGCAGGGAAGAGAAGAACGCGTAGCGAAGCGCACGCGCCGCTTCCTCAACGGATTCGTGCGTCTTTGCCGCGCGGGCGCGTACATCACCGTTATCAACATGGAGCACGACGCCCAGTTCGGCGCAGAGCGTACGGACAAACGCCTCGTCGCGGTCTGATTCTTCGCCGCGCAGCTGATGATTGAAATGCGCCGCCTCGACCGTAATGCCGAGCGTATTCCGTAAGGACAACAAAACATGCAGCATACAGACGGAATCCGCTCCGCCGGAGACGGCACAGATCACGGTATCGCCCGGCTGCGTCATGCACTGCCCGCGCATCCACGAAAGAATTTTATCCGTCATGCTTCCATTCCAGATCGGAGAACGTAAAGAACTGCGGCCGCCATTGCAGCTTGACCGTCCCGGTCTCGCCGTGACGGTTTTTCGCAACAATGCACTCCGCAATGTTCTTGTCCTGCGTGTTGGGGTTATAATACTCGTCGCGGTAGAGGAACATGACGGAGTCTGCGTCCTGTTCGATAGCGCCGGATTCACGAAGATCAGACAGCATCGGCCGCTTGTCGGTACGCGATTCGTTGGCACGGGACAGCTGGCTGAGACAGATGACCGGCACATTCAGCTCCTTTGCCATGATCTTGAGCGCACGGGAGATGTCGCTGACGACCGTTACGCGGTTATCGCCGGATTTCCCGGGCGCGGCGGCGGTCATCAACTGCAGATAGTCGATCAAAACCAGCCCCAGATTGTCGAGCCGGCGGCATTTTGCATTGATCTCCGCGACCGTGATAGCCGGATTGTCGTCCACGCGGATATCCGTCTGGCTGAGCGCGGACGAGGCGATAGAGAGCTTTCCCCAGTCTTCCTCATCCAGATGACCGGTCGTAAGCTTCTGGTTTTCAACAAAGCTTTCCGTGGAAAGAAGACGCATGACCAGCTGTTCGCGCGACATTTCGAGCGAAAAGAACGCGACAGTCTTTTCATAGGTCTTCGCCACGTTCAGGCAGATATTGAGCGCGATAGCCGTCTTGCCCATACCGGGACGGGCTGCGATCAGAATCAGGTCGGTCTTGTTCAGGCCGTTGATCTTGCGGTCAAGATCGTGAAGTCCGGTAGACAGACCGGGGATCTCGCTGCCGGAGGCCGCCAGCTCTTCCAACCGGTCGTAGACGTTGATCATGACCTTGCCGATGTGCTGCAGGCTGTCACCAGTGTTGCCGCGCCGGAGCGAATAAATCTTTTTCTCCGAAACCTCGAGCATTTCCTGCGCCGTGCCGACGCCGTCGTAGACCATTTCCGTGATCTCCGACGACGCAGTCGCCAGCGCACGCAGGAGCGACTTGTCATGCACGATCGTGCAATACTGCTTGACATTGGCGGCGGTCGGCGTGATCTTCAAAAGCTGTGCGATGTAATCATAGCTTCTCTGCTCGTCATACACGCCGCGCTCTTTCATTTTATTGAGTACGGTAACGGGGTCGATCTTTTCCGAGAAGTTGAACATCGTATAGATCGTCTCGTAGATCTCGCGGTTCTGCCGGAGATAGAAATCGTCCGGCTGCAGCATACCGACCACGTCCGGCACGCAGCGCTCGTCGATCAGCATCGAGCCGAGTACGGACTGCTCCGCCTCCAATGCCTGCGGGGCCTGCCGCTGAAGCAGTTCCTCATCCATAGATGTTCACATCCTTCCGGGAAATGATGGTCAGGCGCACTTAGGCTTCCTTGACCTCGATTTTGAGTTCTGCGTTGATCTCATAGCCGAGCTTGCACTTGACGGTGTAAACGCCGACCGACTTGATCGGCTCGTCCAGAACAATCTTCCGCTTGTCCAGCTGGACGCCAGCCTGCTTTGCAAGCGCCTCGGAAACCTCCGTGTTCGTGACCGAGCCGAACAGGCGGCCCGCTCCGCCGCCCTTGGCGGTGACGACGACGGTCATATCCTTCATGCGGTTGCGCAGATCAAGCGCTTCCGCGCGCTCCTTGGCCTGCCGCTCCTGCGTGGCCTTGTCGTTCATGCGCATGGTGTTGATGTTGTCTGTGGTCGCTTCCTGCGCAAGCTTGCGCGGCAGCAGGAAGTTGCGCGCATAGCCGTCAGATACCTCGATCATCTGGCCGCGCTTGCCCTGACCTCTTACATCCTGTGTTAAAATAACCTTCATGTTGATAACTCCTTTCAAAGAGAATTGTCTGGTGCCGCTTATGCTGAAAGCGGAGGCCGGATATACCGTGCGCTGCTGTCCGGCGCGGGGCGCATATTGATGCCGGATACAATGCCCATGGCGAAAAACATTGTGACGAGCGAACTGCCGCCGTAGGAAAAGAACGGCAGCGTCAGGCCGATGACCGGCACAAGGCCGATGCACACGCCGATGTTGATGAACACCTGCGCCGTCAGCATACCCGCGATGCCGACGCAGATGAGCCGGTTCATATAGTTACCGGATTTGATGCCGACATAGATGATACGGATGATGATGGCCGTCAGCAGAATGAGAACTGCCATGCAGCCGAGCATACCGAGCTCCTCGCCGATAGAGGAGAAGATCAGGTCGGTATGCTGCGCGGGGATCGTGCCGCTCTGCACCATCGTCCCGTGGTACAGTCCCTGCCCGGTGATCCCGCCGTTCTGAAGCGCGCGCAGGCTGCGGTTCATCTGGTAGCGCTGATCCTGCGCCGCCGGGTCGATGCGCGGGTCAAACAGCACCCAGATACGGCTGCGCCGGTCGTAGCTGAGAAACTGCCACAAAAATGGAGAAGCTACAAGCAGCACCGCAAACGCACCGAGGAACCACAAAAGGCTCACGCCGCCGACAAACGCCATAATGACGAAAATAAACAGATACTGCAGCGCAACACCCAGATCCTCCGACGCTACGACGATCAGGCCAAACATGAAGACCGTGATGACTGCGAGCCGCAGGACCGTTGAGATATGCGAGATCTTGTTCTGCCGGATGCTCATGGTCTTGGCCAGGATCATGATAAACGGAATTTTGCAGATCTCCGCAGGCTGGATGGAAAACGGCAGGAAGCTGAATGCCAGCCAGGAACGGTTGCCGCTTCGGGTATCGCCGAAGGGGAACAGCAGAAGAATGAAGATCGCCGAGAAGATCAGCAGCAGCTCGCGTCGCTCGGCAATGATATCGACGTCGACCAGCGTGAAAAAGACATATAAAATAATACCAAGAACCAGCGCAAGGATCTGCGTGCGGACATACTGCGCGCTGCCCTTGACGTTTGTTGCGCTGGAAATGACCACAATGCCGAAGACGCTGGCGGCAATACAAAGGCTCAGAAGGATCATATCTGCGCGCCGGACAAAGCTGCCGATCGCTTTCCATATCCCGTGCATAAAGCCGCCTCCTTTGAATGCGAAAATAAAGCTTGAAAATAGGAATCCTAATTCAATTTTACATTGTATCAAAAAAGGACGAATAAGTAAACCACGATTTTCAAATTGCCGTGGTTTTGGTATGATTTTGAATTGATTTTACTTGATTTCTGTGTTATAATGCGGCAGATATAAAATGGGGCAGATAGGGGGCTTTGGTATGCAGATCACCACGCACAGCGCGGACGAAACGCAGGCGCTTGGACAAAGACTGGCAAAGCGCCTCCTGCCGGGCGATGTGATCGCCTATTTCGGCGATCTGGGAGCAGGAAAGACGGCCCTCACGCGCGGCATTGCGCAGGGCCTCGGTGTCACAGATCTCGTGACCAGCCCGACCTATACCATTGTCAATGAATACCTGACGGGCCGCATCCCGCTGTTCCATTTCGATATGTACCGCCTCGGCTCCTCGGACGAGCTGTTCGACATCGGCTGGGAGGATTATCTTGCACGCGGCGGCGTGTGTGCCGTCGAGTGGAGCGAAAACGTGGAAGACGCACTGCGGGACGCAATTCATATCACCATCGAGAAAGACCCGCTTGAACCCGATACCCGCCGCATCACCATCGAAGGAGGGAGCCGATTTGAAGCTGCTGGCATTTGAATCCTCTGCGAAGGCAGCCGGTACGGCGCTGCTGTCCGACGGCTGCCTGCTTGCGGAATATATGCAGAATTCCGGCCAGACCCACAGCAGAACGCTGATGGAGCTGGCAAAAAATATGCTCTCCGGCTGTGAGCTGACCCCACAGGATATCGACGCTGTCGCCGCCGCCGCCGGGCCAGGCAGCTTTACGGGCGTGCGCATCGGCATGGCCTGTGCCAAGGGCTTCGCGTGGGGCCGTCAGCTCCCGCTCTACGGCGTTTCGACGCTGGAGGCCATGGTGCGCGGCGCAGCCTGCGCCGACGGCGTTTACTGCGCCTGCATGGACGCGCGAAAGGGGCAAATCTATAACGCGCTGTTCAATTGGACCGATGGAGCGCTCCTGCGCCGCACGGAGGACCGCGCAATCGCAATTTCAGAGCTGTCGCAGGAGCTGAAAAATATTCCCGGCCCTGTGTATCTCGCCGGCGACGGCGCGAAGCTCGTTTTTGACACATTGAAGGAGGAGAATCTGCCGCTGCGGCTGCTTCCCGAGCATCTGCGCCAGCAAAGGGCCTCCGGCGTGGCGCTGACCGCAATGGAAAAGATCGCCGCGGGCGAACCGGCAGACGCCGCTGCGCTGACGCCCAATTATCTGCGTCAGGCGCAGGCAGAGCGCACGCGGCAGCATGACAAGGACTTTTATTTGAAAAAATAATTGAATAGAAAAGACAAAGGAGCAACATCATGAGCACGAAAGCATTTGGAGAACACGTACACGTCATGGATCATCCGCTCGTCGCGCACAAGCTGACGATCATGCGCGATAAAAACACCAGCGTCAAGGATTTCCGGGAGCTGGTCAGCGAGATCGGGATGCTCATCACCTATGAGGCCACCCGTGATCTGCCGCTCACCACCAAGACGGTCGAAACGCCGATCTGCACGGCGGAGGAGCCGACGCTGGCCGGTAAGAAAATTGCAGTCGTGCCCATTCTGCGCGCCGGTCTTGGACTGGTCGACGGCGTTCTGCGCATGGTTCCGTCTGCCCGTGTCGGCCACATCGGTATGTTCCGCGACGAGGAAACGCTTGAGCCGCACGTCTACTTCTGCAAGATGCCGAAGGACATCGCCGAGCGCGATATCATGATCGTCGACCCCATGCTCGCCACCGGCGGCTCTGCCGACGCGGCGATCGCCGAAATGAAGAAGCGCGGCTGCCACAACATCAAGCTCATGGTCCTTGTTGCTGCTCCCGAGGGCATCGAGCTCATCACCAAAAAGCACCCCGATGTTGAGCTTTACTGCGGCGCAGTCGATGAGAAGCTCAATGAGCACGGCTACATCGTCCCCGGCCTCGGCGACGCGGGCGACCGCATCTTCGGCACCAAGTAATTCAGAGTCTTTTTCAGCGCGCGGACGCTGTGGGTGCTGCGGTTTCCTATGTGCCGGAAAGCTGGCAGATTTGCCGGGAAGGCGGCATTTACCGGAGGCGTCCTCCTTTCTATCATCTTCTTGTAGTGAGGAGGTGGCTTTGTAATATGCAGATAGAGAAAAACATTGCAGCCACATTACAGCGCAAAATGAACGCGGCTGGAAAGACGAAGCTGGAATTCTCAAAGGAACTCGGCATTCCGCGTTCGACCTTTCAGGAATATCTGAAGGGGGACAAATGCCTGCGCTCGGATTCCATCGAGGAGCTTGCGAAAAGCCTCTCGATTTCACCGGCCCAGCTAATTTCAGGGCCGGAATACGCGGATGCGCGCGGATTATTCAGCGCGGACGCGCTGCTTGCGGAGCTTCAGACGCTGCACCCGCGTGCACAGGAGCTTGCAAAGGAAGCTGTTTCGCTTTTACAGACCGCGTTTCGGATTTCAGCCGAGTGGGACAAGCTGGACACGCTTTCGGCAGACCCGGTCAGCGAGGTTCCGGAATCCGCTTACCGGTACGTGCTCTACGAGGCGCACGGCGCGGCAAGAATGCTTTATGCATACGGCATTCTGGGCCAGCAGTACCTGAGCGGCTGCTGGACGACCATTGCAATCACCGCGCCCTTTTCCAACAACCGTCCCGGCGTCGTCCGGCTGACAAAACTCTGTACCGATCAGCAGCTCGAACCCATCCACATACTCGACGTGATCCACGATTTTATGGATCTCGAAACCAGACCCTTTTGAACAACAAAACGGCGGCCGATTGCCGTGTGCCGATAAGACAGTAATTTGAGAAAACTACAC
>OMBG01000482.1_pt1 | contig 20765 bp, 20 predicted proteins | sample 1674251 | NCBI WGS metagenome assembly OMBG01 (sample SAMEA103958153, study PRJEB25191) | human gut metagenome | reverse complement strand
CGTCACCCATGTTACGAGCCTTGTTTCGCAAGCGTCCCAGTTCACGAAGCTCTACATCTTCAACGGGGAGCTCACCAGAAAGGATTGCTTTTTGCCTGTCGCTGTAAAACGGCGCGAAGGGTGCCACATAGTCTGGACTATCCTTATTCGTGTAAAGGAAATGCGGCGTACCTTTTTTCATAAAAACACCTCCTGTCATAGAAAATTCTACAACAGGAGGTGCGTGCTTTGTAGCACATAACTTTGAAAATGCAGTCTTTCTTTTTTTGATGCTGAAAACACAATCATTCACTTATGGAGCGACCACGCTTGCTTCCCCCAATCCCACATCAAATCTTAGATATCCGAGGAAAAAGACCGCCGAAAGGCGGTCTTTTCAGGCATTTGGGGGATCACTCGTTGCCGGGGAAGGAGGGGATGGTGGCGAAGCCGCGGGCAAGCTCCTCGTCGGTGGGGATGACGTCGCGCATCTCGCCGTCGTTGTATCTGCCGTATGCCACCATGTCGAAGTAGCCGGTGCCGGTGAGCCCGATGACGATGTTCTTGCTCTCGCCGCTCTCCCTGCACTTCACCGCCTCGTCAATGGCGACGCGGATGGCGTGGCTGCTCTCCGGCGCGGGCAGGATGCCCTCGCAGCGGGCGAACAGCTCCGCCGCCTCGAATACGGCGGTCTGCTCCACGCTGCGCGCCTCCAAAAAGCCGTCGTGGTACAGCTGGGAGACGACGCTGCTCATGCCGTGGTAGCGCAGGCCGCCGGCGTGGTTGGCGGAGGGGATGAAGCCGTTGCCCAGCGTGTACATCTTCGCCATGGGGCAGATCTTGCCGGTGTCGCAGAAGTCGTAGCGGAACACGCCACGGGTCAGGCTGGGGCAGGACGCAGGCTCCACGGCGATGATGCGGTAGTCCGCCTCGCCACGGAGCATCTGCCCCACGAAGGGGGAGATCAAGCCGCCCAGATTGGAGCCGCCGCCGGCGCAGCCGATGATGACGTCCGCCTTGACGCCGTATTTGTCCAGCGCCGCCTTCGTCTCCAGCCCGATGACGGACTGGTGCAGCAGCACCTGATTGAGAACGCTGCCCAGCACGTAGCGGGTGTTGGGCGTGGCGGCAGCCGCCTCCACCGCCTCGCTGATGGCGCAGCCCAGAGAGCCGGTGGTGTCCGGGAACTCCGCCAAGAGCTTGCGCCCCACCTCCGTGGTCAGGGAGGGGGAGGGGGTGACCTGCGCGCCGTAGGTACGCATGACCTCCCGGCGGAAGGGCTTCTGCTCATAGGAGCACTTGACCATAAATACGCGGCAGTCCAGCCCCAGATAGGCGCAGGCCATGCTGAGAGCCGTGCCCCACTGGCCGGCACCCGTCTCGGTGGTGACGCCCCGCAGCCCCTGCTCCTTGGCGTAGTACGCCTGCGCGATGGCGGAGTTCAGCTTGTGGCTGCCGGAGGTGTTGTTGCCCTCGAACTTGTAGTAGATATGGGCGGGGGTGTCCAGCTTTTCCTCCAGGCAGTAGGCACGCACCAGCGGGGAGGGGCGGTACATCTTGTAGAAGTTCCGCACGTCCTCGGGGATGGGAATGAGGGGGGTGTCGTTGTCCAGCTCCTGCTTGACCAGCTCCGCGCAGAACACGTGACCCATCTCCTCCGCCGTCATGGGCTGGAGGGTGGCGGGATGCAGCAGGGGGGCGGGCTTCGTCTTCATATCGGCGCGGACGTTATACCAATACCGGGGCATCTCGTCCTCGGAGAGATAGATCTTGTAAGGGATGTCGCGGTTTTTCAGTTCTTTCATGGTGTGGGTTCTCCTTTCGGTATTGGTTTTAATAATGATGTATGCCATCAAGACCTCCCCGGACAGGGGAGCCTTGGAGGAGGCGTGTTACGCGAAGTAGTCGATCTGCATGGCGTGCTTGACCTTCGCCAGCGTGTCGGCGGCGGCGGCACGCGCCGCCTCGGTGCCCTGACGGAGCACCTCCATCACGTAGGCGGGATCCTTCGCCAGCTCTTCCCGGCGGGTGCGGATAGGCTCCAGCGTCTCCTGCAGGACGTTGTTCAGGAACTTTTTCACCTTCACGTCGCCCAGACCGCCCCGCTCATAGTGCGCCTTCAGCTCGCCCAGATTGGCGTAGTCCGGCAGGTAGCGGGCGAAATGCTCGTCGGTGCAGAAGGCGTCCAGATACATAAAGACCGGGTTGCCCTCCGTCCGGCCAGGGTCGGAGACTTGCAGGTGGTTGGGGTCGGTGAACATACCCATGACCTTGGTGCGGATGTCGTCGGGCTGGTCGGCCAGGTAGATGCAGTTGCCCAGGGATTTGCTCATCTTCGCCTTGCCGTCGGTGCCGGGCAGACGCAGGCACGCCTCGTTGTCCGGCAGGAGGGCGGTGGGCTCCACCAGCGTCTCGCCGTACAGCTCGTTGAAGCGGCGGACGATCTCACGCGCCTGCTCCAGCATGGGCAGCTGATCCTCACCCACGGGGACGGTGTCCGCCATGAAGGCGGTGATGTCCGCCGTCTGGCTGACGGGGTAGGTCAAAAAGCCCATGGGGATGCTGTGATTGAAGCCGCGCAGCTGGATCTCCGCCTTGACGGTGGGGTTGCGCTCCAGACGCGCCAGCGTCACCAGATTCATGTAGTAGAACGTCAGCTCCGTCAGCTCGCAGACCACGGACTGAATGAACATATGGCATTTCCGGGGGTCAAGACCGCACGCCATATAGTCCAGAGCCACCTGCATGATGTTCTCGCGCACCTTGCCGGGGTTGTCGAAGTTGTCGGTGAGAGCCTGCGCGTCGGCAATCATAAAGAACAGCTTCTCAAATTTGCCGCTGTTTTGCAGAATGACGCGGTTGCGGAGGGAGCCGACGTAGTGACCCACGTGCAGGCGTCCGGTGGGACGGTCGCCGGTGAGGATGATCTTACCCATGATGATGTTTCCTTTCTGTATGACAATTATTTCTGAGACAACGAAAAAAAGTCTGTCCCATGGAATCTCCATGGGACAGACTGTAAAATACAAATCTGCGGTACCACCCAAATTGGCAAAATGCCCGCTCTGCACGCACGATCATGCGCTCCGCCGGGATAACGGCCGCGGCTGCCGTCGGGTATTACTCGCCCTTGCAGGCTTTCTCCCCGCCCTCGTAAGTCCATTCACCGCACGTTCCGCTGCCGCGCTCCCACCGATGCGCCGCTCTCTGAAAGTTTCCTGTGCGATTACTCCTCTTACTCAACGGTTTCGGAATATGGTCGTCATTATAGCACCTTTTTTCCGGTTGTCAAGAGGGAATTGCTCACAATGCCCGCAAAAATTCCGGCTTCAGGTCGCGGCGACCCTCCAGCGCGGCGGCGATCTGCCCCAGCAGCGCGTCCCGATCCCTGTTGAGGGTGCCCTTCAGCGTCAGGTAGTTGCTGGCGTGGTTGGCGCGGAACACGGTGCCCTCGCTGTCCACATTTTGCAGGAAAAGCTCCGTCTCCTTCAGCACCTCCGGTGCCGTGAGCAGCGTGAAGCTGCCGTCCCGCACCCATTGCTCCAACGGCGTGCCCGGCTCCACCATCAGCGTCAGCAGCCCCAGATAGTCGGGCTGGATCGCGCTGACCGCCTTGGCGGTGTCCACGGCGTGCTGACGCCATTTGTCCACGCTGCCAAGCCCGGAGATGGCGGTCACCGACAGGGCGAGGCCGCAGCGGCGCGCCTTCTGCCCGGCGGCGACGATCTCCGCGGCGGTGTGCCCCTTACGCATTTTCTCCAGCACCGCGTCGCAGCCGGATTCCAGCCCCATGTACACCATCTGCAAGCCCTTTTGCCGCAGGAGGCGCAAATCGTCCTCGCTCTTGATCTGCAAGCTGGTGGGGGAGGCGTAGCAGGTGACACGCTCACACTCCGGGAACAGACCGTACACCAGACCGAGAATGGACGCAAGGTCATCGGTTTTCCGCATGAGGGCGTCGCCGTCCGCCAGAAAGACGCGCTCCACCCGTCCGTAGACGCGGCGCGCCAGCTCGAAGTCCTCCCGGATCTCGTCCATGGGGCGCATGGCGAAGTGCTTGTCGTCGTACATATCGCAGAAGGCGCAGCGGTTGTGGCTGCACCCGTAGGTCACCTGCACGATGAGGCTGTACGCCTCGCTGGGCGGGCGGTAGACCTTTCCTTTATAACGCATGGTATCAACTCCTTTGGGTGCATTATGCCATATTCCGGGCGGTTTGAAAAGGGGTATATTCCGCAGCACCGTCACATAGGCTGGTACATCTCAACAAACGAGGTGTGCTATGGAGCTGAATTATAACCGCTTGGAGCTGCGCGGCACGGCGGCGGATACGCCGGTGCTGTCCCACGTGAACCACGGCTGCGCCTTCTATCGCTTTACGCTGTGGGTGCCGCGCCTTTCGGGGCAGACGGACAAGCTGCCGGTCATCGTGCCGCGTTCCTTGCTGCTGCTGACGCCTGTGCAGCCGGGGGACACGGTACATATCACCGGGCAGCTGCGCTCGTTCAACAACAAGAGCGGACAGGGGAGCCGGCTGGTGATCTCCGTGTTCGCCCAGACGCTGGTGCGGCAGGAGGGGGAGACGCTGAACCGCATCTGGCTCAGCGGCGTGCTGTGCAAGCAGCCCGTTCTGCGGCGGACGCCGCTGGGGCGGGAGATCTGCGACATGATACTGGCGGTGAACCGGCGGTACGGGCGGGCGGACTATCTGCCGTGCATTGCATGGGGCGCGGTGGCGCAGCAGGCGTCCCTCCTGCGAACCGGGGCGCGCCTGACGGCGGAGGGGCGGGTGCAGAGCCGTATCTACGCCAAGACGGAAAACGGCGTTACCACCGACCGCACCGCCTACGAGGTGTCCATCATGCGTCCGGCGGAGCGGGAGGAATTTCCGGACATGGCGGGGGAAAAGGGCGGATCCTGCTGATTCTGAGGTTGCGAACGGGGCGGCGGTGTGGTAAAATTTCTGTAAAGAAAGAGTTTAGCAAAGGAGAAGCCGCCCATGCGCCATACGGGACATCTGCATTTGCCGTTCCACACGCACCACCGCCCGGTGCGTTACGACGTGGACATGACCAAGGGCAGTATTTCACGGCATCTGATCAATTTCGCCCTGCCGCTGATGGTGGGGAACCTGTTTCAGCAGCTGTACAACATGGTGGACACGTGGGTGGTGGGGAACTACGTCAGCAACGAGGCGTTCTCCGCCGTGGGAACGGTGACGCCCATCATCAACACGCTTATCGGCTTCTTTTTGGGGCTGTCCAGCGGCGCGGGCGTGGTCATCAGCCAGTATTACGGCGCACAGCGGGAGGAGAAGGTCAAGCAGGCGGTCCACACGTCGCTGCTGCTGACGCTGCTGCTGGGCGTGGTGTTCACCGTGGTGGGCATCGTGATGACGCCCATGATGCTGCGCCTGATGAAAACGCCGGCGGAGGTGGCTCCGGAGCAGACGGCGTATCTGACCATCTACTTCGCCGGGGTCATGGGACTGCTGGTCTACAACATGGGCTCCGGTATCCTGCGGGCGGTGGGGGACTCCCGGCGTCCCTTCTATTTCTTGTTGGTGTCGGCGGTGCTGAACACGGGGCTGGATCTGCTGTTCGTGCTGCGCTTCGGCATGGGCGTGGAGGGCGTGGCGTATGCCACCGTGATCGCCCAAGGCGTGTCGGCGGTGCTGACGCTGTGGGTGCTGGCACGGGCGGAGGGCAGCATCCGGCTGGAGCTGCGCTCACTGCGCCTGACGTGGAGGGTGCTGCAGCAGATCATCGCCGTGGGGATCCCCGCCGCGCTGCAAATGGCGGTGACGGCGTTCTCCAATGTGTTCGTGCAGGGGTACATCAACTATTTCGGCGCGGATTGTATGTCCGGCTGGACGGCGTACACGAAGGTGGATCAGCTGGTGATACTGCCGGTGCAGTCCATCGCCATGGCGGGCACCACCTTCGTGGGGCAGAATCTGGGCGTGGGCGACACGCCCCGCGCCAAGAAGGGCGTGCGGATAGCACTGTACCTCTCCTTCGCGGTGACGGCGGTGCTGCTGGTGCCGGTGCTGCTGCTGGCACCGGATCTGACGGCGTTCTTCAACAGCAAGGCGGAGGTGGTGTCCTACGGTGCGCTGCTGCTGCGGCTGCTGTCGCCCTTCTATTTCTTCTTCTGCATCAACCAGGTCTACTCCGCCGCCCTGCGGGGCGCTGGCAACAGCCAGATGCCCATGTGGATCATGCTGGGCTCCTTCGTGGTGTTCCGCCAGATCTACCTGTACATCACGGCGCATTTCATCGCCAACGAGATCGTGCCTATCGCGCTGAGCTATCCCGCCGGGTGGTTCGTGTGCAGCGCGGCGACGCTGCTGTATTACCGGCGATGTCGGTTTGACAAGCACCGGCTGGTGGAGGACGTGTGATGAACAAATGTGAGAGCTGCGTGTGGTACGGTTACGACGAGGAGTACGACGACTACGTGTGCGACATGGATCTGGACGAGGACGAGCTGGCGCGGTTTCTGGCGGGGGACAGCCGGGAGTGCCCCTACTGGCGTCCGGGGGACGAGTACCGCACGGCGCGGAAGCAATAGAAAAAACAATAATGCCGGTATTTTCGTGCCGCTTCGCGGCACGAAAATACTCGCTTCGCTCCACGCACGCCTTGCAGAGCAAGGCTTAGCGCGGCATTTGATCCGATTCGAGGCGGGCTTCGCCCCCTCGAGCTCCCCCTGTGAGGAGGAAAGACTGCACGCACGGCAGGGGTGTATCGACACGCAGAGAAGCGGCGTAGCCGCTTCTTTTAGCTGCGTAAAATGTTGGTCACAGAGGAGTTAAGTTTTAGGACAGGGGCGAGGATTTTGGGCACATTTCACTATGGGTACACTGTTGCCCCCGGCGGGAAAATATGCTATACTGCACTGTATAACGGTTATCCTACGCAGGGAAAGGGTGGGGCTGACATGAAAAAGAGGATCGCGCTGTGCCTGATAGCACTGCTGCTGCTTCTGCCGGCGGCAGGATGCGGAGAGAAAAAGAACACGGACCCCCTGACGGTGACGCTGTGGCACGTCTACGGCGGCGAGGTGGACTCCCCGCTGAACGGTCTGATCGAGGAGTTCAACAGCACCATCGGGGCCCAGCAGAACATCCGCGTGAAGGTGGAGCTGGTCAGCAACAGCGGCAGCATCCACAAAAGCGTGCTGGCTGCCGCCAACAGTGACCCCGGCGCGCCGACGCTGCCGGATATGTTCGTGTCGTACCCCAAAACGGTGCTGGCACTCCCGGACGAGGACATTCTGGTGGACTACCGGGACTATTTCAGCGGCGAGGAGCTGGGCGCGTTCCTGCCCGCCTTTTTGGAGGAAGGGCAGGTGAACGGACGGCAGGTGATACTGCCCATCGCCAAGTCCACGGAGGTGCTGTTCGTCAACAGGACGCTGTTTGACCGCTGGGCTGCCGCCTCCGGCACCAGCTACGACGACCTTGCCACATGGGAGGGCATCTACGCGCTGGCGGAGAAGTACGCCGCCGACACGGGGAAGTGCTTCCTTGTGAATGACTACCATTTCAACTATTTCCAGGTGGGCGTGACGTCGCTGGGGGAGGACTTCTTCCAGAATGACGGCGTGCGCTTCGGCAGCGGCTTTGAGCGGGCGTGGGAGCCTTACGCCCACGCAGCGTTGGAGGGCGGCGTCTGGCTGCAGGACGGCTACGCCACGGAGTCCCTCCGGACGGGGGATACCATCGCGTCGGTGGCGTCCTCCGCCAGTGTGCTCTATTACTCCGACACGGTGACGTACCCGGACAACACCTCCGAGAAGGTGTCCATCACGTCCCTGCCGTACCCGGTGTTCGCCGGAGGCGAGAAGCTGGTGATGCAGCGGGGCGTGGGTATGTGCACCACCAAGTCCACGCCGGAGAGGGAAAAGGCGTGCATCACGTTTCTGAAATGGCTGACAGAGCCGGAGCGGAACGTGGAGTTCGTCACCAGTCTCGGCTATATGCCGGTGACGCAGGAGGCGTTCGACAAGTATCTGCCCGACGCTGTGGAGAGCCTTACCGACCCCATGTACATCTCGCTGTACGAGACGTATTTGCAGACGCAGGAGGAGTACACCTTCTATTATCCGCCCCAGATGGAGAACTATCTGGATCTGGAGACGCGGTTCGAGAATCTGTCGCGGCTGAAGATGATGGCGGGACGCGCACAGTATCTGGAGGGCAGCGGCACGGCGGAGGAATTGGTTTGGGACACGCTGGACAGCTTTAAGCTGGATTACGGTACATGAGCGGGAGAAAGCAGATGCGTTCGATCAGGGAAATGCTCCACAAGTCAACCTACGGCACCGCTCCCAGCATGGGGGCGCGGCTGCTGCTGTACTGGTTCACCATGGCACTGCTGCTGGTGGCGGTGATCCTGTCGATCCTGATGGCGACGGGGGTGCTGTCCCACCCGGCGCGGCAGCTGGCCGGAACGCTGGACATTCAGCAGCGGAACAGCTACGCCACGCTGGATTCCCAGATGGACGCGCTGACGGCGCAGGGCATGGTGATGTCGGGGAAGCTGGGGCGCGAGCTGGACGCCTTCCTCGCCTCGAAGGGCATTTCCTTTGACGAGCTGAACGACGACCCGGACACCATCGCGGAGCTGGAGCGGCGGCTGTACGCGCCGCTGAGCAGTTCACTGGCCGCCGCCACGTGCGGCGGGATATTCTTCGGGCTGAACGTCACCGCCAACACGTCGCTGCCCAACGCGGAGACGCTCCGGGCGGGCATGTATCTGCGCTATTCCGGCTTGCAGCCCACCGTGGCGTCGGAGCAGGACGTGATCTGCTTCCGCGGCGCGGCGGAGGCGGCGCGGAGCTTGCAGCTCCAGATGCACAACCGGTGGAACCCGGAGCTGAACGCCGCGCTGATCCCCGGCAGTGAGACGGTCTCGTCCTATCAGGGGCTGCGGCTGGCGGACGGCTGTCTGTGGACGACGCGCATGGAGCTTCCCGACACGTGGGAGCACGTGATGCTGCTGTGCGTGCCCGTTCTGGACGGCGGCGGGATCGTCCGGGGCTTCTGCGGCATGGAGGTCAGCGACCTCTATTTCAGCCTGTCCCACAGCGCGGTGTCCAGCTCCTTCGGCAGAATACTGACGGTGCTGGCTCCCGTGGAGAAGGGCGAGGTGTATCTGCCCGGCGCCATGCTGGGAGCCACCGACGGCTCACGGCTGACCGCCAACGGCACGCTGCATTTCAGCGACGGGAAATACTACACCACGTACAGCGACGGGAAGTATACCTATCTGGGGCGGCACCAGCTGCTGGACGCCGCCACCTCTGACGGCGTGCCCCTTGCCGTCGTGACGCTGGTGCCGGAGGGCACGTTCCGCAGCTACGAGAAGCATTCGCAGATCGCGTGGTTCGTGGGCGCGGTGCTGCTGCTCCTGGCCATGCTGGCGGCGGCAACGGTACTGTCCCGCCGGTTCGTGAAGCCCATCAACAAGAGCCTTGCGGCAGTGCGCGGCGGCGCGGCGGAGATGGTCAAATCCGGCATACCGGAGATCGACGAGCTTCTTGCCGCTATCCGCAGCCGGCCGGAGGCGTCGCTGCCCTACGAGGTGGAGGCGCGGCTGCAGAGCTTTGCCCAGCGCGCCGGTACCCTGACGGGCACGGAGCGCACGATCCTGCAATACTATATGGACGGGTACACCGTCAAGGACATACCGGAGCTGGCGCGCATCAGTGCCAGCACCGTCAAGACCCACAACCGGAACCTGTACCGGAAGCTGGGGGTGGATTCCTTCGACGAATTGAAGGTCTACATCGAGCTGTTTGCCAGCTGCGGGCGCAGCGGCGAGCTGCTGAACAAGTGAAGAATAAGATAGACAAAGTGCACAACCCGGCGGGAGCCGGGTTGTGCATTCTGTCTACGCCTAAGGGTGAATTGTCCCTCTGGGGGCAAAAATCACCCTTAGGGTAATAGACATTCCCCCGTGCAAATGGTAAAAATGTAGTATGGATTTTGAGATAGGAAACGAAAGGACGGCGACGTAAACAGGAGGAGGGGACGGCGATGCGCCGCATCATTAAAGCGTCCATGGAGGACATATCCTCCACAGAGAGATTTCAGTTTTCACTGCGCTGCGCGGTGTGCGGCTTCCGCTGGGAGAGCCAGCCGACGCGGTTTTCCAAGGCGGGCGTGGTGCCGGAGAACGCAGGCAAGCGCGTGATCTTTCAGGCACTGTACCAGCGGGAGAAGGAGGACGCCTTTGACCGGGCGGTGACGGAGGCACTGGGGCATTTCAGCCTGTGCCCCATCTGCCAGCGGCTGGTCTGCGACAGGTGCTTTTTGCTGGGCGAGGACATCGACCTCTGCACGGACTGTGCGGCGGCGTTGCAGGAGAGAGGCGAGCCGGTGGAGAGCTTATCCGTGGAGAACGGATAAAACGGAGGGACCGCACATGAAAAGGGGACTTTGGATAGGAGGTGTACTGCTGGTCATGGTGCTGTGGGGAACAATGGGCTGCGGCAAGGCGGAGGAGCCGGAGAGCGGTCACATGGTGGACGGTCCCGGCATGATGTATACGCCGGAGGATCAGACGCCCTTCCGGGGGACGTGGCAGAGCCGAGACGGCTCTATCGTCATGGAGGTGGAGAACAAGGGACAGTACACGGAGTCCCGCATACAGGTGTTTGTCAACGGCGAGGAGGACTTTGCGTCCGATGCGTGGGTATATAAAACAGGGAATGTAAAGCTGACGGAGAAGCATAAGGTAATCTCTATGACGGGGACGTTCGACGGTTTGACCTTCAGCCACAAGGAGAACGCCTTCCGCATCCGTTACAGCGACGGCAGCGGGCTGCGGTGGCTGACGCGGGAGGGCGCGGAGTGCGGCGAGGAGGACGTGATCTACTCCACGGAGCCGTATACGCCCCCCGGCAAGGCGTGGAGCTGTCCCGCCTGCCAGACGGAGAACGAGGGGAACTTCTGCACCGGCTGCGGTGCGGAGAAGGTGCTGACCTGCGGCAAATGCGGCTGGCGTCCCGCGCAGGGGCGTTCCGCCCCGGCGTACTGTCCGGAATGTGGCAACCGTCTCAAGTGAGACGTGCCGATAAAAAACATAGATGGGAAAAGGGAAAAATATCAAAAACAGGAGGAAAAACGATGAAAGCGACAAAGAAATTGACGGCGGTGCTTTTGGCACTGGTCATGGTGCTGACGCTGGCAGCGTGCGGCGGCGGCGGTGACGGCGGCGGAACAAAGACCGATCCCGCCGTGGGCAAGTACATGGGTCTGGAGGTGCTCTCCTATGGCGAGTGGCTGCCCATGGAGGAGATCTACGACCTGGGCGAGAACTACATCGAGCTGAAGGCGGGCGGCAAGGGCACTTTCTCACTGGACGGCGACCTGATGGAGATCGATTGGGAGCTGGACAAGGACGGCAACCTGACGCTGACCAACTACGGCACCACCTGCAACGGCACGCTGAAGGACGGTCTTATCACGCTGAACGACTACTTCGGCTTTGATTTGCAGCTGACGTTCCGCAAGGACAGCGGCAGCAGCACTGTCTCCGGCGCGACGGAGATGACGCTGGACGACTTCGCCGCGGTGTACGGCGGTGACTGGCACGGCATGGCGGGTCTTACGGACGCCACCGGCGACTTTGAGGAGCTGAACGACACCGCCCACGAGATCCTGGCGCGCCTCGTCTTTGACGGCAACGGCGGCTGCGAGGTCTGGCTGGCGATGTATCTGGAGGGCGAGAACGAGTTCAACTTCGCCAACACTTATGCCCGCGTGGTGCCCGATGATGATACGGGTCTGGAGCTGCGCGGCGAGTTCATGGGCGGCGAGATGCAGGAGGGTATCCTCTCCGTGGACGAGACCGGTGCCCTGTATGTCAGCTGCGAGGTGGATTCCGACATGGTGGACGGCACCATCAGCCTGCTGGCGAACCTGCGCCATCTGGACGACGAGAACTGGACGGACGAGGATTACATCCCCATGCCCGAGAGTGCAGTGGAGTACTATCGCGGCAAGACCTTTATGGAGATCGCCAATACCTTTGAGATCGACACCAGCCTGATCCCCGATGACGGCAGCGGCGATGCAGCCGTTTCCCTCCCCAGCGGCGGTGACAACGGCGGCCTGCCGGAGAACTATCCCTTTGAGCGCACCACCGCCAACGGACAGGGCGAGTACGGCAAGTCCAACCCCGACGCCACCGGCAGAGCGGATCTGTCCACCATGCAGAAGGTGCGCTCGGCTCTGTGGGATATGGGCTCCGCCGAGACCTCGAAGCTGACGTATGACGACATCAAGGAAATGCTGGGCGGCGAGGACGGCATCCCCCACACCTGCATGGACGAGAGAAGCTGGAACAGCGAGAAGCACGCTTACGGCTGGTTCAACGGCGAGGGTGACTACTATGTGCTGTACTTCAATGTCCAGGACGGCGACGAGTACTACACGGCCGCCACCTTCTCCAGCAGCGTGAGAGTCTGACGGCTGCCGGACGATACAGAAATTTAGAGAAAGGAAGGCAGAGGTATGCAAGTAACGTTGAACGCACTGCCCGCTTCGCTGGCAGAATTTCGGAACCTGTCCCTGAAAACACCGGAGGAGGTGGTGGCGGGCTTCCTGTGTGCGCTGCACCTGTACACAAAGAACCCCACCGAGGGCGTGGAGGCGATGAACCTCCTGCGGGGGCCCCGCCCCATGACCCCCTATGACGGGCAGTTCCTGCGGGATCGGCTGCGGGGCAAGGAGTATCTGCCTCTGGCGTACTTCGCAGGCGCGACGCCCCAGAACAGCTACAAGCCCACGACGCCCTACGTGCTGGACGTCCTGCCCGACACAAGGCCGCAGGACATTGAGGAGGGCTATCTGCGGGTGTTCGTCTCCACACCCGGCGCGGACGCGCCCCGCCCCATCAAGCTGCGGCAGAAGCCCTCCACCGGCGAGTGGTTCCTGTGGGAGTATTCCAGCCCCCTCAGCGGGATCCGGACGCCTACGGCGTTGGATCCGTGGGCGTGACCATGAGACGGCGGTATGCCCCGTTGGTGCTGCTTCTGGCACTGGCGGTGTGCCTGACGGCGTGTCAGGTGAAGTTCGTCCCCTACGGTAAGCAGGAGAACAACGGCGGCGACATCACCGTAACGGACGTACCGCCCCCGAATGGCGGCGACACCGACCCGGTGGATGTGACCGACCCGGTGGGCGGCGATGAAGACTTCTACGATGGCGGGACGGACTACACCATGGAAAAGTACCGGAAGTACCTGAGTGGCGAGTGGATCGCCGTCGAGGGCGAGGTCGAGGGCGACCGGTACAAGATGGAAGAAGTAGGAATGACCGTGACGCTGGAATTTCAGGAGGCTGACGGCGTGACCGAGGACGGGCGCGGCACATGGAGCATGGGCGCATGGTACGAATATACCAACAAATATGGCGACCACGAGAAGCTGGACGGGCTGCACGTGAGGTTCCACAAGGGACCCATGTACGACGGCTGCGCCAACGAGGAGTGGTACGCGGAGCTGATGGGCGGCCCGGAGGACGCAGAGTACACTGTGACCGTCATTGACAACAACTATCTGGAGATGCACCGCTACATGGAGGACTCCTACGTGGTGTGGGCAGTCTACTTTGAGCGTGCGGACGGACGGTGGCTCGACGAATACGGGCGGTTCATCGAATAACAGGGGCGGCAGCCCCGGAGAAGCGGTATACGAAACAACATAACGACAATAAAGATGTAAAGGAGAAAGATCATGGGACTTATTAAAGCGGCATTGGGTGCAGCAGGCGGCGTGATGGCGGATCAGTGGAAGGAATACTTCTACTGCGAGGCCATTCCTGAAAACGTGCTGGCGGTGAAGGGTCAGAAAAAGACCTCCAAGCGTTCCAGCAACACCAAGGGTGACGAGAACATCATCACCAACGGCTCGGTCATCGCGGTGGCGGACGGTCAGTGTATGCTCATCGTGGATCAGGGCAAGATCGTGGACATGTGCGCCGCCTCCGGCGAGTACACCTATGACCAGTCCACCGAGCCCTCCCTGTTCGTGGGCGACCTGGGCGAAGGCATCAAAAACGTATTCAACAACATGGCCAACCGCTTCACCTTCGGCGGCGAAGCACCCAAGGATCAGCGCATCTATTATTTCAACACCAAGGAGCTGATCGGCAACAAATACGGCACACCGTCCCCCGTCCCGTTCCGGGTGGTGGATCAGCGCGCCGGTATCGACATCGATGTGGGCATCCGCTGCTTCGGCGAGTACAGCTACCGTATCAGCAACCCCATGCTGTTCTACACCAACGTCTGCGGCAACGTCAGCGAGGACTACACCCGCGACCGGCTGGACAGCCAGCTGAAAACCGAGCTGCTGACCGCCCTCCAGCCCGCCTTTGCCCGCATCGGCGAGGACGGCATCCGCTATTCCCAGCTGCCCGGTCATACGCTGGAGCTGGCGGACGCGCTGAACGAGGTGCTCAGCAAGAAGTGGCGCGACCTGCGGGGTATCGAGATCGTCTCCTTCGGCGTGTCCAGCGTGACGGCGGACGAGGAAGACGAGAAGATGCTCAAGGAGCTGCAGCGCAACGCGGCGTTCATGGATCCCACCCGTGCAGCGGCGCATCTGGTGGGCAGCCAGGGCGACGCCATGAAGATGGCGGCAGGCAATCAGGGCGCAGGCCCTGCCATGGCGTTCATGGGCATGAACATGGCGGGTCAGGCCGGCGGCATGAACGCCCAGAATCTGTTCGCCATGGGGCAGCAGCAGGCGGCACAGCAGCCGGCGCAGCAGCCCGCCGCTCCCGCCGGATGGACGTGCGCCTGCGGCCATGCCGGCAACGCCGGCAAGTTCTGCGCCGAGTGCGGCGCGCCGAAGCCGGCTCCCGCAGGCGAGTGGAAGTGTGCCTGCGGCACGGTGAACACCGGCAAATTCTGCTCTAACTGCGGCGGCCCCAAGCCCGCCAGCGACGAGTGGACGTGTGAGTGCGGGACGGTCAACAAGGGCAAGTTCTGCGCCAACTGCGGCCATCCTCGCCCCTAAAGAGCCATGAAGAAGATGATCGTCATTCTTATCGCGGGCGTTGTGGTGGGTATCGCGATCTCGGGTCTTTATAAGCACTTTGTCACCGACCGCATAATGGACGGCGGCGATATGGAGAACAAGTTCGCCAACGTCTTTCAGGACGCTGACACGCTGAAGAGCATCCACTGGACGCAGAGCGGCTCAAGCTACGACCACGGGTTTTGCTTCGATTTGGAGGAGGCGGACGGCGCGTATACCATCTCCGGCTGGTGCATCGACACCGAGGGAAGCGGGGAGAAAGTGGAGCGCACAGACGCGCCCCTGACGGCAGAGCAGTGGGCGGAGGTGGAGCAGTGCCTGCGGGATAACTGGCACCAGCCGCCCAAGGTGCTGCCGGAGGGTCTGTCCGTCCTCGACGGAATGGAGAGCTACCTCAGCATCACCAGCGTGAGAGAAGGCGAAACGCTTACGGCGGAATACAACGGCGAGTACGAGCACGCCCTTGAGGGGCTCCTGCGGGAGCTTCTCATGGGTGCCTCCGCGGAGTATGCGCCGCCGAAGGCATAAACAAAAACAAGACAAAATAAGGACATTGTGGAGAAAGAAAGGAGCAACACATGAGCAAGGGACAGAAATTTTTGAAGGTGACCTCGATTCTGATGATCATTGGCGGCGCGCTGGCGGGTGTGACGTGCCTTCTGGGTATTGCGGGCGTGGCGGTGCTGGCGTCCTTGGCGGACGGCCATGCAGCGGCACTGATGCTCTATCTGGCATTGGCACTGGCTCTGGCGGCGGCGGTGGCGGAGTTTATCGCCGGACTGAAGGGACTGAAGACCTGCAAGACCGGCGGCGACGCCCACAAGTGCGTGGTCTGGGGCGCAGTGGTGGCAGGCTTCACGGTGGTCTCCTCCGTGATGAACGTGGCGGGCGGCGGCAGCATCAACGCCATGAGCATCCTGCTGAGTCTGGTGGTGCCGGGTCTGTATATCTACGGCGCCATGCAGGTGCAGAAGGGTGACTGGCAGCCCCAGCAGCCCAAGACCGCACAGGCAGTCCAGCAGCCCCGCCAGCCCAGCAGCCCCTACTCTCAGGTTCCCCAGCAGCCCCAGCAGGCTCCGTATGCCGCGGCTCCTCAGCAGCCGATCCAGCCGGAGCAGCCCGCCGCCGCTCCCGCCTTCTGCGCCAACTGCGGCACGAGAAGCAACGGCGAGAAGTTCTGCCAGAACTGCGGCGCGGCTTTGCAGTAAAAAACAGCGTCTGCCGCCCGGCAGACACAGCGAAACAACATTAGCCGGATAAACCGGAGAAAAAAGAAAGGAAGATGACCATGAAAAAGGTGATCGCGCTTGTATTGACCGTAATGATGATGCTCTCCCTCACTGCCTGCGGCGGAGGCGGCACCAAGGACACCGGGCTTCCCGGTATAGACATGAAGTCTGCCGAGGTGCAGACCGTTTCCTCTGACAGAGCGACGCTTGAGGTGCTGAACGAGACGTTCTTCACCTATCTGGGCGGCTTGAACTACTTCACCGACAGCGATCCCCAGGCGAAGCTGACCTATGCGGATCTCAAGGAGCACATCGGCGTGGACTGCTCCACGTACCAGTACCAGGAGGAGTACCAGCGCGGCGTGTACACGTGGTACACCGGTGAGGACGATGCGTGCGCCCTGGCTCTGTTCATCGGGGACAACGGCAAGCTGGTGGCTGCCGGTGCATACAACCTGGGAATGTAAGCGAAGCGGCGATACAAAGGCGCGGTCAAGCGGGGGCGGCCCCGTGACCGATCCATACCGGAAAGGAGAGAGCAATGGCATCTCAAATCACCAACTATAAGTGCCCGGCCTGCACCGGCCCCCTGCATTTCGTAGGGGCGTCCGGTAAGCTGGAATGTGACTTCTGCGGCGCACAGTACGACGTGGCGCAGATCGAGGCGATGTACGCGGAGAAGGAAGCCTCCGCCGTAGCAGCCACCGAAAAGGCGGAGGCGAAGGCGGAGGCCAACCGCCAGAAGTTGGCGGACATGGAGGCGCAGGGCTGGGATACCTCCGGGCTTACCAGCGACTGGGGCGCGGAGGCGGAGGGCATGAAGGCGTACAACTGCCCCAGCTGCGGCGCGGAGCTGATCTGCGACGCGTCCACCGCCGCCACCTCCTGCCCCTATTGCGGCAACCCCTCCGTGGTGCCGGGGCAGTTCAGCGGCGCGCTGAAGCCGGATTTCGTCATCCCCTTCAAGCTCAGCAAGGAGGACGCGGTGGCGGCTCTGAAAAACCACTACAAGGGCAAGCCCCTGCTGCCCAAGGCGTTCACCAACGGCAACCATATCGAGAAGGTCAAGGGCGTGTACGTCCCCTTCTGGATGTTCGACGGACAGGCGGAGGGCAGCGTGGACTACGAGGGCCTGATCATCCACGTCTATGAGAGCGGCGACTACGAGATCACCGAGACGGAGCACTACGACGTGCGCCGCGGCGGCTCCATCGCCTTCGAGAAGGTGCCCGTGGATGCGTCCAGCAAAATGCCGGACGACCACATGGACTCCATTGAGCCTTACGAATACAAGGATCTCCGGGCGTTCTCCACGGCGTACCTGCCGGGCTTCCTGGCGGATAAGTACGACGTGACCGTGGAGGAGAGCCGGGAGCGCGCCGACGGGCGGTGCGCCTCGTCGCTGGAGGGCGCGCTGGGACGCACCACCACGGCGTATGACAGCTGCATCCCCCTGCGCCGGGACATCCATCTGCGCCGCGGCAAGGTGCATTACGCGCTGCTGCCGGTATGGATGCTGCACACCAAGTGGAACGGCAAGGACTTCCTCTTTGCCATGAACGGGCAGACCGGCAAGCTGGTGGGCGACCTGCCCACGGATATGGGTAAGTTCTGGGGGATCTTTGCCGCGATCGCCGCACCGGTGACGGCCATCGCCGCGGCGATCCTGATGCTGATGTAAGGAGGGCAGCCGAGATGAAAAAGAGAATTTTTACATGGCTGCTGGCCCTGCTGGCGGCACTGACGCTGACGGTTCCCGCATGGGCGGAGCAGACGGTGGACGACATCTTCGTTTACGACACGGAGAACCTGCTGACCGAGGACGAGTGGATGGAGCTGGAGATGCTGGCGGACGAGATCTCGTGGCGGTATAACTGCGCCGTCTACATCGTCACCATCTACGACTACGAGGACTACGACAGCGACATCCACTACGCGGCGGTGAACATCTACGACAACAACGACTTCGGCATCGGCGAAAACCGCGAGGGCATCATGCTGATGCTGAGTATGTACGACCGCGACTACGACCTGTACGTCCGTGACGGCGGCACCGCCGAGTACGCGGTGAACAAGTACGGACGCCACCAGATGACGGAGGAGTTCCTCGACAACTTCGCCGACAACGACTGGAAGGGCGGCTTCGAGGATTATCTGAACGCCTGCGCCGAGTATCTCGACCGTGCCGAGCAGGGACACCCTGTCCGCAAGCCGCTGACCAAGGTGCTGCCTATGGCACTGGGCATCGGCGTGGTGCTGGCACTGGCGGTGTGCCTGTTCCTGAAGTCCAAGATGAAGTCCGTCCGGCAGGGCGCGGAGGCGGACGCCTACGTGACTGCGGAGGGGCTGAATCTGACGGAGCAGTATGACCGCTATACCCACACCACCAAGACCAGCCGCAAGATCTCCAAGGACAGCGACAGCGGCAGCAGCGACCATTCCGGCGGCGGTGGCTCCAGCACCAGCGGTAAGTTCTAAGCAACGAAAGGAGAAACCGATGAAAAAGAATCGCATCCTCTGCCTGCTGCTGGCGGTGCTCATGGCACTGACGCTGACGGCGTGCAAGGTGGATTTCCCCGGCATCGGAACGCTGCACATCGGCGGTGATACGCCAGAGCCGGATCCGGACGGCGTCAACATCGAGGGGGACTACGACGACTCCATCGACCTGCTGCGAGAGTCGATGGTCGATCCGTCTTATATGTTCGCGGCGGCCTTCATCGGCGGCTCGGCGGGCGGCCCCGACGATCTGGAGCTCCCCCTGTCGGAGTGGATTTTGGAGACGGATCCCGACCTGTGCGCCCGGTATACGTTCATTCGCCAGATCCCCCGTGAGCGGGTGGTGGGCAACGGCGGCGGCCTGTACTGCGTGGTGCCCCGCGACCCCAACGCCACCCTTGCGGTGAACCGCATCCAGTGGAACCCCCAGAACGAGGACTACGACAACCTTGAGGTGCTCTACCGCAGCGAGACGGGCGACCCGATCCTGCTGTATGCCTGCGCCGATATGGGCGAAAGCCCCTATCCCGATACGGAGGTCATCGTGACCGACAGCAGCGGGAAAACCGTTACATGGTATCCCATCTACGGCGCGGCCATGCTGCCCTACGACTTCGAGAACGACGCGCCGATAGGCTATGACTTTACCGACTATGGTGGGGAATACGACGGCGACATCGGCTGGACGTGCCCCACGGCGGAGCAGCTGGAGAACGTATGGGTGTGGGAGGGCTACAAGGACGATCAGTACAGCTTCGGCACCCTCACCCTGGAGTCCGACGGCAGTGCCGCGCTGAGATGGTGGTACGAGAAGGACAACGGCGATGCACAGGAAATCTACGAGGGCACATGGAGTCTGCTGGACGAGGACGCGCTGCTGGAGCTGAACATGACCCTTGTCGGCGGTATGCGCTACAAGAGCGGCGGGGCAGCGGTGAAGATCAGCGGTGCTTTCTGGATACAGGTGCCCCTGGGCTTTGAGGACTTCCCTATCCTCAATATCGCCGAGGGCGTAAACGGGGAGCTTCTGCCCTTCCAGATCCCGCCCTCCACGCTGGTCTACCTGATGCCGGCTGCGGGATAAACGACAAGTTTCCATGTGTGGGAGGCACAAAACTTCCTCCAGACCATAAAAAGGAACACCACCCGTCAGGGTGGTGTTTTCTTATAGCGTGGAGCTGCTGGGCGGATTCGAACCGCCGACCTCATCCTTACCAAAAAGCCGTGGCTGCTTTTATGGCGTACCCATTCATGCCGAGAAAGAACCTCCAATCCCTTGTGCTGCAAGGGATTGGAGGTTCTCTTTGTTTTAGTGCGTTTTATTACATACCGGGGTGCTTTGCGTGGATTTAGGGTGTTTGTTGGAAAGATTGTTGGAAAACCGAGGGTAAACGCAAAAACCCATAACGGGAAAGCTATCCTGTGAACTTGCAATTCTGAAGACCATGCCGCCATGCAGGCTGTTCGTCTGGATAGTGGGACTGACTATCGCTGTTTGCGGGCAGGAAATACCGCATTCGGCGGGGACGGCGGCTGGAACATGAGAAGGATGGGGTCGCAAGCTGACCCCGGATTGGTTGTTACATCGCTTGCCACCTGCTACAATACTGAAAAACGACCGGGAGGCGTAGCGCATCATGCGGAAGAAATTTGAGATCACGGAGCGGGAGCTGACCCGCGCCGAATACCAACGGATGCTGGACGCCGCCCAGGCGCGGGGCGACATACGGCTGCTGCTTCTACTGGAAACCCTCTGCGCCACGGGTATCCGGGTCAGCGAGCTGCAATACATCACCGTGGAGGCGGCGCGGAACGGCGTGGCGGAAATCGCCCTGAAGGGAAAAATCAGAACTATTCTGCTGCCCACGAAGCTGTGCCGCAAGCTGCTTAAATACGCCAAAAAGTGCGGCATCGTCCACGGGCAGATATTCCTGACGAAAAAGGGAAACGGGCTGTCCCGGAAGTTCATCTGGGCGGAGATGAAAAAGCTGTGTGCGGCGG
>OMBG01000481.1_pt1 | contig 20790 bp, 9 predicted proteins | sample 1674251 | NCBI WGS metagenome assembly OMBG01 (sample SAMEA103958153, study PRJEB25191) | human gut metagenome | reverse complement strand
CAGTTACCAACTTGGAAGTGGATAACTTCGACAAGCACATACAGGATACAATGATTGCTGGTGATTATATCAGCGATTATAAAGCAGTGAAGCAGGTTGTCACCATGGCACCGGAGCAGATCAAGGAGCTCGTGCAGTGGGGCGTCAACTTCGATAAGCAGCAGGACGGCAAGTTCGACCTCCACCGTGAGGGCGGTCACAGCGAGTTCCGCATCCTTCATCATGCCGATGATACGGGTGCAGAAATCCAGCGCGGTCTGATGGAGGCTGTGCGCAACTGTCCGGATATCGATATCAAGGAAAATCATTTCGCCGTGGAGATTATCACTCAGCACCACTTGGGTGCCCGTGTTACTCGCCGCACTCCTTATATCAACTGTTACGGTGCATACGTATTGAATCCTGATACCCAGAAGGTGGATACCTATCTGAGTAAGGTTACCGTGATGTGTACCGGTGGATGTGGTGCCGTTTATCAGACTACCACCAACCCTGTCATCGCTACGGGTGATGGCGAGGCGATGGTATACCGTGCCAAGGGAACTGTAGCCGATATGGAGTTTGTCCAGTTCCACCCAACCGCTCTTTATCATCCGGGCGAAACCCATCCTGCCTTCCTCATCACCGAGGCGATGCGTGGTTATGGCGGCATCTTGCGTCTGCCTAACGGCGAGAGTTTCATGGAGAAATATGATAAGCGATTGAGCCTTGCTCCTCGCGACATCGTGGCTCGTGCCATCGATAAGGAGATGAAGATTCACGGATTGGATCATGTCTGTCTCGATGTAACCCATAAGAATCCAGAGGAGACCAAGCGTCACTTCCCTAATATCTACGCCAAGTGTTTGAGTATCGGCATCGACATTACCAAGGAGTATATCCCTGTTCGTCCTGCCGCTCACTATATGTGTGGTGGTATCAAGGTAGATTTGAACGGCTGTTCAAGCATCAACCGTCTCTATGCCCTAGGCGAGTGTTCATGCACCGGTCTGCATGGCGGTAACCGTCTTGCCAGCAACTCGCTCATCGAGGCTGTGGTTTATGCCGAGACTGCTGCCAAGCACAGTATTGAACATGTAGATGAATACGACTTCAATGAGAAGGTACCAGCATGGAACGATGAAGGTACTTTGACCAACGAAGAGAAGGTGCTGATTACACAGAGCGTGAAAGAGGTGGGCGAATGCATGAGCAACTATGTAGGCATCGTGCGCAGTGACCTCCGTCTGAAGCGAGCATGGGACCGTCTCGACCTTCTCTACGAAGAGACAGAAAACCTCTTCAAGCGTGTAAAGGTAAGCAAGGAACTCTGCGAGCTCCGCAACATGATTAACGTGGGTTATCTCATCACCCGCATGGCGATAGAACGCAAGGAGAGCCGTGGTCTCCACTATACCATCGACTACCCTGTTCATGCTTACGACAAGGAGTAATCAAGAATTATCAGAATATTAAAAAGCTCGGATGCTTGTGATGCATCCGAGCTTTTTTTATTTTCAAGAATTTGAGAATTAGAGAATTTTTCTTTCTACCTATTGGTTCTAGTGATTTTTCTTTTTATCTCGTCAGCGAGAACTTGATGCTCAGGCCGAAATCCTGTGTGGTGGTAGGATAACTGCTGCTCGACAGGAGCGGGGTGTTGGTCTGACGGTCATAATAGAAACTCATGGTAAGGAGTTTGCTGAAGGTATAATCGGCAGAGAAGCTCAGTTTCAGAGCATTGTTGCCGCTGCTGGCACTGCTTACCATTGAGGCTATATCACGAACGATGGCTGCCTGCTTGCGGAAACTGAAGTCAAGACGTAGATTCAGATCATGGTTGGTACCATTCTGAACCGTCTTGGTGGTTGTCGCATTCTTGTTGGCTGCATTCTTGTTGCCGCCCTTCGACTTGGAACGGGAGGCCTTGGCGCCCCAACCGAAAACATCGAAGTTGTTGATGCGGTAACCCATACCGATTACCCAGTCCTTACTCAATGCCTCGTTCAGCTGCACACTCGTCATACTGAGGTTCAACACACGGGTCTGGCGATATTCTGCCTTCACCGTCATATTATTGTTGAATGTGACATCCATACCCAATAATGGCGAGAACGACTCGTTGATACTTACCTGCGAAATGTTGAACATGCTGCTTGGCGACGGATTGCCCGTAGTGGCATCACTCACGAAGCCGAGACCGTTCATATACTCCTGGAAGGTGCTGTAACTGTTGTAGCTGCCTACCGCAAAGACGCTCTTGTAAGAGTGGTTGATGTTGATACTCTTAAAGTGCTCGTTGAACCAAGGCAGACGTCCCAGTCCGCTGTAACGGATGGTCCAGTTTGGCAACATCCGACTCAATGCCGGGAATACCGAGAGCGAATTGCCACCCATCGAGGTATAAGCCTTGAGGAAGGCAGGAATCATGACATCGCTGCTATACTGGTTGACCGGCGTGCGGGAAGCATCAAACTTGCCGCCAGCCAGAGCCGAACCAGCCGGATAAACGGTACCTGCATACTGAGCCTCTACCCTATCTCTGAAACCAGCCAGCGAGTTGACAAACTTCTCGAAGGTCTTACTGCGATACCCCGAATTGGCATTGCCCATTCCCTCGAAAGCCGAACCCAGCGAGATGGTAGTCATCTGGAAGGCTCCACTCTGGGTAGTTGGCGTTCCTTCATACATATACTGTATGCTCTTCTGCGTGGTCTTGGTACGTGTGGCAGAGAGATCAATCTTGAAATCCTTGACAGGCTCCAGGGTGGCACGCAACGTAAGATTATCCGTCTTGCTGGTAGTAGCTGGTGTTGCGATACTGTCGTTGCAGAGCAGCCAGTCGTTGTTTCTAGCCTTCTCGATATAATCGTCACCAACCATACCGAAGGCGAAGTCAAGACCCGGTGCCATCTGTCCCACCTTCTTCTGTCCGAAGGCATCACCCACACTAGGCAAGAAGCCCGGCAGGGTGAGCTGATAGCTGCTGCGATAGTTGATGCTCACATTGCGCACCATCATTGCCAGGCGACTAGCCAACTGCAATCCCTTATACCATTTCTTATCATCAAGCGGTTCCTTAGCCAGTACGGAGAGTTTCACCTTCATGGCAGTATCTACCTTTGAGATGATTCTGATCTGGTTATTATCCACCTTTTTATATTTAAGCGGGAACACTTTGCCGTCTTCCGTCTTGGCATTCACAATCAGTCGCTTGGTATTCTTACCGTGGCGTATCTTGAATGTAGTATCAGGCAGGAGGGTGATTTCCCGTTCGAAGGCACGCTTGTTCTTAGGCAGCGCCTTCTTCGGATCAGCCGCCTGTTCCTTTGCTTCCTGCTTCTTTTTCTTTTTTTCCTGCTTCTTGCGCTGCATCTGTGCCCTACTCTGGGTACGGTCAAACTTATCGTTTACCTTCTTCAGGAAAGGCACATGGTTGTAGAGTTTCACCAGGTTAAAGTTACCGTTCAATGTCAGTTCGCGCTGGGTATTGATGGTATTTCCATACGAGTTGCCCTCCTCATCCTCTGTACCGCGCTCCCAAGAATAGTTGGCATTGTAAGAGGCATCGCTGTTCACCCAGTCGAAGACAGGCAGCAGATTGAGAGGCACCTTGTAGGATGCCTGGAAATTCTGACTGTAGTCGAGCGGTGCACCCCAGTGGCGGATGCTGGTCCATACGGAGTCCTTCCAGGCATGATACTGGTCGGCATAAAGATCCTTGTTGACCGGTGTATATGGTTCCTCTATCTGTGCATGGGTAGCACTCTGGAAGTTCATGTGCAGGTTCTTGGTCAGATCCCAGTTGATGGAGAACTCACGGTTCCAGAGGAACTGCTCACTGAAGGTGAGCGGCAACTTGGAGTCTACTCCGGCAGATCCACTCATCAGAGTTTCCATATCGCGCTCCTGCAACTCGTAGTAGTCGCGCGTCATCTCGGTATTGAAGGCTATGTTCTGCGGCAGCCAGTTCAGTCCGAAACGTTTCAGTATGTCGAGCCACTTACTCTTGTTCTTCAGTCTCTTGAATGGTTCCCAAGCCTTATAAACCGGGCTCCACGAATAATCCAAGGCTCCGCGCCAGTTGTCCTTGCGCTCATACATCGTCGTTTCACCCGTAGTATACTGATGCTGATGACTGTAGGTGAATGAGAAGTTGGCAGGATCGTATGGCATCGGATGGCGCTTGGTAGCGATACCCACCCGGGCATTCGAGATGGAGAAGTTGGTCTGCGTAATCTTGGTGGCAGCGATATTCTCGATAGAATCGCGCTCATGCTTGGATCCGGCAGCATCGAGGGCATCCTTCAACTCCATATCGGTATCCAGCGGATTATACTTAGGAGTGGTCTTCTCCTTGGTAACACTATAATATAAAGGTATGCTCACCTTCGCCTTGTCAGGGAAGAACTTACCCATTTCGAGCGATGTGGTCACACTGTAGGTACCGTAATTATCGGTAGTGCGACTTGCCACGCCATCTTCCAGACCGCCGAATCCCTCGCTGATGTATCTGCCGGTGGCATTCACGCTACCCAGATCGGAGAGTTGTACGTTGAGGTTGGCATTGGCAGCCCAACCACCCGAATTATTATGTTCCTTGAGTCGGAGTTCGTTTATCCATACCTCACCGCTCTTGATGTCGGCAGAATTGTTTCTCACACCCAGCATCATGGTCTTCACCTCGCCGAGACTCGGATTACCCACGATGGTAATCTTGTTCTGCGGATGTTCTGCATCCATCATGGAATAAGGAGCGAGATAAGAAGCCACACCCTGTGCCCTCGCCTTGTTGCGGTTTTTCTTCAATGCCGTAAAGACGCTCAGCGGCACATCGAGCATATTCTCCTCAGGCCATACCGCCTTACAGTCGGCTAGCACATAGCGGTTGTAGTTGGAGCGTGGCTCGGTGAGTTTCAGCGGGATTTCATACTCGTAGTAATTGTTCTTGTAATCACTACCCAGACGGATGAAGACTGAGAGATCACCATCCTGCAGACGGGTGGTATTCTGCTCCAGGGCATTGGCATGGGCAAACATCTGGATGCGCTTGTACTGGCGCAGATCAAGGGTAGAATTCTTGTAAACCGCCTTCGCCTCGCCTGTGCTCATGTTCTTGACCACCAGACTCAACGCCTGCTCGTTCGCCTCAACCAACTGAGGCTGACTAGGATCCTGTTCGCGCCTGATACCCGGAGGCAATACATAGTTGACCGGTGTCTTCTCGCCGTTCTCTTCCAGACTCACGCTGCTTGCGTCGAGGGTTCCGCCACTGGCTGCACTAAGCGGCTGGTCATAAGTACGCCACTTGCCCATCACGAGGTCGAAGGTACCGAAACGCAGCACGATAGGTTTCTTGAAACCGGTGAGGAACATACGCATGAAGCGGATGCTGGAGAAATCGTTGATGTTACCCTGACGGCTCTCAAACTCATCGATAGGTATGCGGAACTGATACCAGGTAACGGTAGACTTGGTATTATCACGCCAGGTCTGGCTGTATTCACGCTTATCTACAATATGATTGTTACCCACCACGAGATCTTCCGGACGGATGCTGACACGGTACTGGAAGTATTTCTCATATTCGTTGAGGGTATAATCCTGGTTGATATCCTCGACATCCGGCGTTGACTTATAAGAAGTATCATAGCTCTCAGAACGGCTGTCGCTGTCAGGCGAGTTGCCCTGAGGATTGTTGATATACTTATATCGCTGCAAGATAGGAGCACGCATCTCATCCCAGTCGGAACCGCGGAAATAGTGGTAGTCATCACGTGCCGGATCGGCAAAGATGCTGTCGAATACCGCCTGGTTCACCTTGCCCTGAATCTGGTCGAGATAAGCACTCTTGTAGAATTCCTGCTCCTCGGCATCGGTCAGTCCGTTGAAACCCACATCCTGCAAGGCTCTGCTGCCACTGGTGGTAGCAAAGGCATAGGTCACGGTGCTCTGGGTAGGAATCTTACCCCACTGGGTATAGGTGTAGCTCTTGCTGCCATCTACCGGCATGCCACTCTCATAGAATTTCTTGCCATCACGCAGGATATCCTCGCTCACCTCGCCCAGGTTGATGTAGAAATCGCCACCATAATCGGCAGCATCAGCCTCTTCGCGGGAATAGATGAACGGATCGAGCATCCAGAACTCGATGTATTCGATGTTTGCCTGCTCGAAATCGTTGGTATCCAGCTTACGCATCATTCCGCCCCAGTTGCGCTGCGGATTCTGCAGGGTTCCGTCAGCCTGCAAATCTGTTACATTGAAGTTGTATGGTCCCGGCTCGCTTGGATAGTAAGCCAGATTGAGTACATTCAGGGTATTGGTAGCGCCCTGATAACTGCTCTGGTCGCGCAATGGGAAGAGCTCCTTGGTATAGACCTCGCGAACATAATGGTTACTCAACTGCTTGAGGTCGCCCTTGATATGTCCCGGAGTGAGCGAACTTCCACGGCGGGTGAACAGCGGATCGATGGTATACCAGGCTAGGCGCGAACGGTGGAAACCGCTGCTCAGACCGGTCTTATCGCTGTAATCGTCCTTGAAATTGAGCGAAGGCACACTGGATATAAACCAGGAGGTAGGAGTAGTTACATCGATGGTAGTCTTCGTACCCTCGAAGTCATCGATATAAGATGCATTGTCCTGTGTGCCACCAGCCTCACCGGCAATGAGCTGGGCAAATTCTCCTGTAAAGGATATCTGCGATGGCTGGGTAAGGTGCAGGAATGGTATCTTGTCAAGCACATTGGTGAGCCACTGACTCTCCTTGCGCCAGTTGAGATTGATGCCCCAAAGGGTGTTCTTCAGCGGTTCGGAGCCCATGGATACCTTGGTAGTAAGCGCCTGTTCGGAGAGGTGCTGGATAGTACCGCTCAACTGGAAGTTCTTGGTAAAATCATACTCCCAGTTCAGTCCGAACATCGTTTTTCGGGTTTGTCCGAAATCGGTATTACTCTCCAGAGAAACGTTGACAGCCGTACCGGCATCGATGATGCTCTGGTTCAGGATGGTCACCTCACCGGCACTGTAATCTACCGAATAGTCGGTGCCCTCTTTCAGGGTGATACCGCCTGCCGTAACGACCACCGAGCCCTGTGGCACATTGTAGGCATCGAGCGAGATGACATTGGCTGCAGAGCCCTTGAACTGTCCCACAATCTGATACTTGTTCTTTTCGGCTATCTGCTTGGCTACGGTCTTCGTACTGTCATAAAGTTCGGTAAAGGCATACTTTTCAGCCTTGTCGGCAGCCACGCCCCGCTTGACCAGATAATCACGCATATAACTGCCGAAAGGCTCTACCTTCGGAATGAACACGCGTCCATTAGAGATGGTATAGCCTTCTACATAATCGAAATATCCATTGCTGTGTGCCTTGTTATTGTTATCCAGACGGTCGGCGCCCAGCACACGGATGATAGGCTGCTCCTTCACCTGCTGCTCAGGGATATAACTGAGATATACGCCGGTGGTATCGCTCTGGTATTTCACATCCAGGCGGAACTTCTCCTTCTCTACGGTAGAAGCCAGATAATAAACGTTCTTCATCATCAACCCCCAGTTGCCCTGTCGCGGATTGTTGCTGGTATTCTTGAGCGATTTCACGAAGAGTGCCTGCTTGGTATCGCTGAGATCGGATGCAAACTCGCCCACCTGATAGGTAACGCCTCCCGATGTATACTCATAGGCTACAGCAAGCACCTGGTCGGTCTGCAGACTGGTTTTCAATGAGATATAACCCAATGCAGTATTGACCGTATACTCAGAAGAATTGAGCAGACGGGCACTCTCCAGTTTCTCATAATCGGCTCCGCCAACCAGTCCGCCTCCATCGAGAGTGGTTGCTGCCTGGTCGATGTCACGGGCAGCAGCATACTGCCCTGTCATCGCCGCATACTCTGTATTCGCCTGGTTAGAAGGCACCTGTCCGCTCGCCGCCCACATCGGGTTGCTCAGTTTCTGGTTCTCGCCCAGGTCGGTCAGGGCTACGATGTTTCGGGTATTGGTGGTATTGCCGGTTTTGTTGGTAACCCACACTTCCACGCGGTTGATGGTGATGCCCGTGGTGAGATTAGGAAGTTTCTGCATCCAGGCATCATAATGGTTTCTGAAATACTGGGAGAGGAAGAAGTGGCGGTTCTCCTCATAATCGGCTACATTCAACTCAAAAGGGGTGAGCTGCACACCGCCCCTGGTAGATACGCTCTTCGATGCACTCTTCTTCTGCGAAGCTACCATCTGCAGCTTGAGTTTGCCAAACTGCATATCGGTTCTAACACCAAACAGACTGCTGGCGCCTTTGATGAGCGAAGAGTTGGAAGGGAAAGAGACGTTGCCCGCCTCAACGAGTTTGATGATTTCATCTTCCTTGCCGTCGTACTTCAGTTTCATGTTCTGTGCATCGAAATCGAAGGTGGCATCGGTGTTGTAATTCAGGTTCATGTTCACCTTATCGCCCACCTTTCCGTTGACGTTGAGATTGATTTTCTCATCAAAATCCATCATCGTCGTCTTTCGGTTGCGGATAGGCAACGAAGGATTGTCGATGTTTTTCTTGTTGATACCGAACTTGAGTTCGGCAGAACCCTGTGTCTTCACTCTGATGCCACCAGGACCGAAGATTTTCTCGGCAGGTCCCAAATCGAAGTGCATATCCGAGAAATCGAACTTCTCCTTGCCTTTTGCCTGGAAGATTTCATCGTTCTGCTTGCGGAAGTAGCTGTTGCGCTGCTGCTGTTCGGTCCATGCAAGATACTCTTTCGGAGTGAGCATGATAGGAGCCGAAAGCCAGGTTGAGCCCATGCGGTTGCCGATGATATAGCGGTCGATGGTATCGTTGTAGACTACCTGATATTGCAGATTATCAGGACGTTTCAGGTCGAGTGGACTCTGATAGAGGTCGCTCAGGGAGTAAGGTTGGGTGCGCTGAATCTGCCAGCGGGTATGCAACAGCGAATCGGGAATGGTATCTTCATCGAGCTGTACGGGCTGGGCTGTGCTGGTATGGGTTTTCTTTTTATCGTCCTGAAGTTGAGGCAAAGCTATCGCATAGCCGAAGGTTGCCACCATCAGCCAAGCCAATAGAAAAGATATGAATCTTTGCTTCTGTTTCATCGACAAAAAACTCCTAACTTATTTGATTTGCTTCAATGCCAGTTTCACAACCTGTTCTACCGGGAGATCAGGCTGTGCCTTGAGGATATCTACTACTACCTTGGCAGATGGTGCCGGCGAGAAGCCGAGCATGGTGAGGGCGCTTACCGCCTCATCCTTTACGTCATTGTTTACCATCACCACATTGCCTCCGCTGGCTGGCAGTTCGTCAGCAATGCCGAGGCTCACGATTTTATCTTTCAAGTCGATGATGATTCGCTGTGCTGTCTTCAGTCCGATACCCTTCACGGTTTTCAGCACCTTGTCGTTACCAGTAGAGATGATTTCGCAGAGTTCGCGTGGCGAGAGTGAAGAGAGAATCATACGGGCTGTATTTCCGCCTACTCCTGAAACGGTAATGAGGAGGCGGTAGAGTTCACGTTCCTGTTTGGTAGCAAAGCCGAAAAGGGTGAAAGAGTCATCTCTTCCACCAGCCACCAGCACTTCGTGAACATAGAGTTTCACTTCCTGTTTGCCCTGAATGGCAGTATATGTATTGAGCGATATATTGAGTCCGTAGCCCACCCCCGCAGTCTCAACAATAGCCAGCGCAGGTGTCAGCTCTGTCAGATCGCCATGAATATATTCTATCATTTTCTTTTTCTCCTAATTAAATTAATATATTAATAACGTGAGAAGGGCGGGATTATTGTAATAGAGTTCCATAAAATTACGTCCCGACGTAGCATGTCATACGTCCCGACGCAGAGCCAGAGACGTCGGGACGCAGCAAAAGCTACGTCAGGACGTAATTCAAAGCACATCGGGAGGTATCGGAAAGGGGATGTATGATGTTTCGCAACAAAATAACGAAACTGTAAGGCTCTTGCAGCAGATACCTTACAAATCTCCGCTTATTCATACCTAAAAACTATGATTTTACTACTTTTTGCAACTTTTATGAGTTAAAATTCTATTAAAACGTCACGTATTTCAAGAAAAAGCTATACTTTTGCAACCGGAAATAGAATAAAAAGCGGAAAACATATCCGTTGGATGACTAAACCGCAACAAATAAAAGAAATTAAAACAACAAAATAAAAGAAATAAGACAATGAAAAAATTTAGAGCAGCCGTAGTAGGATACGGCAACATCGGTAAGTTTACTGTTGAGGCACTCGAAGCAGCTCCTGACTTTGAGATTGCAGGTATTGTACGTCGCCAGGGTGCTAAGGACAAACCAGCTGAGTTGGCAAACTATGAAGTAGTAGATGACATCACCAAGTTGAAGGATGTAGATGTTGCTATCCTTGCAACCCCTACCCGCTCTTGCCCTGAGTATGCAGAGAAGATCGTTGCCCTCGGTATCAACACCGTAGACAGTTTCGATATCCACACCAGCATCCTCGACTACCGTACCAAGCAGATGGAAAACTGCAAGAAGGCTGGCAAGGTAAGCGTTATCTCTGCTGGTTGGGACCCAGGTTCTGATTCTATCGTACGTGTTCTGATGGAGAGCCTTGCTCCTAAGGGCTTGACATACACCAACTTCGGTCCTGGTATGAGTATGGGTCACTCAGTTTGTGTTCGTGGCAAGAAGGGCGTAAAGGAAGCGCTCTCTGTAACCATCCCATTGGGTGAGGGTATCCACCGTCGTATGGTATACGTAGAGTTGGAAGAAGGTGCCAAGCTTGAGGATGTAACAGCCGAAATCAAGGCAGATCCATACTTCGCTCACGATGAGACCCACGTATTTGCCGTAGCATCAGTAGATGATGTAAAGGATATGGGTCATGGTGTGAACCTCGTTCGCAAGGGTGTATCTGGCAAGACCCAGAACCAGCGTTTCGAGTTCAACATGAGCATCAACAACCCAGCCCTCACCGCTCAGGTATTGGTTAACGTGGCTCGTGCTTCATTCCGTCTGCAGCCAGGTTGCTACACCATGCCAGAGATTCCAGTCATCGACATGCTGCCAGGAACCCGTGAGGAAATCGTTGCAACACTCGTGTAAAGACATTGAACTTTGAGGTTTGAACATTGAACTTTATGATGAGTTTAACAGGTTCAGATTCATAGTTTAGCAAATAATAAAGGCTCGCAAGAAGTTTCGATTTCTTGCGAGCCTTTTGAATATACTATATTATACTATATTCCAATTTATTTATGCGTCATGATATCAAGCACCATATCATCAGTAGCTCTCATCGCATCGGCACCGATGCTCGTGAGGTTGTGGATGCACTTATCCACATCATCATCTACGATACCCTCGGCAGAGGTGACACACTTGCCTTCCATAGAAAGGAGGGCAGAAAGAAGAGCGGTGCTGACACCTGATGAAATCTTCAGGGCACAACTTGGTTTCGCTCCGTCACAAATCATACCGGTGAGATTGGCTATCATATTCTTGACAGAATTGCAGATGCGGGTATAATCGCCACCCATCAGATAGGTGATGCCGCAACTGCTGCCCGTACTGGCTACCACACAACCGCAAAGAGCTGAAAGCTTGCCTAAGCTCTGCTTGATATAGATGGCAGTCAGATGACTGAGCATCAGGGCACGGATCATTTCCTCCTCGGTATTCTCGTTCTCCAGCGCATAAACCACCACAGGATTCGTTGCACAGATGCCCTGGTTGCCGCTGCCGCTGTTGCTCATCACCGGAATCATGGCACCACCCATACGGGCATCACAGGCTGAAGCGGTGCGGGAGATGATATGCGAGAAAATATTATCGCCGAAGATACCATGACTCAACGGACGGTCCATTGTCTTGCCCAAACAGTGGCCATAGTTGCCTTTGATACTCAACTCGGCAGCCTTCATATTATAGTCTCTGGTCTTGAGAATGAAAGAAATCTCATCGAGCGGAGCTGTTGTTGCAAACTCGTAAACCATCGGGAAATTGAGCTGGATGTCGTCATCAGCCTCATCGCCCACAGCACCGCCACGCTTATCGAGCACCACCTCGCCATTACGCTCAACATACACAAAATGGGTATGTGAACCGGAGATAATTGCCGTAGCCTGGTCTTCACCGGCATGACAGATGATTTCGATATAGAGTTTATCCACATCACCCTGCTTCAGTTTGATGTTGATATCCGCATCCTTGATATATTGTTTGCCCTGCTCCAGACTGATGGGAGTAAGATCTTTCAACACTTCCAGCTGATATTCAGGCTTTCCGATGAGCGCCCCCAGCGATACGGCGATAGGCAAGCCGATCATACCCGTGCCAGGAATGCCGACACCCATCGCATTCTTGAGCATATTAGGACTCAGAAGAACTTCAATACGTTCAGGGCGCTTGCCCAATGTAGTAGCAGCCTTGGCTGTACATAGTGCCACAGCCATCGGTTCGGTACAGCCGATGGCAGGAACCACCTCTTTATTAACGAGCGCAATGATGCGCTCACGCTTACTTTTCTCTAACATAATCTATATAACTTTTATATAAATAACGTTCTTACCATTATTTCGGGTACAAAAATACAAAAAATAAACCGTATTTCACGATATTATCGAAAAAATACGGTTTATCTTTATATAAATGGAGCACTTTAGCCAAACTTTTCGTCTAAATATCTTTTTTCGAGAATAGTTCAGCCAACTTTGCAGCCAATTCCGTACCACGGATATTCTCAGCAATACACTTACCTGTAGTACCATCTACCAGGAAGATGGCAGGAATGAACTTTACCTTATAAGAATCAGCTATACCGGCACGGTCAAGTCCGTTAGGCCAAGAAAGTTTCTCCTCAGCAAGCGCTTTCTTCCAAGCAGTTTCATTCTTATCGATAGAAACACTTACTATTTCCAGTCCCTTTCCTTTATACAGTTCATAAAGTTTTTTGAGGTTAGGAATTTCCTTGCGGCAAGGTCCACACCATGAAGCCCAGAAATCAACCAGATAATACTTCTTTCCCTTTACACAAGAAGCCATGCTCACCTTAGAACCATCAACTTGCTGGAGTTCGAACTGAGGCAAAGTCTCACCTGTAAGTCCCTTTGGATTAATCTGCTCGTTGAGCAACTTTCCATAGAAGCTATTCTTAGCAGTTTCTGAGAACGAATTCCATTCCTTGGAGTTTTCCTTGGTGAAATAGTTCAAGGTACAAAGCATGGCGAAAGGTCCCCACCAGGAATCCTTGTTGTCTGAATACAACTTTCCATAAGAAGACTCCACCGTGTCAAAGAAATTCTTCTGTTCGGTAGCCATCTCTTTTCTCTCGTCACTATCTTCCAAAGCTTTCATCTTAGCTTTATCCTTTGCCTGGTAAGCCTTGCTCTGTTCTGCAATCAATTTTTTATGCTTATCGTTTATATCCTTATACATCTTATCAAGCATATCCCTCACTGAACCGATTTTTGTCTGATATTCATCGTTCATAGCACTGCCGGAAATCTTGACATTGCTGGTATTAAAACCAGTGGTTACCCCATCATTGATGGGTTTGGCATCGAGAGACACCTGTACTTTTTCGCCACCTTTGGTCATCAGACTAAAAGTGAAAACACCGTTTCTTGGACCGACACCGATAAAACGAGCCTCTGTAACAGGGATGGTTAAAGTAAGTTTTCCACCCTTTACCACACCTTTAGCGAGAGGTTTCTCATTACGATGAGTAGCAGCCAGGACAGCTTCCATTTCCGTACCATCAGGCACACCATTCAAGATTGCATCAATGATACACTCGTCTGCATTCTGAGCATGAGCACTCATCACTGAGATGAGCACCAATGCCAATGAGAAAATTGTTTTTTTAAACATCATATTTGTACAATTACTAGAAAGATTTATTTTAACGTTCATTACTTCTCCACATTCTGTACGAAACTTCCGTTGCCAGGATTATCAATGGCTCCCTTAGGGAATGGGAAGGTCCAGAGATGAGAGGATGGAGCAAGACTTATCTGCTTGCCATCTATCTCTTTTGTCAGCGTGCGGGCATAGGTACCTTCAGCATTTAAGCGACGAGCATCGCCAAACGGCACGATAGAGAAGATAAGTTGATTATCCTTAGCTTGACGTATATACCGGATAGCTTCTGCCACAGAGGACGCCGATAGTGGCTGATATTTCTCTGGAAGGATATATGTCTTACGCACCTCATTGAGCACATCCATAGCATCTGTCAACTGATTCTTACGAGCCAAGCATTCAGCCTTGATAAGATACTGCTCCACGGTTCTCATACCAGCAAGATTGATATAGCCATTGGTCAACCCCTGATAATAAGTTTCTGCACCCATCGTTCTTTGTTTCCAATTGCTCAAGAAATAAGCATCTCCCTCTTCGAATCCGGCAGCACGATTTACCGGTATCTTGAATATCGCAGATGCAGAGTTGGAACTATTATCGGCATAATTGAAATTATAACAGTCCTGGCTATCAAATCCCAATGGCGTTTTCAAAGAAGGATAAACACCCTCTTGGTCTATCACACCCTTATTATCATTATAGAATCCAACCCAATCAACCAACTTATCATTAATGGCAAGAGCCTTATCAGCAAACTCCAACGCCTTTTCATAGTTCATCATCTGAAGATAGGTACGTGCCAACATAGCATAGGCAGCTCCCTTGCCCGGATGGAGGAGCGTGGTACCCATATCTGGAAGATCAGCTACCGACGTGTTCAAATCATTCAAAATGAATTCATAGATTTCCTGAATGGTGGCCTGATGATAAGGAGCATCCTGAAGACTGCTTGTAATCAGAGGCACACTCAACTTACTGGCAGCATTTGAAGGCTCGTAGGTATCAGCATAATAATTAGCGAGATTGAAATAGTTCATCGCACGCAACACTCTGGCATATGCCATCACCTCAGCCTTTTCTTTCTCAGTACCTTCTGTTGTATTAGGCACATCTTCCAATATCAGATTGCAGGTATTGATAGTGCCATAAGCCACATAATAAGTACTCTCATCTGCAGAGTTCCAATAGGCACGATCGGTTTTCTCCTCCCAATTGTAGTTAGCCTTATACATCGGATAATAACTGGCATACGAATTGGTGAGATATTCATCATTAAGCAAATAGCACGTTTGCAAAACCGGCATGCGATGAGTACCATACTCGTAACGGAGAAAAGCCTCATAGTCGGCGAGCGACTTAGGGATGCGTTTGCCCTTTGGTTCTATATTGAGATAGTTATCGCAAGAGGCAAGTCCCATAACCATGCCCAGCAACAACACCATATATACTAATTTCTGTTTCATTTTCTTCATTATTTAAAAGTTGAGATAAATGCCTAACACATAGTTGGTGGCATTATAACCACCCAGCTGGTACTTAGCCTGTTTGGTCTTTGCCCAGAAGAACGGATTCTCCACATTAGCCTGAACACGGGCACTCTGCATATAGAGCGAACGGCACAGCGACTTTGGCAAATGATAAGCCAGAGAAATGTTGTTCAGACGAATATAACTGGCATCAAGGATATTGATATCAGAATAAAAATAAGTACTATACAAAGAAGATGCTGACAAACCACTTTCGGCAAAAACAGCCTTTGGCACATTGGTATAAGCCTCATCACCTGGTTTCTGCCAACGATTAGCAAGTCCGGCACTAGCTCCCGCAATATTGGAGATATATCCTACGCTGGAATAACTGCAAGTGAGGAAAGCAGGATTGGCATTGCGCATCTTATGACCACCCGCAAAAAGGAACTGCATACTGAAATCGAAATCCTTGTAGCTGATACTGGTTCCGAAAGATCCACTATACTTAGGAGTGGTAGTACCCATGTAAGAGATGGCATCCAATGTCGTTGGCTGATTAGTTACCTTCTCACCATTCTCGTTATACACCTGTGGCAATCCTTCTTCACTCAATCCAGCCCACTTATAGCCATAGATTGCATTATATTCGTTGCCGATAATAGGATAAGCCGAAGGGTAATCCAACTGAAGAATATAAACCGGCGCCTTTACATTTACATAAGTCACCTCATTCTTATTATAAGCATAAGTCATATTGGCTCTCCATGAGAAATCCCTGGTACGCAGAACCTCACCACTCAGGGAAATTTCTACACCACGATTGTACATCTCGCCATTGTTGATGGTATAGGTGCTGTAGCCCCAACCTTCAGTAGGTACACCCATGGAAGAAGCCAGGAGGTCGGTACCCTTCTTGTCGTAATACTCTACAGTACCATTGAGTCGGTTCTTAAAGAGCGAGAAATCTATACCTATATTAAAGGTATTGGTTTTCTCCCAGCTCAGCATCGGATTGGCACGCGACTGCACATATCCCTGTGTACCTCCCACATGCCCGTTATTATTATAGCTTGCCACCATATAAGGGGCAGAATTCTTAGATACGTTACCGGCAATACCATCAGAAACACGGAGTTTCAAATAATTGACCCAATCTGCGTGGAAGAACTTCTCCTTACTGATAATCCAACTGGCACCTACCGACCAGATAGGCTTGTTCTGGAACTTCGAACTGGTTCCCCAGAGATTAGAGCGGTCCCATCGTAAACTACCAGTCAAGCTATAACGGTCATCGTAAGTATAAGCAGCATTACCATATACCGAAACATAACGGTTTACATTTTCATAAGAAGCAGACAAATCAGTCGCGGTCATAGATTTATATCCCAGCACACCCGCTATACCTTTCAACAAACCAGCATTATTCACCATACTGGATGTTAACATCTGAGAATCATAGTTAAACAGTTTGTCTCGATGCAATTCCTGTTTGTTCTGGATGGTTTCCGTGCCCAGAATTGCAGTTACGCTGTGAACATCCTTGAAAGTCTGATCAAAACTCAACTGCTGACGGAAGTTATAAGCAGAGGTATATTGGTCTGAACGAACCAAGATATCCCCATAAGGAATCACATAATTGACAGAGCCATCACCATTATTGGTTGCATACCCGTTTACCACACCCCGAACCTGCGCAGAAGCTTTATCAGCCCAGTTTTCACCACGATATGAAGCTCGTTCGTACTGGAAGGAAGCAGCATACTTCAAACAGGGCAGAATCTGTACATTCAGACGGGCAAAAGTTCGTAAAGCCAACTCCTTATTGGTGGTAATCTGACGATCCAGCTCTTCCAAAGGAGTGATATCCATATTATAAAGACCATACTTCTGATAGATAGCCAAAGTACTTGCATCATATCTCTCACTCATCGGCTTGGTATAACAAGAGCCATCAGCATTCACTAAATTATCGTATGGCAAAACAGAATATCCAGGAGAAAGGACATTGTAGTTCTGTGTCTGATCCTCACCCACCTTTAGGTAAGCACCTAAATCCAAAGAAAGCCATTTCGTGAAATAAGAAGTATTGGCAAGGTTGATGCCTAAACTCTGATTATTGGAATACTTATCTTCGAGGGTATTATACTTATAAGTGACCGAAGCCTTGAAGAGATTATTCACCGAGTTGTTTACAATATTCATATTATACTGCTGATACAACGGATCGCGCTTAGCATACTTCTTCATCTGGTCATAGTAGTTATAACCTTTTCCAGCCAAATCAGTCAGTTTAGCATTCATTTCTGACTCAGAGATATTGCCTGCATAATAATTCAAGATATTGCAGATACCCGCGCTCGTATAGATTTTCTGATCCAACATATTCTGAGCGTATACCTTAGCTCCATTGCCTGCAAGATTCGGATTCTGCGCAGCCCACTCCTTCTCCAAGTCAATAACAAGAGAAGAATTGGCGAGATAATCTGTATAATAAGAATAAGGATGCCAGGTAAGAGAAGCATTGAAAGAGACATTGGTCTTACCCTTAGCTGCCGATTTCTTGGTAGTGATGACAATGACACCATTGGCAGCACGAGCACCATAGATGGAAGCAGCTGCAGCATCTTTAAGAACAGTAATACTCTCAATATCATCCATATTCAAATCAGGGATTTCCTCGGTAATATCACCAGTTCCATTGCCGGTCAACTTAGTTTTCTCTACTGGAAAGCCATCAATGACATAGAGAGGAGAAGCAGAGGCATTCATCGTGGTTACGCCACGAATCATGCCGTCATTATATCCGGCAACCTCGCCAGCCAGCACAGTAGAGAGATTACCCAACCTCTTGTCTTTCAGTTCATCAGCTGTTACCTTGGTAAAAGCACCGGTTGCACGCTCCTTAGAGATAGTCTGATAACCCGTTACAACCACTTCACCAAGTATGGTCTTATTTTCAGACATCACAATCTTCACATGATCCCTACCAGCCACCTTTACCTTCTGGTCATTCATACCGACATACGAAACCGTAACCTCATGACATTCTTTAGGAATATAAAACTCAAAAATACCATCCGTATTAGTCACGGTTCCATAAGGACTGCCAAGCACTACAACAGAAGCGCCAATCATAGGTTCTCCATCCTCATCGGTAATTGTTCCTGAGAGGGGGCGGATGGCAGCTCCATTATCTGTAGCTTCAGCTGCAGTTTTATGTTGCAAAACCTTCTTGACGGTAATAAACTTACCACTTACTGAGTAAGTGAAAGGTTTACCCTGTAAAATCTGCTTTACGGCAGTTGAGGCAGAAGCATTCTTCAGATGAACCGTTGTGGTATAGGGCTTTACGTCCTCTATCACAAAACTCACCTTATAATCCGACTTCTGCTGTACTTTTCTCAATGCAGAAGCCAAAGACTCATTAACGAGCGACATCGTGATGCCTCTCTTTGCATTCTGTGCTCCTACAGGTAATGCCATCCATAAAGTCAGGACAGCAAACATGAATACACATCTTACTTCTTTCATATTTCTCTCTTTTTCGTTAATACTATAATAAAAATACGTTTCTGACAGCGAATCGGTAACATCTACTTTCAAAAAATAATGAAAAAAGTTTGTTTTCTTACAAATAAAACTAAAACATCGGCATTTTCAGGAATTATAATTTCCCAGAAATGCCGATGTGACGATTCATCAAGATTTACTTAAATACCTTATTCTATATATATAGTATTTTCCTTAAAACTAACCTTTGCAACTCCCAGATTATTCAAGAGTCCTATAGCATCCTCTATACTGCCACTCTTATCTGCGGAGAAATCGAGATGCTTGGTTTTGACTGCAGGATTTCTAAATACCACCTTACTCTGATAATATGCTGCAAGATTATCCAAGATGTATTCCAAAGTCTGGTCGTGATAATAGAGCACACCATCTGCCCATGCGGTAGTTTCATCCGTATTTACATTAATTATCTGCCCAGAAACAGTCTCCTTTGCACTTAAGGAATATTGCTGTCCCGGATTCAATGTCACAGGTTTATGCTGACTGTTCTTTGCCAGGACTTCCACCTTTCCCTCAACCAAAGTCACTTTACAGTCACTACCCTGATAAGCCTTGATATTAAAAGAAGTACCCAAGTCCTTGGTCAAGACACCACCTGCATCCACCACAAAAGGACGCTTACTGTCGTGCCTTACCTTGAAGAATGCCTCTCCTTCAAGATGCACCATACGCTCTGCTCCCTTAAAGCAGTGGGGATAAGTAATCTTACTATTACTATTGAGCTTTACTTCAGTGCCATCAGCCAGTGTCAGAGTAATCATCTCACCATCTGCAGTCTGAAGCATTGTCATATCTTGTTCAGAAGATACATTTTGCGTTATCCGATTTCCGGTAGCTCCATCAATAGTCTGCCTGGAGTTCACCCACTGCCATACAAAAACTATCGCCAACATAGCAGCAGCGCCCATCAGAGCACTCATCAGCATTCTCATCATCGGATATTGATGTTTCACAGGCTCTTCGGCATCCGAATTTTCTTTGCCTACTATCTTCTCCAACTCCTTGTCAAGGTTTGGCAGAGGATATGTTTTGCGTATCATAGCCTGTTCTATGGCAACCAAGTCTTGGATGTCATTCTGTAAACTCTCATCATTAAAAATATCTGTTTGCTTCATCATATTTCTATTTCTTTACTAAAAATAATACGTTTTACCTACCAAAATGGTAACATCTCCAATTGAGATTCTTTTGATTATTTTCAAGTTTTTATTTGATGATAATGTTCTCTTAACAGTTTCAAGGCCTTTATGATATGGCGCTTGACCGTTTCCTGACAGACATTCATCTCATCTGCCACTTCCCGATATTTCTTATGGTTAAGATAACATTCTTCCAAAACATGACGAGTAGTATCCGGTAACAAATCCAACATTTCTTCTACTTGCCGCTGACGTTCTTTCCGGATATCATTATCTTCATAGCATTGATCTACAGCATGAAGATAGTAATCGGCATATTGTGCATGAACAGCTGTATGCCGAAGATAGTCTAAACACTTATTTTTCACGGTTTTAAGCAAGAAGGCTGGCAAGGTTTGCATGTCATAGGAGTCGAAATTCTCCCATACGTGAGCAAAAACGCCACTCACGATATCTCGGCTTGCCTCCTCATCTTTCAGGAGTTGCAGCGCATAATAATATAATCGACCATAATATGATTTGAAAAAATGCCCAAAAACTTCCCGCTTATTCATCTATACCTAATTCTATGTTGATTACTAGAAACAATATGCCATATATGGCGCATGATACACCATATATGGCTTTGAATATTCTTATTATTAGTCTTCCAACTGGAACAGAGGATCATCTGGAGTCAGCATGGTTGGCTTCTGGTCGAATTCCTTCAAGAGCTGCTCAGAAGCATACTTCTTGTTTACTACCAGGCGGAACATGTACTCGTTGA
>OMBG01000467.1_pt1 | contig 21131 bp, 17 predicted proteins | sample 1674251 | NCBI WGS metagenome assembly OMBG01 (sample SAMEA103958153, study PRJEB25191) | human gut metagenome | reverse complement strand
TCACGATCCGCGTCATGAAAAGTCGCTGGGGCTCCTGCCGGAGAGTGACGGGGCGATTCTCCTTCGCCCTCGACCTTGTCACAAAGCCGAAGGAATGTATCGAGGCTGTCGTCGTCCATGAGCTCTGCCACCTCTTCGCAGCCGGTCACGGCCCCGATTTCTACGCACTGATGGAGAAGTATCTGCCGGACCATAAAGAAAGGGACAGACTGCTTTCCAGCCTGCCGAGGGAATTGGTATAGGGGCTAGTGACTAGTGACTGGTGACTAGTGACTAGGGATTAGGGACTCGGGACTCGGGACTCGGGACTCGGGACTCGGGACTCGGGACTCGGGACTCGTATAGTGATTTGTTAATTTCTGGACTTAGTGAGAAGTTAGAAGTGCTGGAAGGGGCACACCATTCATAGAGTGCCCCAATACCTCCTCATGATATAAAACTCTGCGGCGCTTCCTCATTTTATGCGCCGTACCTTCACTCCTAACTCCTAATTCCTCACTCCTGACTTGATTTGGAAGTTGACCTAAATGCCAGTTATTTAGCAAACGCAATACTAGGGAAACGCTGATTAAATCGCAGAGTCAGATTCTACAAGAATTTTTATACATGACTTCGTCATAGCCTTCCTTAAATAGCTCGTGCCGAGTGACTGGTGACACGCCCCTCGGGCTCACCCCGAACTGTTTACCTCTCTTCCGATCCCATTCCCCTATAGCAATCACACGTCCAACGTGATATACTGTAATAAAATTATTTTATATCAAGTAGGCGCGCGTGCCGCGCAAGGGGTAGTGCCATGAATAACACGGATTGGAAGATTCTGATCTATCTTCGAGAAGAACGCAGCATCAATAAGGTCGCCAAGCGGCTGTTTATGACCCAGCCGTCTTTGACGTATCGCTTGAGCCAGATGGAAAAAGAGATCGGCTGTCCGCTTTTCATTCGCACCAATAAGGGCGTCCATTTCACCGATGCAGGAAACCGACTCTTCTCCTTTGCCGAAAAAGAACTGCAGCAGTATCAAGACATGAAGAACTTCGTGACACATGAGCCGAATACCATTTCCGGCGTGCTGCGCATCGGTGCGAGCCAGTCCTTCGCGCAGTCGCACATGCCGGCCATTCTGAAGGGCTTCGTCGATGAGTACAATGATATCGAGATCTCGCTCACGACGGATACGAGTGACCGCCTGACGAAGCTGGTCAAGAAGGAGGATATCCATCTGGCCATCGTTCGCGGCAATCAGGAATGGCCGGATGCGGACATCCTTCTCGAGGATGCACCGCTCTATCTCATCTCTGCGCAGAAGATAGACTACGATACCCTGCCGAACCAGCCGTCCATCCGCTATCGCAGTGACCCGTCGTTGGATGAGCTGAGAAGCCGTTGGTGGCGTCAGAATTTCTCCGAATCTCCGCATTTTCTTCTGACCGTTTCTGACTGTCTCACCTGCGTAGAGATCGTGAATCATGGCCTTGGACAGTCGCTCATCCCGGCAGACCTTCTCCCGAAGTGTACGCCGAATGTCAATCGCGAAATGATCTACGACCGCCAGAAGCGCCCGATCCTGCGCCCGAGTCACCTCATCTTCAAGCAGGCCATGCTCCAGTCTACGCCTGTCAAGATCTTCGTGGACTATATGAAAAAATATTTTGAAGTATGAAAAAAAGGGGCCGTGAAGAAATGAATCCTCATTTCTTCACGGCCCCTTTTTTGTGTGTAAATAATACATGTCTTTATCTATAGGAAACCGTTACTAAATTGGCAGGCATAAAATTCAGGAGTACGTCTTCATCATTATCATCATGCTGATATATTATGGCAATTTGATTTCGTTTCCATGCGTAATTCTCCATTTTACCGGGAACTTTATTATGAATGACCGGTGTTCCATATTCTTTAATCAGGAATTGGGAAATATTTCGTTTATCGCCTGATACATACACATCCATACTTCTTAATTTTTTATCTTTAAATCGTAATGTGATATAGGCAGGCTTTGTGAGTCCCAGGCAGCCCCGCGGCGCCAGATTACGTAACTCCCATTCTTCATCCCATAAGTGTTCTATAGTGTATTTTTCCTGAATCTCTTCTATTGGTTCACCATAATAGAAGTCCATAAACCCAAAATCATTTTCGTTTTTAGGTACAGTGTTTTTGCTATCTGAAAATTCTGACAACTTCACTGTACCGGTATGGTTAGCAGTCGTATCTGTGGCTCCTGCAAAAGAACTCAATGAAAGCAGGCATGCCAACATGGCTATTGCTATTTCTTTTTTCATACTTAATCACTCCTTTTAGAAACTAAATCATAAGCAAATTTTGTGATATAATCAATTTAGGCAAACGTGATGATATGCCGAACCGCAGAAAGAATCCTATGGGAAGCTGGAGAAATTCCCATGGGGTTCTTCCTGTTTAGAGCTCAGGTACGGCTTCAGGCTTGTTGCTTTAGTCACTTCCCATCAAACCATTTGCTAATGCAGTTGGCAATTACACCAGCCATTCTTGGGTATAAGAAACGTTGATATATTTCATCCATGAATAATTTTACAGAATTTTTATCATATACTACAATGCTTATTTGTTAAGTAGCCAATCTATCAAATTTTCAACCTTTATCCCATCATAAGAATGAATAAAACTTCTATCCATAGACAATACTATTTTTTCATAGTTATCCGGAATAAGGCGCAGTGGACGAAGTTCCCGTTCACGAGTCTCTGGTGACTGCATGCTCTCGGTCACTTGGATATATACCTTATCGTCTGGCTTTTCCGCAATAAAATCTATTTCCGTTTCTCCTACTTTCCCGATATGCACCCGATAGTCACGGCGGAGAAGTTCCAGGAATACTATATTTTCAATAATATGTCCACGATCAGCATCTCGATAGCCTAACAACATATTACGAAAACCCATATCAACGATATAGTTCTTGCCCAGTGTTTTCAAAAGCTGTTTTCCCTTTACGTCGTATCGACTGACAGAAAAGAATACAAATGCATTGCACAGCATAGAAATATATTTTGCAACTGTTTTTCCTGCTATATTTCTCTGCTTTCCAATGTGAATATCGCCCTCATTAGAGAGAACATTGCCAATGCTATTTGGAGAAATAATACTGCCAATACAGGAACATAAAAACAACATAATTTTTTGGAGTGTTGCTTCATCGGCTCCGCGGTTACGCTGCAAAATGTCTCGCAGTATGACAGTGGAATAGATCCCTTCCAATGCTTGATTACTTCTAGCCTCGTTGAATTTGAATTCTTTTAAAATAGGCATACCACCAAACTGGAGGTACTTCTGAAATTTTTCATCCATCGTTACATCTACAGCAAATTCATAGAAGTTCAAAAATTCCTTAAATGACAGAGGTAGCATCTTTATCTCAATGTATCTACCTGAGAGCAGTGTAGAAAACTCGGAAGACAGCAGGTAAGCATTAGAACCGGTGATATAGATGTCTACATTAAAATCTAACCGGAATGATTCGATTGCCTTTTCCCAATGATTGACTGCTTGTAATTCATCAAAAAGAAGGTAAGTCTTACATTCTCCCTCGATTTGCTTGCTGACGTAATCATAAAAAGATATATAGTCAGTTAAGTTCCGATAACGCAAAGACTCCATGTTCATATGGATGATATGAGAACACGGCACGTTTTTCTCCAGTAAATATTGATGGAATAGATCCAGTAAGGACGATTTGCCGCAACGCCTAATTCCCGTGATAATCTTCACCAAATCTACATCCTTGCTTTGTATCAACTGGTTCAGATATTGAGGGCGATCTATCAATTTAGTCATCATGCACCTCCTGCATTTTTGATTCTATTATACCAAAACTTTCTCATAAGTTCAAAAGTTTCGGCATTTGAAGTCGGAAACTCTCATGAATTTAAGAGTTTCCGACTTTCATTTACCAAAGTGCATGATTTTTTGTTTAAACCAATCTTTCCAGTTTTTATATCAGAAATTGTCAACCCTAAAACGATTGGCAAATTTTGAGTATTTAGCAAATTTTATATAAATACGAGGAGCGCTTTTTCGAGGCTCCTGTTTTTGTTGGGTCATAGGCTTAGCGTCCCATGGGCTCATCTTGGCTCCATCGGAGTGCGATCTATTTTCCCATCTCTGCGAGCGGGGTCCGATCGGGATCACCGGTGAGATTTTTTGCGATATCCGTCGGTACGCGGCGGTAGGGGAAGGTCTTCAGGATATCCTGCATGAGGTCATCGAAGATATAGCGATTTCTGACGGTGTCCTCCTCTTCGCTGTTCCAGTAGGTCGCGCGGTCATCGCGGACGGACGGCTCCCCTTTCTTATAGGAATAGATATCGAAGACGGCGCGTGTCTCTACGATGTCATCAGCGTCGCAGAATAAGGAGCGGTGATAGACGACCTGCCGCCACTCCGTGATGACAGGCATGACGACGATGTCTGCATTTTCTTTTTCAGCGAGCTCCTTCAGCTGGGAGGCCGAGTAGAGGTCAGCCTCGTACGCACTCGGATCCAGGGTGCGGTAATACGGATAGCGGAAGATCCTTTCCATTTCGCGGTTCACGTAGGCAGCGGCTTCCTCACCGCTTCTGTATCGCGCCCGGAGCAGGAGCACGGTGCGTGTATTCTCGAAGTATCCCAGACTTCGATTCACAGCCGGATCGGCCGCCTTCGCGGGAACAAGGACGCTGAGGCAGAAGATGAGGGACATGAGTAAAAGAGAAATTCGTTTCATAAAAAGACCTCCTTTGATACTATTGTAGCACCAAAGGAGGGGACAGGACTAGGGAAACACTGATTCAAGCGCAGAGTCCTAATCCCTAGTCACTTTCCGCTCTATCCACCACAGCCGTCCCATGAGGAGCAGGGCCGAGGTGCCGACGCCAAGGTCGATGCACTGCCAGTAGGACTCGGGACCGTGGGAGAGGACGTAGTCGAAGAAAAGACCGGAGGGGAAGCAAACGAACCAGTAGGCAATGAGCATGAGGAAGAAGGGGACTTTCGCGTCCTTATAGCCGCGCAGGATCCCCTGAATGGGGGCCGCGATGTCATCGAAAAGCTGCCATCCGGCGCAGTAGACAAGAAAGAGGCTGCCAAGCGCAATGACGGCAGGATCCGTGCTGTAGAGAGAAATGATCTCCTTCCGGAAAAGGAGCGTCGCGGTGATGGTGATGGCTGCGCCGGTGAGTGTGGTGAGGAGCCCCAGTCTGGAGTATTCGCGGGCAAGGTCATAGCGGCGGGCTCCGACCTCGTAGCCGACGAGGATGGTCATCGCCATGGAGCAGCTCATGGGGATCATGTAGATGATACCGGAGAAATTGAGCGCTGCCTGATGCGCCGCGATGGTTTCTGTGCCGAATTTCGTGATGAATACGATGATGAAGCCGAAGAGGCTCGTTTCCATGAAGACACCGAGCGCATTTGGGATGCCGAGCGCCATGTACTCTTTCCAGACGAAGAGGCGGCTTTCCGGTGAGGAAAAGAGCGCGCGGCCCATGAATGGCTTATGAGACAGGATGACAGCAAGAAAGAGCAGGACAAGAAAGACGTAGGTCAGAAGAGTCGCAATGCCGGCTCCGACACCGCCTAGGGCGGGAGCTCCCCATTTCCCGAAGATGAAGGCGTAGTTCAGAAGGCCGTTCACCGGGAGGGCGAGGAGGAAGAGACGCATGGAGATCGTCGTCGTTCCCACCGTGTCGGTCAGTGAGCGCAGCGGCATCGCGAGCATTTCAAAAAGGAATGCGCCCACAAGTGCGAGCATGTAGTCCTTGGCGATGGAGGAAACTGCGGGGGCAAGGGAAAGCCCTTCGAGGACCGTATCGATGAGGAGGTAGTAGAGAAGGGCGAAAAGGAAAGAGAGCAGGAGTGCGAGGTAGAGTCCCGTGCGGATAATTATCGGGATGCTCTCCTTTTCTTTCTTCCCCATGAGTTGTGCGGCCATCGGTGTCGCCGCGGTGAGAAGGCCCATCGCGGTCGTCTGGATGGGAAGGAAGAGACTGGCGCCGATGGAGACGCCGGCCAGATCGTTTGCACTGACGTGACCGGACATGGTCGAGTCCATGAAGTTCATGCCGACGGTGGAGACTTGGGCGATCAGGATCGGGATCATTGTCGCGATCAGCTTTTTGAGATGAGAAAGATTGATAGACATAGGGATCGTATATTTGAAAAATCCTTGTTGGTTCAGACCAGTAAAAAAGACTACGAAAAAAGGAGCTGCCTTTTGGCAACTCCTTCTATTATAACCGAAATCCTCAATTATTTCATGTGAGCGGCAGCCCAGTCAGCCTTGAAGCGGGCAATGCCGTTGTCGGTCAGCGGGTGCTTCATCGCATCCATGAGGACCTGGAAGGGGACGGTCGCGATGTCAGCACCGGCGAGAGCGCATTGGGTGATGTGCTGCGGCTTTCTGATGGAGGCAGCGATGATCTTCGTCTCGATGCCGTGAAGTTCGAAGATCTCGGAGATGGTCTGGATCAGTTCGACGCCGTCCCATCCGATGTCATCGATGCGGCCGACGAAGGGGGAAACGAAGGAAGCACCGGCGCGCGCAGCGAGCAGGGCCTGGTTGGCAGAGAAGATCAGGGTGACATTGGTGCGGATACCGGCCTTTGCGAGACCCTTCACTGCTTTCATACCTTCTGTGGTCATCGGGATCTTGACGACGACATGCGGGTCAAGGGCAGCGAGGACTTTGCCTTCTGCGATCATGCCTTCCGCATCATCGGCGAGGACTTCTGCGGAGATTGGGCCATCCACGATGGAGGCGATCTCTTTGATGGTGGCGTGGAAGTCTTTGCCTTCCTTGGCGATTAGAGACGGATTCGTGGTGACGCCGGAAATAAATCCCATATCATTGGCTTTGCGGATGGCTTCCACATCAGCGGTATCGATAAAAAATTCCATGTGATTCTCCTTCTGCGAGCGCTTGTGCCTCGCTAATAAGTATACACTTTTTAATGCTTCCTACATATTACACTATTTCAGAAGAAAGTCAAGAAAAACCGCAGCGAAGGCTGCGGTTTCAAGGAGGCAGGGTTAGCTCGTGGGCGCCTCGCCCATGGATGGCGGATGAAAGCTTTGCTCGAATGAGAAATGAGAAATGAGAAATGGTGGTGCGGCGCATAAAATATGGAAGCGCCGCAGAGTATAAATCATGGAGATGCCCAAAAGTAGTATTTAAGTCACAAGTCACTAGTTACTAGTTACTTGAGGCTCCTAATCCATGGCCACTAATCCCTAATCCCTGCGTTCAAACTTCAGAGAAAAATGAGGAAGAGGAATGAAGGTGGCGGCTTCGACGAGATCCTTCGACTCAGGTCGCAGCTGTTCTGGCATTCGTTATCTCACATACGACGTTTCTCGCCGCTCAGGATGACGAAACGGGGCGATGCCCGAAGGCTTTATGAGCTGATGCGATCCTCATATCGCAAGCCTTCCCCTCGAGGGGAAGGTGGCCCGAAGGGACGGATAGGGCACAGGCGGCATGAAAGAGAGCGGGGAAATGCGTCTCAAGTGCATCGTTTATCGGTCTGCAAGGAAGATTTCTCGCTCCGCTCGAAATGACGATACGGGAGTCTGATATCTCCTCGTCTTTTCCCTGGAACCCTGAACCCGACGACCGGAACCATCACTATAGCCCCTTCTGCTCGATGCCGCTGACGAGGTAGCCCAGATGGGTCGTGGCATTCAAGGTGACGAGACGCCAGATGCCGTGGTCACACTCGATGACGTTGATGCAGGCATTGTCCTGTTTGATCTGCCAGAAGTGGCTCATAGGAAGCCCCAGCAGGTCACAGAGGATCGCTTTATTGACTGCGTCGTGCGCGCAGACGAGGACAGTCTCGCCATCATAGCTTCTGGCATATTCATCGAAGGCTTCACGGGCGCGTTTTCTGACGTCTTCAAGATTCTCCCCCTCGGGCATCTGCACGCGTTCAGGGTGGGTGTGCCAGAGGTGAAATTCTTCCGGATAGCGGGCTTCGATCTCATCAGCATGGATGCCTTCCCACAGGCCGTGGCTGATTTCCGTGAGGCGCGGGTCTTTGGCGACGGGAAGGTGATGATAGTCCGCAGCGAAACGGCAGGTGTCGTGAGAGCGGGACAGGGGCGAGGAGATCGCGCGGTCGATATGGATGTCCTTGAGGGCGAGCGCGGCCGCTTTTCCCTGCTCTATGCCGCGGGGAGAAAGCGGCGTGTCTTCCTGTCCCTGGTAGCGGCCTTCGATATTCCACGTAGTCTCTCCGTGGCGAAGAAGAATGATACGGATCATAAAGAGAGTCTCCTTTTTGGGGGTTCAAGGTTCAAGGTTCAGGGGTGTGGTGGCGGCTTCGCCGCGAATATATATGGGGCGATGCCCGAAGGTGACATTTCAGTCACCAGTGACCAGTGACTAGTCACTAGTCACTTATCCCCGCTTTCAACCTGAACCCTGAACCCATTCCCCTTAATGTTCGCAATGAATGACCTTCACATCGTGAATGCCATCGATGTTCATGAGGGCAGGGAGGACCGCAGTCGGGATATCTTTATCGACGGCGACGGCCATCACATTCGTGCCCTTGTCTGCGGAAGCGCCGACCTGCATGCCGTTGATATTGATGCCTGCACTGCCAAGGACGGAAGCGACCTGACCGATCATGCCCGGCTTGTCTTCATGCGGAGCGATGATGATGCAGCCCTTCGGTTCGAAGTCTACGCGGAAATGGTCGAGGGAGACGATCTTGGCATCCTTGCGGTCAAAGAGGGAGCCTGTGATGCGGTGTGTACCCTTGTCGGTGTCGATGGTGAGGGAAATGGTATTCGTATAGTAGTGACCTTTTTTCGCTTTCACTTCACGGACATCGATGTGGCGTTCCTCTGCGATGCCGCGGGCGTTGACGAAGTTGACGGTCTGCTGGAGGACCGGTGAGAGGAGACCCTTCAGGACAGCCGTGGTGAGCGGTGCGGTCTCGGTATCTGTGAGTTCACCGGTGTATTCGATATTGACGGTGGAAATGCGGCCGCCTGCGAGATCGATGGCGATGTTGCCCATGCGTTCGCAGAGGTTGAAGTACGGCTGGATGACATGCAGAGTAGCTTTCGTGATCGGGGAAGCATTGACTGCGGTAGCGACCGGTTCACCGTGGAGCGCTTGTGCGACGCCGATAGCGACGTCAGTGGCGACGCCGGCCTGCGCTTCCTTCGTGGACGCACCGAGGTGCGGGGTGAGTGCGACATTCGTCATGCCAAGGAATGGATTTTCTTCCGGCTTCAGCGGTTCATTCGGCCATACGTCGATGCCGGCTCCGGCCACTTTGCCGGATTTCAGTGCATCGGCGAGTGCTTTGATATCGACGACGGCGCCGCGGGACGCATTGACAAGGCGGACACCGTCTTTCATTTTAGCGAGTTCTTTTTCTCCGATCATGCCGCGCGTCTCATCCGTGAGCGGGGTATGCAGGGTGATGTAGTCGGACTCCTTGAGAAGGGTGTCCAGATCGACAAGCTCGACGCCGAGCTGTTTGCCGCGCTCTAAGGTGATATAGGGATCGTAGCCGATGGTTTTCATATTGAATGCCTGCAGGCGTTTGGCCACATTTGAGCCGACGCGGCCGACACCGATGATGCCGACAGTCTTATTCAGGAGCTGGATGCCGGTGAAGCTCTTTCTGTCCCAGCGGCCTTCCATGATGGACTGGTGCGCCTGTGGGATATGACGGGTCATCGAGAGCATGAGGGCGATGGTGTGCTCGCAGGCTGCGATCGTATTCGATTCCGGCGTATTCACGACGGTGATGCCCTTCTTGGTGGCTTCGGCGATATCGATGCCGTCGATGCCGACACCGGCGCGGCCGATGACCTTCAGATTCTTGGCTGCATCAATGACGGCCTTGGTGACCTTCGTCTGGCTTCTTGTGATGATGGCATCATAGTCTCCGATCACCTGGCACAACTCTTCTTCCTTCATATTCGGCTGGATATCGACGATAAATTCTTTTTCCAGGATCTCTTTCGCTTCTTTGGCAACGTCTGCTGTGATGAAAATTCTAAACATAGTTTTTGCTCCTTATATGATTAAATGCAGCGGTAGGATGCTTGGTGTTCAGGAAAATTAGGAATGAGGAATGAGGAATTAGGAATGGCGGTGCGGCGCCAGATCCTTCGACTCAGTTCTCACTGTTCCGCCTTTACATGATCGAACATCCGACATTTCACTCCGCTCAGGATGACGAAATGCGCCGCGGAGTATAAATAGGGCGATGCCCGAAAATAGTATTCCAGTCACTCGTCACCAGTCACTAGTCACTCCCAATCCCTAATCCCTAGTCACTTTTATCCATTCACTCTCATATATTCTTTCATAAAGTCAGCCAGAGCCTCTGCCGCTTCCGGTGTGACAGCATTGTAGAGAGAGACGCGGAGGCCGCCGACCAGTCGATGGCCTTTGACACCGATGAAATCATTGGCTTTTGCCTTGGCGACGAAGTCGGCCTCCATCTCTGCATTCGCCAGATTGAAGGTCACATTCATGCGGCTTCTGGCTTCTTTTTCGGCATGCCCTTTGTAGAAGCCATCGCTCTTATCGATCACATCATAGATGAGCCGGGCCTTGACCTTGTTTCTTTCTTCGATGGCAGGAAGACCGCCCATGTTTTTGATCCAGTGGAGCATGCGGTTCAGCGAGTAGATGCAGAAGACCGGCGGTGTATTGAAGGTCGAGTCCTTCTTGACGAAGGTCTGATACTGAAGAAATTCCGGTATATCCGTCCGTGCCGTGGCGAGGAGAGATTTCTTCAGGATCGCGAGCGCCACGCCTGCTGCGCCAAGGTTCTTCTGGATGCCCGCCCAGATCATGTCAAACTGGCTAAAGTCGATGTCGCGGGAGAGAATATCTGACGACATGTCGCAGATAAGAGGTACATTGACCTTCGGGAATTTCCAGTACTCTGTGCCGTAGATCGTATTGTTGGCGCAGAGGTACAGGTAGTCCGTTCCCGGCTTCACCTCATAGGTGTCGGGGATGTAGGAGTAATTTCTGTCCGCTGCGGAATTGGCATCATAGGCTTCTCCGAAAAAGGCGGCAGAATTTCTTGCCTTGTGCGCCCACACTCCGGTGTCGGCATAGGCGGCGCGGGTATGAAGGAAATTATACGCCGTCATCAGGAACTGCATCGTGCCGCCGCCCTGGATGAATACGATCTCGTAGTCATCATCGAGGTGCATCAGCTCGCGGAGAAGAGCCTTCGTCTCATCCAGCATGTCCTGAAATTCCTTCGAACGATGACTGATCTCTGTGATGCCCATGCCCGTTCCTTTGAAATCGGTGAGGTCATTTTTCATCGCCTCCAAAACTTCCAAAGGCATGGGGGAGGGACCGGCGTTAAAGTTGTAGACTCGTTTCATGGAAAACTCCTTAAAAAACACAAAAAGAGAAGACGTCCCATGGGACGAGCTTCTCTTTTCTCGCGGTACCACCCAATTTAACCGGTGCATCAGTCAGTATACGGATAATAAAAAACGCCCTCCATCCTCAAAGGGACGAGAGCACCCGCGATACCACCCAAATTGCCTTCCGGCCATCTTTAGTCTCCTGTAACGGGCAGATCCCGAAAGATTCTTCATCTTTATCTCCGAAGTGGAAAGTCCTTGTCCCATTGGCAGCTCACACCGACCGCTGTCTCTCTGAAAAAGATTCAAGCACCCTTCTTCATCATCGCTTGTTTCGTATGATTGGATTATAGAACGGGGCGGGGGAGTTGTCAAGAGGGAAATATGGGATTCGGAGTTAGACCATGGGGCGTGCCGCCCTTTGATGCTGTTTGAAAGCTCGACCCGAATGAGGAATTAGGAATGAGAAATGCGAAATGGTGGTGCGGCGCATAAAAATAGGGAAGCGCCGCGAAGTATAAATCATGGCGATACCCGCTTGAGACGTTAGACTAAGAGATTTTAGATGTCGGACGTCAGACGTCAGAAGTCAGCAGTTCGAAGTCTGACGTCTAATCCCTAATCCCCAATCCCTAATCCCCAATCCCCAATCCCCAATCCCTAATCCCTAATCCCTAATCCCTAATCCCTAATCTCCGCTCTCCTATCGAATGAATGCATGATGTCCATACTTACTCATGCCTACTTGATATTCGCCATATCATCCTAGAACGCTATAATGGAAGAAAAGAGCTAGGGAAACGCTGATTCAATCGCAGAGTCAGATTTTACAAGAGTTTTTATACATAGCTTCGTCATAACCTTCCTTAAATAGCTCGCTATTCGCGTCAGGCTATTCCTCGCTATGCATAAAAAATTCAAGAGTAAAATCTGACAACGATTTAATCAGTGTTTCCCTAGGGACATCGCCCGTTTTTATACGGCGGCGAAGCCGCTGCCTTCATTTCTCATGTATAAGGAGGCAAACCATGGATTTCAGTATCAAATACTTCAAAGACTACATTTCCTTTCATGTAGATGACAGCCATCCGGTGAAAGAACTTCTCCCTCACCCTTGCGAAGAGGCAGATATCGAAGAAGAGGAAATCCGCCGGGCACTTGCTCATCCGATTTCCTCGGCGCGCCTCTCTGAGATCGTGAAGGCGGGGGAAAAGGTCGTTATCATCACGAGCGACGTTACGCGCCCCGTGCCTTCCTGGCTTCTGATCCCCTGTGTCCTGCAAGAGCTGGAAGCTGCGGGCGTCCGCGAGGAAGATATCACCGTCGTCTTTGCACTGGGTTCCCATCGCCATCTGACAGAAGAGGAGCGAGAGCGCCTTGCCGGTGAATGGGCGTATCACAAAGTGAAATGCATCGACAGCGATCCGGAAGACTGCGTGCATCTTGGCACCTGCAGGAATGGGACCTCCGTCGATATCTTCCGCACGGTTGCCGAAGCCGACCGCCGCATCCTTCTCGGCAATGTCGAGTACCACTACTTCGCCGGTTATTCCGGCGGCATGAAAGCCATCATGCCGGGCTGCGCTTCGCTTGCCTCGATCCAGTCGAATCACAGGAATATGATCCGCCCCGGTGCGTATGCGGGGCATCTTGATGGAAATCCTGTGCGCGAGGACATCGAAGAAACGGCAGCGTACTGCCCTGCTGATTTCATCGTGAATGTAGTCTTGGATGATCATAAGAAGATCGCCTATGCCGCAGCCGGAGACCCCGTCGCAGCGCATCGTGACGCCTGCCGTTTCCTGGATGGCCTCTACAGAGTGGATATCAAGAAACCGGCTGACGTCGTCATCGTTTCTACTGGCGGCTATCCGAAGGATATCAATCTCTATCAGGCGCAGAAATCCATCGATAACGCGAAGCACGCTGTGAAAGAGGGCGGTATCATGATCGTTGCCGCATCCTGCCACGAAGGCTACGGCAGCGCGCCCTTCGCCCGATGGATCGAGAGCTATCCGACACCGGAAGAACGCATCGCAGCCATTCACGAGCACTTCGAGCTCGGTGGTCACAAATCGGCGGCGCTCGGCCTTGTGCAGCAGAAATGTACCATCTATCTCGTGACCGATATGGACGATGCTCTTGTCAGGAAAGCGAATATGGTGCCTTTCCATGACCTCCAGCAGGCTGTCGATCAGGCGCTGGAAAAGAGGGGAGAGAAGGCGAGCGTTTACGTCATTCCTGTCGGTGGATCGACACTGCCGATGATCACTTCCGATGATTCAGTGAATGAGAAATAGAAGCGCGGTGCATCACAAAAGAGAGGCGCTGCGGGTTTTAGACCAATAAAAAAACGATCCATGGAGTCATGCCATGGATCGTTTTTTATTGGTGATTGGTGGAGCATAGGGGGATCGAACCCCTGACCTCAAGATTGCGAACCTTGCGCTCTCCCAGCTGAGCTAATGCCCCATGTGTTTACGTATTATACCCCTTTAGGGGGTGAGATGCAATAGATTTTTTAAGGGCAGGGGGAATGACAAATGAGGGAAAAGGGAAATGGCAGCAAAAAATCCCACGGCGCGGAGCACGTGGAACCTTTCATTATGGTGGGTGATGACAGGATCGAACTGGTTCCGCAGCGAACACATTTTGAAGGAGCAAAGCGAGGCGCAAAATGTAGTGAGTCGCGGATGCAGGAGGTTAAATGATAAATAAGGTGGGAGGGAAATGGCAATAAAAAATCCCACGGCGCGGAGCACGTGGAACTTTTCATTATGGTGGGCGAAAACAGGATCGAACTGGTTCCGCAGCGAACATCATTTGAAGGAGCAAAGCGACGCGCAAATGATCGTGAGTCGCGGATGCAGGAGGTTATATGACCGCAGAGAAAAAGGAAAAAGGCAAGAAAAAAGACCGCATGGAGCGGATCACATGAGGCCTTCTTTTTGGTGGGCGATAACAGGATCGAACTGCTGACATTCTGCTTGTAAGGCAGACGCTCTCCCAGCTGAGCTAATCGCCCATAAATCATTGACGGAGATTATTATGCCATAGTCTCGCGTAAGATGCAAGAAGAAAATGAGTTCGGGGATGAGGAGTGGTGGTGCGGCGCATAAAATATAGAAACGCCGCGGAGTATAGATGATGGCGATGCCCGAAAGCAGTATTCAAGTCACCAGTCACCAGTCACTAGTCACTAGTCACTCTTTATCCCGGAAGACCCACGCGAAAGGGGCCGCTGACTCTTTGAGTCAGCGGCCCCTTTGTTTACGCTTTCGTATTACGCAGCGTGAGGATTATTTTTCTTCTTTGGCTTTGCGATCTGCGATCTCCTGGTCATAGGATTTCTGGATGCGGACGTAGTTTTCACGGCGCTGTTTGGCATCGCGTTCGGTCTTTTCGAAGAGTTCTTCCGCTTTGTCTGGGAAGAGCTTCGCCAGAGATGCGAAGCGGACTTCGCCCATGAGGTAGTCGCGGAAGTTGCCTTTCGGTTCGCGGCTGTCGAGGTGGAACGGATTCTTGCCCTGTTCCAGAAGCTCTGGGTTGTAGCGCCAGTTGCACCAGTAACCACATTCGACGGCGCGTTTCTCTTCTTCGGAGGATTTGCCCATGCCGGCTTTGAGGCCGTGGTTGATGCATGGCGCATAGGCGATGATGAGGGACGGTCCCGGATAAGCTTCTGCTTCGCTGATGGCTTTGAAGGCCTGATTCATATCAGCGCCGAGGGCGATCTGTGCGACGTAGATGTAGCCGTAGGAGACGGCGATCATGCCGAGGTCTTTCTTCTTGGTCTTCTTGCCGGAGGCTGCGAATTTGGCGATGGCAGCAGCCGGAGTGGATTTGGAGGACTGTCCGCCGGTATTGGAGTAGACTTCGGTATCGAGGACGAGGACATTCACATCTTCGCCGGAAGCGAGGACCTGATCGAGGCCGCCGAAGCCGATGTCGTATGCCCAGCCGTCGCCGCCGAAGATCCACTGGGATTTCTTGACGAAATGATCCTTGAGATCCAGCAGTTCTTTGTATTCCGGATGCATAGAAACTGCAGCGGTGAGGGCCGCATCGAGCTTGTCGGCGCGGTCTCTCGTGCCTTCGCCGAGGTCTTTCTTGGCGAGCCATTCCTCCATGGCGGTCTTGACATCGCCTTCCGTTGCCGGGAGGAGAGCTTCGAGCTTTTCGGTCAGGCGGCTTCTGAGCTTCGCTTCACCGAGGTGCATGCCGAGGCCGTATTCCGCGTTGTCTTCAAAGAGGGAGTTTGCCCAAGCCGGTCCCTGTCCTTTGCTGTTCTTGGTGTATGGCATGGACGGGGAGCTTGCGCCGTAGATGGAGGAGCAGCCGGTCGCATTGGAGATCATCATGCGGTCGCCGAAGAGGCGGGTGACCATATTGATGTACGGGGTCTCGCCGCAGCCTGCGCAGGCACCGGAGAATTCGAAGTAGGTCGGTTCGAACATGGCACTTCTGAGGTTCTTTTTGCCGAGCGGATTGTCTCTGGCCGGGAGGCTCTTTGCATAGTCCCAAAGGTTCTGCTTGGGAAGCTCTGTCTCTGCCGGCTGCATGACGAGGGCTTTCTTCGGCGCCGGGCAGGTATTCGCGCAGATGCCGCAGCCGTAGCAGTCTTCCGGATCGACGACGATGCGGTACTTGAGTCCTTTGACCGGGCCTCTGAAGTCTTTGACGATGAAGCCTTCCGGCGCATTCGCTGCTTCGTCTTCGGTGACGAGGAATGGACGGATGGCAGCATGCGGGCAGACGACGCCGCACTGGTTACAACCGATACAGTTTTCCGGGATCCATTCCGGGATCATGATGGCTGCCGATGGACGTTCATACTGAGAGGTGCCGGACGGGAAGGTGCCGTCTTCGATGCCTTTCCAGGTGGAAACCGGGAGGTCGTCGCCTTCCTGACGGTTCATGACGTCGCAGACATTCTTGACGAAGTCCGGACGGCTGACCTTGGCGATGGAGCCGCCGGTGGTCGCATGTTCCCATTCGGCCGGTACTTCGACTTCGACGATGCCTTCCATACCGGCGTCGACAGCTTTGTTGTTCATGTCGACGACATTCTGGCCTTTTCTGCCGTAGGATTTTTCGTTGGAGTCTTTCAGGTACTTCACGGCATCTGCATCAGGAATGATGTGGGTGAGGTGGAAGAAGGCAGACTGCATGATCATATTGATGCGGCCGCCGAGACCGATGTTCTTTGCGATCTCAAAGGCATCGATGATGTAGAATTTTGCTTTGAGGGCAGCGAGCTTCCGTTTCATGGCTGCCGGCAGGACGCGGTCAAGATCTTCTTTTCTCCATGGGGAGTTCAGAAGGAAGATGCCGCCCGGCTTGAAGCCGCGGAGAAGGTCGTATTTATAGATGTAGGACGGACGGTGGCAGGCGATGTAGTCAGCCTTGCGGATGAGGTAAGGCTTTCTGATCGGATCGGGGCCAAAGCGCAGATGGGAGATGGTGACGCCGCCGGATTTCTTGGAGTCATAGGCGAAGTAGCCCTGTGCATAGAGGTCGGTGTGGTCGCCGATGATCTTGATGGCGCTCTTGTTCGCACCGACAGTGCCGTCAGAGCCGAAGCCCCAGAATTTGCAGGAGACGAGCTTGGACGGGATTTCCGGTACCGGGAGCGGAGCGAGGGAGAGGTTCGTCACGTCGTCTTTGATGGAGAGCGTGAAGTTGTGGCGCGGGGTCTCTTCCTTCAGGTGTTCATAGACAGCCATGATGTCTTCCGGAATGACGTCCTTCGAGCCTAAGCCGTAGCGGCCGCCGCAGACTTTGATTGCGCGGCCGGAGGAAGCGATCGCAGATACGACATCCAGGTAGAGCGGTTCGCCGATGGCGCCCGGTTCACGGGTGCGGTCGAGGACGGCGATCTTCTTGACGGTCGATGGGATCTGGTCAAGGAAGTGCTTGACAGAGAATGGGCGGTAGAGGTGTACATTCAGCACGCCGACTTTTTCGCCGTTGGCATTGAGCGCATCGGTGACGTCCTTGCAGATGTCGGTGACAGAGCCGATCGCGATGATGATGCGGTCAGCATCGGCTGCGCCGTAGTAGTCGAAGAGATGGTAGCTTCTGCCGGTGATCTTGGAGATCTCATCCATGTAGCCCTGAACGATGTCTGGGAGGGCATTGTAGAAGGGGTTTGCTGCTTCGCAGTGCTGGAAGTAAACGTCCGGGTTTTCTGCGGTGCCGCGGATGACCGGATGATCCGGATTGAGAGCGCGGGCTCTGAAGTCCGCAAGGGCTTTCTGGTCGATGAGCGGAGCGAGCTCTTCATAGTCCAGAACCTCGACCTTCTGGATCTCATGGCTCGTGCGGAAGCCGTCGAAGAAATTGATGAAAGGTACGCGGCCTTTGATGGCAGCAAGATGGGCAACGCCTGCGAGGTCCATGATCTCCTGGGCATTCGCTTCTGCCAGCATCGCGCAGCCTGTCGCACGTGCGCTCATGACGTCCTGATGGTCACCGAAGATGGAGAGTGCGTGGTTTGCAAGAGCTCTCGCTGCGATGTGGAAAACGCCCGGGAGCAATTCGCCTGCGACTTTGTACATGTTCGGTACCATGAGTAGCATGCCCTGAGATGCCGTATAGGTGGTAGTCAGCGCACCGCTCTGCAAAGAGCCGTGGAATGCGCCGGCTGCGCCGCCTTCTGCCTGCATTTCGACGACGTGTACGGTGTCACCGAAAATATTCTTCTTGCCGTGAGCGGCCCATTCATCCACTTCTTCCGCCATCGGCGAGGAAGGGGTGATCGGGTAAATAGCAGCTACTTCTGTGAATGCGTAGGAAATATACGCAGCAGCTGTGTTGCCATCCATTGTTTTTACATTTCTCACAGATCAACACTCCTTTGTATGGGAAATCTGTTCAAGGGGAGCAGAGGAGATGAAGGATGAGGAAGGCGGTGCCTTTCCGGCCACGGATCCCTGCTCATCCGTCACCTGGCTTTTATATCTTTGCCTTTACTCTTCCCTTGCAAGATACCTGAAAATTAGGTACAATGGTTGTATGATAATTTTGCATAGATGGATTCACTTTATTCTATACTAAGTCATAGACCATGGACATTTCCAGGGCATCCGAATAGATACATTTCTATTATAGAATAAAGATATGGATTTCACAAGAAAATGAGAAGGAGAAAGGAATTAAGAGTAGCTGGTAACTAGTGACTGGTGCCTGGGAATGCCCGGTGAGTTGTGACTGAGATAGTACTTTCGGGCTTCGCTCATCGTAATGGGCCATTCCCGCTTTTCCTCTTTCTCGCTTTTCCATGGAGGATCACAATGGATTATCGTCATCTGAAATATTTCATGGAAGTCGCTGAACAGAAGAGCTTCTCGAAAGCAGCGCGCAATCTTCATATTTCCCAGTCCGCCATCAGCCGCATGATCAAGTCGCTGGAGGATGAGCTGGGGGTCGTGCTTTTCATCCGCAACGCAAAGACGGTGGAGATCACAGCGCCGGGAACCATTTTCCTGAACTATGCGAAGCGGTGTCTTTTTATTTTTGAACATCTGAAGTCGGATTTTGAAAATGAATTCAACCTGAAGCAGGATACCATCGAGATCGGGCTGCCGCCGATCACCGATGCGCATGTCTTTGCGAAGCTTCTTGGCGAATTCAAGAAGAACTATCCGCAGATCGCCATCAAGCTCTATGAGCACGGTTCGAAGGTCATCGAGACCTCTGTCCAGGAGGGGGTCATCGACGTCGGCATCATCTGCACCATTCCGAATAACGAATTCGAGTCCTTCTTCCTTTCGGAGGATGAGATGTGCGTCGTCATGCCGAAGGGCTATCCGCTCGAAGAGCACCCTGTCGTCCCGATGAAGCTGCTCGCAGACTATCCTCTCGTGCTGTACCGCGATGATTTCAATATGCATGATGACATCATGTTGAACTGCAAAAAGATCGGCTTCACGCCGAAGATCGTATTCGAGACGAGCCAGCGTGAGCTGATGCTGCAGACGGTCGCGAGCGGCCTTGGCGTCGCGATCCTGCCGTCGCGCCTGTGTCCGGCAAACAGCGAGGAAAGCAAGGTCGTCACTCGTGTGATGACAGAGCCGCGCATGACGCATCACCTCTATGCCATCTGGAAGAAGGGCCGCTACCTCTCCCGCGCTGCCCGTCTCTGGATCGAATTCACCAAAGACCATCTGACGCTTTTGAATGACCCGCGTAAGATCGATGATATGATGAGGAAATAGGATTTCCATGGAACAGTGGAAAAGGAAAATACAGTGGAGAGAGCGCAAATATCTCTACCTTATTATGGCCATGCTGCTCGGCATGGTCATTTATCAGCAGTTTTTGATCACCGACCTGCAGGAACGGATGATGAATATCGAGGCGTCCTGCTATGATGACCAGCTGAATGACATCCGCTATGAAGCGGAGGAAGCGCTTCGTCAGAATGAAGAGCAGGGAAAGGATATCTATCTTCTGCAGAAGCACAGCGCGGATCATCGCTTCCGCCTGCTGGAATTGGAATGGGAGAAGTAGTGGCCGGGGACTAGTGACTAGTGACTGGTGACTGGGAGACTGAAAGACGTTAGACATCTGACATCTGGAGTCTAAAGGCTCCAAGTCTCAAGTGGGCACCACGCCTGACTCTGGCGTCAGTTGCAGCAGTAGGTATTTCATCCATTTGAAATCTGATTCTGCGATTGAGTCAGTGTTTCCTTATCGATTATGTTTTATACATTGATAAATGTCGAACCATATGGTAATATATAGATATAGAGAAATATCGATAAAGTGATCTGCGACGGGTAAGAAAATCATTTTTAGTGTGTATCCCCCGTTGGGGGATCATACAAGAGGGAGCTCGACTGGCGGTCTGCTTCGCCATGAACATGGCAAGCGGACAAAAATTACGTTTAGGAGAGTGCAGTACCTAACCCTTAACACCTGATCCCTGGTCACTGGTCACCTAATTTTTTCTGCCACCTGCAGAGAAAGGAGAATATCATGACACTTCATATCTATTATTGCCCATCTTGCGATTCTTTCGTATTCAAAACCGGCGAAGCCATGGCTGTTTCTTGCTGTGGTGAAACATTGCAGCCCTTGGTAGCAGGCACCAGTGATGGAGCCAGAGAAAAACATGTACCGGTGGTGACTCACGAGGGGGATCTCCTTCACGTACAAGTGGGGGAAGTGCTGCATCCTATGTTGGAAAACCATTACATCCAGTGGATCGCCTTGGTGACCGAAGAGGGATTCCAAGTGCGCTATCTGAAACCGGGAGAAGAACCGAAAGCCGCCTTTGCTGACGTGCCTCATGGCGTGGTGTATGAATATTGCAATCTGCATGGCCTTTGGAAATGTGAATTTTAAGAGTCGTGATTCGTGACTGGTGACTGGTGACTCATCACTGGGAGGTTCTCTCAGTGATGAGTCACCAGTTTTTTGTTGCTCAGGTTACGCAAGGTTCTCGGGGCCTTCAAATGTGTCGCTGGCCGTAACCGTCATTTTGATTGATTAGATTTTCGCTCATGGTCTCAAAGGTTCAAGACTTTTAGGGGGATTTAGCGAAAATCCCGTCGGTCGAAATGACGATAGAAGTTCATACATTCAGAAAATACAGGGAGCATGAATGATGGAGCCACCTTTAATTAAATAGAAACGGAAAAAGGCGATGTGAAATAACGATCATCTCATTTTCGCGTTCCATCTGCCACGGGGAACTTGCAGCTCTCATAGGAGTGACCGGGAAACCTTATCCCAACTGTCTTTCATGC
>OMBG01000466.1_pt1 | contig 21136 bp, 19 predicted proteins | sample 1674251 | NCBI WGS metagenome assembly OMBG01 (sample SAMEA103958153, study PRJEB25191) | human gut metagenome | reverse complement strand
GTGGTGATAAAAAGGAATACCTCTGTCCTTCAACTTCTGCTCAAATGCGTTGACTCTCGGTGTTGAAACATATTTTGTAAGCACAACGCTTCCTACCATAAGCCCCATACCCTCAAACGCATTAACAAGCCTTAAAACGTCTGTTGAATAGGTGATTCCGAGGTCGCCCCTGATTTTGTTTTTCTCAATATCGTTTGCGCTGATAACAATAACTATTTCTGCCTGCTCTTTAAGCTGAAGAAGCATTTGAAGCTTGCTGTCAGGCTGAAATCCCGGCAAAACTCTTGATGCGTGATAATCGTCAAAGAGCTTTCCGCCGAATTCAAGATAAAGCTTTCCGCCGAATTCGTTTATCCTCTCCTTGATTCTTTCACTTTGCATTTGCAAATATTTATTATTGTCAAATCCTACCTTATACATATTCCCTCTCCAAAATAATACAAAATAAAAACGGCTGTACCCACATACAACCGTTTGTACTTAAATATTATACAGAAACAGAGAAAATAAATCAACAGTTAATTTATAACTGCTTCTAACTGCTTCGTCGAAACCTTAAATTTCATCAAAATCCGTTTCAATCAGCTTTGCGCTGTCTTTTGGGGAATAAAGCCAATATGATATATGGTTGTCGTTATTGAAATACACAAGCTCTTTGCCCTTTTCGTCATAGTCGTAAGCCTCAACAATTATAAGCTTGATTTTCATTTTCTGCTTAATTATTGATTTAATGTAAACCGCTACGCTTTGCCCCTCAAACAAGCCGTCCTCAAGCTCGGCAAGCCCTGCCAAATTAGGCATAAGTTCAATGAATACGCCGTAATCCTCAATGCTTCTTATAACTCCTGTCACCGTTTCACCCGGGGTGAAAAGTTCTGCGTTTTCCTCCCACGTGCCGAGAAGTTCTTTTAGCGAAAATGTCAGCTTGTCGCCCTCTCTTTTGCGCAAAACAACCTTTATTTTTTGCCCTTCGCTTAGCCTCTGCCGTGGGTGACTTATTCTTGAAACAGACAGCATATCAATCGGTATAAGTGCATTTATTCCTGCGCCGATATCAATAAAAGCGCCGAATTTTTCAAGATGAGTGACTTTTGCGTCAATGATATCGCCGAGCGCCAAATTATCCAAAAATTCTTCCTTGCACCTTTTTTGCACGTTTTTTCTTGAAAGTACGGCGCACGTGTTGCCGAAAACGTCACGCTGAAAGCCCATAATGTTAAAGCAAACGTTTTTCCCGACCTTGGAAATGAGCGCAATATCCCTGACTGTTCCGTCATCTATTCCGAGCGCACCCTCCTCTCGTTGAATGATGCCTCTTATTGCGCCTAAGTCAATATGTAAATTATGCTCCCTGTCGCAAAGCAGTACCTTGCCCTCGATTATTTCGTTTTTCATCATAGCGTTTTTTATTTCTTCAACGCTTTCAAAGGTTTTTGCAAGGCTCTTGCGGCAACCCTCCGGATAAAATTCCATTTGTTTCACTCTTTTCGATAGTCTTGTAGTTATATTTATATTCAAATAAGCACTGTTTTATGATAATATTTTGTTGTAAAAAATAGGCGATAGTGATATAATGTTTTAAATAATTAATAATATAGTATCTTTAATTTATATAAGGTGAAAAATATGCAACTCAAACTCGGTGATATTGTTGTGATGAAAAAAGCGCACCCTTGCGGTTCAAAGGAATTTGAAATAACAAGGCTCGGAGTTGACTATAAGCTCAGGTGCACAGGCTGTGGCAGAGAGGTTATGATTCCGAGAATTAAAGCAGATAAAAGCATTAAGGTGGTCAAAAGCGATGAAAAATAGTGCCCCTATCGGCTTTCTTGATTCGGGAATAGGCGGAAGCACTGTGCTTATAAAAAGTCTTTCCGTTTTGCCGAATGAAAACTATGTGTTTTTCAGCGATTCTGCCAATTGCCCCTACGGCGATAAAAGTGACGATGAAATTATTGAACGCTGCGATAAAATCGTTTCGTTTCTTATTAAAAATTACGGCTGCAAGGCAATAGTTATTGCGTGCAATACGGCTTCTGCCAAGGCTTCGGCTTATCTTAGGGAAAAATATTCTCTGCCGATAATTGCAATTGAGCCGGCATATAAAATGGTGTATGACCAAAATCCCGACGGCTTTACGCTTGTAATGGCAACCAAGGGTACGCTTGAAAGCGAAAAATTCCATAAACTTTATTATAAATATAATAACCACAAAACGGCGCTTATTGCCTGCGTCGGTCTTGCGGATATTATTGAGCACGGCACAAAGGAGGAGCTTTGCGATTATCTTGATAAAACGCTTGATGAATATAAGGGCAAAGCGCAAAATGTTGTTTTGGGTTGTACTCATTATCCGCTTGCAAAAAAGGAAATTAAAAACACTTTGGGTGACGTTGAGTTTTTTGACGGTGCAAACGGTGTAAGCAGGCAGCTTAAAAGAGTGCTTGAAGAAAAAGATTTAATAAGCGACAGCAAAGTTAAGGGAAATATAACCTTTATTGATTCAAGTTGTGACGAAAAAATAAGAGAAGAAAAGAAAAAGAGATTTTTTGATATTATAAGCGAGGAAGAGATATGATAGAAAAATTGCAAGAGGTTGAAAACAGATTTGAGGAAGTAAACGAGCTTGTTTGCAATCCCGATATCGTTAGCGACCAAGAAAAATATACTAAGCTTATGCGTGAGCTTAAGCATTTAACCCCTGTTGTTGAAAAATTTAGGGAATATAAAAAGGCTAAGGCAAGTGAGGAGGAGTCACGAGCAATGCTTGATGAGGGCGGAATGGACGCTGATTTTGCCCAGATGGTTAAAGAGGAATACGAGCAAAGCCGAGAGGATATGGAAAGAATTGAGGAGGAGCTTAAGGTTCTTCTTTTGCCACGTGACCCTAACGATGATAAAAACGTAATTATTGAAATCCGTGGCGGTGCAGGAGGAGAGGAAAGCGCACTTTTTGCAGGTGTTCTTTTCAGAATGTACTCGATGTATGCCGAGTCAAAGGGTTTTAAAACAGAGATATTAAATGCTAACGAAACGGGGCTTGGCGGATACAAGGAAATCAGCTTTTCCGTTGAGGGCGACGGCGCATATTCCCGCTTTAAGTTTGAATCGGGTGTTCACCGTGTTCAGCGTGTACCCGAAACCGAAAGTCAGGGCAGAATACATACTTCCACCACAACGGTAGCGGTTTTGCCGGAGGCTGAGGACGTCGATTTTGAGATTAATCCTAAGGATTTGCAGATAGATACATTCCGTTCATCGGGTGCAGGCGGTCAGCATATTAACAAAACATCATCTGCCATTCGTATTACCCATATTCCGACGGGAACAGTTGTTGAATGTCAGGACGAAAGAAGCCAGCATAAAAACAAGGAAAAAGCGCTTAAAGTTTTGCGTTCCCGTCTTTATGACGCTGAAAAAGCTAAGCACGACGCAGAGATTGCAGGCGAAAGAAAGGCGCAGGTCGGCACAGGCGATAGAAGCGAGAGAATAAGAACATATAACTATCCGCAGGGCAGAGTGTCTGACCACAGAATAGGGCTTACCCTTTATAAACTTGAGCAGTTTTTAAACGGCGATATGGATGAAATGATAGATGCGCTTATTACTGCCGATACTGCCGAAAAGCTTAAGGCGCAGGGCGAAGAATAATTATTTCAGAGGTAAAGTATGTCAATTAAACAAGGCGAATATTTAAAAAATTTAAGAAACGGCAAAGGTATAAGCCAAGACGCTCTCGGTGAAGCACTCGGTATTTCACGTCAATCCGTTTCAAAATGGGAGCAGGGCAATTCCACTCCCGATATTGATAATATAGGCAAGCTTGCCGAATTTTACGGCGTGTCTATTGATTCGATTGTTAAAGGCGAGGCTGACGAAGCAAAGGAAAACGAGCAAACAGCGCAAAGTGAAGAGGCAAAAGCCGTTAATGAGCTGATAGATGAATTTGAGGGCAAGGAAGAGCCTGAGAATAAAAGGGCAGAAGAAAGAAAATTTGATATGCCGCTTTCCGCTCCTGAGCCGTCGCTCAAGGAAAAGGAGCTTTTAAAAGAGCAAAAGGATGAAAAATATATTCACGAAAGAGAAAAAGAACGTGAAGAAAGAAAAAAGGAAAAGAAAAGGCGAAGCTGGCTTTTCCCGTCCTATCCCATTCTTGCGGTTATTGCATATTGCTTAATCGGTGTATTTCTCGGCGCAAACGGCTGGAAAATCGGCTGGATTGTTCTTTTGACAATTCCTCTTTTTTATACAGGTATAATAGCGATTGAAAAGAAAAAGCCTGTCATTTTTTGCTATCCCGTTTTGGTGCTTATTGTATTTCTTCTTTTGGGATTTGCAAAAATCTTGTGGCACCCTGCATGGATTCTTTTCTTAACTATTCCAATTTTTTACATAATTACTGCAAAGGCAGGTAAACATAAGCATAATGGAAACTAAAGTATTATCAACAAATGATGAGGATATAGCCCTTGCGGGTAAAATCCTTGCAAACGGCGGTCTTGTTGCGTTTCCTACAGAAACAGTTTACGGCTTGGGTGCGAATGCGCTCAATGAGGACGCCGTCAAAAATATTTATAAGGCTAAGGGCAGGCCGAGCGATAATCCGCTTATTGTTCATATTGCAAATAAAGAGGACATCATTCCTTTGGTTAAAGAGGTCACGCCTAAGGCGCAGGCACTTATTGATGCCTTTTTCCCAGGCCCGCTTACAATAATTTTGCCAAAGAGCGATTTGATAGGCAAGGTTGTCAGCGGCGGTCTTGATACGATTGCCGTTCGTATGCCGATAAATGAGGTTGCAAATAAGGTGATTAGGGCAGCAGGCTGTCCCATTGCCGCACCGAGTGCAAATACCTCCGGCTTGCCGTCGCCTACAAGAGCAAAATATGTTATTGACGATATGTCAGGCAAGATTGAGGCAATCATTGACGGCGGCGATTGCGAATTTGGCGTTGAATCAACCGTTATCACTCTTGCAACCGATATTCCCACGGTTTTGCGTCCGGGCGCAGTTACTAAGGAAATGCTTGAGGGTGTAATAGGCGAGGTCGAGGTTGCAAATGCCGTGCTTCACGGAATGAAAGATAACGAAACGGCGGCTTCCCCCGGTATGAAATATAAGCACTATGCCCCAAAGGCGAGGGTGGTTATTGTTGATGCCGACCGTAAGACTTACGAGGATTTTGTCAATAATCAAAAGGGAGCATTTGCGCTTTGTTTTGATGAGGACGAGGTCAGCGTGCCGAGAGTTAATTTTGGAAGCGAAAACGACGATTTATCGCAGGCGAGGGAGCTTTTTGACGCACTCAGACGTCTTGACGAAATGGGAGCAAAGACAGTGTATGCCCGTATTCCGCATACAACGGGTGTCGGAATGGCGGTTTACAACCGTCTTATTCGTGCGGCGGCATTCACGGTTATTGATTTGACTAAGCCGTTTACTCTCGGTTTAACAGGTCAGTCGGGCGCAGGCAAAAGCTATATATGCAAGAAGCTTAAAGAACGTGGCTTTAATATTATAGACTGCGACGAGGTTGTTAAAAATATTTATGATACCGACGAAGCCTTGGTTAAATCTCTTTGCGCCCAATTCGGCGATATAATGACAGACGGCAAAGTTGACAGGAAAAAGCTCGGTAATATTGTGTTTAATGATAAATCTAAGCTTGAAAGGCTTAATGAGCTTGTTCACCCGGCTGTTATTGACAGGTGTGTGTCGCTTTCAACTCTTTTGAGCGTTCTTGATGCACCCCAGCTTTTCGAGGCGGGTGCGCAGGATAAATGTTTTAAAACAATTGCCGTTTTGGCTGACGAAAAAACAAGATTAAAGCGCATAATTAAGCGTGATAATATCAGCGAAAAAGCAGCAAAAAGCAGGCTTTCCTCTCAATTTAGCGAGGATTATTTCAAAGCCAACTGCGACTTTGTGATTTATAATAATGACGGTAATGATATTGACCGAGAAATTGATGATATTCTTCATTCTCTCGGATTTTAATAAAAATAATTTTAAGAAAGGTGATAAAAATGAGCGAAAAAGCAAAAGAATTGCAAAAAAAGCTTTTTAACAAAAAAGAAAACGGCGTAGATTTTATGAGCGATGAAGAGCTTAAGGCTTGCGACGATTTCTGCGAGGGATACAAAAAATTCCTCTTTGAAAATAAGACGGAAAGGGAATTTGCCGCATCGGCACTTAAGCTTGCACAGGAACACGGCTTTTTAGAGTTTGATAAATTCGGCAAGGCACTTGAGCCGGGCGACAAGGTTTATTATTTCAACAGGGAAAAGGCAATTATTCTTGCAGTCAAGGGTAAAAGACCTATTTGTGACGGTGTAAGAATCAGTGCTGCTCATATTGATTCCCCACGTCTTGATTTAAAGCAGTGCCCTGTTTATGAGGATGGAAATCTCGGATTTTTCAAAACTCACTACTACGGCGGAATTAAAAAATATCAGTGGACAGCTATTCCGCTTTCTCTCCACGGCAGAATTTGCAAAAATGACGGCACGTATGTTGATGTTAAAGTAGGCGAGGACCCGGCTGACCCTAAGTTTTGCATTACGGATATTCTTCCTCATCTCGGCGCAGAGCAAATGTCAAGAAAAGCAAACGAGATTGTTAAGGGTGAGGAACTTAATGTTGTTATTGGTTCACGTCCGTTTAAGGATGACGAGGTAAGCGAAAAGATTAAGCTTAATCTTCTCAACATTCTTTTTGAAAAGTACGGCATTGTTGAAAGAGATTTTCTTTCTGCCGAGCTTGAGCTTGTGCCGGCATTTTCAGTTGACGATATCGGCTTTGACAGAAGCTTAATCGGCGGCTACGGCCATGATGACCGTGTTTGCTCATACCCTGCACTTCAGGCAATTCTTGATATTGATGAAGTACCGGAGTATACCGCTTTGACTGTTCTTACCGATAAAGAGGAAACAGGTTCTGACGGCAACACAGGTCTTAATTCAAGCTATCTTAAATATTTTGTTGAGGATTTGGCAAGGCTTGAGGGCTATGAGGGCAGAGATGTTCTTTCTAATTCTAAGTGCCTTTCAGCCGACGTTAATGCCGCATTTGACCCAACATGGTCAACTCCTTTTGAAAAAAATAATTCCTCATTCATTAACGAGGGTGTTTGCGTAACCAAGTTTACGGGTGCAAGAGGTAAGGGTGGCACGTCAGATGCTTCTGCCGAATATGTAAGCTTTGTTAAAAATCTTCTTGAATCAAACGGAGTTTTGTGGCAGAGCGGCGAGCTTGGCAAGGTTGACGCAGGCGGCGGCGGAACAGTTGCTATGTATATTGCAAACCTCAATGTTGACGTTATCGACGTTGGTGTGCCAGTTCTTTCCATGCATTCTCCTTACGAGATTGTCAGCAAGATAGATACGTATATGGCGTATAAGGCATTTAAGGTTTTCTTTACTAAATAGGATTTAAAGCGGGCTGACAATGTCAGCCCCTACGACGTCGAAAGAAACTTCGTGTTTGATAAAATAAACTGATTTGCCTCCCTTGTAAAGGGAGGTGGGTGCAACTTGTTGCACTCGGAGGGATTTAGAAAAGGCAGGAGTTTTCTCTTGCCTTTTTGTGACGCAACGGGGAATTGACATTATGAAAATTTTGATTATTTCAACAGGCGGAACGATTGGTAGCAAAAAAGACGATAATATTCATCTTGACGCACCGTTTAAGGTAGTTCATTTTGCCGATAAAAATTTAATAAATGGCATTGAATTTTCGTTTTCCTGCCCTTATACGATTTTGTCGGAAAATATGGATTTTTCGCATTTGCAAAGCCTTGTTGACGAGATAAAAGAGAGCGACGGCGATAATATTATCATTCTTCACGGCTCAGACACGCTGGCTTTTACTTCGTCGTTTATAGCAAATCTTTTTTGGGATAAAAATATTGTGCTAACCGCCTCCGATAAGCCGATTGAGGATAATTTGACTAACGGAATTTCTAATTTTAATGAGGCGCTGAGGCACATAAAAAAAGGCGAAAAAGGCGTTTTTGTAAGCTACGACGGTATTTTCCCAGCAGACACAATAACGAGCGCCGACGGTCTTGATAAATTCAGGCAGACGGGCAAGTCGCAGCCGAAGTTTAAAAATCCCTGCCTTGCGCCAAAGAATATATTGGTAATTAAGCCTTATATTAATATTGATTATAATAATTATAATATAGAAAGCGCCGATTTGGTTTTGCACGAGATGTATCACAGCGCAACCGTGCCCGAAAGCGCAAAGGCTTTTGCCAAAAAGTGCAGGCAAAGCGGTGTACCGTTTTATTTTGTGACTCCCAAGTCCTCGGCTGATTATGAAACCTCGGCAGATATTTCGGATATGATTATTTTTAACACCACGCTTGAAAATGCATTTGCGAGATTTAATATTTCGCAAGCGGGCGATTAATAATCGCCCCTACGATATTCGTTTCATTTTAGATAACGTAGGGGCGACCATCGGTCGCCCGAATAATACGTATAAAAATATCTTGACAAGTGTTTTTTAACGTGCTAAAATGTTTTTACAAATTAAAAATGTAAACCGTTGAAACGGAGATAAAAACGAGATACGAACTTACAGAGAGTCCTCGGCGCTGAAAAGAGGGCAGTAAACGGCTTGTTAAATGGACCGTTGAGGGTACGGTGAAAGGCTTAGGCTTATTATTCCGTAACGTGATGACCTACGTTAGTGGTCGGAGATATGATAGTATCTTGCAAAGTGTATGGTAACCCATAAATCAAGGTGGCACCACGGAAAGTAATTTTCGCCCTTGGTAATACGTAAGTATTGCCGAGGGCTTTTTTGTTGCCCTTTTGCAAGAGGAAAGACAAGGGGAAATCAAATGAAAATTTATCCATCTGTTGAAGAAATTAAGGAAAAATATCAATGCTTCAAAACAGTTCCCGTCAGCACGGAGATAGAAGCTGATGTGTCGGCACTCACGGTTTTGAAAAAGCTTAAAAACGTAAGCTCTCATTGCTATATGCTTGAGTCAAACGACGATGCCAACAACACAGGGCGTTACACCTTTTTGGGCTATGACCCAAAGGCAGAGGTTAGCTGCACAAATTATAATGTAAGAGTTATTGATTCTTTTGGCGTTAAGAATTATACAGGCGATCCGAGAAAATATATAAAGCAAATACTTGATGAGCATAAAGCACCTAAAATTGAAAATTTGCCTACCTTTACGGGCGGACTTGTCGGCTATTTCGGCTACGATTATGTAAAATACAGCGAGCCGAGCCTTACGCTTGATGCACACGATGACGGCAATTTCAAGGATGTTGATTTAATGCTTTTTGATAAGGTAATCGCTTTTGATAACCGTGAAAATAAAATTATTCTTATAGTAAATATTCAAACGCAAGATGTTGACGAAAATTATGCAATCGCCTTAAAAGAGCTTGAAATAATGAAAAATATTATTTTAAACGGCGACGAGGCTGAAATTGAAAAGCCTAAGCTTAAAACGGAATTTAAACCTCTTTTTGACGGTGAAAGATATGCCAAAATGGTTGAAAAGGCTAAGCATTATATTAAAGAGGGCGATATTTTTCAGGTGGTTCTTTCAAACAGGCTTGAGGCTGAAATGGACGGTTCGCTTTTCGGCACTTATGAGATTTTGAGAAAGCTTAATCCTTCGCCTTATATGTTCTATTTTTCGTCTGATGATATTGAAATGGCAGGCGCTTCACCGGAAACACTTGTTAAGCTTGAAAACGGAAAATTAAGCACTTATCCGCTTGCAGGTACCCGTCCGAGAGGAAAGAGCAAAACTGAGGACGATGAGCTTGAAAAAGAACTTCTTAAAGACCCAAAGGAGCTTGCAGAACATAATATGCTTGTTGACTTGGGCAGAAACGATTTGGGAAAAATCAGCAAGTTCGGCACGGTCAAGGTTGACAAGTATCATCAAATTTTAAAATTCAGCCACGTTATGCATATCGGCTCAACCGTAACAGGCGAAATCAGAGAAGATAAAACGGCGCTTGACGCAGTAGATGCGGTGCTTCCGGCGGGTACACTTTCGGGTGCGCCGAAAATCAGGGCAATGCAAATAATTAACGAGCTTGAAAATAACAAGCGTGGAATTTACGGCGGAGCAATCGGATATATTGATTTGACAGGCAATCTTGATACTTGCATTGCAATTCGCTTGGCATTCAAAAAGCACGGCAAGGTATATGTTCGTTCGGGAGCAGGCATAGTTGCAGATTCGATTCCCGCTAAGGAGCACAGGGAATGTATAAACAAGGCGAAGGCGGTTGTTACGGCGCTCAAGCAAAGCGTGGAGGAAATGTAATGATACTTTTGATTGATAATTATGACAGCTTTTCGTATAACCTCTTTCAGCTTGTCGGCACAATAAACGAGGATATAAAGGTGATAAGAAACGACGAAATGAGCGTTGATGAAATAAGAAGCCTTGCGCCGAGCCACATTATTTTATCACCCGGCCCAAAAAGACCGAAGGACGCAGGAGTTTGCATTGACGTGGTAAAGAGGCTTGGAAGTGAAATGAAAATTCTCGGTGTTTGCCTCGGTCATCAGTCAATATGCGAGGCTTACGGCGGAGTTGTAGGCTATGCAAAAAATCTTATGCACGGCAAGCAAAGCAGGTGTGAGGTTGATAACACGTCTAAGCTTTTTAAAGGCTTGCCAAACACGATTGACGTTGCAAGATATCATTCGCTTTCGGCAGATGAGGCGGCGTTGCCCGATTGTTTAAAAATTACGGCAAAAACAGATGACGGCGAAATAATGGCGCTTGAGCATAAGGAATATAACGTTTTCGGCGTTCAATTTCACCCTGAATCCATAATGACGCCAAACGGCATTGATATTTTAAGAAATTTCTTGGAGGTATAGCAAAATGATTAAAGAGTTACTTGCAAAGGTATCGGCAAAGCAGGACCTTACATTTGATGAAGCAAAACAGGCTATTGATGAAATAATGAGCGGCGAAGTAAGCGAGGCGGTTATATCTTCGTTTCTTACTGCGCTTGCAATGAAAGACGAAACAGAGGAGGAAATCGCAGGTGCGGCAACGGGTATGCGCTCAAAGGCAATGGAATTTAATATCGGCGGCCACGCTCTTGATATTGTCGGCACCGGCGGAGATAAATCAAATTCCTTTAATATTTCAACAACCTCTGCTTTCGTTGCTGCGGCAGCAGGCGTAACGATTGTTAAGCACGGCAACCGTGCGGCTTCGTCAAAGTGCGGCACGGCAGATTGCCTTGAAGCGCTCGGAGTTAAAATTGACTGCGAGCCGGAGGTTATGAAAAAATCACTTGATGAAAACAATATCGCTTTCCTTTTTGCACAAAAATATCACAGCGCAATGCGTTTTGTGGGTCCGGTAAGAAAACAAATTGGTATCAGAACGGTATTTAATATTTTAGGCCCTCTTACAAATCCTGGAAAGGCTGACAGAATGGTGCTTGGTGTTTTCAGCGAGGAATATGTTGAAAAAATCGCAAAGGCACTTGTTAAAATCGGCGTAACCGACGCTATGGTGGTTTACGGAATGGATTGTCTTGACGAAATAAGCGCATCGGATGTAACAAAGGTTGCCGAGGTTAGGGGTGAAAATATCACTTATTATACTGTTAAGCCTGAGGATTTCGGCTTTGAGCGAGTAAATAAGGCTGACCTTGTCGGCGGCACACCTGAGGAAAACGCAAAGATTACAACGGCTGTTCTTCAGGGCAAAGGCACAAAGGCTCAAAACACAGCCGTTGCACTCAATGCAGGTGCGGCAATTTATGCGGGTGAACTCGGCATTACTCTTAAAGACGCAGTTAAAAAAGCAGAAAATATCATTTCGTCAGGCGAGGGATATAAAATTCTTGAGGGCTTTGTAAAGGTAACTAACGAATAATGAATATACTTGACACTATTGCCGAAAACACAAGGCAGAGATATAAAGAGATAATTAAAAATAAGCCTTTAGCTAAGGTGAAAGCCGAGGCGCTTGAAATGCAAAAGGGTAATTTTGAATTTGAAAAGGCGCTTGGCGGCGATACGCTGTCGTTTATTTGCGAGGTTAAAAAGGCTTCGCCGTCAAAGGGTGTTATTACAGAGGATTTTCCTTATCTTCAAATAGCAAAGGAATATGAGGCGGCAGGCGCAAGCGCAATAAGCTGCCTTACAGAGCCTAAGTGGTTTATGGGAAAAGACGAATATTTAAAGGAAATTTGCGAAAATGTTTCCATTCCTGTTTTGCGTAAGGATTTCACAATAAGCGACTATCAAATTTATGAGGCTAAGCTTTTGGGCGCAAAGGCGGTTTTGCTTATCTGTGCGCTTCTTGATACGGATAAAATCAAGGAATATATTTCAATTTGCGACACCCTCGGCTTGTCGGCTCTTGTTGAGGCGCATAACGAGGACGAGGTTAAGTCATCTTTAAGTGCAGGCGCAAGAATAATCGGCGTTAATAATCGCAATCTTAAGGATTTTAGCGTTGACGTCAATAATTCAACAAGATACAGAGATATGATACCTCAAAACGTGCTTTTTGTGTCTGAAAGCGGAATAAAAACTCACTCTGACATAAAGATTTTGCAAAATAATAAGACAGATGCGGTGCTTATCGGCGAAACGTTTATGAAAAGCGAGAATAAAAAGAAAATGCTTGAGGAATTGCTTTATGGCTAAGCTTAAAATATGCGGTTTAAAAAGAGTTGAGGATATTGATTATGTCAACGAACTGAAAGTCGATTATATCGGATTTATCCTAAGTGCCGGTTATAAGCGAAGCATTGATTTTAAAACGGCGCAATCGCTTAAAAATCGCTTGTCAAAGGATATCAAGGCAGTCGGAGTTTTTGTTGACGAAGATAAAAAATATATTGATTATTATATAAAAAACAATATAATAGATATAGTTCAGCTTCACGGCAACGAAGAGCCTGAATTTTGCAAAAGCTTTGACGTGCCGGTTATAAAGTGCTTTAATCCTGATACTTTCAGCAAAGTTGATGAATATGACACGGATTATTTCCTTTTCGATTCCGGTGCGGGAACGGGCAAGGAGTTTGATTGGAGCATTTTGCCTGAATGTGAAAAGCCGTTTTTCCTTGCAGGCGGAATAAATAAGGATAATTTAAGACGTGCGCTCGACGAGGTAAAGCCTTTCGGTATTGATTTATCCTCGGCTGTGGAAACGCACGGTGTTAAAGATTATAACAAAATAAAAGAAATTGCGGAGATTATGAAAAAATGAGTAAAGGACGTTACGGTATTCACGGCGGACAGTATGTTCCCGAAACACTGATGAATGAAATTATCAATCTTGAAAATGCTTATGAGCATTACAAAAACGACCCTGAATTTGTGCAGGAGCTTGACACGCTTTTGAGGGAATATGCAAACAGACCGTCGCTTCTCTATTATGCGGAAAATATGACCAAGGATTTAGGCGGCGCAAAAATTTATTTTAAGCGTGAGGATTTAAACCATACGGGCGCACATAAAATCAATAACGTTCTCGGTCAATGCCTTCTTGCAAAAAAGATGGGCAAAACAAGAGTAATTGCAGAAACGGGAGCAGGTCAGCACGGTGTTGCAACAGCAACTGCGGCGGCTCTTATGGGGCTTGAATGTGAAATATTTATGGGCAAGGAGGACACAGTCCGCCAGGCGCTCAACGTTTATCGAATGGAGCTTTTGGGCGCAAAGGTACACCCGGTAACTACAGGCACAATGACGCTTAAAGACGCAGTAAACGAGGCTATGCGTGAATGGGTAAGCAGGGTTGATGATACTCTTTATGTTTTAGGCTCTGTTATGGGACCTCACCCTTTCCCTATGATTGTAAGGGATTTTCAGTCTGTAATTTCTAAAGAAGCAAGGCAGCAGATACTTGAAAAAGAGGGCAAACTCCCTACGGCAGTTATGGCTTGCGTAGGCGGCGGCTCAAACGCTATGGGTATGTTTTATAATTTCATTAATGATAAGGATGTAAGGCTTATCGGCTGTGAGGCGGCAGGCAGAGGAATCCATACGGGTGAAACGGCGGCAACAATTTCAACCGGCTCTCTAGGCGTTTTCCACGGAATGAAGTCTTATTTTTGCCAAAACGAATACGGTCAAATTGCTCCTGTTTATTCTATCAGCGCAGGGCTTGATTATCCGGGTGTAGGCCCTGAGCACGCATATCTTCACGATATCGGCAGAGCGGAATATGTTGCCGTGACGGACGACGAGGCGGTTAATGCATTTGAATATATTGCCAAAACAGAGGGCATTATTTGCGCTATCGAGTCGGCTCATGCAGTTGCTCATCTTATGAAAATTGCGCCTACCATGAGTAAGGACGATATAATTATTTGCTGTCTTTCGGGCAGAGGCGACAAGGACGTTGCCGCAATAGCAAGATACAGAGGAGTTGATTTACATGAGTAATATTTCTGACGCATTTAAAAACGGCAAGGCATTTATCGGCTTTGTAACGGCAGGCGACCCTGATTTGGACACCTCGCTTGAAATTATGACCTCTATGGCTTCGGGCGGTTGCGATTTAATAGAAATCGGTATTCCTTTTTCAGACCCTATCGCCGAAGGACCTGTTATTCAGGAGGCAGACCTTCGTTCTCTTGAAAACGGAACTACCACCGATAAAGTTTTTGACCTTACAAAAAAGCTTAGAGAAAAAGTGGATATTCCGCTTGTTTATATGACGTATCTTAATGTTCTTTTTAAATACGGCTATGACAGATTTTTGCAAAATGCAAAGGATTCGGGTGTAAGCGGTGTAATCGTTCCCGATTTGCCTTTTGAAGAAAAAAATGAACTTCAAAGCGTTGCGGATAAATATGATATTGACGTTATTTCCCTTGTTGCTCCCACGAGTGAGGACAGAATTAAGATGATTGCAGGCGATGCAAAGGGCTTTATTTATACCGTTTCCTCTATGGGTGTAACAGGTATGAGAAGCGAAATCACAACAGACTTAGGCTCAATCGTCAGCCATATTAAGAGCGTGACGGATACTCCTGTCGCTATCGGCTTTGGTATCAACACACCTGAGCAGGCAAAGAAATATTCCGCTTTTGCAGACGGTGTAATCGTCGGCTCAGCAATAGTTAATCTTGTTGCCGAGCACGGCAAGGACGCACCGAAGTATGTTTATGATTATGTTAAGTCGATGAAAGATGCGATAAAGTAAAAAAAGGCGAACATTGTTCGCCTTTTTTTATACCCACAACTCCTTGTGGTTTAAAAATCAATGTGTTATTGCGGTTGTGCCGTTTATGAATAGATTGTAAATCTCATTATGAACAATTCACTATATATTGAAAATATCGGCGATATATGGTATAATAAGCACAACATATGGAAATGCATTTTATATGTTCATTTTTAAGGAGGTGACAGTATGTCGTTTGAAAAAATGTATATTGTGTGGATTTGTGCCGCCGTGCTGTTTGGCATATTTGAGTCGCTGACCGCCCAGCTTGTGTCTATTTGGTTTGTTATCGGGGCGGTTGCGGCGCTCGTTTCAAGCCTTGCCGGTGCAGAGTTTTACGTGCAAATCATTGTCTTTATTGCGGTTTCGGTTTTAATGCTTTTGATTACACGTCCATTGGTTAAGAAAAAGCTCATAGTCAAGTCAGAGCCTACCAATGCCGACAGATGCATAGGCAAAACGGCAACCGTCACCGAGGATATAGATAATATTAATGCAACAGGTCAGGTAAAGGTTGACGGGCAAATATGGACGGCTCGAAGTATAAATTCATCAATAATCAAAAAAGGAACAAACGTAACCGTTGAAAAAATTGACGGTGTAAAGCTAATAGTAAAAGAAGATTAACATATACTTATATATTAAGGAGGAAAAATTATGAAAGTTGTTATTGTACTTCTTGTAATCATTGCAGTAATTATTTTATTTGTGCTTACAAATATCAGGATTGTGCCGCAGTCAAAGGCATTTGTTATTGAACGTCTCGGCGCATACTATGCAACTTGGGACACGGGACTTCATGTAAAAATTCCGTTTATTGACAGAGTGGCTAAAAACGTATCGCTTAAAGAGCAGGTTGTTGATTTTAAACCGCAGCCGGTTATTACTAAGGATAACGTAACTATGCAGATTGATACGGTTGTGTTCTTCCAAATCACAGACCCTAAGCTTTATTGCTACGGTGTTGAAAGCCCTATTTCGGCTATTGAAAATCTTTCCGCAACTACCCTTCGTAACATTATCGGTGAGCTTGAGCTTGACTCGACTCTTACCTCACGTGACACAATCAATGCCAAAATCAGAGTTATTCTTGATGAGGCTACAGACCCCTGGGGCATTAAGGTAAATCGTGTTGAACTTAAAAACATTATTCCGCCACGTGAAATTCAGGACGCAATGGAAAAGCAGATGAAAGCAGAACGTGAAAGACGTGAGGCAATCCTTCGTGCAGAGGGTGAAAAGCAATCACGTATTCTTGTTGCCGAGGGTCATAAGGAGTCAAAAATTCTTGAGGCTCAGGCTGAAAAGCAGTCTGCAATCCTTGCCGCAGAGGCTGAAAAGGAAGCAAAAATCCGTGAGGCAGAGGGTGAAGCAGAAGCTATTGCAAAGGTGCAAAAAGCAACGGCAGACGCAATCAAAATGCTTAATGAGGCAAACGCCGATGAGTCTGTTCTCAAACTCAAAGCCCTTGAAGCATTTGCAAAGGCAGCAGACGGCCAGGCAACAAAGATTATTATTCCGTCGGAAATTCAGGGTATGGCAGGCTTAGCCGAGGGTATAATCGAATCTGTAAAGAAATAAAATCCGTTAAAAAGCAAACGCTCTAATCCCGTAAAAAGGTTAGAGCGTTTTTTGCGTTTATTAAATTTCAATTGTTGCTATCGGGTGTATATTCCTTGTTAAGCTTTTGAATTTCGTCAACCGTATCATTGAGCGTTTGCTCAAATTTGCTTGAATTTTTACCTGAAAAATAAAACAAATCATATTTTGACGAATTAACGCTGTCCTCATCATTTAAGAAAAGCGGGATATTATATCCCTTTTGCTCCCATTCACGGCTGTAAACTCTCTCGTCATTAATATAAAATGACTTGTAGCCGTAATCGTTGACCTCTTTTGCACTGTAAACCGGAGTGAACGCTCCTTTTTTCAGCTTATATTCTCTCGAATTAGCCGTGAAACTGTATTTGTTTTCCATATCATAGTTGTTTGTGCAAAGATTGGTTGTTTTTTTACCCTTTTTAAGAAGCAAATAAAATACCGTGTCATCGTCAAAGTAAACGGAAACACATTCCTTGTTTAAAATTCGCTTTGCCGAACTGCCGTCCCATTTGTAAATATCAAGGCTGTACTGCGGTTTGTCATAATAAATATAATCGCCTGAAAATTCGTCATATTTGCTCAAGCTCTTGTATGTTCGATATACCATACAAAGCTCTTCGTTGCCGTCGCCGTCAAAATCAATCTGCCTTACATAAGCAAGGCCGTCAATGTATTTTTCACCGTTATCGGTTTTAATACTTGGGTCGCCGTATTTGTCAATCCTCTTTTTAACAACCTCATAGTAAGCGTTGGCTTTGCGCTCTTTTTCGTTCAAGGTGTTGGTGATTGCCTGTGAACTTATGTTTCCGAAAGCGTCAATGTTGGAGCTTACAAGGTCAACCGTCACTTCCGCCTTTGATTTTCTTAAGCACGAAAGCTCAATCGTTTCAAATTTATCCTTAACATCTTTGCCGCCGATTGAATAGGTGTTGCTTCCTATGTCATAAGTGGCATTTCCGCTTTTTTTGAATTTGCCGTGGTGAAGCGAATAAAGCGTGACCTCGCTCGGCTTGCTCTTGTCGCTCTTGCAAATCAAATATCTGTCGCCTTTTCTGTAAAAAGCAGTCCAATATCCCTCGCTGACTTTTTCGCTTGAATTGGCTTCCTCTTTGTAAAGCTGAACGAATTTGCCGCCGTGATAACCCCATACCTCAAGGTAGTAAACATTGTTGTCGTTGTAGCAAATCATCAACTCGTCTGATTTGTCGCCGTTAAAGTCCATTTGCCTTGCATAGCAAAGACCTGTAAGCTTTGCCTTGTTTTCGCCGTATTTTGCCTCGTCAAGCGCTTCCCATTTAACGGCGCCGTATTTTTTTATGTAATTAATGCAAACGTTTCCTGCGTCCTTGTCAAAGCGCTCCGCCTTTTTGTTCTTGTTGCCGAGCGAAACGGAAAACGAAACCGCAATAATTATAATAAGAATAATTATCCCGAAAATCCATAAGCCCTTTATTACCTCGTGGCGCAAAAGAGGAAACTTGTCAATAACTTCAACGTCCTCCTCCGCTTCCTCAACAGCGGTGGCTTCTATTTTTTTGAGTTTGTTGATAACAGGGGATAAATCTATTTTAACTTTTGTTCTTTTTTTATTTGTTCTTTTTTCGTTTTCTTCCTCAATTTCATCGTCAAAATAATTATATTTGCTCACCGTTTCACCTCTTTTTGCAAATTATAGGCTTATTAAGATTTTTTCTTTTTCGATTTAGTCGATTTTTTGTCTTTGTTTTTATCGCTCTTTTTCTTGGTTGTCTTTTTCTTGTCTTTATCCTTCTTTTTTGTTGTGGTTGCACTTTTCGGCTTTGCATATTTGCTGTATGTCGTGTAGTTTACGTTGCCGTCAACCGTTCGGGTAAGCACATAGCTTTTGCCGTCTTTTTTGATTTTTATGTCAACCTTGTTGGGCTTTATGTCCTCTTTCGCTTCAACTGTGCAGGTGAGCTTTCCGTCGTTTGCCGTAACAATCAGCCTTATATCGCAATTTGAATTGTTCACAAACTGAAAATCCTGACTGTTCCACTGCACCGTAGCGTCACCGCCGAGCGGAACATAGCTTATTTCAAGCGAATGGCACGCCCTTATCTTTATTTGAAGATTTGCACGCAGTACGCTTTGAAAAACGGTTGAACTTACCTGGCAAATTCCGCCGCCGAGCCCGTCAACAAATTCGTCCCCTTGAACTACCTTTGCCGCTTGATATCCTGCAAGAACAGTCCTTTTGCCGACCGTCTGGTTAAAGGAAAATGTTTTTCCTGCCGGAATAACAATGCCGTTTAAATGGTCAACCGCCTCGTGAATATTTTTTGTTCTCGTTTCGTTAGACGAAAGATAATATGACGAATAGCTTGCAATTTCATAAGGAAAGCTTGAATCAAAATCCTTTTTCAGCGCCGGATAGATTGTGTTTGTTTCAGCCTCTTTAAACGTGGTTGAAAGGTCCTCCGTCGTTCTCATTGTTGTTGATTCGGTTGTGCTTGCAGAGCCGGCCGAGCTTTGCACGTTGTTTCCCGAAGCCTGCTGAGAATTTGAGCAGGCTGCAAGCATTGACGTAATTAATACTGCCGTGCAAAATACGGCAATTATCTTTTTCAATTATTTTTTCTCCTTGTATGGCTTTTTAATGTTAACCCAATTTTCTTTTATTACCTGCCTTGCTCTCGCAATTGCAAGTGCATCTTCGGGAATGTTGTCAGTAATTGTTGAGCCTGCCGCAATGTATGCCTTTTCGCCAACCTCAACAGGTGCAATAAGGTTGGTGTTGCAACCTATGAATGCGCCGTCGCCGACTTTGCATCTCATCTTGTTCTTTCCGTCGTAGTTACAGGTTACCGTTCCGCAGCCGAAGTTTACGCCGGCACCGACATCGCTGTCGCCGATATATGTTAAATGAGCGCTCTTTGTGCCTTCGCCCACAATTGAATTTTTAACCTCAACAAAGTTGCCGATATGAACACCTTTTTTAAGAATTGAGTTAGCCCTTACCTTAACGAACGGACCTGCGTCAACTCCGCTTTCAATCTCGCTGTCAAGGATTTTGCAATTGTCAAGTATAACGTCGTCGCCGACTGTAGCGTTGTCAATATATGTGTTAGGGCCTATTGTGCAGTTTTCGCCGATAACTGTATTGCCTAAAATAATTGTGTTAGGCAAAATAACTGTTGATGAGCCGATTTTAACATTTTTGCCAATCATAACACCGTCGGTGCACGGAATGTCAACCCCGTTAATCATGTGCTTATCATTTATATTTCTTCTCATAATGTTGTTGAGATTGTTAAGCTGTTTTCTGTCGTTAGCGCCTAAGGTAACCTCGTTATTTTCAACAACATACGCACCTACATTTTTGCCTGCCGAGATAAGAATTTCAAGGCTGTCTGTAATATAGTATTCGTTTTGAGCGTTGTTGTTGGTGATTTTGCTGAGTGCATATGATAGGTCACGGCCGTTGAACCAATAAAAACCGGCGTTTGACTCGTTGATTTTCTTTTCCTCGTCATTAGCGTCTTTATGCTCGATTATTCTTAAAAGTTTGCCGTTTTCGTCACGCTGAATATGACCTATTCCGTTTGTATCGTCAACAATTGCGCTGATAAGAGTGATTGAATTATCGTTATTTTTGTGATAATCAAAAGCCTTGTTAATAGTTTCGGCGTCGATAAGCGGACCGTCGCCGTTTAGTATAATGATATCATCGTCCAAGTGCCTGTCAATAAAGCTCTGCGCCTGCATAACAGCGTGGCCCGTGCCAAGCTGCGGCTCTTGAAGTACGGTCTCGATTTTTTCATCTTTTTCTGCAAGATATTTTTCAAGCAATTCGTGCTTATATCCGGTAATAACGCAAATATCCTCTGCGCCTGCCTCTTTTACTGCGTCAACAACATAGCTTATCATAGGCTCAAAAAGCACATTACACATAACCTTCGGGCAGGTCGCTTTCATTCTTGTTCCTTTTCCGCCTGCCATAATTATTGCACATTTCATAATATTAAAATCCTCTCAATTATAAAAATCCATACTTTTAATTGTATCTAATTATGCAACAAAAAGCAAATATTTGCAAGTATTATTTAAAATATACGTAAATTCTTGATTTTTTTTATAAAAAATGTTATACTTAATAAGTTCGAATTTTGCACATTGAAATTGGAGGTAGGCAAAATGAAACTCTGTATTGTACGTCATCATTTTTTCCTTTGGTTTTTAATTGATAAGCCTGAGCTTTTACCATTTGAAGGTAACTGGAATACGCTTATTGTTTTGGCAAATGAATCTGGTAGAATTTTATCTGATATTACTAAACATGGAAATATCATCCATGTTGAAAAATACGG
>OMBG01000458.1_pt1 | contig 21379 bp, 17 predicted proteins | sample 1674251 | NCBI WGS metagenome assembly OMBG01 (sample SAMEA103958153, study PRJEB25191) | human gut metagenome | reverse complement strand
GCAGCAAAGTATCTGGTCGGAGCACTTATAAAAGTGCTCGTTTATGTAACCCTGAAGCTTATTTACGAGCTGCTGCGCCGCATCTCCTGCAGGATCGGTATCCTTTATTGCGCCGAACTCCGCCATTATATCCATGAGCCCCTGATTTAGCTCATCCCGTTCCGCGCTGCTCCTGTCCTTATCCTTCTCCTGAAACTCCTTGTACTCCCTGGTATTGCCGTAGGCTTCCTTTGCCTTTCTCGCGTACTCATCTATTCTGGACGTATCGAATGCCTTAAAACTCAAATTTCTCACTCCTGTCGCTTTTATTCCACGGGCGAAGTCGATCAGATTGTCAAGATGCTCCCGCTTCAGCTCAAGCAGCTTTATCTGCTGTTCAAGAGCTTTCCGTCTGTCGAAGCCCGAGCTGTTCATGATACTCTTTATCTCCTTCAGAGAAAATTCCAGCTCGCGGAAAAGCAATATAGCCTGAAGCCGCTCCAGCGCCGCATCGTCATACAGCCTGTACCTGGCCCCCGTCACCTCGGTGGGCTTCAGCAGCCCTATGGTGTCGTAATAATGCAGCGTGCGCACGCTCACACCTGCCAATTTGCTTACTTCCTTTACCGTCTTCATCTTCTCAACACCTCCCGTGCGAATACAGCATAACGTATTACGCAGCGTCAGAGTCAATAACAAAAAATAAAAACCGGGTAAAAATTTTTGCCCGGTTTTTTATCCGTCAATTACAGCCCCAGCACTTCCCTGTAAGCATATACCCCGGGCTTTTTGCCCTGAAGGAACAGTATCCCATCCAGCGCGCCCTTGGCAAAGGTGCCGAAATCATACGACCTGTGGGTTATCTCTATGCGCTCTCCCTCCATGCCGAATATGAGGGTATGTGTGCTGGAGATGTCCCCCGCCCTTACGGAATGGTAGCCGATATGATCCTTTTCGCGCAGTCCCCTGCCCTTGCGTCCGTAATCCGCAACATCTGCAAGCTTTTCACCGCGGACGCCTGCGATGATCTCCCCCAGCTCCTTTGAGGTGCCGCTGGGAGCATCCAGCTTCTTGTTATCGTGCATTTCGATTATCTCGATATCAGATTCGCCGCCTATGGACTCTGTGAGCATACGCGCTATCTCGTATACCAGATTAACGGCCTTTGACGTGTTGTGGGCGATGAGTATGGGGATGGTCTTGGCGCACTCCTCAAGCTCAGCCATCAGCTCCTCTGTAAAGCCGGTAGTGCCCAGCATAAGGGGTTTTCTGTACTTTACACAAGCCCGTGCCACTTCCATGGCGCCCTCAGTGGTGGAAAAATCAACTACGCCGTCGCTCATGGCAACTACCTTTTCCACGTCGTCATAGGTGTTTGCGCCTACGAAGTCTGTCTTTGCGGCAACGCTCATGTCACAGCCTATGTAGTCCCTGCCCTTGGGGCCTATGCCGCCCACAATCTCAAAATCGCCGGACCGCTTCAGCGCTTCTCTAGTCACAAGCTTGCCCATTTTTCCCCTCGGCGCACTTATCGCCAGCTTCATAAACTCATACCCTCCGTTTTTATTTTTTATACTACTTCTATCGCATGCTCTCCCTTGGCCTTTATGCAGCCTATTATGGCAGCATCAGGCGTATGAGCCTTTATATCGTCCAAAAGCCTGTGGGCCTGATTTTCCGGCAGGCTTATAAGCAGGCCGCCGGAGGTCTGCGGGTCAAACAGTATATCGGACACCGCCCTGTTTACTGTCTCGCATATGCTTACCTTGTCCTCTATGAATTCCCTGTTGCGATATGCGCCCGCAGGAATTATGCCCATGTTGGCAAATTCCAGCGCGCCGGGAAGTATAGGTACCGCGTCCGCCTTTATCTCGGCAGTAAAGCCGCTGCCCTCAGCCATCTCCCGGACGTGGCCCATAAGGCCGAAGCCGGTTATATCAGTGCAGGAATTCACCTCATATTTCAGCATGGATTGCTGCGCCTTTGCGTTGAGGGCGGTCATGGCAGCTATAAGGGACTTTTCGTACTCTCCCGAAAGGAGCTGTGCCTTTGCGGCGGTAGTGAGCACTCCACTGCCTATAGCCTTTGTAAGTATGAGAAGATCGCCCTCCTTTGCTGAGGAGTTGGAAAGCACCTTATCTGGTCTTACAAATCCTGTCACGGCAAGCCCGTATTTCGGCTCCGGGTCCTCTATGGTATGGCCGCCGCAGAGTATGGCGCCCGCTTCCAGCACCTTATCGGCGCCGCCCGCAAGTATTGCCTTTATGGCGTCCTGAGGCAGCTTCTTTGACGGAAAGCAGAACAGGTTGAGCGCCAGCTTGGGCGTACCTCCCATAGCGTATATGTCGCTTAGGGCATTTGCCGCCGCCACCTGTCCGAAGGTGTACGGGTCGTCCACCATAGGCGGGAAAAAGTCCACGGTCTGTATTATGGCCGTGTCGTCGTTTATCTTATATACCGCCGCATCGTCAGCCGTATCAAAGCCGACTATAAGCTTCGGATCGGAATTTTTCGGAAGAGTGGAAAGCATCGCGTCCAGTACCCCCGGACCTATCTTAGCCGCTCACCCCCCGCAGGAGGTCATAGTAGTCAAGCGCACGTCGTTGGACATTATTTAGTACGGCTCCTTTCGCATTCTAATAGCATTATACACCAATATGGTATATTCCAACAAATATAATTATAAAATGCGCGAAACAATAAAAGGCCCCGTATATGGGGCCTTTTGTTGCAGTCGGGGATAACTGAAATTCAGTTGGGTGGGGAAAAACGTTAAATGGCACTTGTTTTTTCTTGTAATTTATTATAATATAAAATACAACATAAGTAAAATGAATGTTTCTATAAAGTAGTATGAGCATTTTTCATTTCTAAAAGGAACGGAACATCAGGTATGGATATAAAAAAACTTGAAGTCCTTCTGAAAGTCATAGAGACCAAGAGCCTTACCGCCGCCGGAAACCAGCTTGGCTTCACCCAATCCGGCGTCAGCCACCTTATCAAAACCATAGAGGACGAATTCGGCTTCCCGGTGCTGATACGCGGCAAGGGCGGAGTGCGGCTGACCGAAAACGGCCGGGCGCTGCTGCCTGCCATACGGGAGATACTAAATGCCAACGACCATATGGACCAGATAGTTGCCAACATCCGCGGTATGAGCTTCGGCAGGCTTCGCATAGGCACTTTTGCCAGCGCGTCTGTGCTGTGGCTCCCAAAGATAATAGAAGAATTCAGCCATGACTACCCCGGTATACAGATAGAAATAATCGTAGGAGGCAACGACTCCCTTATAAGCCAACTTGACGAATCCTGCATCGACTTCGCCATAATGAGCAACCCGCCTCAGGGCTATGAGTGGATACAACTTGCCTCAGACCGCATGCTCGTGCTGCTTCCCCCCGGACACAGACTGGTAGACAAGGACAGAGTTACCCTCGACGAGATTGATGACGATCCCTTCATACTCTCCAACGAGGGCTTTGACTACGATGTTTCACAGATAATCAAAGGCAGCGGCATAACCCCCCGCCTCTCATTTTCCACCATGGAAAACCGCGGCATAATCGCCATGATACAGCACGGTCTCGGCGTGACCGTGATGCCGGAAATGGTGTTGGACAGTCTTGAATCCAACGTAATAACCAAAGAGCTTGCTCCCTGTGAATACCGTCACATGGGTATAATAGTAAAATCCGTCCATACCGCATCGCTGGCGGCCAAGACCTTTATCTCCTACGCTAAGCGCATAATAAGCGAGCTTGGCACATACCCGCCGATAGATGGAGAATTAAACGCATAAAAAACAGCCTGCGGTATTGCAGGCTATAGTCTGTCAAAAAACCCCGGGGTTGATAAGGGGCCGCAGCCCCTTATGTTCAATCCGGCTCTGACGACATGTGCGTCAGAACGGATGAAAAACCAGAGGTTTTCGTTCTTTGCATTCGGTGCTGACCGCGCCATAGGCGCAAGCACCGGATGAAAAAAGCTCGAAAAAGTGGCGTTCAGCCACTTTTTTGACACTCTGAGCGCGATACCGCGCTTTTTTCGCCTTACATCATCTGTAGCATCTCGGACTTCAGCAGTTTGATTATGTGCTTTTCCAGCCTGCTTATATAGCTTTGGGATATTCCCATCATGTCTGCGACCTGCTTCTGGGTGTACTCCCTGTTGCCATATAGACCGAAGCGCAGCTCCATAATCTTCTTTTCTCTCGGAGTGAGCTTCTTCATGGCGAGAGACAGCAGCTCCTTATCCACCTCGTCCTCTATGCCCCGGTATATGGCATCTGCGTCTGTGCCGAGTATATCCGAAAGCAGCAGTTCGTTGCCGTCCCAGTCAACATTCAGTGGCTCATCGAGGGATACCTCAAGCTTCAGCTTGCAGCTCCTTCTCAGGTACATCAGTATCTCGTTTTCTATGCAGCGGGAAGCGTATGTGGCAAGCTTTATGCGCTTCTCTGCGTCAAAGGTATTTACCGCCTTGATAAGGCCTATTGTACCTATGGATATAAGGTCCTCAACGCATACGCCGGTATTCTCGAACTTTCGGGCTATGTACACTACAAGCCTGAGGTTGCGCTCGATGAGCGTCTGTTTGACGTCCTCATCTCCGGCGCGGAGCTGCTCCATTATCTTTGCTTCCTCTTCCCTGCTCAGGGGCGGCGGCAGCGCCTCGCCGCTGTTTATGTAGTATATATCCCCCCCAAGAAACGCATATAGCCTTGTGAGCACATCCTTCACTATGCTAAGCATGGTATTTCCCCTCCAGCCTCGTTATTTTCAACTCATCGCAGAGCGCCGCGGGTGGTATAAGCGCGGCCTTGAGCGGCCTTTTTGACACTGCCACAAGTATATCCATATCGCTGCCGTCCAGCCGTGCGCTGTCCGGTCTGAATGCATACAGCACGCTTTTTTCGTTCACCGTGCCAACTGGTATAGGTATATCTCCCGTCTCAGGCAGCCATGCTACGGCTACCGGGCGGCCGCTCACAGGATCGTACAGGCTGTTGCCGCTGTCTACCATGGCGTCAAGCTCATATTCCTTATCTCCCCGCTTCAATAATAGAGTATGTCGGTTTTGGTTATCCAGCCTTTTGCCCCGCACCCTTCTGGCAATGCCCGGCATTATCGACGCCGCAAACGCTATGAGCAGCATCAGCCTTAACGATATGCCGTCTCCGAGGCTTCTCACATTGCCAAAGGCGCATATCATCAGAAACCCGAGCCCGCCTATCGTCAGCGCCGCCGCCAATATCGCAGTGAGGCCGGTAATGTAGCCGCGCAGGCCCTCATACGGGAATACCAGCGCCATGGCAAGGCACAGGATAGTTTTACACGGGAACATAGAAAGCACCGGCACATACATTGCGACAGCTCCGTATACCGCGCCGCCCAATGAGAACAGCAGCACCCGCCCCAGCCTAATGCTTCTTCCGCATACCGCCCCCGCCAGCACGCATATTACGGCATTCATCAGCAGGTTATCCAGCAGAAACACCTCTATGTACATCTCAGTCACCCCCGGCGCAAGCAAATGATACCACAGGGCGGCAGTCGCAAATTGTAGAAGCGGTGATAAATATATATGCGAATATTGGTGGAAATATCACGCATAAAAAAACCGCCCCGGTAGGAGCGGTTTTCGCGATATTGGAATTTTTTAGAGCAGCGTCACGCCAGCCTTTTCGAAGCAGTCTATGGTATCCTGATCCCATACGGATGACTGCACCTCGCCGATGTGAGCCTTACCCAGCAGCAGCATGCAGAGACGGGACTGGCCGATACCACCGCCGATGGTAAGGGGCAGCTCACCGTTGAGCAGCATTTTATGGAACGGCAGCTGACGCCTGTCATCACAGCCAGCCTTGGTAAGCTGCTCGTCCATGCTCTTGGCGTCTACGCGGATACCCATCGAAGATATCTCCATTGCGCAGTCCAGCACGTCATCGTAAAACAGTATATCGCCGTTGAGCTTCCAGTCGTCATAGTCGGGGGAGCGGCCATCGTGCTTTTCGCCGTTTGAAAGCAGATCTCCTATCTGCATTATAAATACCGTCCTGTGCTCCTTGGTTATGGCATTCTCCCTCTCCTTGGAGGTCTTGTCGGGGTACATATCGAGCAGCTCCTGAGTGGTTATAAAGAACACGTCGCGGCTCAGCTCTGTCGTAATAAAGTTATAGCGGGCCTTGAGTACATCCAGCGTGTTGCATACGCAACCAACTATGGCAGTAACAGTGTTCCTGAGGGTAGTAAGGTTGCGGGTATCAGGGGTTATGACCTTCTCCCAGTCCCACTGATCCACGTATACGGAGTGCAGGTTGTCCAACTCTTCATCGCGGCGTATGGCGTTCATATCGGTATAGAGGCCGTTGCCTGGGTGGAAGTCGTAGCGGTAAAGCGCCATGCGTTTCCACTTTGCGAGAGACTGCACTACCTGCGCATCCTTGCCGGTAAATGGGATATCGAAGCCTACCGGGCGCTCATAGCCGTTCAGGTTGTCGTTGAGGCCTGTCTCAGGCTGTACGAACAGAGGTGCGGATACGCGTTTGAGGTGCAGTGCCCGCGCAAGGCTGTCCTGAAATTCACGCTTTATGAAGCTTATAGCGTCCTGAGTTTCATAAAGTGACAGCGTGGGCTTATAGCCCTGTGGGATAAAGGATTTGGTCATGGTTTTTCTTTCCTTTCTGAAAAATAAAAATATAAACAAAACGGGGAAACGCTCCTTTGCGCTTCCCCGTCTTATTACTTAAAAAAGTGTACGCCGGGCTAAGCGCCCGCGTCTTTTTGATTTAATCGTTTCTTCTCAAAAATGCAGGCACGTTAAGGTTATTGGTATTATTATTGTTTCCCCTGGTCTTGTCTGCCTTGGGCAGGTCGTCCATGGTAAAGTGAGGGGTTACTTCCTCTCCTTCCGGAAGAGGGGAGCTGTACTGAGGAGTTCTGGTACGCTCACGCTCCCAGAATTTCACGTTTGCGCCATTCCAGCTGCTTTCCTGATCCTTCACGTCGCGTATGGTCGGCCTTCTGGGGGGCTGGCTGTTCTGTACGGCGTTTACGGCAGCCGTGGGATGCTGGCTCTGCTGAGACCTTGCGCCGGGTGCATCGAAGCCGGTAGCTATTACGGTTATGCGCACACCGTCGCCCATATCCTCGTCGATGCCCGCGCCCATGATGATGTTTGCCTCGGGATCCGCGTACTCCTGAATGATAGAGGCCGCTTCGGAAAGTTCCTGTATGCCCAGATCCGCGCCGCCGGTGATGTTTAGCAGCACGCCCTTTGCGCCGTTTATTGTAGTTTCAAGCAGCGGGCTTACCACAGCCTGCCTTGCAGCCTCGGCGGCGCGCTTGTCGCCGGTGGCCATGCCTATGCCCATGTGGGCCATTCCACGCTCACGCATTATGGTACGCACATCAGCAAAGTCAAGGTTCACCATAGCAGGTACAGCTATAAGGTCGCTTATTCCCTGCACGCCCTGACGCAGCACATCGTCAGCGATCCTGAATGCTTCGGTAAGGCTTACCTTGCCTACTGAATCCAGCAGCCTGTCGTTAGGTATGGATATAAGAGTATCTACGTTTGCCTTAAGGTTGGTTATGCCGTTTACGGCATTGTTCATACGCACCCGTCCCTCAAAGGAGAAGGGCTTTGTGACTACGCCAACTGTAAGTATGCCAAGCTCTTTTGCGCACTCCGCTACTACGGGGGCTGCACCGGTGCCGGTGCCGCCGCCCATACCTGCGGTTATGAATACCAGATCCGCTCCCTTGAGAGCCTCGGATATGGCTTCCTTGCTTTCTTCAGCCGCCTTGCGCCCTACTTCGGGATCAGCACCCGCGCCCAATCCTTTGGTGACCTTTTCGCCTATCTGTATCTTCTGGTTCGCATGGGACAGGTACAGCGCCTGCTTATCTGTATTTACGGAAATGAACTCAACGCCGCGTATGCCGTACTGTATCATACGGTTGACAGCGTTATTGCCCGCGCCGCCTACGCCGACTACCTTAAGCTGCGCAAGGTTGCCTCTTTCCATATCGAGTTCAAGACCAATAGGCATATCATTTCCTCCTGATAATTTATCTTACGTTACCAAACAGTTCTCTGATCTTTTTGATGAATCTGCTCTCGCTTACCATTCCTACCAGCCTGTCCACGCTGTCTTCTTCCTCAGCATGCATCACGAAATCCATTACCGAAAAAGCGCTGGCGTAATTTGGGGAGGAAAGTCTGGGCATCCACGGCATTCTTACCTTTAAAGGCACACCCATGAGCTTTTCCATGTATTCGCAGCTGCCCCGCATAAGGGCTATGCCGCCGCCGGTTATGTATACGGGGGGCCTTTCCTCAAGCCTTACTCCCATATCCTTGAGCATACGCACAAGATAATCGGCAAGCTGCTTTGTGCGTTCCTCAATTATGAACTGTATCACTGCGTGATCGACGTGCATGGGGCTTTTCCCCTCCATGCGTACTATATCTATGCTGTCCTGATAGTCCAGCGAATAGACGTATCTGCGTTTTACGTTCTCCGCAGACTGGGTGGATATCCGAAGCCCATAGGCCAGATCGTTTGTAAAGCTCACGCCGCCTATTCCCAGCGTCTCGCAGGCTATAAGGGCTGATCCCCGTATGAAGCTTACGTCGGTCTGCCGCGCCCCCACGTCTATGAGCACCGCGCAGTCCGTCCTCTCCTCCTCGGGTATCACAAACAGTGAAGCCGAAAGCGGAACGCTTATATACATATCCGCTTCGAGATTCGTCCTGCTCAGTGCATCGGACACCGCTGCTCTGAACCCGTTCTGCATGTATACGTGGGATACTACGGCGCTGACCTCTTTTGCTGCCTGCCCAAGGGGCGGATCGGCGGTAACCGTTTCGCCTATTTTGAATTCCACCGGAGTGGAGTGCATCAGCTCGTACCCTTCAGGCTGCTCGAATGTGAGCGAGTCGTTTATCAGGTCGTCTATAGTGTCGCCGTTTATCCTTCCCGTGCGTGACTTTACCCCGGCAGATCCCTCATGCAGCACCAGCTTTGAAAAGCTTGCGGGTACGCCTACGGAAAGATCCCTTATGCGTACCTTTGCCTCACCCTCTGCCATTGCGATGGCGTCCACCACCGCGCTGGAGAAAAGCTGTTCGTCTATAAATCGTCCGTTCTCAAAGCCCGGATATTCCTTTACGCCCGCACCCCGGACGGTTATGCTGTCCCTTCCCTGTGCGCTGCATATGAGGCATATCACCTTGGAGCTTCCAATATCGAGTATGGCGGTATTCTGTTTCATTTTTCCTCCATAGCGCCCCTACTCTCCATATGCCATGAGAATATACTTCCACCTAATAGTTGGTCTAAGCATACCACACCACTATATTTTGTGCAATAGGATACAAGTATTTTTACACTTTGTAACTACTGGAAGTTACGGTGCAGGACTGGGTTCGGGCTGCTCCGTCCCGCCTTCCTCGGCCTTATCCGGCTCTGCTTCGCCGCCCTCGCCGTCTCCGCCCTCCTGTTCCTCCGTCTCCGGTTGATATACCCCGGGAGGGGAATATACCGGGTCGCCAAGCACGCCAAGGTCTATTGTTCCGCCCTCAAGGCCCATGGAAAGCACCTTGCTCAGCACGGGCGGCAGGTTTTCCAGCTTTCCCGTAAGGTTTTCGGGCTGTCCTATGTTGACCGTATAGCCGTATGTTGTAGTCATGCCTATCTTCAGGGGCTGCGACATATCTATGCTCTCTATTATGTCCAGCATTCCCTGATTGGAAAGCACTGCAATTATCTCAAGCAGCGTTTCGCTGTTGAATTCCGCATAGTCGCCGATTTTCTGGCCCACGGCGTAGCCGCCGGAGCTTACGCCGTAAACCGCTACCAGCCCGTTGTCGTTTGTCTGCGCTATCTCCATAACGCTGCCCTCCAGGTCTATCAGGGCATATGACCCCACGCCTACGATCGCTGCCACAGGCTTGCGTTCCTCTATGGTGATAATGAGCTTGTCCGGATACGCTCTTTTTATGTATGCCGAGCGTATATAGGGGCTGCTGAGCAGTCTGCTGCGGGCTTCTCCGAGATTGGCAAAGAGCATATGCTCGCCTATGTTAAGTCCGGATATGGTGAGCACCTCTCCCCGCTCCAGCTTTTCGTTGCCTACGACCTCTATGCGGTCTATTATGAGCGCAAAATAGAAGCCTATGGCTATGCCTGCCAATACGAGACCGAGCAGCAGCAGGTATACGCCCCTGTGCTCTTTCTTCTTGACATTTTGCGGCTCTTCTTCTCCAAATACGTGCAGTTCTTTTCGGGGCTCTCTTGTAGAGCGTCCGCCATAGCGCTGCTTTACCTGCTCTATGTCGACATAGGACACATGGCTGCGAGGCGGCTTTTTGCCGTCCCTGCGTCCTTCGTTCTTTACCACTCTGGTTTTTCCCTTATTGCGTACCATCTTCCCTCTTTATACAGGCTCCGAGTGAATTCAGCGTCTCATCCAGCCGCTGGTATCCTCTATCGATATATTCCGTGTTCTCTACTGCCGTCATCCCCTCAGCACCCAGCCCGGCTATGGTAAGCGCCGCTCCTCCGCGAAGGTCCTTTGCGTATACCACGGCTCCCGAGAGCTTCTCCACGCCCCTTACTATTGCGGTCCTGTCCTTTTGGGTTATATTTGCGCCCATTTTTATAAGCTCCGCGCAATGGCGGAAGCGGTTTTCGAAAAGGTTTTCCACTATTACGCTGGTGCCGTCCGCCACGGTACACAGGGCGAATATCTGCGCCTGCATATCCGTCGGAAAGCCCGGATAAGGCAGCGTTTCTATTAGTTTTATCTCTTTAGGCCGTTCCTTTGCCCGTATCTCCAGCGTATCCCTGCCGCAGCTTATATGACACCCTGCCTCGCGCAGCTTTGATATGAGGCTGCCTATGTGCTCCGGGCACACGTCTGTAAGCTCCGCTTCTCCTCCGGCCATCGCCACGGCGCACATGAGCGTTCCCGCAGCTATCCTGTCGGGCATTATTCTGTGCGCAGCTGCCGGCACTTCTTCCATTCCACCTTTTATGTATATGGTAGATGTGCCTGCGCCACGGATATCGCCGCCTATTGAGTTGAGGAAATTCTGCAGTTCCTCTATTTCCGGCTCCCGGGCGCTGTTGGTTATCACCGTATCGCCCGGGACGGCAGCCGCTGCCATCATTATGTTTTCTGTTGCGCCTACGCTGGGATAATCGAGGTGTATCTCGCCTCCGTGCATGTTGTGCCCGTCGCAAATTATGTAACCCCGCTCTTCCCTTATATCCGCCCCCAGCGCCGCAAGGCCTTTCAAATGAAGGTCTACCGGCCTATGGCCTATCTCGCAGCCCCCCGGGTAGGCGCACACCGCCTCGCCAAAGCGTGAAAGCAGTGGTCCCAGCATGAATATGGAGGAGCGCAGCTCCTTCGAAAGGCGCTGCGGCATAGGACTGCTTCTGGCGTTTCTGCCGGAAATTTTCAGCGCGTCCCCATCATAATACGATTCCACGCCCAGCTCACGCAGTATGCTCAGCATATTGTGAACATCCCGTATTTCAGGGCAGTTGAACAGCGTCATCTCTCCCCGGCTCATGACAGTCGCTGCCAGAACCGGCAGCGCGGCGTTTTTCGCTCCCTGGACCTTTACGCGTCCGCTCAGCCTATGTCCGCCCTCTATTATGAATTTGCCCATTGCGCCCCTCCCCTGCCGCCATTGCGGTACAATCCATACTATTCAGGAAGGATGGAATGGGTTAATTCTATATGCTTTCCGTATTTCTCGAAATATTGAGCAGTATGCCTGCCGCAGCCATAAATATTATGAGCGACGTGCCGCCGGCGCTTATAAAAGGCAGCGTCTGGCCGGTAGGAGGGACAGAACTGGTGGCCACGCCTATGTTTACTGCCACCTGTATGGCTATAACGCTGGTTATTCCGGCAGCAAGCAGGCTCCCGAACTTATCCTTGCAGCGGGCGGCTATGCGCATTCCCCGGCAAACGATGAAAAAGTACGCGGCTATTACCAGCACACAACCTATGAAGCCAAGCTCCTCGCCTATTATGGCGAATATAAAGTCGCTCTCGCCGTATGTAAGAAACAGCAGCTTCTGAGTGGAAAAGTTAAGCCCCTTGCCGAATAGGCCGCCGCTGCCCAATGCGTACAGGGACTGTATCAGCTGATAGCCGTTTCCCTGAGGATCCTTCCATGGGTTTGTGAATATCACCAGCCTGTTCCAGCGGTACGTTTCCATTGATGCCGCAAGAAAGAACACCGGCACCGCCAGCAGGCAGAGGCCAACCAGGTGCCGCATATCCGCCCCTCCAAGGAACAGCATTACAAAGCCTATCATCATGACCACCATCATCATGGACATGTTCTTCTGCAGCAGCAGCAGTATGCAGATGATGCACATTATGATGAGCATGGGTACAATGCCCCGGGTAAAGCTCTTCATCTGAGGTGCCCTACGGGTCATAAAGGAAGCCATGTACAGTATGAGCACGAACTTTGCAAGCTCTGAAGGCTGGAAGGTTATCACATCAAACAGGTTCAGCCACCGCTTTGCGCCGTTTATATCCTCGCCCCAGAACACCGTAGCAAGCATAAGCAGAAGCGTCACCATAAGTCCAACGTTCCTGAGCTTTTCAAGATAGTGATAGTCCACCCGTGACATCACTATCATAACGCCAAGCCCCATGGCCATATACTTTGCCTGGTTCTTCAGATAGTACAATCCATCGTAATTCAGGCTCGCCTTGTTCTGTGCGTAATAATAGCTGGCTGAAAATACCATCACAAGACCGAAGGCGCACAGCAGCAGCACGGTAACGTAGAGCAGGAAGTCCATCTGCCCATTCTTCTTTTTGGCCTTCAGCGTTTCCATGCCGCACCTCCCTTCGGGTTATTCTATGCTGGTTACAGCTTATTTACGATATCCTTGAATATCTCGCCTCTCTGTTCGTAGTTGTCGAACTGGCCCCAGCTTGCAGCCGCAGGCGAAAGCAGCACCGTGCTTCCCTTGCCCGCCATCTCTCCCGCTTTCTTTATCATACCTTCAAAGTTGCCGTACCACTCCACGAATTCGCCTTTGTAGCCTGTCTTTTCGGCGGCAGCCTTTATTGCGGGTATATTGATTCCGGAGGCTATAACACCCTTCACAGTGCTGCCGAACGCCTCAAAAAGCGGCGTGAAGTCGCTGTGCTTATCGTAATCGCCTACGCCCAGCATGAGCACGGTGGGCCGGGTCATGGCCTTCACGGCCTTTATGGTGGAATCCGGGTTTGTTCCCTTGGAGTCGTTTACATAGCGGACGCCTTCCACCTCGCGAACGAACTCTATGCGGTGCTCAACGCCCCGAAAGGCGCGAAGTCCCCGGCACACCGCTTCTGCATCAAGGCCCATGCACATGGCAAGAGAGGCGGCGCACATGGCGTTTTCAAGGTTGTGATTGCCGGGTATCTGCAGTTCGCTCCGGTGTATAAGCCGCTGCTCATGGCCGTCCAGCCTCCATATCATATAGCCGTCCCGGAGGAGCATGCCGTTTTCCACGTCCTGCTTCTGCGAGAAATACAGCACGCGGGCCCTGGTGAGCTTTGCCATATCCCTCACGATGGGGTCATCGTAATTCAGCACCGCAAAGTCCTGGAGAGTCTGGTTTTCAAAGCCCCTGCACTTTGCGGCTATGTAGTTTTCCATCTTATATTGGAACCTGTTAAGATGATCCTCAGTTATGTTCAGCATGCCAAAGGCGTTGGGACGGAAGCTCTTTATGCTTTCAAGCTGCAGTGCGGCCACTTCCGCTACTATGACGTCCCCATCTTTTACCTCCATTGCCCGCTCGGTTATGGGTATGCCAATATTGCCCAGCACGAACGTGCGCTTGCCCGCGGCTTTGAAAAGCTCGCCTGTCAGTGCAGTGGTGGTGGTCTTGCCGTTGGTGCCGCTTATGCATACGAACTTTGCTCCCCTGTGGCAATAGCGGTATCCCAGCTCTATTTCACCTATCACTTCTATGCCCATATCCTGTGCTTTCCTCACAAAAGGCTTGAATATAGGTATAACCGGGCTGAGCACCAACAGATCCACGCCGTCCAGCAGTGTCTCCGGCTCCTGTCCCATTGCGTTCACATACTCGATATCCTTGAGCGCTTCCTGGAGTCCGGATATCTCGCTCTTCATGTCGTTAATTATTACCTTGTAGCCGTTTTTATAGAGCAGTATTGCGCTGGCGATGCCGCTTTTGGCCATTCCGCAGATAAGAGCGGTCTTCTTTCCGTTTTGCATAATCCTGACTCCTTCCGAAACACATATTCGGCCTATATTTATTTTATAAATTATAGCACACGGGGCGTTCTTGCGCCCACTTCATGCGCGATTCTGTTAAAAAAAGCCCCCCGGAGGTGTCAGGGTGCTTGAGGCAACGAGCCACGTCCTGCCTCAAACGCCCTGCGTCCGCCTGCCGTGCCAAGCGCCAAAGAACCACGGCTGAAATACGGAACCCTGCCACCGGGCGGCAAAATAAACGCTAACGCTTTCGCAAAAATGTGATTCCATTTTTGCAAGTTCCCCGCATATGCTTAATACATATGCTCTTTATTGGAATGCCAAGAGGCATACCAGGCAAAGCAATGTGGTAACTATCATGTATCCTGCAACGATCTTTGTTTCGGAATAACCGAGAAGCTCAAAGTGATGGTGCAGCGGGGCCATCTTGAATATGCGCTTCCTGCGCAGCTTGTAGGAGCCCACCTGAAGTATCACGCTGACGGCGCTTGCCACGAAGCATGCGCCCATTATGGGAAGCAGCAGCACTGCCCGGGAGAACACCGCCATAGCAGCTATCGCTCCGCCAAGGGCCAATGAGCCCGTATCGCCCATAAATACCTTTGCCGGAAAGCTGTTGAACCTGAGGAACCCCAGACAGCCGCCCGCTACCGCCGCCGCAAATACAGCCATAGAATTGAGTTCGGCTGCGTACTGCGTCTGCCGGGCCTGTCCCATATCCACTGGAGCATCCATTATGGAAGCCATGTAAAGGAATATCACCGTCATGGCCATGGAATATACCAGACTTACGCCGCTCGCCAGCCCGTCCAACCCATCGGTAAGGTTAACAGCATTGACTGTGCCGATTATCACGAATACTATGACGGGTATATAAAACGCGCCCAGCTCCCACTCAACCTTTGAGAAGGGAAGATAAATGCTGGTGCCTATAAAGGGACTACGCTGTGCATATACGGCGATTATCAGGGCTATGAGGAACTGGGCGATTATCTTCTGATAAGCCCTGAGTCCGTCGGTATTGTGCTTCTTTACCTTGAGGAAGTCGTCCATGAAACCTACAAGGGCGAATGCCACTGTCATCAGCAGCGCCGGCATCACCAGCTCAGATGCCGAGTATGCAAATATCATTGTGGCCGCCACAATGCCCAGTATGAAGGTTATACCTCCCATAGTAGGGGTACCCGCCTTTTTGAGATGGGTCTCAGGGCCAAGCTTCCGCTCGCTCTGTCCAAATTTAAGCTTGTGCAGCAGGGGTATGAGCACCGGGCCCGATACCATAGTCACTGCCGCGCTCAGCAGCAGGGCGTATATTGCATACTTCATTTGCCGACTTCCTTCCGCGGGCCTTACAGGCCCAGTATCTCCGCCACTATTTCCTTTTCGTCAAAGTGGTGCTTGCCGCCGTTTATCTCCTGGTAGTTCTCATGTCCTTTGCCTGCGAGTATTATAACGTCGTTTTTTCTGGCGTTCTTCAGGGCATACTCTATGGCTTCCCTTCGGTTTTCTATGACCACGTATTCACAGCCCGACTTCTTTACTCCTTCAACTATCGAGTTGATTATGTCCATAGGGTTTTCCGTCCTGGGATTATCCGATGTCACTATGGCGAAATCCGAGAACCGACCCGCTATCTCGCCCATTATGGGGCGCTTTGCGTGATCTCTGTCGCCGCCGCAGCCAAATAGTGTAACTATCCTGCCGGTGGCGAAGCCCTTGACCGTCTTCAGCACGTTTTCCAGTGCATCGGGGGTATGCGCGTAGTCGAGGAGCACCGTAAACTCGTTTTTGCCGGTGGGCAGCGGCTCCAGCCTGCCGCTCACGCTCATCATATGCTCAAGGCCATACTTAATTGAGTCGAGGTTCCAGCCGAGGCTCAGGGCAACCGTTGCCGCGCCTATGGCGTTGAACACGCTGAAAAGGCCGGGGATAGGCACATTGAATCGGGAGGTGATGTTCTTATAGTTGAAGTCGAACTGTACCCCTCTGGTGGTTATGTCTATCTCGCTGGCGGTAACGTCCGCCTTTTCCCGTATGCCGAAGGTCATAACGGGTATATCAAGCCCCTCCATCATCCTATTGGCGTAGGGATCGTCCTTGTTTATCACCGCCATCCTGCTCTGCTTGAACAGCAGCTTTTTGGCATTGAAGTAGTTTTCAAAGGTCTTATGGTAGTCAAGATGGTCCTGGGTAAGGTTTGTAAACTCCCCCACATCGTACTCTATGCCGTGTACCCGCTTCTGATCCAGCGAATGGGAGGAAACCTCCATTATCACCACGTCCACCTTCTCGTCCTTCATCTGGCGGAGTATGCGCTGGAGGTCAACGCTCTCGGGGGTGGTGCGCTCGGTGTCGATGATTATGTCGCCAATCATGTTGCGTATGGTGCCTATCAGGCCAACCTTCTTGCCCATGCGCTCTGCAATGGCTTTAAGCATGTATGTGGTGCTGGTCTTGCCATTTGTACCGGTAACGCCTATCATCTGCATTTCCCTTGAAGGATAGCCATAATACGCCGCCGCCATTTCAGCCATTGCGATGCGGGTGTCTTCCACCAGTATCTGCGGAACGTCTATGTCCAGCTTCCGCTCTACCACCAGCGCAGCGGCGCCTGCATCCACAGCCTGCTGAGCGTATTTATGCCCGTCCGCGAAGGTACCCACTATACAGCAGAACACGTCGCCATTTTTCACCTTGCGTGAATTGTATATGAGTTCCTTTACCTCTACGTCACGGCCTATAAGTTCATGTCGCGTAGGTCTGGCTAATTCACTCAAAAGCATCGCATTTCCTCCACTGGCCTTGCGGCCTCAGTTCAAAATTTCTATCTTGGAAAACTCCACAAGCACTTCTGCTCCCACTGGGACTTCTTCCCCCGCAGCCGGAAACTGCCTTATTGCTGTACCGGTCTGATCCTCAGGCTCTATCCTGATCGCCAGTCCCTTGGCAGCAAGGGCGTCGTTTGCCGCGAGCCTGCCCATTCCTATTACATTTGGCACTATTGCGGTCTCGAGGCCGGTATCCTCCTGATCCACGTCCGTCATCGCCGTATACAGCAATACGTCCGTACCGCGCTGCACCACCTCGTTGGTAGCCGGCACCTGCGCCGTTACCATATCCTCTTCATTATCCTGAAATTCAGCGTACAGCCCTGCTTCCTTGAGCAACGCCTTTGCTTCCAGTATGGTCATGCCCGTAAGGTCGGGCACGCTCACGGTATCCGCGTTTTCGGTTGGCAGATAGCCGTAGTGACGAAGCGTCTCCTCCATTACCTGCTTTACATAAGGCGCCGCCACAGTGCTGCCGAATATGGTTCCTACCTTTGGCTCATCCACCAGTATCAGGCAGACGTATTCGGGGTCGTCGGCAGGGGCGAAGCCTATGAACGAGGCTATGAGCTTGCCGCTTGCGATCTTCCCGTCCTCATACTTCTGCGCGGTGCCGGTCTTTCCGCCCACCCGGTAACCGGGTATGGAGGCGTTTTTACCGCTACCCTCGGATACTACGCTTTCCAGTATCTCCCTCACCTGGGCGCTGGTGCTTTCACCTATCACCCTGCGCACCATGGTGGGCTCATTTTTAAGTATCACCCTGCCGTCCTTGTTTACTATGCTGTCCACGACGTAAGGCTGCATCAGCTCGCCGCCGTTTACCGCCGCACATACCGCCGTGCAGAGCTGTATGGGCGTTACCGCAATGCTCTGGCCGAAGCCTATGCGGGCAAGGTTGTTCTCAGTGATGTATTTTTCATGGGTAACTATACCCGAGGTCTCACCGCTGATCCCGCTTCCGGTAGAAGAACCGAACCCGAAAGCGTAGATGTAATCGTAAAAGGTGGACTTGCCCATGGATAGGGCCATCTGCATAAAAGCCGGGTTGCAGGAATTCTGCACCGCCTTTTTGAGCGTCTCATGGCCGTGGCCGCCGCTCTTCCAGCACTTGATCTTTTCGCCGTTCACCGTATAGCTGCCGCCGCAATCGTATTCATTGGCGGAGGTCACCTTGCCGCTGTCCAACGCCGCCGAAAGGGTAATTATCTTGAACGTGGAGCCCGGCTCATAGGCATCCGCAACTATGCGGTTCCGGGAAAGTGCGTTCAGCGCCGCCACGTCGCTTCTGGGTGGGTCGTTGGGGTCGAAGTCCGGCTGAGTTGACATGGCTATTATCCTGCCCGTCTTGCAGCTCATTATTATGCCCTGCGCCGTCTCGGCCTTGTTGACCTCAAGGGCTTCCTTCAGGGCCTTCTCAAGGAAGGATTCCACCACGCTGTCCGTAGTGAGTTTTATATCGTAACCGTCCTCCGGATCCAATATCTCCTGAGAGCCGTAAGCTATCGCCTTATGGTTGGCGTCCGTCTCGGTTATCATTCTGCCGTTTTCGCCGGCAAGGTATTTATTGTATTTCTGCTCGAGGCCCGCCTGACCTGTGCCGTCCACCGTGGTAAATCCCAGCAGCTGGGAAAACAGGCTTCCCTCAGGGTAATATCTCTTTGAGTCTATAGCGGTGTAAACGCCGCTGCCCAGCATTCTGGACTTTATCTCGTCCACCACCTCGCGCTCCACCTGACGTTTCAGTATAACTTCTTTATAATACACGTCGTTGGAGTTCTTTTTGGTTGCCTGCTTCATCACGTATTCGCTGTCCAGATCCAATATATCCGAAAGCTCACGCACTATTCGCGGCAGGTCTTCCTGCTTGCGGCTGAGCTGATAAGGGTTGAGCAGCACCTTGTATGCCGTTCCGCTCTGGGCAAGCACTACTCCGTTAGTATCGGTTATGGTACCGCGTGCAGCGCTCAGCGAAGTATCCTGCGTCTGCTGCTCCTGAGCCATTTCAGACAGCCTCTTGCCGTCAATTATCTGTATCCAGAACAGCCTTATTATCAAAAGTATGAAAATGAACGCTATTCCACCCAGGGCAACGAACAGTCTTTTTTTGCCGGATACCGTAGGTCCTGCCATCAGCCGCCTCCAATTGTTATTGCGGCGAGCTCACACTCCCCGCGTCCGTTCCATCTATTTTAACTATCTGGGACGCGGCGGGATAGCCGAGTCCTGCAGCAAGGGCAGCTTCCCGGGCTTCATCGAGGTTCACGGCAGAATTGAGCCTTACCTCAAGTCTGTCCAGCGTCCTTTTGTTCTCCTCGATTGTGTTCTTATATTGATTTACCACCGCGTACTGTTCCGTTATAGTGGCATAGCGCACCATTATGGCCAGTATCGCTATGGCGGACATCAGTATTCCGCAAGTCACAGCCAGTCTTTGCAGCGGGTTGTATCTGGGCTTTACCGCAGGCTGGGCCACGGCTTCGGCCTGTGGGGTATCTGCCTCCGCAGGCATCCTGTGAGTATACACCCGCATAGTGGACGATCTCGCGTACACGTAGTCGTTATCCAGTTTTCTCGCCGCTACTGCCATGTTATTCAGTACTCCGTCAGGTTATTCTAAAGCTTTTTTATCGCCCTGAGCTTGCTGCTCCGTGACCTCGGGTTGTATTCCAGCTCGTCCGCTCCGGGCACGATTGGTTTTTTCGTCAGTATTTCCGCCGTAGGCTTCTTGCCGCAGGTGCATATGGGCGCTTTGGGGTCGCATGTACATGGATGCTCAAATATCTTAAAGGCCTGCTTGACTATCCTGTCCTCCAGTGAATGGAAGGTTATTACTGCCATGACCCCGCCGGGGTTCAGCAAATCATGGGCTCCCCGTATGGCCTTGTCCAATTCTGCAAGCTCGCCGTTTACTTCTATTCTTATGGCCTGAAAGGTCCTTCGCGCCGGGTGAGGGCCCTCTCTGCGGTTCGCCGCGGGTATGGCGTATTTGATTATGTCCGCAAGCTTAGTGGTGCTGTTAATGGGCTCCCTTTCCCGCTCGCGCACTATGGCCGACGCCACCTTGGCAGCGTAACGTTCCTCGCCATAGTCTCTTATTATCCTTGTCAGCTCCCCATGACTGTATCCGTTAACCACATCGTATGCGGAAAGGCTCGCCCTGTCGTCCATTCGCATATCCAGCGGAGCTTCCTCATGGTAGGAAAAGCCCCGCTCATGGGTATCCAGCTGATAAGACGAAACCCCAAGATCCAGAAGTATGCCTTCCACGCCGGTGACGCCCTCATTTGCCAGCAGGCTCTTCATATCGAAGAAGTTGCCGCGTATGGCCTTGAATTTATCTCCGAAGGGCTTCAGCCTTTCGCTTGCTGCGGCTATAGCCTCGCCATCGCGGTCTATTCCGTACAGCCTTCCGTCAGTTAGCCGCTTGAGTATTCCCTCGGAATGTCCTCCGCCGCCCAGCGTTCCGTCCACGAATATCCCGCCCCGCTCTGGCGCGAGAAGCTCCAGCACCTCTTTGAGCATTATGGGTATATGGTGGAATTGTGTCATATGCCAAGCCCCGCAAGATAGCTGAGAGATTCCGCCATGGACTCTTCCCCGGCGTTATCCATCCTTTCCAGCTGCTCTTCCCATTTCTCGGCGCCCCATATTTCTATGCGGCTGCCCATGCCCACCAGCATGGCGTCGGAATTTATACCGGCGTACTCCCGGAGGGAGTTTGGGATAAGTATGCGTCCCTGCTTGTCCAGCTCACATTCGCATGCATTGGCGAACAGCCTTCGCATAGCGTTCTGCGCCTTCACATCGGACACGGCGACCTTTTTGAAGCGCTCCAGTATATCGTTCCAGAGTTCTACAGGCATACCATAAAGACACCTGCTGTCAGCATTGCCCATCATGTCACGGGTAATGATGACGGTGTCTCCGAGATCGTCGCGCCATTTGGCGGGAATAAAAACCCTGCCCTTGGCGTCCACGCTATGTCCGAAAGAACTTATCAACAACGCGGAAGCCTCCTCCTCAATATATTCTCACAGATATTGAGTTAAGCTTATTATAGCAACTTCCCCACCACTTTGCAACACTTTAAACCACTTTTATGTTCTTTTAATGGCTATTTACCTTTATTTTTCGCCACGTTTTGTCGCTTGAGCAGCTTTGCAAATAGTCAAAATATATGAAAACCTCCAAAAAACAAAAAAGCGGCAAAAACCGCTCGAGGCTGTCAAAAAACCTTGGGGTTGATAAGGGGCCGCAGCCCCTTATGTTTAATCCGGCTCTGACGACATGTG